>Ga0065708_1000602_pt1 | contig 27865 bp, 14 predicted proteins | sample Hoacrofraction12_2_FD_59095 | JGI IMG/M metagenome (GOLD analysis project Ga0065708, IMG submission 59095) | Hoatzin crop microbial communities from Cojedes, Venezuela, sample from fiber fraction 12 v1 | ecosystem: Host-associated > Birds > Digestive system > Esophagus > Crop | place: Venezuela... | reverse complement strand
TGTACCGATGTCGAGGTGCTCACCGGCGTGGAGCGTGCCGATGTCGAGGTCCTCGCCAGCATGGAGTGTGCCGACGTCGAGGTCCTCGCCAGCATGGAGTGTGCCGACGTCGAGGTCCTCACCGGCGTGGAGCGTGCCGACGTCGAGGTCCTCACCGGCGTGGAGCGTGCTAGGGGCGAGATATTCAGCGGCACGGAGCGTGTTGGGGGTCAGTTTTTGGTCTTGACCAAGACTCGATTTTTTATTGTTCATCATCTTATGTTGTTAAATGTTGTTATTGTTAGCAACCCAGCTGTTTTGGCTGCTTCTACTATAAAAGGGGAATGGATGGAGGGATTGTTACAAACGTGGTCAAAAATTTTTTGAGTGCGCTGGCTTCCTATCGCTAGCAAAACACATCGAGTGTGAAGGTGCGCCTCTTCGAGGAGCCGTCCATTAATTGCCTGTACCCCAGGTCCCTCCGTTCGCTTCGCTCACGTCGATGGCCTGGGGTTAATTCCGGTTTTCGTCTTCGACGAAGTTAATTTAGGCATTAGGTTTTAGGCATTAGGTTTTAGGCATTAGGCATTAGGTTTTAGGCATTAGGCATTAGGTTTTAGGCGTTAGGTTTTAGAGGCTTGGCACCCAAAGAAACTGATACTTGGTCTATGCTTCTTTATTTTGGGTGCCAAGCCTCTGTCTCTTTTTGGTGACGCATTGATGAGGCCCAGAAACATCTATTAATCAGTAAATTTCTACGCTTTTTGCACCATTTTCATTTTTTTTGAAAATGGTGTGGGTTTTTCTATATATGTGGAGTGGGGTGGAGGTGTGGGGATAAGGAAAAAGCTGCTTGCGCGCGGGGGGCGCAGGCAGCTTTTTTGGGGGAGAGGGGGAGGAGAGAGAGGGGGTTATTTCTCGAGGCGGATGCGGGCGTCGACGGCGGTGATGTCGTTGCCGTCGGCGAGGAGCGGGTTGATGTCCATCTCTTGGATTTCGGGGGCGTAGCTGAGCATGGTGCTGATGCGGCAGACGATGGTGGCAAACAGGTCTTGGTTGATGCCGGGTTTGCCGCGCATGCCTTGCAGAATCTTGTAGCCCTTGAGGGAATGAATCATGCTGATTGCTTCACCGCGCGAGATGGGTGCCAGGGCGCTGGAGACGTCCTTGAGCGCCTCGACGAAGATGCCGCCCAAGCCGCACAGCACGTTGTGGCCAAATCGCGGCTCGTACTTGGCGCCGACAAAGAGTTCGGTGCCCTTGACCATCTTTTGAATCATCACCGATGTGGCATCGGGGATTTGCATCATGCGGTTGAATTCGGCGGTGAGTTGCTCGTCGCTGCGCACGTTGAGTGTGACACCGCCCACGTCGCTCTTGTGCACGGGTCCAACGACCTTAACCACAATGGGATAGCCCATTTGCTGGGCAGCGGTGACGAGGGTAGCGCAGTTGTCGCTCACCACCTCGGGGACGACGGGCACGCTGGCAGCTTGCAGGAGTTGGCGCACCTGTTCGGGAGCGAGGTAGCCATTTTCCTTGACACCATCGATGATGGCGCGCACGGCGGCCTTGTCGACAGCGGGGTCGAGGGCGTCGGCGGGTGCGGGTTGCGGCGTGTCGATGACGCGAATCAGCGCCTCGGCCAGGTCAACCTCATCGGCGAAGTTTACATGGCCGCGGTCGATAAACTCCTTCACCTCGCGGCCTGCGGTGTTCAAGCAGGGCAGCACGGGGAAGATGGGTTTGCGGCAGGTGAGCATCTTCTCGTGGAGCACGGCGTAGGCCTCGTCGCAGGGCACCAGTCCAGGCGTGCCGAAGATGACAACGATGGCGTCGGCCTCGTCGAAGTGCTGCTCGCAGAAGTCGATGGCGATGCCCAGATGCTCGGGCGTGCCGGTGGCGAGGATGTCGATGGGGTTAGCTACCGACGAGCCGGGATAGAGTTGTGCCTTGAGTTTCTCGCCCACTTGCGGGTCGAGCATGGGCACGTTCATCTTGCCCTTAGAGAGCGCGTCGGTGAGCATCACGCCGGGGCCGCCAGCGTGGGTGACGATGGCGACGTTGCGTCCCGTCACGGGTGGGAGCGAGAGCACGCAGCCCACGGTGGTGAGTTCCTCGCGCGAGTAGCAGCGCACGATGCCCGCCTTGCGGAACAGAGCGTCGACGGCGCTGTCGCTCGAGGCGATGGCGCCCGTGTGCGACGATGCGGCACGGCTACCACTCTCGCTGCTACCTGCCTTGACGGCTGCGATGCGGCAGCCCTTGTTGATGAGCGAGCGGGCGTGCTTGAGCATGCGCTCGGGGTGTGCGATGTTCTCGATATAGAGCAGCTTGACGTGCGGGTCGCGCTCGGCGTCAAAGTTTTCGTCCATGTACTGCAGCACGTCCTCGATGCCGATTTGCTTACCATTGCCAATCGACCAAACCGAGTTGAATTGCAGACCCTTGATGACCGCCGACTCGAGGATAAACACCGCCGTGGCACCCGAGCCGCTGATGAAGTCGACGCCCTTGGGGTTGAGCGAGGGGATGGGCTTGGTGAACACGCTGTGGTGGACGTTGGTGAGCAGGCCGATGCAGTTGGGGCCAATCANTGCTGCTTGATATTTNTCGCAGGTGTCGAGGATGTGTTGCTCGAGCAGGAGTCCCTCGTGCGTTTCCTCGCCAAATCCTGCCGAGATGATGATGAAGGCGCGCACGTTTTTGTGCTCGGCGAGATAGTCAACATAGTCGGGGCAATACTTGGCTGCGACGACCAGGATGGCGAGGTCGGTGTCGGGGATTTCCTCGACGTTGTGGCACACGGGGATGCCNTGNACGACGTCCTCCTTGGGATTAACGATGTGTAACTCACCCTGATAGCCACCTTGCTTGAGGTTGCGCACGATGGCACCGCCGGGTTTTTGCTCATTGTTGCTGCCGCCGATGACGACAATGCTACGGGGGTTCAAAAGTTGCTGGTTTATCATACTCGACTGATTATAATGGTTTTGAGAAAGGTTAGTCGTTAGAAATCATGCAAAACTACAAAAAAATTTGTATTCCTCATTATTTTTATCTAATTTTGTCACATTAATATAAACCAACTAATACAGCTAAACCTTACCATAATGAAGATTCTACTATTAGGAGACGAGGCCATTGCTCAAGGCGCATTGGACGCGGGGCTTAGTGGCGTGTATGCTTACCCGGGTACTCCGTCGACCGAAATCACGGAGTATATCCAAAATTCAGCGCTTGCGGCCGAGCGTAACGTTCACCGCCGNTGGAGTACTAACGAAAAGACAGCGATGGAAGCTGCCCTGGGCATGTCGTTCATGGGCAAGCGCGCGCTGGTGTGTATGAAACATGTGGGACTCAACGTGTGTGCCGACCCGTTTGTCAACGCCGGCATGACGGGCGTCAATGGCGGCCTGGTCGTGCTGGTNGCCGATGACCCGTCGATGCACTCGTCGCAGGACGAGCANGACAGCCGCTTCTATGGCAAGTTTGCCATGATTCCCACCTTTGAGCCCAGCAACCAGCAGGAGGCCTACGACATGATAGGCCGCGCNTTTGACTTCTCNGAGGAAGTGTGCCTGCCGGTGCTGATGCGCGTAACCACCCGCATGGCGCACAGCCGCGCCGTGGTCGAGGTCAAGGATAAGCCGCGCGATGTGAATGAACTCAACTACAATGCCAAGCCNGCCAACTGGGTGCTCTTGCCNGCTAACGCTCGCAAGCGCAACNTNGTGGTGACGGGCCAGCAGGCCATGCTCGAGCAGCGTGCTTGCGAGAGCGAGTTNAACCGCTATATCGATGCCAGCGACCACTCGCTGGGCATCATCACCACAGGTATTGCCTATAACTACCTGATGGAGTGCTATCCCAATGGATGCCCCTATCCCGTGCTGAAAATCAGCCAGTACCCCATGCCCAAGCAACTGATTGCCCGCATGACAGCCGAGTGCGACGCCGTGCTCATCGTCGAGGAGGGCCAGCCGTTTGTCGAGGACATGGTGCGTGGCGTGATGCCGGGTAACACCGAAATCCGCGGCCGCCTNACGGGCGAGCTNCCGCGCACGGGCGAGTTGAGTCCCGACGCACTGAAGCAGGCCCTGGGCATTGCNCCCAGCGAGGGCTATGCCAGCTGCGAGGATGTGGCTCCGCGTCCNCCCGCGCTGTGCCAGGGCTGCGGTCACCGCGACGTCTACACGGCGCTGAATCAAGTGCTGCTCGATTANCCCAACGCACGCGTGTTTGGCGACATCGGGTGCTACACGCTGGGCTTCTTGCCGCCGTTCAAGGCCATCCACTCGTGTGTCGACATGGGTGCCAGCATCACCATGGCTAAGGGCGCTGCCGACGCCGGTCAGTGGCCCGCNGTTGCCATCATCGGNGACTCCACGTTCACCCACTCGGGCATGACGGGATTGCTCGATGCCATCAACGAGAATGCCAACATCACCGTCATCATCAGCGACAACCTCACCACCGCCATGACCGGCGGCCAGGACTCGGCAGGCACCAACAAGTTTGAGGCCATCTGCCGCGGGCTGGGCGTGAGCGACGAGCACCTGAANGTGGTCGTTCCCATCCCCAAGAACATGCCCGAAATCACCCAAATCATTCGNGATGAGATTGAGTACCGTGGCGTGAGCGTCATCATTCCGCGTCGCGAGTGCATGCAAACCCTACAACGTCATCTCAAACAAAAGAAAGCACAGGAGGCAAACAAATGAAAACCGATATCATTTTGTGCGGCGTGGGAGGACAAGGCATCCTCTCAATCGCGACCGTCATTGGCGAAGCAGCCATGCATGAGAACCTTTATATCAAGCAGGCCGAGGTACACGGGATGTCGCAACGTGGCGGCGACGTGCAGAGCAACCTGCGCATCAGCAGCGACCCCATCAGCAGCGACTTGATNCCGCTGGGCACCGCCGATGTCATCATCTCGATGGAGCCCATGGAGGCGCTACGCTACCTGCCTTACCTGAACAAGCAGAGCGGCTGGATTATCACCTCGAGCAAGCCCTTTGTCAACATCCCTAACTACCCCGAGCTCGACACCGTGGTGGCCGACCTGAAGGCCGTGAAAAACGTCATCATGCTCGACATCGAGCAGTTGGCTAAGGATAACGGCATTCCCCGCTCGGCCAACGTGATTTTGCTGGGTGCAGCACAGAAGGCCCTGGGCATCGAGTACGACAAGCTCGAGGATGCCCTGCGCCGCGTGTTTGGCCGCAAGGGCGAGGCTGTGGTTGAGGCAAACATCAAGGCACTTGCCATCGGAAAGGAGGCGCAGCGATGAAACCGACGCCCATCGACAAAAAGCTCATCGACAACGCAATAGCCGAGTATGGCATCCAGGACTATAGCATCGCCACCATCCGCGAGGTGAAAGCCATTGCCGAGCTTGCCGAGCGCGAGTCGGGCGTGGAGTTCATCAAAATGGAGGATGGGTAGTTCCGGNCNTCGCCACGCAGCGCGTGTGGGCGTCGAGGCCCAGATTAAGGCGCTGCAAAACGGCGTGGCAAGCCTCTATCCTGCCATCTCGGGCGAGCCGATGCTCAAGGAGGCTGCATCGCGCTTCATCAAGGCGTTTATCGACGTGGACGTGAAGCCCGAGGGGTGCNTCCCCACNGTGGGCTCGATGCAGGGCACATTTGCCTCGCTACTGGCGATGACGCANACGTGCAAGACCAAGAANAAGGTGCTCTTTATCGACCCCGGTTTCCCCGTGCAGAAGCTGCAGTTGCAGATTCAAGCGGTGCCGTTTGAGACGTTCGACATCTATGAGTACCGCGGCGAGAANTTGCGCGACAAACTCGAGGAATACATGAAGAAGGGCGACGTGTGCGCNCTCATCTACAGCAACCCCAACAATCCCGCGTGGGTGTGCTTGACCGACGACGAGTTGCGCGACATCGGCGAGTTGGCCACCAAGTACGACGTGGTGGTGCTCGAGGACCTGGCTTACTTTGCCATGGACTTCCGCCTGGACATCTCGCAGCCGTTTAATCCGCCGTTCCAGCCCTCGGTGGCAAAGTACACCGACAACTACATCCTGCACATCAGTGGTAGCAAGGCGTTTAGCTACGCNGGCGAGCGCATCGCCGTGTCGTGCATCAGCGACAAGCTCTACAACCGCGTTTATCCCGACCTGGCGGCACGCTACGACGGGTTGACGTTTGGCAAGGTGTTTGTCAACCGCTTCATCTACGCCTTGTCGTCGGGCACGAGCCACAGCGCACAGTACGCTCTCGCAGCCATCATGGACGCTGCCAGCAATGGCGAGTACCACTTCCGCGACGACATCATCGAGTACGGCAAGCGTGCTCATCGTCTCAAGGAAATCTTCACGCGCCACAACTTCCGCATCGTCTACGCCAAGGATGGCGACAAACCCATCGCCGACGGCTTCTATTTCACCATCGGCTATGGCAACATGACCAGCGGCGAACTGGCTAAAGAGCTGATGTACTACGGCGTGAGNGCCATCTGCCTGGCCACCACNGGCTCGTGGCAGCAAGGCCTGCGCGTGTGCACCTCGTTCATCAAGGAAGACCAATACGATGAACTCGACCGCCGCATGGCCATCTTCGCNGAAAANAACCCGATAGAGAGTTGATGGAAGGGCNTCACGCAGACTACGCTGACTGCGCAGACTTCAACGCTGAGGAAATTTTTGGCCACTAATGGTATTTATTATAGAAGAGCAATCGGTAAAAATCGGTTGCTCTTCTGTTAAATTAAGGTAATGATATACCTGTTGGCCACTAATTTAACTTTATCTATTTGGAAGTATTCTTCATAGAATTATCCTTGTCTATCCAATATTGGAAGTATTTTTGGTAGTTTGGGTGAATCTCAAGATTTTTACTTTTGATAAATTCATATAAAGGATTTCTTCCTTGCATTACAGCGTTTTGGTCTCGTTCTGTATTCCATGTATAAATAATATGATCAAGTCTATCAATTAAGTGAAGGCTACCTGCTGCAACGTAAGGTTGAAANAATGCTGTTTTCAATGCTTTAAGCAAGTTTGTATGGGGTGTCCAATCGTCTGTGGAAAATACATCAATAGGATTACGCCTCAGAAAATCTTTTTTCCTTAGCAAAAACCATTTATCTTCAACAAGCAGCTTAACTAAAGATAATTCAAAATTGAAATTTTGATAGTTGTTTTTTGCATCGTCTGCCCTCCATATATGTACATGAGGGGCCAATGGCCTATCATTTTGAGAATCANCCCAAATTGCAATAACATATTTTGTGTTTTTGATAGAAACAGTGCCGATTTTGGCCATTTCNAAAAGCATCTTTGAAGAATTCTTTTTGTCTTGTACTGCTTCTAATAGTTTCTCGTGAAGAGATTTTTTGATAAGGTCATTTAATTGTGTCTTGTTCATTGTGTCAAAAATTTAAAAGTTTCTATTTTTATGTTTTATTATTAAACTCGCCATTATAAGGCGTTAAATATCAGTGGCCAACAGGTATGTTGTTACCTAAATCAAATGCTCCATTATAGTTCATCGATAAAACGCATTATATGAGCAACAGCTTCTTCCATGGGGATGGCTTTGTATTTTTCAATAGCTTCGGCTGATGTTGTGCTTAGTGTTTCCTCAGCATTTTTATCCTCGGTAAGAATTTGAGTTCTTCGACCACCTTTTAATACACGCTTTTTAAACTCTTCGTAACTTGTGTTTCCTTGTGTACTCATACAAAATACTATAAAATGATTAATAAAATTTATTTTCACTCGGCAAAGATAACGCAGAGCCTTGATATGGCAAAATTTTTTATGAAAATAAAGTGGAGATGCCGGTGATGGTATCTCCACTTTAATTAATGATGAGTCAGCGCGAGGTACTAACGCCTAACGCTTAAAACCTAAAGCCTAACGGATTACCTTGGTGACGGACTTGGTGCCGTCGGTGTAGGTGGTAACGACGATGTTGAGACCGGTGGTGGGCTCGGTGGTGACGATGCCGGCGGGGCTGATGTATTGGCGGGTGGCAACTTCCTTGTTGAGGTCCATTTCGCTGATGCCCGATACCTCGATGTTTTCGCTGGCGGGCTGCGAGGGATAGTAGTTGTGCTTGGTGCCAATGACGGTGACCGTGTAGCTGCCTTGATGGCTGATGGTGAAGTCTTCGTCACTCTCGACGTGGTTGCTCTCGAGGGTGGGCTCGGTGCCATCGGTGGTGTAGTAGTAGGTCACGTCGGCGAGGTCGTCGGTGAACCAGATGCTGCCCATGTCGTAGCAGATGTTGGGCGTGGGCACGGTGTCGGGTTGCGCCATCACGGGGATGCGTTTCTCGAAGCCTTGGTAGGTTGCGACAACGGTGTCGGTGAGCGTGGTGGCGGGATCCATCCACAGGAGGTTGTCCTTGATTTGGAATGCGCTACCGGTGCCAATGGGGATGGCGCGGCGTGCAGCCGACTTGCCCGTGNAAGCCGAGAGAACGCTCCACGTGAGGCCATCGTTCTGGTAGAGCTCGCAATCGCTCTTGATGGTGTCGCAGCGGGCGTTAAGGTCAAAGTAGACAACGCTCATNGCGGCAGCCTGAGCACCNGGCTCGTCGGCAAACGACTTGAGGATGGGGTACTNACCNGGCTCTTGCATCCACAGGGCGGTGTCGAGGCCGAGGCTCTCGACCGAACCCTCGGTGAGGCGTGCCGTGGAGATGTCGTTGCCACCAGCCAGGGCNTCGCCGTGAGCGCAGGGATACATCGACAGTTGCTTGTCGTAGTAGCAGTTGACGAGCGTGCCCTTCTTGTAGAGCTTNCCCACCATGTTACCGATGGTGTTGGCGCCATCGCTGTTGGTATAGTCAACGATACCCACGTTCACNCCATTNGTAATCATGTTTACGCCGTCACCCTTGTTGAACCAAGCCTCGATGCCGCCCACATACTTGGGTGCGTGGATGTAGCCAGCGTTCATGACGTCGGTGAGGGGCGTTTGGCTCATTTCAACGATACCGCCGGCGCTGCTGAGCTTCGAGGGCGAGTAGTAGTTGTTGAGGATTTCGCAGCAAATTTCACCCACGTTCATGCAGTTGCTCAGTTCGGCGTAGCTGGTGGCGACGATACCGGCGGCATACTGGTAGCCAGCGGTGATTTTGCCCGAGTTGTAGCAACCGGTGATGACGGTGTTCTTGTTGCTGTAGCCGCAGATACCGCCCACGATGCCCGAGTGCGCCTTGACGTCGGCATAGTTGCGGCAGTTGATGATTTGACCCGAGTTTACGCCCACGATGCCGCCGCAGCGCGAGTAGAACTCAAACTTGCTACCTGCACCGATGCGCAGGTTCTTGACAACGCCCGTGCTGCCCAGCATGTTAATGAAGCCAGTCTTGGTGGGCTTGGTCGAGGGAAGGTTGCCCTCATCGTCGGTGGCGCAGGTGACGTAGTAGACGTTGTCGATGACGTGGTTACCACCATCGAGGATGCCACCGAAGGCGTAGATGTCGCTCGTGCCGCTCGAACCGATGCCGATGAAGTTGGTGTCGAGCTCCATGTCGATGTCGTTCATCACCAGGAAGTAGGTGCCCACGTAGGTGAGCTTGTTGGTGTTAGTGGCCTCGCACAGGGTGAGGACATCTTGCTTGGTCTTGATTTGGAACGGGTCGTCCTCGGTGCCGCTACCGGTGAACAGGCTCGCGGGAGCGAGTTTCACGATGAGGTAGCGCACCACGCTGCCGCTCTTGACCTCGATGGTGTCGTTGGCCATAGAGCCGTTGAGGACGAAGTCTTTGTTGCTCTCGATGTTCAGGCCCTTACCAGTGGCGCTTGAGGCACCATTGTTGCGAACGTACCACTTCACGCTGTTGGCGGTGGAGCCGGTGAAGTTGTTGTTGACGTTTTCGGTCGACTCCTCGGTGGTGCTGAAGAAGACGGGTGCGGTGGCCGAATAGCTCGTGGCGTTCTTAGCGATGTTGGTCAATCGGGGATAAACCTTGTCGGTGAACGTCCACACGTCGGTCGAGAAGCCCGTCAGGGCCGTGGCGGTGGCGAGGCTGTCGGTCGTTGTGCCGCGGTCGTACTTGGTGTACAGGCCCATGGCTTGACGGTCGAAGTAGCAGTTGGTGAGCACGGGCTCGGTGGTGGCGGTGTAGGATGCCGAGGCATCGAACAAGCCGATGAAGGGCATGTAGCTCTTGGAGCTGGTGCCGTTGAGGACGCATGCTACATAGCAATTGTCGAGGGTGGTGCACTCGCGGTGGCCATCGAGGGCAACGTTGACAGCGTAACCCACGATACCGCCCGAACGGCTGTTCTTGATGAGGTTCATACCCGTGAAGAAACAGTCCTTGATGGGAGCGGCCTGAACGCCGCCTACGATACCACCCATACCGGTCTGGCTGACCGAGGTCGAGATGGAGTAGAGCTCGGCGATGCTGAAGCAACGCTCAACGGGAGCCTCGATGGAGACGCCCAAGACGCCGCCTACGAACTCACCACCATACGTGGCGATGACGGTGCCATCGAAGTAGCTGTCGGTGATTTGGCCGCCCTGGTCGGTGCTCAGGAAGCCAACGACGCCACCGCCGCTCGATGTATAGCTGGTCGAGGTGCAGGTTACCTTGCTGCGCGTGGCGCTGAGGTAGGAAACGGGGCTGCGGGTTACGCCGATGACGCCGCCCACCTGGGTCTCGCCAATGACGGTGCCGTTGGTGAACGATACATTGGTCGTGGTGCCGCCGAATCCCATGGCGCCGCCCACGCAGTATTTACCCGAGACGTTGGCTCCGGTAATTGCAACGTTGTCGACGGTGCCCCAGCAGTGTCCTGCCAGCGCGCCAGTGTAATAGTAGGTCGACAGGATGGTGGGGTAGTTGAGCTTCACATTCTTGATGGTGGCCATGGTGTCGACAGTGCCGAAGAGGCCTGCGTAGCCGTCGCCCAGTTGTTCAACGTTGAGGTAAGAGATGACCTTGTTGCCGCCATCGTAGGTGCCGGCAAAGCGGTAGGCATCGTCGCTGCCGCCAATGGGCGGGAAGACGTAGCCCTTGAGGTTGATGGCTGCCGTCTGCTTGAAGTAGATACCCTCGTAGGCGCGGCAGTACTTGAGCGTGGTGTCGTAGGGCGTAGCGAGGTTCACGCTATCGCTCAGCGCCAGCAGGTCGGCGATGTTCTCGATGAGGTAGGGGTCGGCCTCGGTGCCGCTGCCCTTCCAGCCGGCTTGTGTCTGTGCCGTGGGGTAGGTGAGCTCGAAATTGAGCTGGATTGACGCCTTGGTGCCGTGCATGGCGTAGTACTTGCCATTAGAGGTGTGGATGGCCCATCCGCCCCACTCGAGTTTGGTAGTCGTGGTGGTGCCGGTGATGGGTTGCTTGAGGTAAACCACATCGTTGGTGGCATCGTAGGGGTAGAGGTAGAATGCGCCATAGTCGGAGTTAGACCACAGCAGCTGGGGCTTGATGGTCATGGCGGTGNTACCGCTGAGGCCNATTTTCACACGGCTGCTCACACCGAAGATGTTGAACACCTCGAGCTGGTTGGTACCCGTTTGCTCGACATAGAGGTTATAGGTGTAATCGGTGGTCACCTTGTTGGAATCGATAGCGGTGGCGCTCATGGTGGCGTTGACGGCGTTGAGGGTGGTGTAGGCCCTCAACTTGCCCAGCGTGTAGCCCTTGTAGGAGCCGCTGATGATGTAGGCGCACCAGGGCGAGAGGGTGATGGTGCCATCGGCAACGGTACCGGTGATGACNCCCGTGGTGTCGACCGACGTGAAGGTGTCGTTCACCTTGATGATGTCGCACTGGCCGTAGGAGCTACTNTTNTAGATTTGCTGCCGCGGGATGGTGAATGTGCCGTTCTCGAGGTCGACGGTAGCAGTGATGCTGGTGCCATAGCCGCCCANGTTAGTGATGGTGAGCGTGGTGCCGCTGAGCGACATCGTCACCTCGTGGCTGCCATAGAACTCTTGCGTGCTGATTTTCTCGATTTCAATCGAGGGGCTGGCGAAGTCGCTCGCNGTGACGGCGCGACGTGGCGCACGAGCGGGCAGCGNGGTCGCTGCCGTAGCNTTCACCGCGAGGGGNGCCTCGGTGGTGAACTCCGCCGGCTCAATGCCCACGCGCTGATGCGACTGTGCCGTCATGGGNTTCACCGGCTTGGNGGCATCGGCGTCGTCAAACACCACTGCCCACGCGCTCGANGAACACACCATGGNGCACAATAATGCGAGTAGGAAGTTTACTTTTTTCATAAGCATCTTCTGGTTTAATGAGTTATTAATNANTGATTTATACGTTTCAGTAGATAAAAAACAGCTTTCTTGCCATTAATAAATTGCAGTAAAACCGCCCCCAAATTTAATCATTTATTATAATTTCACCAAACTATTTTGCAATTTAACACATTATATCCTCGCGCGGACCTTCTATCAGAGTGAAGAGTAAGCAAGTCCCGCGCTATAGGATTTAACCTAGTTTCTTCTCTACACTCTTCACTCTGAATATGGGTCCGCGCGAGGTACTAATGCCTAACGCCTAAAATGAGGAGTGTTAAAAAAAAGGCTACACGGTTGGTGTTTATACATTTTTTATTACCTTTGTGCAGTTAATATAAGCCAGTTTATTGAGATAAGTGACTAATCTGCACACAACGCACTTGCACTTTTTCATTAACAAGCCCATATTGCTTGAGAAACCCTAATTATCATATCCATTAACCTACAAACTTTAACCAACACATGAAAAAATTATTTTTGGAACTTGTCGCCTTATTGGTCTTGTTTCCTGCGCAGAATGCACTTGCGCAAACAGGAGCAAAAGCAGGCAGCGGCAAGCTGATGAGCCAGATAGAACGGCTCGTGAAAGACTACGCACCNAAGAAAAAGAGCGGTGTAAGTAAACTNATCTCNTCNAGACAGATTGGACAACCCNCAACCAGTGCNTTCCAACGCCTGCAGCGNAACNTGAAGGTGNCTAACAATCGTTCGCCNAGGGCGACGCGGCTACTGACAACAGATACGGGTACCGAAATCTGGGGTAATGTCATTTATGCCAACAGCTGGACATCGAGCGACGCTCACCAAGGCGTTTACTCGTGGACGTCAAAGAGCACGACAATGACCGANCTGGCAGCGCCATCGGATGGNATACGTGCCGATGGTGGTGGCGCTTTCTATGATGGAAAATTCCACTTCCTGACGGTTGACGACACCGATTATGGCTACTTTGTAACCTACAATGTGTATGACACAAACACATGGAAAGAGATATCGGGTAGCAACCTCATCGATGATGCAGGCATGGTGGCTGTTTCAACAGCCTACGACCCCACGACNGGGAAGATNTATGCTTGCGCTCAAACGACCGACCGTCAGTCGCTGCAGCTGGCACAACTCAGCTATGAAACAATGACCAAAACGGTGATTAACAAGGACCTGAGCGGAACNNTCTATATTGCCATGGCGTGCGACAAGAATGGTGTGCTCTATGCACTCAACGATCGTGGTACCCTTCTTACGCTGAATAAGGAAACGGGTGAAGAGACCGAAATCGGCTCNACNTATGTTTACCCCGAGACCNTGTTGCAGAGCATGGCNTTTGATTATAGCACGGGCGACCTGTACTGGGCTTCACAGGAGTCGAACAACACGGCATATTTCTATAAGATNGANGTGACGAACGGCTATGCCGATTATCTGGGACAATTTTCCGATGGTGANGAGATTGTCTGCCTGTATATTCCTCAAGCTGTGTCGAGCGATGTTCCNGCGAAGGTTACCGACCTGGCAGCAACGTTTGCCGAGGGCAGCAACACGGGTACTGTGACCTTCACCATGCCCACCAAGACCGTTGGTGGCGATGACCTGACGGGTAGCCTGAGCTACACTGTCTATGCAAATGGCAAGGTCGTGGCCGAGGGTACTGCCAATGCTGGGGCAGCCATCAGCAAGAGCATAACCGCCGAGGATGGTGAGCAGTTGATATCGGTCATTGTGAAAAACGATAAAGGCGAAAGCGAGCGTGCTAAGATTACGGTATGGGTAGGACTTGACCTGCCGATGCCTGCAACCAATGTGAAGCTGGTCGTTGACGAGAAAACAGGCTTAGCAACCCTCACGTGGGACGCTCCGACGGCAGGAACTCATGGTGGCTACATCGATGTGTCGAAGGTGATTTACACCGTACACCGCGTGCCCGACAATAAGACCGTGAAGACAGGTTTGTATGAAACGACCTACAGCGAAACACTGCCCGACACGAAGTTGACGGCCTACTATTACTCGGTAACCGCACAATATAACGGCAAGAGCAGCGATGCCGCTTACTCTAACAAGGTGGTTTACGGTCAAGCACTGGATGTTCCCTACTACGAGAACTTTGACACCCAAGCTGGATTTGACATCTTCACCATCATTGATGCCAACAACGATAGTAGCACCTGGGAGTATGCACCAGTAGCACAAAACGTGTTCTATCGCTACAACAGCGTTAACAAGGCCGATGACTGGCTCATTACTCCAGCCATCAACCTCTATCCCAACACCGAATATACCTTCCGCTATCGTGCCATGGCTGGCTCCTATGTAGAGAAGATGGCTGTGGCTATGGGCGAAGGACTTGACCCGACTGCTTATAAAACGATTGCTGAGGAATCGCAAGTACCTTCGGCATCGACCATGTTCACCCACAAGGTGACGGTAGAAACCGAGGGCCAGTATCACTTTGCATTCCATGCGCTGAGCGACCCCAACCAATTCCGAATCTACATCGATTCAATCAGCGTAACAACGGGATTGGATAAGGGCGTGCCTGGACCAGCAACCAACTTGACGGTTGTCCCCGAGGCTACGGGCGAATTGCAGGCTCAAATTTCGTTCAACGCTCCCGACACAACGGTGGGTGGTGAGACGCTGACCGACCTGACCCTCATTGAGCTCTATCGCGGTGACGACTTGATTCAGACCTACAACAACCCGACACCTGGCGAAGCTATCAGCTATACCGACAATTCACCGGTTAATGGCAATAACACCTACACGGTGCGCGTGTATAACAGCGTAGGCGAGGGCGTGAAGGCCGAAGTCACTGCCTTTGTTGGCGTTGACGTGCCCATTAAGCCGCAAAATGTTACGCTGAAGGACAATCTCGATGGCACAGCCACGCTCACGTGGACGGCTCCGCGAAACACCGGCTACAACGGTGGATATGTGAATGTTGACAAACTCACCTACACCATTTGGAGCGTCGACGAAGAGGGATATGTGACCGAAGCCGTTTCTAACATTGGCATTGAGCCTTACACCACGACCATCGCTACCACTGGCGACCAGAAACAAGTGTATTTCGCAGTGACCGCTCATAATGCGGCTGGCCGCAGCACCTTCGGTGTGTCGAACATCATCATTGAAGGCGCTAACTATCCGCTTAACTTCCATGAAGGCTTCCCCGCTGGCAAGACCGAAAACAAGTTCTGGGCAGTCGACTACACGGGATTGTCGGGATTTGGCCTCACCGACAGCTATTCATCGGATGGTGACAATGGTTGCGCGTTATTTATAGCAAACGAAGCGGGCGATTTATCATCGCTTTCGACGGGCAAGATTGACATCAGCACGGCAGCGAACCCGAAACTCGTGTTTGAGTATTATAACCTGAAGGGTGCCGATGTGACGCTCTATGTGGGCATTGAGAAGAATGGAGAATATGCTGGAATCACGATGCTCGACAAGATTTCTTACGCTTCGTCGACCGACGAGGATGGCTGGCAGACTGCAGTTGTTGACCTGAATGGCTACAAAGACAGCAAGTATGTGCGTCTGATTTTCACTGCCGAGGTTAACAATACTTATTATCCCGTGCTCATCGATAATATCAACGTGCGCGACGTGAAGGCTAACGACCTTGAAATTAAGTTCATGGAAGTGCCTCAATCGGTACAAACTGGCGAGCAGTTCGACATCAACATCATCGTTGGCAACGTGGGTGAGCAAGCCGCCTCGGACTATAGTGTAGAGTTTACAAAGGGCGATAGCGTCACAACCATACCTGGCGCAAAGACATTGCAACCCAACAAGACCGATACAATCACAATCGCATGCACCGCCAGCAAGGTTGATTTGTCGGATATTACGATAAAGGCTACCGTGAACTATGCTCCCGATGAGGCCTTAGATAATAACGAAACCGAGGTGAAGACCATCAAGGTGATTGCGCCAGAACTTCCTGTTGTCGATGACCTGCAGGCCGAGTTTATAGAAGGCGAGGGCGTGAAACTCACATGGACAGCCCCCAACACCGACAATGCCTACGTTACCGAGAACTTCGATAGTTACGATGCCTTCCTCACCACGGGCATCGGCGAGTGGACGCTTGTCGATGGTGATGGCTCGGCGACCTACGGCTTCCAAGGCGATTCGTTTGACCACATGGGAGAGGCGATGGCCTACATTACCTTTGATACCGACAAGGCTGGAATATCGACGAGCGAGTATCCTCAGTGGAAGGCACGTTCGGGCAACAACTTCCTTGCTTGTTTCGCTGCCACAAGCGGCCAAAATGATGACTGGCTCATCTCGCCAATCCTAACCGGAAAGGAACAAACCATCACGTTCTGGGCTAAGTCGTGGATAACCGACTACGGCAAGGAGAAGTTTGAAGTGCGCTATTCAACCGCAGGCAACGACACGACCGACTTTAAGACTGTTCTGGCAACGCAAGAAGTTGGTAGTGCATGGACGAAATATGAGTTTCAGTTGCCCGAGGGTGCTACCTATTTCGCCATCAGGTGCATCTCGCAAGATTGCTTCATCCTCATGATTGATGATATCACCTACGCTTCGGACAACTACGAAATCACTGGTTATAACATCTATCGTGATGGCGTGCTCATTGGAACAACGACCGCATCGGAACTCAGCTATCTTGACACCGAAGTTGGTGAGGGCGTGCACACTTATGTTGTCACCGTAAATTACACGGTAGGCGAGTCGGGCCCGTCAAATGAGGCTAAGACATCGGTTAGCGGTATCGAGGACCTGCTGAATGAGAAGGCTAATTCTGCTAATGGACCGCGCTTTAACATTGCTGGCCAGCGCGTTGGCAAGAATTACAAGGGCGTAATCATCCAGAATGGAAAGAAGCTGATTGTCAGATAACAAGATAGCTAAATCGTCTATAAAAAGTGGGTGCACCTGCAAGGGCGTACCCACTTTTCTGATTTTCGTCTTCAACGAAGTTTCTGGCCGCCATTAATTTGGGGCATGCAGTGACGGCAACAAGTCAAATGTTATTGTTTGTCACTGAAGTCTACCTCGTGAAGCTTGTCTTTATCATCAGGCAGCATCTCTGCAAACTTATCGTAGGCGCCACGGGGAATGTTGATGCTTTGCAGGGAGGAGCAGCCCTCGAATGCATCGCTTACGATTCTTGTCTCGCCATCGATGATGTTCACCTGTTTCAGCCCCTCACAATTATTGAATGCCTCGTGACCGATATAAATGATACCGTAGGGGATGGTCACCTGTGTCAAACTGGTGCAGTTCTCGAATGCAAATTCGCTGATTTCGGTGCCATTTTCAGGGATGTTCACCTGTGTCAGCCCCTCGCAGCCCGCGAAAGCACCAGGACCGATATAAGTGACACTGTCGGAGATGTTCACTTGTGTCAAGCCCTTGCAGCCCACGAATGCTGCACGGCCGATATAAATGACACCATCGGGGATGTTTATCTGTGCCAGCCCATCGCAGTGCATAAAAGCCACACGGCCGATTGCAACGACACTATCGGGGATGATCACCTTTGTTAAGTCCCTGCAGCCTTGGAATGCATGGGCGCCGATTGAAGTAACTTTGAAATTAGCCCCTTCATAAGATACCTCACTCGGTATTACTACTTCGCCAGAATAAGATTTGGCTATCGCAAAGCCTGTTTCATTTGTTACAGCGACACTGGTATTGCTGATACACTTGTAGTATATCCCGTCAACCATAAAGTCGTATGGTTTCTTGCTCAGTTTAAAGTCTTGAGCTTGACCCGAATCGTTTTTAGCCATAAAACAATCTATTTTGTTATTATACATGAGGCATCAAGTGTTCTCTTGGTGGCCTCTATTATTAAAGGGTAATCGTTTCGAGAAATGTTACAGTTTTTTTTAAAAAAAATTTCTCGACGTCATGTTTTTTTATTTTAGGGGATGGTTGTTGTTATTATACATGAGGCATCAAGTGCTCTCTTGGTGGCCTCTATTATTAAAGGGTAATCGTTTCGAGAAATGTTACAGTTTTTTTGAAAAAAATTTCTCGATGTCATGTTTTTTTATTTTAGGGAATGGTTGCCCTCCCCCTAAAGCCTAAAGCCTAACACCTAATGCCTAACTTGCTGGATTGGGAGAAAAATGTTATCTTTGTGGCGTTTTATTGAGGTGACGATATGGAACAACAATGTCCACGGTGTGGGAAACATATTACGGTCAGTGAGCAAGAGCTGGCTATTCATGCGGGTAATGTGGTGTGTCCACAGTGCTTGCATAGCTTTGTCGTGCCGGGGTGGCAGGACAAGGCTGCGCCGTCGCCGCATGCGTCACAGGAGACGCCGACGGCTTATAGTTTCTGTCCGGAGTGTGGGCATACGTTGCCGCACGCTGCTGTGAAATATTGTCCCTATTGTGGGGTGCTGCTGCCTGCCGAGGCGCCTCAGGTGGAACGTGCTACTGCGGCGGCACCGGTGGCTGCGGCTGCGGTATCGCAGTCGTCGACATCGTCGCAGGCGGGTGCATCGCGGGGCTCGGGCAAGACGTCGGGGAAACGGGAGTCCACAAGCGTGGCGATGCCCTATATGCCTTATCGTTTCAAGACGTCGCAGGGGCTGCTGGGGGTGCGTGCACCTCGCGCGAGCATTCTCACGCACATCATCTGCATCACCATCATCCTTGCCGAGCTCGCCCTGTTTGCATTCATCATCTGGAAGGGGGTTAGGCTTTAGGGGTTAGGCTTTAGGCGTTAGGGGGGGGCTTTAGGTTTTAGTGGGGAGGTTTTATTTTGGTGGGGGATGGGGTGTGATTGGGAGAAAATAGCTAACTTTGCGGCATTATTGCGATTATGGCAATGAAACGAAGCTGGTTTTTATACTTGATGGCTGTGGCTGCGCTGGTGAGTGTGCTCACTGCGTGCGCCAACATCGGTACGCCCGAGGGTGGCCCGCGTGACTATGCGCCCCCGCGGGCGATGAATTTCTCGCCGGCTAATGGGGCGACGGGGGTTGACCGCAATCGCATCGAGATTACGTTCGACGAAATCATCAACATCAAGGACCAGCAGAAGAAGGTGACTGTGTCGCCGGTGCAGCGCGAGATGCCGTCGATATCGGCACAGGGCAAGAAAATCACGATTGAACTGCGCGACACGCTCAAGCCCAACACGACCTACACCATCGACTTCGGCAGTAGCATCGAGGATAACAACGAGAGCAACCCGATGGGCGCGTTTTCATACGCCTTCTCGACGGGCGACGAGATTGACACGTTGCAGATTTCGGGCCTGGTGCTCAGGGCGCGTGACCTCGAACCGATGCAGTATGTGCTGGTGGGCGTTCACACGGTGCTCGACGACAGCGCGTTCACCACGTTGCCGCTCGACCGCATCGTGCGCACCAACGACCGCGGGCAGTTCACCCTGCGCAACCTGCGTGCGGGACAATACCGCCTGTATGCGCTCAACGACATGGATGGCGACTACAAGATGGCGCGCACCGAGGACATCGCCTTCCTCGACGAAATCGTGGTGCCCAGCGTGGGTGAATACTCGTCGCAAGACACCACCTTCACGTTCGACCACCGCGTCGACACCATCGTGGCGGGCACGCACACGCTGTTCCTGCCCAACGACCTGCTGCTGTGCATGTTTAACGAGAACTACCGCTCGCATTACCTCAAGAAGACCGAGCGCGTGAGCGACAACCGGTTGCACGTGTTGCTGTCGGCGCCGTGCGACAGCTTGCCGCGCTTGCAGTTGCTCACCCCGCCTCGTGGCGACGTCGACGACAGTTGGTGCCGCATCGAGCACACCGTCAACAACGACTCAATCTTCTACTGGCTCACCGATAGCGCGCTCATCAAGAGCGACACCATCATCGCTGCGCTCACCTACCTGCGCACCGATAGCACCGACCAGTTGGTGCCCAAGACCGACACCATCACCTTTGCCCAGCGCAACCTGCAGCAAATACGCAAGCAGGCCGAGAAAGCGCAGAAAGAGCGCGAGAAGAAACTCAAGCAAATCGAGGAACTGCGGCAACACCTCGCCGAGGACAGCATCAAGGGCAACGAGCCGAACCCCGACAAACTCGACGAACTCGAGGAACTCCTGGACGCCGTCAAGCCGCCCGAGCCCACCATCACCGTGCAGCACAACATCAAGAACGAGATGAACTTGTACGACACCATCTGCTTCACCGTCGATGCGCCCGTGCAAGCGATTAACAACGCTGCGTTCCACCTCGAGCGGCAGCGCGATACCCTGTGGATACCCATCGACACGCCGCTGGTGGTGACGCAAGTGAGCCCCAGCGAGATGATGCGCTTCATGATGCCCTTCCACCTCGAGCCCGACAGCAGCTACCGGCTGAAAGTCGACTCGGCAGCGATGACGTCGGCCTACGGCGCNATCAGTAAGCCNCTGGAGGCGAAATTCAAGGTGCGTGGNCTCGAGGAATATGGCAACCTGTNTTTCAACGTCAACGTCGNNGGNGGCGCCTTTGCCGAGTTGCTCGATGGCAGNGAGCGNCTGGTGAAATATGCNACNGTCGAGAANGGCCAGTTCTCGTTCCCCAACGTCATGCCNGGCACCTACTATGTGCGCCTCACGCTTGACAGCAACGGCAACGGCCGCTGGGACACCGGCAATTACAAGCAGAAGCTGCAGCCCGAGGAAGTGTACTACTTCCCNGCCGCCGTCAAGGTGCGCAGCAACTGGGACATCGACCAGACGTGGAACATCTATCAAACGGCCGTCGACCTGCAGAAGCCCGACGCCATCCGCCACAACAAGCCCGACCGCGAGAAGGGCGCTCTGGCCAAGAAGAACCAGCTCAACAAGAAGGGCACGACCAGCGANGAGGANGAAGACGAGGACGAGTTCAACTCGTCGAGCTTCGGCAACACCAGCACTTACAGCGGCAATCGCTACAACGACTACCGCAACAACAAGTAACCGTGTTACTCCTGTGAACGAACTAACACACACATTATTTATATAATATCGAAACCACTATTGAAAAAATGAAAGAATTTCTTAACTCACTGAGCGACTGGATAATCAATGCGAGCGATGTCGTGTGCGGCGTGCCCGAGTTTTTGCTGCTCATCGGTGGCGGCNTGTTCCTGTTTATCTACTCGGGAGCCATCTCGCTGCGTCGNTTGCCCGATGCCATGCGTGCGCTGCGTAGCCGTCAGGCAGCCAGCGCGGGCAAGGAAACGGGGCAAATCAGTTCGGTCCAAGCACTGCTCACNGCCATTGCCGCCACGGTGGGNCTGGGTAACATTGCGGGCGTNGCCATCGCGCTGACGGTGGGCGGCCCGGGNGTGATTTTCTGGATGTGGGTAAGTGCCATCGTGGGTATGGCCACCAANTTCTTCGAGGGCACGCTGTCGATTATGTACAAGGGTACCGACAGCAATGGCGAAGTNCAGGGCGGCCCCATGTATATCATCACCCGCGGCCTGGGCGAGAAGTGGAAACCGCTGGCTGTGGCGTTCTCGATTTTCGGCTTGGTGGGCACGCTGTGTTTCATGCAGGCTAACCAGCTGGTGGAGTCGGTTACCACCGTGTTTACCACCCCCATGGGTCTTGAAAATACCGCCACNCTGCGCTTCGTCATGGGCGTGGTGATGATGCTGATTGTGGGCGCTGTGATTCTGGGCGGCATCAAGCGCATTGCCAGCCTGGCNTCGCGCATCGTGCCCGTGATGGTGGCGCTCTACCTGATTATCGTGCTCGTGATTATGGTGCTGAACTACAAGGCGTTGCCGGGCGTGTTTGCCTCGATTTTTGAGGGNGCGTTTACGCTCAAGGCGGGATTTGGCGCACTGGTGCATGTGGCACTCACGGGTGCTCGCCGNGCTGCGTTTGTCAACGAGGCTGGTGTGGGNACTGCGTCGATGATGCATGGCGCCAGCAAGAACACCGACGCTGTGCGCGAGGGNTTGATTGCCATGATTGCACCAGCCATCGACTCGGGCATCGTGTGCACGCTCACCTCGATTCCCATCCTCATTGCGGGCAACTATGTGGGCCTCACCGACCCCAAGGGCCTNTATGTGGCGCTGGGCGCATTCGGNCAGTTGCTGCCGGGCATCGGGCATTACCTGCTTATGGTGATTGTGTTCTTCTTTGCGTTCTCCACGATGTTCTCCTATAGNTACTATGGGCAGAAGTGCACCAACTACCTCTTTGGTGCNAAGCGCGTGAAGTATTACAACTATTACTACCTGATTATGATTGTGGTAGCNGCNGTGATACCGCTCAAGACGATGGTGAGCATCATGGACCTGGCGTTTGCGCTGATGGCGCTGTGCACGATGACGACGCTCATCTTGCTGGCCCCGCGCGTGAAAGCGCTCGCCCGCGACTACTTCGACAAGACGAAAGCGCCCGCCGAGGAGTAAAAAACGTTATTTCTTTGGCTATTAGTGCAGAAAGATGTACCTTTGCAGCCGCAATCGTACAGGTGCTTGCTGTGCGTCGCAACGGCCATGTCGAGCCGTTACACAAAGCGGTTAAGACGTTTATTATCAACATATTTAATTAAATCCTTTTATAGGCAAACCTGATGCAACAATCAAAGGTTCAGTTTAGGCAAAGCATCGTTGTCCGCTTCTCGGGAGATAGCGGCGACGGCATGCAGCTTGCTGGAAACATTTTCTCGAATGTGTCGGCCGAGGTGGGGGACCAGATTTCGACGTTCCCCGACTATCCTGCCGAGGTGCGTGCCCCGCAAGGGACACTGGCGGGCGTTTCGGGCTTCCAAGTTCACATTGGGCACGGTGTGCACACGCCTGGCGACGAGTGCGACGTGCTGGTGGCAATGAATCCCGCAGCGCTCAAGCAAAATGCACGCTTCTTGCGTCGNGGTGGCGTGGCCATCGTCGATATCGACACCTTTACGCCACAAGACCTGGCTAAGGCCGAGTACACCACCGACGACCCCTACAAGGAAGTGGGACTGCGCGCACAAGTGGTCGAGGTGCCCATNACCTCGATGGTCAAGGCCGCACTGGCCGACAGCGGAATGGATTTCAAGGCACAGATGAAGTGCCGCAACATGTTTGCACTGGGACTGGTGTGCTGGCTGTTCAACATGCCGGTCAAGGGTGCCCTCCATTTCTTGCAGAAGAAATTTGAGCGCAAGCCGCAAGTTTATGAGGCTAACGCTCGCGTGGTCCGCGGCGGCTATGACTATGGNCACAACATCCACGCCTCGGTGTCGACCTATCGTATCGAGACCGACGAGGTGATGCCCGGTACCTACACCGACGTCACNGGCAACCGCGCNACCGCATGGGGCNTGATTTACGCCAGCGAGCGTAGCGGCCTGCCCCTGTTCCTGGGCTCTTACCCCATTACCCCTGCAACCGATATCCTTCACGAGCTGGCAAAGCGCCGCGACCTGGGTGTGCGTGCCTGCCAGATGGANGACGAGATAGGCGGCGTGTGCGCTGCCATTGGCGCCTCGTTTGGCGGCAACCTCGCAGTGACCAGCACNTCGGGTCCTGGCCTCGCCCTGAAGAGCGAAGCCATGGGACTGGCGGTGATGGCCGAGTTGCCCCTCGTTATCATCGACGTGCAACGTGGTGGCCCATCGACGGGTCTGCCCACCAAGACCGAGCAAACCGACCTGCAACAGGCGCTCTACGGCCGCAGCGGTGAGTGCCCGCTGGTGGTGCTGGCTGCCAAGTCGCCCACCAACTGCTTCAGGATGGCGTTTGAGGCTGCACGCATCGCCATCGAGCACATGACCCCCGTCATCCTGCTCACCGATGCCTTTATTGCCAACGGCTCGGCAGCATGGCACATCCCCGACGATGACGAGTATCCCACCATCCACCCCAACCGCGTTCCTGCCGACAAGGTGGAGGGTTGGCATCCCTACGACCGCGACGACCGCGGCGTGCGCTACTGGGCTGTACCCGGTACGCCCGAGTTGATGCACCGCGTGGGTGGCCTCGAGAAAGACTACGGCACCGGCATCATCTCTAACGACCCCATCAACCACGAGCGCATGGTCAAGGCTCGTCAGCAGAAGGTCGACAACGTGGCGCTCGACATCCCCGAACTCGAGGTGAAGGGCAACCCCGACGCCGACACCATCGTGGTGGGGCTGGGGTGGNACCTACGGCCACATCTTCACGGCTATCGACGAACTCAATGCCGATGGACATCCCGTGGCNTGGGCNCACTTTACCTACATCTGCCCGCTGCCGCGNAACACCGTGGAGGTGCTCTCGCGCTACCGCACCATCATCGTGGCTGAGCTCAACAACGGCCAGTTTGCCGCTTACTTGCAGGCACACATGCCGCAGGCTCACATCCGCCGCGTCAACAAGATTCAAGGCCAGCCGTTCCTGGTTCACGAGATTGTAGAAAGCGTTGCACAAATCATCGATGAAGAAAAGGAGGAAAAGAAATGAGTTACGAACCTACACAAGCACGGCCCGTAAAGACCGCGCAATATAGTCCCAAGGAATTTAAGAGCGACCAAACGGTGCGCTGGTGTCCCGGTTGTGGCGACCACGCTGTGCTCAACGTGCTGCACAAGGCNCTGGCCGAGCTGGGTGTTCCGCCCTACGAGAACGTCGTGGTGTCGGGCATCGGNTGCAGCTCGCGTCTGCCTTACTACATGGACACTTACGCCTTCCACACCATCCACGGCCGCGGTGCCGCTGTGGCGACGGGCCTNAAGGTGGCTCGCCCCGAGCTCACCGTGTGGCAGGTGGCTGGCGATGGCGACTGNCTGGCCATCGGTGGTAACCACTTCATCCACGAGGTGCGCCGCAACGTCGANGTGAACTTGCTGTTGCTCAACAACAAGATTTACGGCCTCACCAAGGGCCAGTANTCGCCCACCAGNGCNCGNGGATTTGTGTCGAAGTCGTCGCCCTACGGCACGACCGAGGACCCGTTTATCCCCGCCGAACTCGTGTTTGGTGCCCGCGGGATGTTCTTTGCCCGCAGCATNGACGTGGAGCTNAAAATCACGCAAGAGTGCATGGTGGCTGCTGCCAACCATCGCGGCTGCTCGGTCGTCGAGGTGCTGCAAAACTGCATGATTTTCAACAACGGCATCCACAACGCCATCACCGACCGTAGCGTGCGTGCCGACCGCACCATCCACCTCGAGCACGGCAAGCCCATGCTCTTNGGTGCCGAGCATCAGCGTGGCATCGTGCAAGACGGCTTCGGCCTGAAGGCTGTGGTCGTTGGCGAGGATGGCTACACCATGGACGACGTCCTCATCCACGACGCTCACCGTCAGGACAACTTCCTGCATCAGCAGCTNGCCATGATGGACGGCACCGACCTGCCCGTCGCCATCGGCGTCATCCGCGACGTGGAAGCCCCCACCTACGACGCCAGCGTCAACGAGCAAGTCGACCAAGTCGTCAAGCAGCATGGCTTCAAGTGCCTGCGCGACGTCATNATGTCGGGCGACACCTGGGAAATCGAGTAAACCTATCCCACATATCACCCTCACCCTCGGGGGGCAGCGACCACCAATCTCGCTGCCCCCCCCTCGTTTAGGCATTAGGCGTTAGGCGTTAGTGGCTTGGCACCCAAAACCCTGCGGCTTGACACCCAAAACCCTGCGGCTTGACACCCAAAACCCTGCGGCTTGACACCCAAAAATAGTGGAAATGGAGGAATTGGTGCTAGTTTTTTTAGGTGCCAAGCCTCGAAAACGGGCGGATGGCGTTATCTGACTTCGTCATGCATAACCCAAAATGGGTGGTGGCGATTGGGCGGCAGAGGGGGCTCGAAGGGCCTGTCTATAAGCGACTTGATGGTGGATGGGGCGTTTGTTTTTTATGTAGGTGCTGGTCATGTCGCGCGTTTGTTACACGCATTGTTTTCATTAAAAAATAGCGTTTTCATTATTTTTGAAAATGATGCAAAAACGATGAAAATAAGCTGATTTTTAAGTGTTTATAAATGAGGTTTTTGTCTTTTCTGTGGGGTGATGACAGCCAAAAACGCTGCAGCCCATTCGTTATCTGCATTCGTCATGCGTAACCCAAAATAGGCTTCTGTGGGCAGGTGCGCCTCTTCGAGGAGCCTCTGTGGGAGAGTCTGTACCCCAGGGTACCGCAGCGAACGCAGTGAGCGAAGGACCCTGGGGTTAGTTCCGGTTTTCGTCTTCGACGAAGTTTTTGCTGCTGGTTAACTTGCTCGGCTTGCTGTTGACGTGATGGCGGGTTTTTACAGGGGCTCATGTGGTTATTGTGGTGGTTTTTGGGGGTGGGGTGAAAAATTGGGGGGGAGATTTTGCGTAACCCAACTTTTTTTGTTTACTTTGTGGGAACGTTAGGGGCTGACTTTGTGGGTGGCCCCCAAGTCTATTGTTTTTAACTGATTAACACCTATAAATAGCTAACCATGTTTGGAAAATTTCAAGACCATCTGCGCAAGGAGCTAGCCGACATCCGCGAGGCTGGGCTCTATAAGGAAGAGCGCATCATCACTTCACCGCAACGTGCCGCCATCACCGTGGGTAAGGGCGACCAAGTTCTTAACTTCTGTGCCAATAACTATCTGGGTCTGAGCGATAACAGCGACTTGATTGACGCTGCTACTAAGGCTATGCACGACCATGGCTATGGCATGTCGAGTGTGCGCTTCATCTGCGGCACGCAGGACCTGCACAAGCAACTCGAGAAGGCGATTGCTAACTATTTCCACACCGACGATGCTATCCTCTATGGCTCGTGCTTCGATGCTAACGGCGGCCTGTTTGAGGCGCTGCTCACCGACGAGGATGCTATCATCAGCGATGCCCTGAATCATGCGTCGATTATCGACGGCGTGCGTCTGTGCAAGGCGAAACGCTATCGCTATGCTAACGCCGACATGGCCGAGCTCGAGAATTGCCTCAAGCAGGCTCAGGAGCAGCGTTACCGCATCATCGCCACCGATGGCGTGTTCTCGATGGATGGCAATGTGGCTCCCATGGACCGCATCTGCGAGCTCGCCGAGAAGTATGACGCGATGGTGATGGTCGACGAGAGTCACTCGGCAGGCGTTGTGGGCCCGACGGGCCGCGGTGTCGCCGAGCAGTTTAACCTCTATGGCCGCATCGACGTGTTCACCGGTACGCTGGGCAAGGCGTTTGGCGGTGCCATGGGTGGTTTCACCACGGGTCGTCAAGAGATTATCGACATGCTGCGTCAGCGTTCGCGTCCCTACCTGTTCAGCAACAGCATCGCTCCTGGCATCGTGGGCGCCAGCCTGAAGATGTTCGAGAAAATCACGGCGAGCACCGAGTTGCACGACCGCTTGGTTGAGAACGTGAACTACTTCCGCGACAAGATGATGGCTGCTGGCTTCGACATCAAGCCCACGCAGAGTGCCATCTGCGCCGTGATGCTCTACGACGCCAAGTTGTCGCAAGATTTTGCTGCCCGCATGCAGGACGAGGGCATCTATGTGACGGGCTTCTACTATCCCGTTGTGCCTAAGGGCCAAGCGCGCATCCGCGTTCAGCTGTCGGCTGGCCACGAGCGTGCCCACCTCGACCGCGCCATCGAAGCCTTCGTGAAAGTAGGCCGCGAGATGAACGTCATCAAGTAACGTCCCACCCATCTGGGCGATACACCCCCACAGAACCAGCGCAGGCCCCCCGCCCGCGCTGGTTTGTGATAAATGGACATCGAGCATGGAGGG
>Ga0065708_1006545_pt1 | contig 28147 bp, 23 predicted proteins | sample Hoacrofraction12_2_FD_59095 | JGI IMG/M metagenome (GOLD analysis project Ga0065708, IMG submission 59095) | Hoatzin crop microbial communities from Cojedes, Venezuela, sample from fiber fraction 12 v1 | ecosystem: Host-associated > Birds > Digestive system > Esophagus > Crop | place: Venezuela... | reverse complement strand
CAATAGTTATCATACCACGGTTTCATCTCCGCTATTATTTCCTCCTCGTCTTTCGTAATGGCACCCACACTCTTATAGTAGCGTATCATCTCTCTCACGTCGGTTTCAGAAAAGCCGAGGGCCATATTGAAAGAAAAATCTGCGGTGATGTTTGTAAAGTTATTCAGTCCGCTCGTGGCATCATCAAGAGTTACTGGCGATACACCAATAAGCAAGAATTTCGTTGCCCATGCCTTAAAGAGTTTCAGAAAATCACGATAGAACCCCATACCATGAGTGATAGAGCGATATACCTCATTACCCATCTCGTTGAGAATATTATTGGTAAAATTATCGTATTCGTCAACAATAACATACAACTTATATCCTTTCTTCTTTGCCTCTATTCCAACGACATTGAATTTATTAGAGGCATACTCCTCGCTTTTTACTCTCTTGACAATTTCTTCTCCGTATTCGTCAGCATATTTATCTGCAAAGGAATCCAACGTTATCTTGCAATATTGCTCAAATTTATTGCGCACATCATCCAGACCACTACCACCTACTGCTGAGTAATCAAATTTTATCACTTGATATTTTCCTTTCTCAGATGTGGGGTGGTCATATATCCATGTATCCTTGAACTCTTCTTCATAGCGCACCTGCGCCTTGATGTCGTAGTATTCCTCCAGNATCGACACAAACAGACTCTTGCCAAACCTACGCGGACGGGTAAAGAAGAGAAAATCGCTAGTATCCTCCATTACCTGTATATACTGCGTCTTATCCACGTAGTAGTAGTCCCTTTCACGCAGTCTCTTGAAATCATTCACGCCCAAAGGTAGTCGTCTGTAGGTGCTCATATAAGGTGATATTTTCTTTTATGTTGCAAATATAGCAACTTTTTTTTAAAAATTGATGGTCTACAGGACAAAAAATCTCCGCATTCCACCCTCCCCCGATAGTTAAACTTAGTTAACAGACAGAGTTCTGCTCTCAATTAAATTAAATTTGCTATATTTGCAACAGAAAAGATGCATATACCATATACAAGTACAATTTAAAACAAAAATATTGCTATTATGAAAAGATTTAAAATAGGGCTACTTCCTCGAATAATTATTGCTATTATCTTAGCCGTTGTCTGTGGACAGTTTTTCTCAGAAGACATTACAAAAGTTTTCTCAACGTTTAATGGCATTTTCTCCCAGTTCTTGGGGTTCATCGTGCCATTGATAATCGTAGGTTTTGTAACTCCGGCCATTGCAGATGTTGGAAAGGGAGCTGGTAAGATGTTGCTTTTTACCGTAGGTATAGCCTATCTTGATACTGTTATTGCGGGCCTGTTAGGTTATGCTACGGGCTCCGTTTTCTTCCCCGACATGGTAGCAAACGCCACCATGGTAGCACCTGAGGAAGTAGCGAGCATATCTCCTTATTTTAAGCTCTCTATTCCACCCCTGATGGATGTTATGACAGCGTTAGTAATCGCTTTCTGTCTCGGACTAGGTATAATTTACAGCGGCGCAGAAACCTTAAAGAAAGTTTTCTACGAATTTAAAGATATAGTATCACTGATTATCAACTCTGTGGTAATCCCCCTCCTACCCCTATACATCTTCGGTATTTTCTTGGAATTCACCGTAACAGGTCAGGCGTTTAGGATTTTGCTAGTTTTTGCTAAGGTTATAATCGTTATTTTCATACTTCATATCTTTATACTCCTGTATCTTTTCTTTACGGCAGGTTTATTTAGCAAGAAGAATCCATTAAAGATGCTATGGACGATGCTCCCTGCGTATATGACAGCTCTTGGTACATCATCATCGGCAGCCACTATTCCTGTAACATTAGAGCAGACGAAGAAGATCGGTGTAAGCCCTAGTACTGCAGGTTTCACCGTTCCTTTGTGCGCCACTATTCACATGCCTGGATCAGCGATGAAAATTTCTTGTTGCGCTCTCACCATTTGTCTTATAACCGGTATACCACACTCCTTCGGACTTTTCTTACACTTCATTCTGATGTTGGCCATTTGTGCTGTTGCTGGTCCAGGAATTCCAGGAGGTGTCATCATGGCTTCCCTTGGTTCTCTTGCCAGCGTACTCGGTTTCGGTGCTGAGGAACAAGCTCTTATGATTGCCCTTTATATCGCTATGGATAGTTTCGGAACAGCCTGCAACGTAACTGGAGATGGTGCCATTTCAATGATTGTAGATCGAGTATTTAATAAAGTTGAGAATTGAGAAATCTTAAAGTTTAACTTTAAAAAAATCGCAAAAATTTAAAGTTCAACTTTAAATTTATGTTGTTTTAGATAAAATCGGCTCAACTTGAGCCGATAAATTTATCTGATCCCGTTTTTCGTCTTTTGAAAGACGATTTTTTATATTTTTTCGTTTTTCAAAAGAAAAATCCCTTATCCAAATATAAGATACAGTCTAGAACAGGTCGGAATGTGATCCTGTATCTACTAATTTTAATGTTTTATTGTCGGTATCAATAGCCCATATCAATAGCCAATCCGCCATTATATGGCATTCCCAACAACCTTCAAAGTCACCATGTAATTTGTGAGGTCTGTAAATATCAGGTATGGCGCCACAATCCTGAAGAATGTCTATTATCCTTAATAACTTTTCTAAGGGTAGTCCTCTTTTCCGTAAGTTCTTTAGTGATTTCGCGAATTTCTTGGTATAGATTATCTCGTATTTCATCTCACTCGAATATTTGCTTCATCATATCTTCTGTATCCTTAGCGTGATATATTCGCCCCTTCTTGATATCCTCTAATCCTTTCTTTATTCCATGACCTGAATTCTTTTCAATCTTCCATCCCATTTTCTTTACGAATGAAAGTAGGATATTCTCTTCGTCCTTCGGTACAGAAATACTATAATTACTCGTTATCTTTTCCATATTTAAATGTCTATTTTCTGCAAATATAGCACTTTTTCCCATATTAAAATCTAAATCCTCAGAAAAATTTATTATCTTCGCAGAAAATTTGAACTGAAATAAAAAACCTAAAGATGAAGAAAACTCTTATATTTTGTTTTATTAGTTGTATGGCAACAGTAACGACAGCACAGAAAGCCCCACAGCTGAGGGCTGACAACATCGACGAGGTTATCGCTGCCATGACCCTCGAAGAAAAGGCACAGATAGTAGTGGGCGGCGGTAACGACGGTTTTATCGGTAGCGGCGCTATGTTGGGACACCAAAAGAAATATGTCCCGGGAGCAGCAGGCATAACAGTGGAGAACACTCGACTGGGCATCCCCGCCACGGTGATGACGGATGGACCGGCTGGTGTGCATATCGATCCACATAGAGAAGGTACCTCCGAGACATTCTATGCCACGGGATTCCCTATCGGTTCATGTCTCGCCAGCACATGGAACACTCAACTAATGGAAGAGGTGGGACAGGCTATCGGTAACGAGACGAAAGAATATGGATGCGACGTAATCCTAGGTCCTGGTATGAACATCCACCGTAACCCCCTATGCGGAAGAAACTTCGAATACTATTCCGAAGACCCGATTCTCACGGGTGCCATGGCTGTGGCTTATACCAAGGGCGTACAGAGTCAGGGCGTGGGTGTAAGCGCTAAACACTATGCCGTAAACTCACAGGAGAGCGACCGTACCAAGGTGGACGAGCGACTGAGCGTGAGGGCTCTCAGGGAGATATACCTAAAGGGATTCGAGATGCTTGTAAGACAGGCTAAACCATGGACGATAATGTCGGCATACAACAAGATCAACGGCATCTACTGTCAGATGAACTACGACTTGCTCACAAAGGTGCTTCGCAATGACTGGGGCTTCGATGGAATGGTGGAGACCGACTGGATTGGTAAGCGCGACGACCTGCCTACATATAAGGAGCTGTTGGCGGGCAACGACCTGATGACTCCGGGTTATCCTGCACAGGTAGAGGACGTGATAACCGCAGTGAAAGAGGGTAAGATAACGGAGGAGCAACTCAATATCAACGTAAAAAGGGTGTTGCAGTATATCGTCAGAACACCGCGTTTCAAGAAACATAAATTCTCTAAGCCTGACCTTAAAGCACATGCACAGGTTACAAGACAGACGAGCGCAGAGGGTATGGTACTGCTGAAAAACGATAACCAGACACTACCGATACATAACCTGAAGACGGTGGCTCTGTTTGGCGTCAACTCATACGATTTCCTAAGCGGCGGTCTCGGTAGCGGATGCGTCAACGTGCCTTACGTGGTGGATATGGTGACAGGACTGAAGAATATCGGGGTGTCGACAACGCCTCAACTGACGGAGATATATCAGAACTACGTGAAATATGCTAAGGCAAAACTGAAAGCCGACAAGAATCCGATGATGTGGTTCCTGGATCAGGGACAACCGAAGCTCGACGAGATAGAGATAACAGAACGTTGCGTACAACATGAGTTGCCTAATGCCGACGCAGCCATAATAACTATCGGTAGACAGGCCGGCGAGGGTATAGACAGGACGATAGAGGAGTTTAACCTCACTCAAGATGAACAGGATATGATTTTCCGAGTTTCCGACCTCTTCCATGCTGCCAACAAACCGGTTATCGTTATCATCAACTCGGGTAGCGTGATGGAGACGGCTTCGTGGAGAGACCGTGTGGATGCCATCCTCATGGCATGGCAACCTGGAGAAGAGGGTGGTAACTCCGTAGCCGACGTACTAACGGGAAAAGTAAATCCTTCGGGAAAAGTGACATCTACATGGCCTATATCTGTTTACGACAATCCTTCTACCCTTAATTTTCCACGTGAATACGATATGTATACGTACAAAGAGATGAGGGGTTGGAAACAGGGTATCAAAGGTGAAGACTACAGTAACCACGATGAGGGTATATACGTAGGATACCGTTTCTTCGACACCAACGACAAGAAGGTGGCATACCCCTTCGGTTTCGGTCTTTCATACACTACATTTGAATACTCCAAACCATCAGCAAAATTCTCCAACGGTAAGGTGGAGCTCTCTGTCACTGTAAAGAATACGGGAAAAGTGGCAGGAAAAGAGGTGGTACAGGTATATGCCGTGGCTCCTAAGGGCAGTATGGACAAACCTTCGCATGAACTAAAAGCTTTTGCTAAAACAAAACTGTTGAAGGCGGGAGAGACACAGACTCTGAAGATGACCGTAGAACAGCGTGACCTGGCTTCGTTTGACGAGAAAGCTAACCAATGGGTTACCGACGCAGGCAACTACAAGTTCCAGTTTGCTGCATCGTCAAGAGACATAAGATGTGAGGCTGCAACAAACGTGAGCGCATATACAGAGAAGGTGTCCGATGCTTTTGTGCAATAAAACGATAAAACTGAAAATACAAATAATATGAAAAAATTCTTTTTATTGGTGGCTGCTGCTCTTATCGCAGGTAGTAGCGAGGCGAAGGTTAGACTGTCGCACCTCATCGGTGACAACATGGTTCTGCAGCAGCAAACGGAGGCTGCTCTGTGGGGATGGGATAAACCGGGGAAAGCGATTACGGTGACGACAAGTTGGAACAACAGTAAGTATAACGTAAAAACAGACAGTAATGGCAAGTGGATAGTAAAGGTTAAGACGCCAAAAGCCTCCATGACTCCCTACTCTATCACCTTCGACGACGGTGAGAAACTTACAATACGAGATATCCTCATCGGTGAGGTTTGGGTATGTGCTGGTCAGAGTAATATGGAGATGCCTGTAAAGGGCTTTGACAACTGTCCCGTAAAAGATTACAACAAGGTCGTTCTGGATGCTGTACATCATAAAGGAGTAAGGTCTGTCAAAGTACCTAGCGTGATGAGTATGACACCACTGGAGGATGCCAACTGCGAATGGCGCAAATGTAACACGTCAACAGTGGGCGAGTTCAGTGCTACAGGGTATTTCTTCGCTCGTATGGTGAGCGATGCCTTGGGGATTCCCGTCGGTCTGATAGAGGCTAACAAAGGTGGTACGAGAGTAGAGAGTTGGTTGACAAAGGAAAACCTGCAGAAATATACCGATGAACCGCTAGACACCAACGAGATAGTAAAAAAGTTCAGTTGGGACTACCACCGTCCTTTAGTTTGGGGCAACGGTACGTTTAACCCTATTCTCAACTACACGATAAAAGGTATCCTCTTCTATCAGGGATGCAGCAATGTAGGTGACCCGGGAAATAAATACAGTGACAACCTGGCTCTCTTGGTAAAACAGTGGAGACAGCAGTTTGGACAGGGCGACGTTCCTTTCTACTTCGTGGAGATTGCTCCTTATTATTACGACAACTGTGATGCCGATTGGGGTGCTAAACTGCGTGAGCAACAGTTCCGTGCTTCTACTATCATCCCCAACAGTGCCATCGTAGGTACCAACGACTGCGTTTATCCTTTCGAGACGCAACAGATACACCCTGCACAGAAACAGAAGGTGGGTGAACGACTAGCTTACAAGGCTCTCAACAAGTTATATGGAATGAAGGAGATTATCGCTGATGCTCCTACGTTTAAGAGTATGTCGATAAACAAGGATACGGTGTTCGTGCAACTCGACAACCTGGAAAGGGGTATCAGCCGTTATGAGGATATACAAGGCTTTGAACTATGCGGTAGCGACAGTGTATATCATAAGGCTGATGCTTATTACTATTGGACGAAGGGTATCATCATCACGTCTCCTGAGGTTAAGGAGCCAAAGAACGTGAGATACTGCTTCAAGAATTTCCAGTTGGGCAACGTAGCCAACCAAGGCGGACTGCCTCTGTTCCCGTTCCGAACGGATAATTACTAAAGATTATTTATCTAGTTTAGATTTTATAAGGTCTTCCAGTTGTTTTCGATCGAGTGTACGTCCTAAGATACGTCCATTTCGGTCGAAAACAATGTTATCAGGTACAGTGTACATACCTAATGAAGGTAACAGATCACCTTCAAACATATCTTTCTCCTGAACCATATCCCAACGAAGGGAATCCAAACGAATACGTTCCCGTATACGGTACATATCAGCATCTAAAGAGATAGTAAGTACCCCTAAACGGTTGCCGTATTTGTTCTTCATCTTTTTCAACATCTTAATCACAGATACGCTCTCATAGCGCCATGATGCCCACAGATAGATGACGTTGACATCGCCTTTAAGACTGTTGTTTGCCACCCTTCGACCTTCGATATTACGTGTAACGAACGTAGGCATCTGTTCTCCCTCTGTACGCATATTTCCCAGTCGTGCCGCCCACTCGCCAAGATGTGGCTCCTCCGGTTGTGCCTTAGCCAGTCGTTTCAACATCTCCGATGCATCACGATAGTTGGGTTTATCGGTAAACACCATATATTTGTTTACCAGATACTGTGCCACGCGCGAATGTGGGTTCTCATCAATAAATTTTGATATCCTCTTCTTTATATCCGCATCACCATTCTTCGATGTCTCCAGTTCGAACTCGGTATATAGTTTATTATCGTCGTCACCCGTCACCTCCGTATCTTTAAGATGCGTAGCATCACCGTGCATGGAAATTTCTTTTCCCGGTGTAGCGAACACTGCTCTCTCGTAGAAATTAGGGAATACCACCACCAACGTAGAATTCTCCTGCATCGGGGTCTCATACGTGAACGACCCTTTTACCACGTGGATAGTGTCAATATGTAACGATGCGTTATCGGGACTATAGATATAAAACTCACCCTGTTTGAGGTTTTTAAAATCTCCAGTCAGTCTGAAATGTCCGCTGTCCACACCACACGATACAAAAAGACATACCGATACGAGCGCTGACAGCGCCATCAAGACAAGACGAAATCTATGAAAATTGATTTTTTGCATCCCTGAGAATATTAGGTGCATAAGAAGTGCCGCGAGCGGGACTCGAACCCGCACAGCCATTTCTGGCCAAGGGATTTTAAGTCCCTCGTGTCTACCAATTCCACCATCACGGCATCAAAAAATAAAAGATCTAAAAATCAAGGTGCAAAGTTAGTGCTTTTTTCCGAATAATCCAAAAAAAACTGAATTTATCTGATGCTAATTAGCAATATTCAGTACACCGCCCCCGTAAGAGATACGATAACGGAGGAGCGAAAGACCTCCCTCACCGTCTGCCACGATACCATAATTATTTAGGTCATACGACCTGCTACACTTACTACAGTACAACCATAAACCATCTTTGGCGAAGGTCAGCGGATATTTATATCCTGAACCGGAAGCAAGACAGTTGGGACACTGACCGTCATAACAGAAAGCGCCATTAGAAAAACTGCATCCCACATATAAACTGTTGTTAGCACCCAGTTCAGCATTCTCTATAGCCGTCTGCTCCACCTCGGTAGTAATGGATATGGTCTCTTTATTGCCATTACAGTCTGTGATGACAAGACTATATACCGTCCCAGCTTTTCTAGTTATATTTACAAACATGCCTGACGAGGTGGTAAGTGCCGACTCAATCATGTTGCCCGTATGCATATAGGAATAAAACGTAAGTCGACAGTAATAGTCTGTAGAGTACTGGTTTTCTCCGCAACTGCCGAAGAACAGTACTGCCAATATCGCGAATATACGAAATCTCATTATTTATTCAACAATTTCCGTTCTGCCTCTTCTACCTTCTCAAAACCGAAAGAGTTCATCGTAGTATCGAAGAGTGTACGAATCTTATCATTACAAAGGTTACCGATACTACCTTCATGAGTATGGTGGATATTCTTGTTAGCCTTAAACGTGCCTGCCTCTATCTCTAATCCCACCTTCTTATATGCATCGCGGAACGGCATGCCGTCGGCCGCAAGACGATTTACCTCCTCTACCGAGAAGATAGCGTCGTACATCGGATTGTCAAGGATATGCCCGTTGACCTCTATCTTATTGATGATATACGATGCCATACTGATACAGTCTGTCAGTTCATCGAAAGCGGGCAGGAAGACCTCCTTGATAATCTGCAGGTCACGGAAATAACCTACAGGCAGGTTATTCATGATAAGTGTAATCTGCGTGGGTAAGCCCTGTATCTTGTTACATTTTGCACGTATAAGCTCAAACACGTCGGGGTTCTTCTTGTGTGGCATGATACTGCTTCCCGTAGTACATTCCTTCGGAAGTTTTATGAACCCGAAATTTTGACTATTGAACATGCATGCGTCAAAAGCCATCTTTGATATCGTACCAGCTATGGAAGAAAGGGCGAAAGCTACGTTGCGTTCCGTCTTTCCCCTACCCATCTGCGCATACACCACATTATAATCCATCGAGTCGAAACCCAACAGTTCAGTCGTCATGCTACGGTTGAGCGGAAACGATGATCCATAACCTGCAGCACTGCCTAAAGGGTTACGGTTGGTCATCTGATAAGCGGCGCGGAGAAAGAGCATGTCATCAGCGAGACTCTCGGCGTAGGCACCGAACCACAGTCCGAAACTGCTCGGCATAGCTATCTGCAGATGTGTGTAACCTGGCATCAGCACCTCTTTGAACTTATCGCTCTTGGCAATCAGTTCATCGAAAAGCACCTTTACGTTCTCTGCCACCTCATGGAGCTTACTACGAATAAAGAGTTTCAGGTCTACCAGCACCTGGTCATTACGTGACCTGCCGCTATGTATCTTCTTACCTATGTCACCGAGACTGCGTGTAAGCATCAGCTCCACCTGAGAGTGCACATCTTCTACTCCATCCTCGATAACAAACTGTCCTTGTTCACAGATATCATATATACGGCGCAACTCTGCCAACAATGCCTTTAGCTCATCTTTTTCCAACAGTCCGATGCTCTCAAGCATCGTTATATGTGCCATAGAACCGAGCACGTCGTACTTAGCGAGATAGAGATCCATCTCACGGTCACGTCCCACGGTAAAACGTTCTATCTCTTTGTTTACCTCAAAATTTTTCTCCCACAGCTTATTTGCCATACCTTCGATTTTAAGTATAATGAATTTGTGTCAAAGCATCAGCCACCTTCTCCAGTCCGTCTTGCAGTGGACCGCTTACCATACCTTTTATGAAAGGGTTTAGTTGAGCTTTCAGTGTAATACGCATCTTACAACTGTTCTCATCTATCGGCAACAGCTGTATCCACATATTGAAAGGCACGGGTGACTGTGCAGCCTCAAACTTTATACATTTCGGTTCATCCCGGTCGATGATTTCCAGTCGCATATCACCTACGGGCGATACGTTCAGACTCACCCAATCACGGTCGAAAGAAAAATCATTTATCTTATCCTCAGGTACACGGTCACGTACCTTCTCAAGATTACGAAGGTCGCTGAGATTACGGTATACCGCTTCGAGGTTGTAAGGTATAACCTTTACGCTACTTTCAAATTTCGAATCCATATATCTTTATTTTCCTGTACCCCAGTTGGCAGGGTCTTTGCGCCATTTATGCAACAGTGCCACATCGCTGTCGCTGATATAACCTGTCTCCAGCGCCTGTCCCACCACATGGTCATAGTCTGTAAGGGTATGCAGTTCCACGTCGGCCTTCTTAAAGGCTTCCGTAGCCTGCGGAAATCCGTAGGTGTAGAGAGCTACCATACCGATAACGTCGGAACCATCATTACGGATAGCCTCTACTGCTTTAAGACTGCTACCGCCCGTAGAGATAAGATCCTCTACCACTACGACCTTAGAACCCACTTTCAGTTCGCCCTCGATAAGGTTCTCCAGTCCATGATCCTTTGGTTTACTTCTTACATACACAAACGGTACTCCTAAAGCATCAGCCACCAAGGCACCCTGAGGAATGGCACCCGTTGCCACACCCGCTATAGCATCAACCTCTGGGAAATTTTCCCATATCAAGTGACATAGCTCCACCTTTATAAAGGTACGAAGAGAGGGGTAAGACAGAGTCTTACGATTATCACAGTAGAATGGTGATTTCCAACCTGAAGCCCATGTAAACGGATTGGTTGGCTGCAATTTAATAGCCTTAATTTTCAATAACCTTGTGGCAAATTCTTTTTTCAGTGCATCCATCTTTTAGGTGTATATTTGATTAATTAAACTAACTACGTCATGTTTCCATGGCATTTTTTCAGTTGTCTGCAAAATTAGTAAAATTGTAGTTATTACACTCTAAAGGTGTTGTTAATTATTCTTAAAGTAATAAAAACAAGCGGCACCCCTCACGGGGCACCGCCTTCAAATGTATTGTACAAAAATCGCAATGTTCTAGTCGCAATTAGCCAACTTATTGTCGGAACCAAGCACGTCGATAATCTTATGCTTGTACATTTCCTCCATAAGATCACGAGCAGGACCGCAGTATTTACGTGGGTCGAACTCAGCTGGTTTCTCTGTCAATGTCTTACGTACTGCAGCAGTGAAAGCAAGACGAGAGTCAGAGTCGATATTTATCTTACATACCGCACTCTTAGCAGCCTTACGCAACTGTTCCTCTGGAATACCTACTGCGTCTGGCAACTTACCGCCGTTAGCATTGATCATGTCAACATACTCCTGTGGTACAGAACTTGAACCGTGGAGAACGATTGGGAATCCTGGTAACTTAACCATGATAGCATCGAGAACGTCGAATGCCAATGGAGGAGGAACGAGACGACCTGTCTTAGGATCACGTGTACACTGCTCTGGTTTGAACTTGTATGCACCGTGACTAGTACCGATAGAGATAGCAAGTGAGTCAACACCTGTCTTGCTTGTAAAGTCGATAACCTCTTCTGGTTTGGTGTAATGAGACTCTTCAGCTACAACCTCATCCTCAACACCTGCAAGGACACCGAGCTCACCCTCTACAGTAACATCGTACTTGTGAGCATATTCTACTACCTTAGCAGTAAGAGCAACGTTCTCATCGTAAGGAAGAGAAGAACCGTCGATCATTACTGAAGAGAAGCCCATGTCAACACAACTCTTGCAAAGCTCGAAGCTGTCTCCGTGATCTAGGTGTAATACAACCTCAGGATGCTGACATCCTAACTCTTTTGCATACTCCACAGCACCCTCTGCCATATAACGCAGAAGAGTCTGGTTGGCATAGTTACGGGCACCCTTAGAAACCTGAAGGATAACCGGTGAACGGAGTTCTGAACTTGCTTTGATAATTGCCTGAAGCTGCTCCAGGTTGTTGAAGTTGAAAGCAGGTACTGCCCAACCACCATTGATGGCTCTCTTAAACATCTCACGAGTGTTTACCAAGCCTAGGTCTTTGTAATTTACCATAATAAATGACTTTTTTATAATCTTTTTACTCTCTAATATTCAAGTTACCTATCTGTACAACCTATCGAGATTGCAACTGCAAAGATAGCAAATAAATCGGAAACGGCAAACCCCGAAACGAAAAATTATCGCACGGAATCTGCCGTTTTTAAACTTATTTATATTTCTTGCTTTTAAAATCAAGAAAATGTCAAGCCAAGATTGCAAATCCAAATGATAACGCTTTTAGATTAATTGAGAATTGATAATTGAAAATTGAGAATTATATGTTTATCTAAGTATTAACTATCAACTATCAATTATCAACTATCAACTAAAAAAATCTCTGCAACATCTGTTGCAGAGATTTTTTTTAATCTTCTGTCGGCTCAACTATTTTCCAGAGCATAGCTGCCAATGCACCACCAACGAAAGGTCCTACGATGAAGATCCAAAGATTGGCAAGAGCTGTACCTCCCTGGAATACAGCAGGAGCGAGTGAACGAGCTGGGTTAACGCTGGTACCTGTGTAACGGATACATACGAGGTGTACCAATACCAATGCCAAACCGATAGCCAAACCGGCGAAATTGTTTGTAGCGCCATTTGTCTTAGATGTGGCACCTAATACAACCAACACAAATACGCATGTATAGATAATCTCTGCCAAGAGACCGCCTGCCATAGACACGCCTTCCTGAAGATCATTTGCACCTGTTCCATCAAGACCGCTTACGTTTGATGTGAGCAACCACAACAGTGTTGAACCGATGAAAGCACCGATACACTGGAAGATGATATACATAGCACAGTCTTTTGCGTTCATCTTACCGCTCAGGAACACACCCAAAGTGATAGCTGGATTGATATGACAACCGCTGATACCACCGATGGTATATGCCATGGCAACAACGGCAAGACCGAAAGCCAATGACGTACCCACTACAGCCGGGATATTGTTAATAGGATCACATCCTAAACTTACTGCGACACCGCAGCCCATCAACACGAGTACCATAGTACCCACCATTTCTGCTAAATACTTTTTCATTTTTCTAATAGTTTAATTGTTAATAATATTACTTTTGTTACACAAAATTATCTCTCCTGATAGTCGAAATAACCGAATATCGACTCACCCGATTCTACCGCCATACCTATCGTCACACCTGTAAAACCGCCTACCACCTCGGTACTCAGCAACGAACAGTTCTGCACCGCCAAGAGCTTAAAATCCTTGTCTTTCTCCGTACGGTAATAGAAACGGTACATATCACCGTCGCTCTCTATAGCCAAACGTACACCGTCAACGTCTACAGGTATAGAAGCTGAACCTAACACGGCCTCAACGGATTTCATCCTCGTACGTACCATCACCTTACCGTTACCTACAAACAAATCTGTATGACCGTCGTTTATCTGATATACCGTAAGACCGGCCAAAGCATCCTCCGAAGCTGAGATAACCTCTGTCTCCACCCGCATATTCGCACTCTCCTGACGGATACCAAGGAAGGTAGGATTATTATTCTCGGTCAACGTACCGTGCGACTCCATGCACAACAGTCCATTCTGCATGGTGTAATTTCCCGAAAGCGGATTCTGTTGGTATACCCACTCGGGTTCTAACGGTTTATCGAAGGTATAATGCTTATTCCTCTTTATATTCTGCTGTTTTGCCAGTGTCTTACACTGTATCACGGTATCTATCGCCTCGCCTCCGTTTACCACAGGCCATGCTCCTGTCTGCCACTCCACAGGTGCCAGGTAGGTCTCCCTGCCTAAATGATGATATGATCCTCCGAAGTTGCGATAGGCTAAAAAGACTATCCACCATGATCCGTCTACAGCCTGTACGAAGTCACCATGTCCCGTACCCTGAATCTGCATCGACTGACCTTTCATATTACAGTTGGTCAATATAGGATTAGCAGGATTCGACTCGTAGGGACCGTATATATTCTTGCTACGTGCGATAGTCAGTTTATGTGCCAGTTCCGTACCACCCTCGGAAATAAGCAGATAGTAGTATCCGTCTTTCTTATATATATGCGGTCCTTCAGGATATCTGCCTCCCGTCCCTCTCCATATAGCCTTACCTTTAGAGAGTGTCTTGCCGCTCTTGGGGTCTATCTCGCACAACATAATGGTATTATCGGGATTCGACACCATATAACATTTGCCGTTCTCGAAATACAGAGAAGGGTCTATACCTTGTTGTTCCAACCACAGAGGTTCGCTCCACGGTCCCGCAGGGTCCTTCGCCGTAACCATAAAATTACCGCCATTTCCCACGTTGGTGGTTATCATATAATAGGTGCCGTCGTTATAACGTATAGTAGGTGCATAGATTCCCAACCACGAGTTGGCTCCCTTTAACGGCAACTGACTGTCACGCGTCAATACATTACCTGCTAAGGTCCAGTTTACCAAGTCTGTACTCTTATATATAGGAACACCTGGGAAATACTGAAAAGAGGAGTTTACAAGATAGAACGTGTCTCCTACCCTACACACACTAGGATCTGGGTGATAACCGCCTATAATAGGGTTTCTCAACTGCCCGCTCGCTACCGTAACGGTAACAAGGGCGATAATGGTTAGCATAATCTTCTTCATGTTCACATCCTTTTAGTTTATATCAGTACGATATGGTTTTTACGACCTCTCCATCGTATGTATTTATCGTCATCTGTATCTTATCTCCTTCCGTAAGTATACTATCAAAATCGGCTATAGGTATACTGAGATATCTCTGTACGGTATAGTATTCTGGTACATCGTTCTGCCAATGTAACAGTTTCAAGCTACAAGTCTTCGTTCCATCCGTGTCTACATACACAGTGTCCATCAAGAGTCCTACGGCGTGTTTATTGTCATTACCGTCTTCAGTACCCATCTTCGGCAGTATAGAGAGATTCAGATAACTTCTGTTCTTCGATATCCACATACTCTCCCATCCCATAGGGTCGTAAGCTGTCGATAGAAAGCCGTACTTACCATACGGATGAAGCGTGACCACACCGGAGAAGCCTCTCGGCGATATCTCTCCATCGTTGATATTATAATAGAGCACACCCCTGTATGAACTATCAGCAACAGCCTTATCAGAAATATTGTATGGACTAGCAAGAGTCACAGAATCGCCACTGTCTAACATCACCGAGGCCATCTTACCGTCAGCATCTGTGTAGGCCACCGCGAAATCAGCACGCATATACGAGTAGTAACCGTCACCTGACTTATATTCTTCTGTCGTACACGCCGTCAGCAAACCGCAGAGCATTATTATGCTTGTCAAGATACAAGAGATATTATGATGCTGTCGGGTGCCACTCATACGTTCAGTCCTTTCTCTGTTTTAGTTGATTACGCGCAGGGTTGGCATACATCGTCAACAGTCTCTCCTCCAAGAAAGCCTCATCTTTTCTTACTAGATCGACCTTGTCCACCTGTTGGTTTATATAGTCTACAAAAGCTGTCTTCTCCTCCTGTGTATAGTATTTGCGATACTCTCCCGTACCTTCTAGGAGATCGAGGGCGATATAGTTGCAGGGATACAGGTTATAATTGTTATATATTGCCTCATCGATATGTTGTGCTATCACCTCGAAAACTTCCGTCTTTGACATATCCTCAGGCAGAGTATCCAAGAAACTGTCGATGCAGGGTGCTGCCTTGTATACTATTCTACCCTTGAAGCCCTTGAAACCCGTCGCCATACTCAGTATATCATCGGCTTTGGTCTTACGCCACTCCTTATCATCCCGTTTCTGTTGGAACTCCTTGGCTTTGAGATAGTCACAGGCATCGTATTCGTATGATATCGCCAACGGCACGATATGCATCTCCTTCAGTCGCTGTACCACGCTACCGTCGCCGCCCATCGCTATCATCTTAAGCACTGATTCCTGGGTCTTGTCGTTACTGTCTTTGGCTCTACCCTCTCGTTGTGCTATCCAGATATTCTCTTTCTTCTTCGTTATGGAGTAATGCATGTACCGCGACAGTCGTTGACTGGCGACGAGCATCTCACGCATACCCAAACCTCTCTCCACGACAAACGATTTATTCAGTCGCACGAAATCCCGTATCCACGGTTGACCGAAGAGATTATCTCCGATAGCTATCTCGCAGGTATTACTAAACCCTGCATCTATAAGAAGTTTATCGAGAAAGGCCGAATCGAGAACGATATCCCGGTGATTACTGATAAAGGTATAGTTTTTCGTCACATCCAAAGCACTGAAATCACCATCGAGTGACGTACCACTCTCTTTGACGACCCTCTCAAGGAAGGAGTAACAGAATTTTTTCTGAAACTCCAAACTCGTCTTACAACTATAGAGTTGCTGTCGTACTACCTCAAGTGGTATTCCGGGCAACACATAGTTAACGACTTTCAGGAAATTCTCATCCTGAAGCAGTTTGTCATACACCTCAGGCAGTTCCTCGGGCTCATACGGACGTATGGCATCGTATTGTCTCAATTCATCGTCCATCGTTATCAAAAATTAATTAACGAAACTGATTCTCCACAATATCAGTGAGCACATCAGTGATATTTAGTCCTGCTGCGCGCACCTGCTGCGGTATAAAGCTTGTAGCCGTCATACCAGGAGTGGTATTCACCTCCAGCATATATACCTTCGGTTTACCTTCTTCATCCTTACATATTATGTAGTCTATACGGATGATACCGTTACAGTTGAGTATGTCGTATATCCTACTTGTTGTCTCTGCCACCTCTTTTGCTACCTCGTCACTGAGACGTGCGGGCGTTATCTCCTGCACCTGTCCGTTGTATTTGGCGTTATAGTCAAAGAACTCGTTTGATGTCACCACCTCGGTAGCGGGCAGTACTACAGACTTGTCACGTGTCTTATAGCAACCGATAGAGATTTCTGTTCCTTCGAGGAATGATTCTACCATCACCTCGTCGCTCTCCATTATAGCTTTTCTCACGGCAGGTGCCAACATATCCTTCGTCTTTACTTTAGAAACGCCGAAACTGCTACCGTCGGAAGCCGGTTTGACGAAACACGGCATACCTATCTCTTTTTCTATCTCATCATCAGATACCAACGCCTCATAACCGCGACGGATCATCATCGACTTAGCCACGTTGATACCATAACTTCTAAGATATTGGTTGAGCACGTATTTGTTGAACGTCAGAGCCTCAACGAGCACTCCGCTGGTAGAATAAGGCATGTGGATAAGTTCGAAATAACCCTGCAGGATACCGTTCTCACCAGGTGTTCCATGGATAGTGATATATGCGTAATCAAACACCACCAATTTACCGTCTAAGGTAAAAGAGAAGTCTCTACGATCCAGTGGCAACGTCCGTCCGTTGTCCAGGATAACACGCCATGTCATCCCTTTGAAATCTACGAGATACACATCATAACGTTCCTTGTCAAAAAACGAATACAGTCCCTGACCTGAACGGATAGAGACATCATGCTCCGAAGAGTCACCACCACACACAATCGCAATTGTACGCTTTAAATTTTTCATCACTGTTATTCTTTTATTTCTCTGTTAGTACCTTTTATAAAAGTACGCCATCTATCTATTACCTGTGCCATATCGTCGGGCAGAGGACATTCGAAATCCATCTGTTTGCCCGTTGTGGGATGCACGAAACCTAATGTCCTTGCGTGCAGAGCCTGACGGGGACACTGTTTGAAGCAGTTGAAGATAAACTGTTTATACGAACTGCTGCGCTCGCCCCTGAGGATCTCCGAACCGCCGTATTTCTCGTCGTTGAAAAGCGGATGTCCGATATGTTTCATGTGCGCACGTATCTGATGTGTCCGTCCTGTCTCAAGCACACACTCCACGAGAGTGGTGTAACCATAACGTTCTATGACACGATAGTGCGTCACCGCCTCCTTACCGATGCCCGAAGAAGGATCGAAGACCTTCATCCTCTGACGATCTTTCGGGTCACGTCCTATATTGCCTTCTATACGTCCTTCATCATCCACCATGTTTCCCCATACCAGAGCCATATAACTACGATGCGTCGTCTTATTGAAGAACTGCACCCCTAGACTGGTCTTTGCATCGGGCGTCTTTGCCACCACGAGCAGACCGCTGGTATCCTTGTCTATACGGTGTACCAATCCCACTTCAGGGTTGTTGGGATCGTAATCTTTCATATTTCTTAGGTGATATGCCACTGCATTTACCAATGTACCGTGGAAATTCCCCACGCCGGGGTGCACCACCAATCCCGCCGGTTTGTTTACCACCATCAGAGCCTCATCTTCATATACCACATCCAAGGGTATATCCTCAGGCTCTATCGTGGTATCGTAATGCGGTCGGTCGAGCATAAGGGTTATCACGTCACCGGGACGCACCTTATAGTTGCTCTTCACGGGGCGGTCGTTAACATGTACGAACCCTGCGTCGGCCGCTTTCTGTATCCTGTTTCTCGACGAGTGACGCAGGTGTTCAAACATAAATTTGTCCACCCTTAGCTTCTCCTGTCCGGGATCTACGACAAGACGGAAATGTTCATACAGGTCATCCTGTTCGTTATCGTCTGTCTCCGCTATTATCTCCTCGTCAATCATGGTTTACTGTTCATTTTCTCATCTGCAGAGATATCCGGTAGAGGTCCTCTCTCCACAGGTGCCATCTGTGCAGGCATCTCACCGTTCTTTGTCTCCGCCGGAGCTGGATAGTACTCCTCCTCGCTCGGTTCAGTCTCCTCTTCCACAGGACGAGGTGTCGGTGCTACGTAATCTACATCCATGGATCCTTCGTCAAAAGAACCGTCACCAACCTGCAGAATCAAGGCATTGTCAACAGGTATCCTATCACCGGCATATACCTTACGTCCTCTGCTTACTATACCATACACCCAATCCTTCTCTCCATGTACCATCTGCGGTGTGAGCAACTTAAATCCCATCGATGTAAGCTTAGCCTGCGCCTCACGGAACGAACTGTTGTCTACCACATCAGGGATAGTAAGAAGAGGTGAATGAGAGGAGTTGAGAGTGACATATATCACATGTCCTTGTTTCACTTTGTCATTATCACCGGGATACTGTGCCAAAACAGTGTTGGCAGGCATTTTCTTGTTATATCCCGAGTCGCTGACTTCCAAAACAAGTCCCTTGGAATCGAGTATTCTGAAAGCATCCTCATACTGTTTCCCCACAAGGTTAGGTACATCGATGCACTCGCCGTGGTGAGTGTATAGGTTAAGACCGAATTTTACACACACCAACAACAGTACTGCTACTACTGCCATCGCAACGAGGTGCAGGAGTAGGTACAGACTGCATGATTTCTTAAAGAATGTATTAATATTCATTCTGCTGCAAAGTTAAACATAAAATCTGATAAATACAAAATAACCATCATTTTTTGTGTTTTTCCCTGCAGGTTTCAAAAGGAAGTCCTTGTCAAACTAACCTTTTCAGGAAACGGTTCCTCGTTTACGACGATATTCTAGTGGCGAAAGACCCGTTTGATGTCGGAAATATTTTCCGAAGAACGACTGATTAGGGAAATTAAGTTCCTGAGATATCTGTTTTATGGATTTTTCGGAATACGCTAAAAGTTGCTTGGCATCGCTCATCACCCTTTCGGTTATCCATTCGCTCGGTGTCTTGCCCGTTGTCTTTTTCACGATAGACGCCAGATAACGTGGTGACAGAAAAAGCTTATCAGCGTAATATGCCAGTTCACGATGCTCCTTATAATGTTCATACACCGCTGTAAAGAATTCACGGAGAATTGCTTCCTGACGCGAGAGCTTCCTCGTCTCAAACTCCACATTAGCCATATATACGTTGAGTATCTCGTATGCCATGCTCCTACCCATCGATATCAGCAACTCCCGCAATACAGTTCCACGAGTATCACGTATCTGTGAAGGCGTATTCAAAAACTCCGTCTCAGCCTTCATTATTCTGTCGTAAACGGATTGCATCAACTGCATTATCAAATCATACTGACTGTCAGACAGCGACTTATGCAACTGAGAAGACATGTATATCTGAAGACTCATATCCAATACGCCGTTGGCTATCTGACTGTAGAAATCAAAATCAAAATGTATCAACGTGGCATCAAAATCATCACTAATCTCTATAACATGGGCAAACGACGATGGTGCAAGAACGAAGATATCATGCTTGACCACCTCATATACTCTTCCGTCGATATCCACCGTAACATGTCCGTTGTTACACACAGCAACAAGCATTATACCGTTGAGCGGGATAAGTCCCTCCGCCTTATGAGCGGTATCCAAAAAATCTTCCTTCTTCAGATAGTGAAAAGGAATATCTAATTCCACAGATATATCTTTCATGGTTGCAAAGGTAATAAAAAATCCACAATCGGACAAAATTTTAGTCTAAAATACATGCGTATATCCTATTTTGACCAATATTTCCAATTTTATGACCTTGTAGAGAACCTTTTTTCTGTCTACCTTTGCACCGTCGAAAATTTTATAATGAAAAGTGATATATTGAGATATATGAAAAAGATTGTATTATTTATGGCGGCCGTATTCGCTCTTGCAGGCTGCAGCGAAAAAAAATCTTCCAAAGAGATAGCCCCTGTAAAAGTTGTTACTATGGAAGTAGGACTTTCACAAGGTAATGTAGAACGGTCGTATGTTGGAACGGTAAAGGAGAGCTACGGTTCCGCTCTGTCTTTTGCTACCGCAGGAACGGTGAGGCAGGTGCTGGTCAACGAGGGACAGGCAGTAAAACAGGGACAGACTCTCGCCACGCTCGACGATTCACAGTTGCGTAACAGCTATGCCATAGCAAAAGCGACACTGGCACAAGCTGAAGATGGTTTCAAACGTATGGATCAGTTATATAAGAAAGGTAGTCTGCCCGCAGTAAAATATGTGGATATACAGACAAAACTGTCTGAGGCACAGTCGTCGGAGAAGATGGCACGTAAGATGCTCAACGACTGCGTTCTCAAAGCACCTTTCAGCGGATATATCGCTAAACGATCTGTCGACGTGGGACAGAACGTGATGCCGGGACTGAGTTGCTTCGACCTCGTTAAACTGGATAATATAGAGGTGTCGATACCTATCCCCGAACAGGAAATAGCGAATATCAAAACAGGACAAGAGATGTCGTTTACCGTGGCAGCTCTCGGTAACAGACGTTTTACGAGTAAGGTGACGAAGAAAGGGGTACAAGCCGATGTGCTCAGTCATACCTACAACGTCACCTTATCACTAAGCAACGGCGATCACGCATTGCTTCCGGGTATGGTTTGTTCCGTGGAGTCACATTCCAACACAAGCTCAAGCATCGTCGTTCCGCAGGAAGCGGTACTTACCGATGGTAAGCAACAGTTTGTATGGATAAACAAAGGTGGAAAAGCTCAACGACGCAGCATCACCACTAGTGGCGTCACCTCTGCGGGTGTTGTTATCTCTGCAGGACTTACTACGGGGGAGAAACTGATTGTAAGTGGACAGAATAAGGTGTCTGAAGGTACTAAGGTTACAGAGAAATGAGAAAATACAATATAATAGAACTGGCGATGCGACATCGTAGTATCACGTTGCTCATCGCTGCGGCACTTATCCTCTTCGGCATCTATGCCCTCCAGGTGATGCCAAAGAATGAGTTCCCTTCGTTTACCATCCGTCAAGGTGTCGTCGTAGCAGCCTATCCCGGTGCTACGGCTGAAGAGGTGGAACAACAGGTTACCAAACCGCTCGAGAAATTTCTTTGGGAATTCAAGGAGATAAAAAAAGGAAATACCTATTCGCACACCCAGGAAGGTATGTGCTATATCTTCGTGGAACTGGACAAGATAAACACCAAGGATGAGTTCTGGAGTATGTTCAAACATAAACTGTCACAGTTTAAGAGCAACCTACCCAGTGGTGTGTTGGCGCTGATGGCGATAGATGACTTCGGTGAGACATCGGCTATGCTTATCACGATAGAGAGCGAGGATAAGACATACCGTGAGTTGCACGACTACGTCACTTCCCTGCAAGATAGACTCCGTTCCATCCCCGAGTTAGCGGGTATCAAAGTGGTTGGAGAACAGAAAGAACAGATAGCCGTGTATATCGACCGTGACCGTCTTTCCACGTATGGCCTCAACGCAGCAACCCTGCTGTCGTCATTACAGGGACAGGGACTGCAGATAATGAGCGGGCAATTGGAAGATGGACAGAATATCAGACCCATACACGTGCAGTCGGCGGTCAACAACGATAACGATGTGGCGGAGACCATCGTATATAACTCGCCTACGGGACAGGTGGTAAGACTGAAAGATGTTGCCACGATAAAAAGGGAATATCCAGATGCGCAGAGCTACGTAAAGAACAACGGTAAGAAATGTATCGTCGTCAGCGTGGAGATGCAGGAAGGTAACAATATCGTAGACTTCGCTGATAAAGTAAAAGATGTGTTGGGCGATTTCCAAGATACTCTACCCGAAAGTGTAAAGCTCTTTACTATCACCGACCAGGGTCACGTGGTAGGAGTATCAGTGGAAGATTTCCTCGTGGAACTGCTCATATCCATCATCACGGTGATTATCGTCATCATGCTACTGCTGCCGTGGCGCGTAGCCAGTGTGGCAGCCAGTACCATCCCTATCACCATATTCATATCATTAGGAATGTTCTTCGCATTTGGCGTGGAACTCAACACCGTGACGCTCGCCGTATTGATACTGACACTCGGAATGATCGTGGATAACTCCATCGTCATTATCGACTGTTACATCGAACAGATTGGAGAGGGACGGTCGAGATGGCATGCTGCATCAGCATCGGCAAAAGAGTTCTTTGGAGCTATCCTCGCAGCCACGCTGTGTATCTCCCTGACCTTCTACCCACTTAATTTCACCATGTCTGACTTGATGAGGGATTTCGTAAAGTGGTTCCCTATCGGTATGACCATCGTACTAGGTGTGTCACTGTTGGTTGCTGTATTTATAGTACCCTATTTCCAGTATATCTTCATCAAGAAAGGTTTAAACACCGGTAAGAAGGGTAAGAAGACGCTACTCGACTACATGCAACAGACTTACGACAAGTTGATCGAGGCTTGTTTCCGTCATCCCAAGACGACCGTTGCTCTCGGTATTGTCGGCATCTTGCTAGGAGGACTGTTGTTCTCCATCGTACCGCAGAAACTGATGCCGGGAGCAGAGCGTAACCAGTTTGCCGTGGAGATATACCTTCCCAAGGGAACGGCATTGGAACGTACGGCAGCGGTTGCCGACTCCCTGCGTAATATGATGATACAAGACGAACGTATCGAGAATATCACCACTTTCTACGGCAGCGGCTCTCCTCGTTTCCATACCGTCTACGCTCCACAGATGGGTGGCAGCAATTTCGCACAGTTTATCGTAAACACGAAGAGTAACGATGCTACCATAAAACTTCTGGACGATATCTCAGATAAATACGAGAACACGTTCCCCGATGCTATGGTAAGAATCCGACAGCTCGACTACTCCGCTGCCAACAACCCTATAGAGGTGCGTTTCCAGGGCGATGACCTCAACCTGTTGCACGAATACACGGAGAAGGCGGCGGCTATAATGAGACAGAACCCGAAACTCACTATGGTAAGGACTGATTTCGATGGTACTCAACCGGGACTCTCTATAGATATCAAACAAGACGAGGCCAACAGACTCGGTATAACCAAACCGTTGCTCACCATCAACCTCGCTACCCGTTTCGGTAACGGACTGACGGCAACGCAGGTGTGGGATGGCGACTACCCTATCAACGTGGTACTAAAAGATGCCAAGAGCGGTAACCAGAATATCGACGATCTGGAGAATGCCACCGTCAGCGGACTACTCCCCGGAACGAGTGTACCACTACGACAGGTTGCCGACGTAAAGCCAGACTTCCACTATGCGCAGATAACTCACTACAACGGTATCAGAACCATGGCTGCTATAGCGGATCTGAGAAGAGGTAACAATCTTACGAACGTCACCGCGGAAGTGATGACTTCCATGGATTCACTGAAAACAGATGCCGCAGACAAGGGTATAAAGATGGTTATGGGTGGACAGTACGATAAGGACAACGAGACAGGACCACAGATATACAACGGTCTGGCACTGTCTATAGTAGTGATTCTGGTAATACTGCTGTTCCATTTCAGAAACATCAAACTGACCCTGCTCGTCATGCTGTCACTGCTCTTCTCATTACCCGGAGCACCCGTCGGTATGCTTGTGATGGGACAAGACATGAGTATGACGGGAACACTTGGTATGATATCGCTCATGGGTATCATCGTGAGAAACGGTATTATCATGATTGACTATGCCGAAGAGCTACGACTGCAGCACCATCTCAGTGCTAAACATGCGGCACTGAACGCGGCAAAGAGAAGACTACGACCTATCTTCCTTACCTCGGCAGCGGCATCTATGGGATGTATACCTATGGTTATCGCGAACTCACCAATGTGGGGACCAATGGGAGTAACCGTAACTTTCGGTACCCTTATATCCATGATGTTCATAATAACCCTCATCCCTATCGGTTACTGGCTGATAATGAGGACTAAAGATAAAGGTAGACACAATGTAAAAAATGAATTAGCTGCATGAAAAAGAATATCATAATATTAGCGAGCATCTGTATCATCTGTATGCCGTTTTCAATTCTGAGCGCGCAGAACAAATATACACTAGAGGAATGCAGGGAACTGGCACTGAAGAATAATATCAAGATACGCTCGGCAAAAATAGACATAGAGAGTGCTCAGGCGCAAGAGAACGATGCCAAAGCCGCTTATTTCCCTACCGTGATGGGAGGTGCGACATATTTCCATGCCACCGACGATATCCTAAAGGAGAAGGTGACATTGAGCAGCGAAGACCAAGCAAAGATAGGAGAAACGATTACGGCACTCGGATTGGATGTGTCGGCTCTAGGCAACCTACCTAGCGAATACACGTTCGGGATGATACAACATGGTACTTTCGTCAACCTGATGGCATTGGAACCGATATATGCGGGAGGTAAGATAACGGCTGCAAACAAACTGGCACGGTTACAGACGAACGTTAAAAAGCTGCAACTGGAACAAAGCGAGAATGATGTAAGACAGACGGTGGAACGTTACTATTGGCAACTAGTATCTCTGTACGAGAAAGTCAAAACGCTGGATGCTGCAGAAGAGCAGTTGAGAAGCATAAAGAAAGATGCCGACAACGCGGTGGATGCCGGTGTGGCACTGAAAAACGACCAACTCACGGTACAGTTGAAACTCAATGAGATAGAGGCCAACAGACTGAAGATCAACAATGCCATACGACTGAGTAAGATGCTGCTGGGACAGTATACGGGTACGGGAGAAGCCGACGTGGTAGTTTCCAATGCCTACGATATCGCAGAACCAGCCTCTCTGCTCATCCCTACCGATGAGGCTCTTATGCAGAGGGTAGAGACACAGATGCTTGACAAGAACGTAGAAGCGCAACAACTACAGAAGAAAATGAAACAAGGAGAACGTCTACCTACCGTTGCAGTGGGCGGTGTGGCGATGTACCAGGATATGACAAGTATCGGGAAAACGAAGGTCATCGGTATGGCGACTATCAGCGTTCCTATCAGTGAATGGTGGAGTAACAGCGGCGTAAAACGTCAGAACCTAGCCATACAGAAAGCTAAGGAAGAACGTGAGGACAACCTGCAACTTATGCGCATACAGATGCAGAGTGCTTACGACAACCTCGACGCGGCATATCAACAGGTACAGATTGCCTACAAGAGCATCGAACAGAGTGAGGAGAACCTCAGGATGAACCGCGACTTCTATCAGGCAGGAACATCAGGGATGAGTGATCTGCTCGACGCACAGACGCAGAATCAGAAAGCAAAAGATCAGCTCACCGATGCGGTTATAGAATATCAGAATGCGAAAACGGCATACTTGGTAGTCACGGGACGTTGATAATGGATAATTGATAATTGATAGTTATTACTAATAAAGATTTAATTATCAATTAATTAAGTTTAACTATTAATGTCGGTAAAGTTAGGGCTTTTTGCTCTAACTTTGTCGTTCCTTAAACTGTAGAATCTTTATGAACTCTAAGATAAAGGGATATGTCGCGGGCATCGTGTCGGCTATCAGTTATGGACTAAACCCACTAGGAGCACTGTTTATGTATGACGATGGTATGCGTCCTCCTTCGGTACTCTTCTACCGTTTTTCGTTGGCTGCAACGATACTGGCACTAGTGATGCTAGTAGAACGAAAATCGTTTTTGTTGACCAAGAAAGAGTCTCTCATACTACTGTCTTTGGGCATACTGTTCAGTGCCTCTTCAATAACCTACTATACTAGTTTTCAGTATATGGATGCGGGAATAGCCTGTACCATTCTCTTCTTCTACCCCGTCATGGTGGCGGTTATCATGGCACTATTCTTTAAGGAGAAGTTATCAGCCTCAACCGTCATCGCCATAGTATTGTCGCTGATAGGAATACTTATGCTGTATCAGGGTGACGGTAACACGAAAATCTCCTCCTTGGGTATGGCACTCGTGATATTATCTTCTCTGACATACGCGGTATATATCATCGTAGTGAACAAATCATCAATACGTATGTCGTCGATAAAACTCACGATGTATGTACTCATAGTTTGTGCGATAATGATAGGCAGTTATGCTTACCTCAGCGGACAACCGATTCAGACGATACCAACCACCCGTTCGTGGATATGTGCCATAGGACTGGCACTGATACCGACGGTAATATCTTTGGTTACTCTCACCATAGCAGTAAATAATGTAGGGTCTACCGCTGCAGCGATAATGGGTGCGTTAGAACCTGTTACCGCCGTTATCATCGGTGTACTCGTTTTCGGAGAGGTAATAACTCCACGTCTAGCCACGGGTATGGTACTTATCATGGGAGCCGTACTACTAATCATCTTAGGCAAGAAACTATCACCCAAGATTATACTTGCCTCTGTAAGCCGAAAAGGAAAGAAACTGGTAAAACACTGGCGTTGGAAATAAAATCTAATTGATGATCAATCGTCATTTTGACACTTTATCAGCAGTGAGAAGACACATTTCTGACGTTTTATCAGCAGTGAAAGGTTGCGTTCCTGACGTTTTATCAGCAGTCGGAAGTAAAATTTCCGATATTTTTCAGCAGTAAAACGTGACTAATCATCAACTAAAATACTTAAAATTCCACAAAAACGCACTGATTTTCTTGGGATTAAGAAAATAAAATAATATCTTTGCGGATAAATACGAATAAGTCTACATCGACAAAAACTAATAAATCCACGTCGACAAAAACTAATAAATCCACATCGGTAAATACTAATATTACCTTATTCAAAGTATTTCGTATGCCTCGATACCTCGTTTCTTTTCATCAAAAGAAACGGCGATGGCGTACACTTTTCCTGACTCAGCTGAATATGCGGAGATATAGTTCTTATCAATGAGCTGTTGCTTTGCAGCCTCTATACCACCATTACGGTTCATTTTCAATTCAAAGACAAGTGTCGTCTTGTTACCGTATCTAGCCACAAAATCAATACCGCCCGTTGCCATGTGTTTCTCTTCCTGTACGCGGCAACCCACGAGAGAGAATACGGCACGCATTATCATACGATAATACTCCTCATATTCGTAGTTGTTGCTATCTCTCGAATACGGTGTCTCAGCGAGAAATTGTTGTAGGTTTCTCATCATCGTGTCTATATCATCGTTGTCAAGAGCAACGTTTAACCTCTCTATGGCAGTCTCCACCTCTGACTCCTTCTTATGTGTCGCATTAGGCAGAACGACCTCATACAGGGCATCTCTCACTTCGTTGTTTGGGGTTCCCAACTTATACACTCTACCATTAAAATCTTTTATCGTCAGATAACCGAGTTGATAAAGGAACATTGGCATATTATTTATTGATACATCTGCACCGTCGAAGGTGGTGGCTCTCACGACAC
>Ga0065708_1039897_pt1 | contig 28202 bp, 24 predicted proteins | sample Hoacrofraction12_2_FD_59095 | JGI IMG/M metagenome (GOLD analysis project Ga0065708, IMG submission 59095) | Hoatzin crop microbial communities from Cojedes, Venezuela, sample from fiber fraction 12 v1 | ecosystem: Host-associated > Birds > Digestive system > Esophagus > Crop | place: Venezuela... | reverse complement strand
CCGAATGGAACCAATTAAACTATGTGTTGCACATTGCCATCAAGGAGATCCTATCCACCTCCACGCCCAATCGCTCCAGACAAGCCTATCGAGGCAAAATTGCCCTGCTTGAAAACTCTTACGACAAATTGCGCATGAAGCAGGTGGACCAAGTGCGCATGCACATGTCCGACCCTGTTGTCATCAAGGAACTCAAGACCACGGCAAACAATATTTTGCAAAATCAGTCGAGCAAAAGCTACGCGTGGCGAATCGATTATGCTGAGTTTTTCGAACGATACGTTCAGTTCATAATAAAGAAAGTGGCACAATCTAAAGGTGCACGCTTCCACGTCAACCCCAAATACGGCATAAGTGGCAACAAGCCTACATGGGCACTACGCTATTTGGAGCCAGACATCATCGTTGAAGCAAATGACTATCAATACATTATCGACGCCAAATATAAGGCCCATCTCTACAACACGGACAGTAGCACCGATGAGCTTAAGGACACCTTCCGCGCCGACCTCCATCAGGTTCTCGCCTATACCGCTTTTAGTGGTTCACGAAAAAAATGCGCAATCATAGCCTATCCAGCCGGAAAATTCATGAAACGAGACATGAATGTCAACAATCCGTTGAACGGATATTCATGTAAGGTCACTCTCATAGGCATACCACTAAGAAAATCAGATTTTGATGATGTTATCACAAAACTCTCAGAAATCATCAAATTCGACAAGGAAGAGAAAACGACATAAAACTTTAAATGCTTAGTTGCTAATTCTAGCGGCTTACAGCGTTAAGCATAATTTGTCATTTAAACCGTTTTTCTTAGAAGTTATATCTTTGCAAAAGCAACGAGAATCGCTGAGTTTCGCGTGTAAGAAAGTTAAAAACGTTAAATCATTTTCGGGCTCGAAAATTGATATCATATTTCTAACGCGACCTAGTAACTAATTGGTACTCTAAAAGTATAGTTTTCTTTGTCGACTGGTAAAAATTATAAGTAATTGATAATCAGATTATTACAAGAAGCCTTTCTTTAAAGAGAAAATAAAAGGAGGTAATAATATATGTATTTTCGCCACATTACGTTACATTTATTTTCCACTGACTTTCTGGTAAATCTCTAAAAATCTGCAAAGTTACATTTTACTACAAATGGGTCATTTCTTAAAATTCATCTACGCAATGAGGAACTAACAGAAGTAGAATACCGTATTAGAACAAAATGTTGGTGATATTCTTTTTGCGAAAAGTTTGCTATTCCTATTGGAATGCCCCCCAAAAAAAGATATATTTTTGCAAGCGGAAGATAACCAAAACGAAAACAATGAAAAAATTCTGCATAAATTCCGTAGAAGCATCCACGTTAGAAGGTTGTGCTTTTGCGGAACCTAAATGGGGCGATGACAGTAGAAAAGCTACATGCCTTTGAGAAGTACATGCGTGCCTCTCTTACCATTATGAACAATAACCGAGATAAGTTCTGTTGGAAGTTGGTGTATTTTGATGGTTTTGCTGGAAGTGGATCTCGTGGAGACCATAGACAGGAGAAATCTCCCCATATGCAGGATCTGTTTGAAGGTCATTACATCAACCAAGAAGAACTAGATACCTATAAGGGTCCGCAGAACGCGTATTAAGCATCGACTTAAGAGGATTCGATTACTATTATTTCATCGACAAGGATGAAAAAGCGGCCCTCAGCCTTAGTGCCCGTTTAGATTCATATAAGAAAGACCATGTGATTGAATGCCGTTCTGATGATGCCAATAACCAGTTGCGCTTGCTCGCTGACAGCATGCGTAAGAATAAAAAACTGAAATCTCTTGTGCTGTTAGACCCATTTGGTATGCAAGTGGAATGGTCCTCTATTGAATTGCTGAAAGGTACTTCGACCGATCTATTTATTCTAATTCCATCGGGCGTCATAATTAATAGATTACTTTACCGTAATGGTGCTTCTCATCATTTTGAGAAGTTGTCTTCATTCTTTGGCTTGTCTGAGTCAGAAATAAGGAATCGCTTTTACAAGTTTCATACAGAACCGACATTCTTTGGTGAAATAGAAATTGTTGATAAGATTAAGGATCCCATTCAAAAAATATACGATCTGTATCGTGAGCAGTTGGGAACTATATTTAAGTACGTAACTATAGATCCTTTGATTCTTTATAATAATCATAAACTTCCGATATTCCACTTTGCATGCGCATCGAATAATGAGACAGCGGTAAAGATTGCGAGTGAAATTATAAAAAAGCAAACTATATGAGGACTACAAAAATTGAGTGGACAGATAAGACTTGGAATCCTATTACTGGTTGTACAAAAAAGTCGGCTGGCTGTGCCAATTGCTATGCCGAGGCAATGTCTCGCCGTTTAAAAGCGATGGGGTTGGATAAGTACCGTAATGGTTTTGAGTTGACTCTACATGAGGACATCTTGGACGAGCCACGCCAATGGAAGAAATCGCATAACATCTTTGTTTGTTCTATGAGTGACATGTTTCATGAGCGCGTGCCATTCAATTTCGTAGATAGAATAATTGAAACCATACGTGCGACTCCTCAGCATCGTTATCAGTTGCTGACGAAGCGCGCTGAGCGTATGTGTGAATACTTTTCCACACATGCTATTCCTACAAATGTGTGGCTTGGCGTTACCGTGGAGTGTAGGCAATCGTTGCCACGCATCGACTTGCTTCGCCACCTACCAGCTTCCGTAAAATTCCTTTCTTGCGAACCTCTGTTAGAAGACTTGGGTGAGATAAACTTGACGGGCATTGATTGGGTAATAGTAGGTGGCGAAAGTGGTCCAAAAGCTCGTCCGATGCGGCTTGATTGGGTGATGAATATTCAGCACCATGTGGATGCATCTGGCGCTGCTTTTTTCTTCAAGCAGTGGGGCTCTTGGGGGTGCGATGGCGTGAAGCGCAATAAGCATAGAAACGGCAAGTTGCTTGAAGGCAAGGTCGTTCAAAAGATGCCCTATACAATATGATAGATAGAAAATCAACCCACAAACTTATGTAAAATTATGTTTTCGTAGGGAAACGCAGTGTTCCCCTACTCTATTTCATGTAGAAATTGTGCGGAATTAGTCGATTAGGAGGTCGAACGTGATGCCGTCGTTTTTGCCTGCGTAGTATGAGGGATAGGTGACGCCGAGATGGAGAACGTTTTCGAGTAAAACCATATTGCCTTCAACGAATGTGTAACAGTCGAAACGGTCGCCAACGGAGAGTTTTGAGTTTTCCGATTCTTCTATCACGAAGCGTTGGTTGCCGAGATACTTGACTTTCAATCGGCGATTGGGATTCCAACGAAGCTCAAGACGCTGCCCCACTTTTAATTCTGCCACATTTTGATGTTTGGCAAACGTCCAACTGCTTTGCGTTTCGCGTCCACGCTTGGCAAAATCCTCGTAATTTCTGTAGCCAACGAATTGAGATAGCGCGTTAGCTGTGAATGCGCTTGGCGAATAGTCGTCGTCCGTCGACACGTAACCCCAAAACCGCTTCAGTGTTGAGAGACTCAGCGTTTTGTCGGTACGCTTCTTAATCAATTCGGACAATGCAGTAAAATCGCGAGGCGTCTCCATCTTTTGTCCAACCATGCTTTCTACTGCTTTACAAAGGTCTTTTCTTACGTCTAAACTATTCATTAATCCATTCGTTTGGTTAGCGCAAATTTACGAAATCGTGAAAAAGAACCAAAAAGAACCACTTTTTATTTGGCGTTTTATGTAAAATGAACCAAAATGAACCAAAAATTTCATTTTTTTTATTATATTTTTGGAGCGTTCTTTCTAAAAATAGACAAGGAGAACGCTGAAAATCCTTAACAGAGTAGGCAAAGAAAATCAAAAATATTCTATAAATGAATATCCAAATAAAGCTGCTTAAGCTTTGGGATGATGCATAAAAAAGTCTGAAATCACCACTCTCTTAACATAATTTAACAGGGGGGGGTAAAATCAGAATTTTAAAGTGTATTTTTGGTGCCTGAAGAATAAATATTCTTCATCATAAAACATAAAAAACAATATACCTAAAAAATAAAAGCCTATGGAAAAATGTACATCTACAACAAGATCAACCGTGAAACGATGTGGCTCGAGTAGCTCTGCCTCTGCCAGTTCACATTTCCCAACTCTCGTCTTAAATGAGTACAAAGATTATTTGAATGAGAATAAAAAAAATAAATTAAAGACTAGAGTCGAAAATGCAAAAAATAATTATTATGGGAAGAAATCTGATAAAGAAACTTTTCAGAAATGCATTCGTAGTTGCAACCACCAATGGCATTTGAATATGCATCCAACCGAATTTAAGGAAGCAGCAGAAAAATTAGAGAAATCGGGAATTATAAAGACTACGCCTTCTTCTCTATCCAATTTTGAAGCACTTTTCGATTTTCTTGCAACAGAATTTAAAGATACTCGATACATCGGTGGACAAACATGTTATGACACTGCGCTCTGCGTTGGTGCTTTCTATGCCAAGATTATTGAGCCCGAAAAGTATGTTTATATTATGTCATCGCCAGTTATCATAGCGTTTAGGGAATTAATTAAACACAAGATGATTCCCAATGCACGCATTAAGAAATTAATGCCCAGACCACAAGGCGATGTTCCATACATCGTTTGCGAATATCACGTACTAATGACATTCTTAGATGATTTGTACAACAAAAAATTAAGCAAAGATCCTGCTTGCGCAAAGCTTAATCATCGTTTAACAGCCTCTGAAATTGAAGACCTTTTGTGTCATATTGGATCAGCATGGAAAAGAAATAAATAAAAATAAATAACATGAAACATTTAAAACTTTTTTTAACAGCCCTTTTATTTGCAGTTTCAATGAACTCGTTGGCTGTGGATGTATTTATAGGTACCTCAGGCAGATTTAAGTATAAATTTATTGTATCTGGCGGTGATTCCTACCATGCCATCCTATTGGGACCAGCTAGTAGTGGTTCGATTTTAAGTGGAGATGTTACTATTCCAGAAACAGCAGGTTATAGGGGTGGTTACACAGTCGTGGGAATAGCTGACTCTGCATTTATAAATCAATCGGAAATTACTACGGTTACTATTCCAAAGTATGTTTACAAAATCGGTCATCGTGCTTTTCAAGGATGTAGTAAATTAACATCCATCAATTTTGAAGACATCAATAAAATTTTAAGTATAGGAAGTTATTGTTTTAATTTGTGCACAAGCTTAACAAATGCATATTTTCCCAAAAGGGTTTATGGTATTGAAGAAGGAACATATGGTTGCTGTCGGTCTTTAACAAAGGTAAAAATACCCAATACAATTACAACTATTGGACCACGGGCTTTTAGCGAATGTACAGGTTTAACGGAGGTTAATATATCTGCGACAAACATTGGAAAAGCGGCATTTAATAAATGTACAGGTTTAACGGAGGTTAATTTATCGGATTCTGTTAAAACCATAGAGACATATGCTTTTTATGGTTGTACAAGTTTAACGGAGGTTAACTTATCAGATTCTGTTAAAACCATAGAGAATTTTACTTTTAATGGCTGTACAGGTTTAACTAGTCTTAATCTTAAAAATGTAACTACAATTGGAGCATACGCGTTCTGTGGTTGCTCATCGTTGACTTCCATCATTGGCGATAGCGTGTCAACGATTAAAGAGTTCGCTTTCAAAGGCTGCACAAGCGCAACCGAATTATATTTACCAAAGAGTTTGAAAACCTTAGGAGATCGTGCATTTGCAAATTGCAGTAATCTCTGTACGATAACAGCTGATTTTGAGGAAGTGTTTGGGCTTCCCTATTACACCTTTGATAGTGATATTTATAATTCTGCAATCCTATATGTTCCAGATAGTCTTGTTTCAACATTTCAATCTACACGGTGTTGGAATAATTTTGTAAATATCAATAATCGCCGGATTGTAGATAGCATTGTATATGATGTACAATCAGCAGACGAGGTTATTCCAAGGACCGGTCAATTTACAGATTATTCTGGCGATATTGTTATCCCAAGCACTATTCAGAGTAAGTGTGGTGATGTATTAACTATAAAAAGAATTGAAGATAAAACATTCTATCTATGCCCAGAGATTACTTCTATTACACTGCCTTCCACCGTCAACTACATTGGAAGTTATGCTTTCGCAGCATTGGATTGTGACAATTATAAAGAGAGAACGACATCTAAATTAAAATCGGTTAATATTCCAGAAGGTGTTACAACCATCAATGAAGGTACATTTTCGGGTTGTACTGAATTAGAAAATATAACGCTGCCTGAAGGAATTACTTCAATCGAAGATGATGCATTCTATGGTTGTAGCGCACTTACTTCGGTTAAGTTGCCTTCAACAGTTACCCGAATCGGAGAGAATGCTTTTGCCGGAGTGTGGGAACATATTCTATGGTATGACGGTAATAATTCTACGCTAAAAACAATAGAACTTCCCGAAGGACTTAAAACTATTGATACCGGTGCGTTTGAATTTTGTTATGAGTTGGATAATATAACATTACCATCTACATTAACTTATTTAGGAGATTATGCATTTGATGCTTGTAGCAAACTAAAATCAATTGCTATTCCGAAAGGAGTTACTACAATCAATGAAAAAACATTTGCGGTTTGTACTGAATTAGAAGACGTAACTTTACCAGAAGGATTAACTTCAATCGAGTACGGAGCATTTTCTGAATGTACAAATTTGAGTTCTATTGATTTGCCAAGTACAGTAAAATCAATTGGAGATGAAGCTTTTTATTCTACAGGTTTAACTTCTATAACAATTCCAACAAATACAACGACAATTGGATATGGTGCATTTTGCGGTTGTGAACAACTCCAAAATGTTACTTTCAACAAAAAAGTAACAACGATTGACAGTGATGCTTTTTGGGGAACTACGAATCTAAAACAAGCAATCGAATTGCCTAATAGCGTTAAAGAGATTGGATCTTATTGCTTCAGATTTAGCGGTATTACTTCTATTAAGTTCTCAACAAATATGACTTCTATACCACATGACGTTTGTAGTTACTGCAAAAATCTTGAAACAATTATTATTCCAAGCAATATTACGAGCATTGATGTTCGTGCTTTCCGTGGATGCACTGGACTAAAATCTGTCTATAGTTATATTACCGATCCTTTCGAAATAGACAACTCTGTTTTTGATGGAGCGGATATTAATAAGGAAGAGGGGAATGATACCATTTATAATAATGCGACACTCTACGTACCTAAAGGAACAAAGACGAAATATGAAAATACTTCGTCTTGGAAGAAGTTCTTTAAGATAGTAGAGATGGATGGCACGACTGATATTACGTCGGTTGACGCCAACAAAGATGATGACGAAGTCGTTGGTATATATAATATAAATGGTACGCGCGTGAACGAATTGCAACGTGGCGTAAATATCATCAAGACAAAAGATGGAAAAACGAAGAAAGTAATTAAAAAATAAAGATAAGTATATAGGAAGATGCCGAAAATCCTAAGAAGAGTAGGCAAAAGAAAAAAAACAAGAAAATGAGTAAAGACAAAAATAATATTAAAATCGTTCAATTTTTACATCCAGGCACTCAGTATTCTGTTAAAAAAGATTGGAAAAAGAATAATCGAATGCCTTGGAACAAAGACGCTCACCATCGAAAATTCTTAAAAGCGAAAGGACAATTCGTCGATGGCGACAAGCTTTCAGACAAACAAGAATTATGCTTCTGGGGAGAATGGGAACCAGATTCAGAATTAGAAACAATAAACGTTAATAATAATCTGAAAGATTTTCCCAACTATATCCATAAGCCAATTCTAAAAGTTAGTTCAGAAGGCAGTCAAAATACAGACCCACTTGTATTTGGTGATGCATTCTATTATAGTCTTTGCCAACAATTTCGCAATTATGCTCAAAAAGGAAAGCAACCGACAGCTCTAAAAAGCCTTGAAAGAGGCAGTATTATTCTCTTTGGTAGTCACATTAAAGAAACAGACGGAAAAGAGTACTTTGCTCTTGATACAGTATTTGTTGTTGGTGAATACAAAGACTATCAGGAAAGCACAGCAGAAAAAGACTTAAAAGGATTTGTTCCAGATGATTATTATCAAATAAGGATGCTAACAACACATAAAAAATCATCTACGATTTCTTCATCTGCTTGTGGTGGTGGTTGTTCACCAACTTCATCTTTACCACAAAAAGGGTGTGACTCACCATCCGAAGAAGGTAACAATAATGAACTATTATTGAGATGTTACAAAGGAGCGACATTCGAAAAACCTATTGACGGCATGTATAGTTTTGTTCCTTGCAAGATTGCAGATGGAAATGGATTTGGAAGAGTTAAAATCAAAATTTCTGACGAAATAAGTGGTCAGACGCAAGGTTATCATTTTATTAAAATAAATGCAACCCCAAAAGATCTGAAAGATTTTTGGCAAGAACTAAAACAAGATGTTAAAAAACAAGGTTATGAACTGGGTGTTAAGTTCGAATATAAAAGAGAACCATAGTCTTATCACCATAAATTCAGATATAAAACTATTATTCAAATAAACGAAATAAAAACTTAAAAATAAAAATAACATGAAACATTTAAAACTTTTTTTAACTGCCCTTTTGCTTGTCATATCTGCAAATGCTTCTGCACAATACCACTATATTGTGGATAAATTTTATTGTATATACAAGGGCTTTTATTTTAAAAGAGACACAAATGGTATGCAATTAATAGCCTTCAACGATTTTGTATGGAATGGAACTGAACCAACTGGCTCAATAGTTATACCACCTGATCGTAATGGTTTTAAGTATAATCGAGTGGTAGGCACAGGTAATTATACGTATCATTATTACAAAAGTAATGACCATCATACTGGTTGGCCTTTTCGATGGTCTAAAGGCATTACCTCTGTTACGATTCCAAATTCTTTAGTATATATTGGTGATTATACATTCGAACAGTGTACAGGTATTACTTCTGTGACCTTTTCTTCTAGTTCTAGTTATGCGGAGAGTTTATCAAAAATCGGCAGTGGTGCATTTGCTGGTTGTACAAGTTTAAAAAATATCAAACTGCCTAATACCGTTAAAACACTTGGAAGTAGTGCATTCCGACAATGTACTAGTTTGACAAGCTTTGCATGCCCAGATTCGTTAATAGAAATTGGGTCATGGGCATTTTACACATGTTCCGGTCTTACCAATGTAACATTTAATGAATCATTGAAGAAAATTGGATGGGGAGCATTCGCCTATTGTAGCAATCTAAAAAAGATTGTTTTACCTAATTCTATTACTGACATGGAAAGTTATGCTTTTCAAAATTGTAGTAATCTAGCAAATGTAACGCTCTCTGAGTCGTTACAAAAAATTGATGTCGCCACGTTTTATCAATGCACAAATTTAAAAAATATTGTAATACCTAATTCTGTTACATCGATAGAAAAAAATGCTTTTTCAAAATGTACGAGTTTGGTAGATGTAGAGATTTCAAATTCGGTAACAACTATTGGAGAGAGCGCTTTTTCAGGTTGTACATCTTTGAAAAATATTGAAATTCCTAATTCAGTTACAACAATTGCTAAGAACGCTTTCTTAGGTTGCACATCTTTGGAAGAAGTAAGCATATCTAGCAATGTAGATAGTTTCGGAGTCAAAGCTTTCGGCGATTGTGAAGCACTAGAATCTGTTTATTCCTATATTCAGGAACCATTTGAAACGGAAGATATTTTTACGTGCACAGATGTCGCAGATTATATTTATGACTGCGCAATACTCTACGTTCCAAAGGGCACAAAGAGTAAATATGAGAATACATTCCCTTGGAAAAAGTTCTATAAGATTGTAGAGATGGATAGTACTACGGATATTACGTCGGTTGACGATGACGATAATGACAAGGTTACTGATATATATAATATTAATGGTACGCGCGCGAACGAATTGCAACGTGGCGTGAACATCATCAAGACAAAAGATGGAAAAACAAAGAAAGTGATAAAGAGATAAAGATAAAGGTTTTCTTTATGCAATAGGAAGATGCCGAAAATCCTAAGAAGAGTAGGCAAAAGAAAATATAAAAATATGATATTAAAAGACACTTTAGTGTATTACAAGGAAAATGCTTATACTCTTTTGGACAACGAATTAAAAGGTCTGAAAGATCTTTATTCCTGCTATAAGAATGGCAAAGAGTATAAGCCTCTCAAAAGAGTTCCACGCATCAATGATGTTTTAAAAGAATTTGTGCGTCAAAACGGTCATCAAAGAAGAATGCGCGAAGATCCTACACTTATAGAAGCTGTAGAAATCTGCAAGAAACTCAATTTGTTGGAAAGGAAATACGCCAACTTCGAAGAACTTTACGACATTATTGAAACAGAAATTGAGAAAAAAGTTTGGGGCTTTGGTCCATTAGCGACCTACGACCTTGCTTTACGCATCGGACATCTAAATGATTTAGAGCCAGTAGAAAATGTATATCTCAATTCTGGAGCATACGAAGGCGCAAAAACTCTTTTAGGAAGAAAACCTAAACACATTGAAGAAAGAAAAGAATTTAAAGGTATTGAAGACTTAAAGAGTAAAGATATTGAGCATTACCTGTGCTGCTATAAGCAGAATCTCATTAAAGAAGGCTTACGTCGCGGAGTTACTGAAAAAGACTTCAAAGTAAAAAAACGTGAGTTTAAATTAAGTAACATAAATAAACAACCTAAATAATCTACTTATGAAACATTTAAAAATTTTTTTAATAACTCTTTTGCTTGCTATATCAGCAAAGGGTTTTGCCGAAGCTGAAACTAACTTTTATGAAGTAAAAAATAAAGTTGAATATGTTTATACCCTAACACAAAAAATAAATACAGAAAAAGGAGTAATAACATATGTTAGACTTAAAAAAGTCTATCCGCAAGATGGTTTTAGTGGTGCATTAACAATTCCTAGTAAGAGGTATGAAGGTTCATCTATTGTGACAGCAATAGGCGATGAAGTTACTTCGAGTGATAAAATAACGAGCATCAGTATTGGTGATTCCATTAAAACCATCGGAGAAAGAGCTTTTTATAATTGTAAAAACGTGACCTCTGTCTCTTTGGGCACTAAAGTTTCTAAAATAGGAGCAGCAGCGTTTAAAAGTTGTACAAGTTTAACGAAAATTGAAATAAAAAATCAATCTTATCCTTATTCTCTCTCCGAAATAGGAGAATCTGCTTTCGAAAATTGCTCAAGTTTAACAGAAATTAAAGTATATAAAGGAACAAAATTGAAAACTACGAATGCATTTCCTTATGATATTGCCAAAATTCAAGATGCGACTTTCAAAGGTTGTACAAGTTTGACTTCGTTTACAATACCTAAAACAGTAACCGAAATAGGTGCATCTGCTTTCGAAGGTTGTACAGGTCTTACGACATTTACAATACCTAGCAATGTAACCAAAATAGGTGCAGCAGCTTTCAAAGGTTGTACAGGATTTACGACGTTTACAATTCCCAGCTCTGTGACAAGTATGGGAGGGAATGTGTTTAAAGACTGTACCAATCTTACAAGTGTGACGATTCCTAGTTCGATAACAAAAATCAACAATGGTACTTTTAATAATTGCACGAGTCTGCCTAGTTTCACCATTCAAAGTACAGTAACTGAAATTGGAGATAGCGCATTTTATAATTGTACTAGTCTTGGAGATTTAATTTTCCCAACGGCATTGACAACGATTGGAAGTAATGCTTGCTATAACTGCAAATGTTTTACGGAGTTAACACTTCCTAAGAATCTGACAAGCATTGGCGAGAAAGCTTTTGCCTCTTGCAGTAATCTCTGTACGATAACTGTAGATATTGATGACTATAATAATGTGTTCGAAATTGCAGACAATACATTTGATGATGCTGTTTACAAGAAAGCGCTATTCAAAGTTTCATCAGAATTACAATATACCTTCCGCACAACAAATGGTTGGAGGAATTTTTTATACATCAATAGCTATGGTACAGGAAATGATGTATTTCAATATACAGTAAAATCTAGCGTTAGCAAAACTGTTTACCTAGCATCATATCATAACCAAGATATTTCTGGAAATCTTACCGTTCCAAGTTCTGTTACAGGAAGTGGTTGTTGGAATAGTAACACATACACTGTAAAAGGAGTTAGTAATTATGCATTCTATAAGTGTTCTGAGATTACTTCTATTACATTGCCTTCAACCATCATAGAAATAGGAAGTCATGCTTTTGCAGCCTATGATCCAGAAGGGGTCATTATGGAAGGCGATTCAAAACTCAAATCGGTTAATATTCCTGATGGAGTTACTAAAATTAAGAAATACACATTTGCAGGTTGTGCTGTATTAGGAAAAATGACATTGCCAGATGGACTTACTTCCATCGGAGAAGGTGCATTCTATAACTGTAGCAAGATGCCATCAATCAATATTCCATCTAATATTTCTGTTATTAATGATGAAACATTTTATGGATGTACAAGATTGAGTTCTATTGACTTACCAAGTAAAGTATCATCTATTGGAAGTTCTGCTTTTTCATGTAGTGGCTTAACCTCTATAACGATTCCGACAAATACAACAGCAATAGGAGGCGGTGCATTTGCAAGTTGTGAACAACTCCAAAATGTTGCTTTCAACGAAAAGGTATCAACAATTGGACGTTATGCTTTTGGGGAATGTACGAATCTAAAACAAGCTATTGAATTGCCTAATAGCGTTAAAGAAATTGGTGATAGATGCTTTTGGGAGAGTGGAATTACTTCTATTCAATTCTCAACAAAAATGACTTCTATTCCATCCGAAGTTTGCTATTTTTGTAAAAATCTAGAAACGGTTATTATACCTAGCAATATTACGAGCATTGATGCTCGTGCTTTCTGTGGATGTACTGCACTAAAATCTGTCTATAGTTATATTACCGATCCCTTCGAAATAGACAACTCTGTCTTCGATAAAGCGGTAGGGGCGCAGAATGATTTCATTTATAACAATGCGACGCTCTACGTACCTAAAGGAACAAAGACAAAGTATGAAAACACTTCGTCTTGGAAAAAGTTCTTTAAGATAGTAGAGATGGATGGCACGACAGATATTACATCTGTTGACGCCAACAAAGATGATGACGAAGTCGTTGGTATATATAATATAAATGGTACGCGCGCGAAAGAACTACAACGTGGCGTGAATATCATCAAGACAAAAGATGGAAAAACAAAGAAAGTAATTAAGAGATAAGTATAAGTAAGTTTTTCATATTGCAGGGGAGCCTTTCCGAAATTGGGAGGCTCTCCTTTTTGTTTGAAGATAGCAAGCGATGAAATTATAGTGGTTTGCTTTGTGATTATATTGCACTACCCTATTTGTATAATGCGAATCGATATATGAAATTTATTATCTATTTTATCTTTCTTACAAATTTACACCTTATTATATATAATAAAGGGATAAAAAGGTAAGACTTTTTTTCGCCATTTCTCGCTAAATATTTATACAAAAAAGTGCCGACAAATTTTGAAGTTTGTCGGCACTAAATTTTTGTTGTTGTGAATTAGATTCCCATAACAGCTGTTACAAGCCAGAGGCAGATTGGGATGGTGACGATGAGAATACCGATGAAGTCGATATAAACACCAGTCTTGATCATCTTTGTGATTGGAATGTAACCGCTTGCATATACGATAGCGTTCGGTGGTGTTGAAACTGGCAACATGAATCCGAGTGATGATGACAGAGCGCAAGCCACTGAAACTGGAATTGGGTTGAAGCCCATCGATGCGGCAGCACCAATAGCCAACGGACCAATCATACTGATTGCTGCTGTGTGTGAAGTAAGTTCGGCGAGCAGCAATGACATGATGCTAAATACAGCGATGAAGAGCATGTGTGATGGATGTCCACCGAGTCCAGAGATGATTCCTTTTCCAATCCACTCTGAAAGACCGCTTGAATACATCATTCCACCAAGTGCAAGTCCACCACCGAAGAGCAGCAATGTACCCCACTCGATTCCTTCAAGACCTTCTTTCCAACTCAAAGTCATCTTCTTGAAAGATTTGTCGGTTGGGATAAGGAAGAGAAGTAATGCACCAACGAGAGCTGCTATGCTTTCAGGAATCACTTTGTTGTAAGATTTCAGGATTTCGCTGTCACTTCCGTAGATAATGCTAAGCACGCCAGGTGTAACCCAAAGCACTACAGCAACGAGGAAGCAGAAGAGTGTGTTCTTTTGTGCAACAGTCCACTTGCCGAGTTCTTTTTTGCGTTGAGCGATAAACTCTTGAGCGCCTTCGATGTGTTTAACGTCGGCTGGGAACATGATAGTAAGAACGATGTAAGCGATGATGAAGTAGCAAACCATAGCTACAAGACCCCAAATCATCCATTGGAAGAATGAGATGTGATAGTTTTGCTCGCCAAGGAAACCCATCATCATAATATTTGGAGGTGTTCCAATCGGAGTGAGCACACCACCAATCGAACAAGCGTATGCTGTCATCAGCATCAAACCTGTTGCGTATTTGTAAGTCTTCAGATTAATTTCTTTGCCATTAGCTGCAAGCATTTCTCTGATTGATTCGAGCAAACCAAGAGCGATTGGGAACATCATAGCTGCAGTTGCTGTGTTGCTAATCCAACCTGAGCAAAGTGCACAAGCAAGACCTATAGCCAGAATGATGCGTTTTGGATTGTCACCTACCCATTTCATGGAAATAATGCCATAAGCTATGCGCTTATCGATACCATTTACCATCAGGGCTTTTGCAATTATGAAACCACCCATAAAGAGGAAGATTGTAGGGTTAGCAAATGCTGCAAAAGCAGGTTTAACTGCTGCCACGCCGAGTATGACGCAGAGCGTAGGACCAAGAATTGAAGTTACAGGAATTGGCACTGGTTCGCAAATCCACCATGTTGCGACGAGCGCCATAATAGCCAAAAGTTTGTGCGCTTCAGGTGCTAAATCTGAAATAGGCAAAAACCATACTACGATCGCGAAAAGCGGTCCAAAAATTGCGCCAAACATGTGGCGTTTGCGGTCGAACGATGACTCTTGTTGTACTGGTTCAACCGCTGTCTGATTTTCTTTTTGATTGTCTTGCATTAGATTATTATATTTAATAATTTATTTTCTAGTTTTAAGCCTTGTCTCAAAAAACGCGACAAAGGTAAAAAATTTTTTATACCTATTTAATAAATATGCAAAAAAGTTTTATTTTCGAGTCTTTTTTTTCGGTTTCTCATTAGGTTTTACGTGTTTTATGTTCAACATTTATAACGATTTATTCGCATTTTGTCGCTTTTTTCTTCTACCTTTGCAACCGTCATGAGACGGAGTCGCTTTTTCTATATTTTTTGCTTGCTGATAAGTCTTTGGACTGCACCTATATATGCGTGGAATAATTATGTTTCACCCAAATATGAGGTGCGTGCTGTGTGGCTAACGACCATTGGCGGACTTGATTGGCCACGTCATTATGCGAATAATGTGCAAGAAGCGATGGCACAAAAGCGTGAATTGTGCCGATTGCTCAATCTTTATCAAAAAGCGAACATCAACACCGTTCTCGTACAAACACGCATTCGTTCAACCGTTATTTATCCTTCACGCATAGAACCATGGGATGGCTGTATGACTGGTCATCCTGGGAAGGCAGCACCATACGATCCGTTGGCATTTGTTATAGACGAGTGCCACAAACGAGGCATGGAGTGTCAGGCATGGGTGGTTTGTATTCCTGTAGGCAAATGGAATAGTTATGGTGTGCAACAACTGCGAAAACGACATGGTTCGATGGTGCAACGGATTGGTGCGGAAGCATATTTAAACCCTGAAAATACGCAGACAGCCAATTACATTGCAGATATATGTGAAGAAATTACGCATCGATATGACATCGATGGCATCCATTTAGATTACATCCGCTATCCAGAGACTTGGAAACTGCGTATATCTCACGAGTCTGCGCGTCGGAACATAACGAATATTGTTCGCGCTGTGCACAACCGCGTCAAGAACTTAAAGCCTTGGGTTAAGATGAGCTGTGCTCCGATTGGTAAGTCGCAGGATTTGGCTCGTTATTCAAGCAACGGCTGGAACGCCTACACGCGTGGTTGTCAGGATGCACAAGGTTGGCTTCGTGAAGGCATCATGGACGAACTTTTCCCGATGATGTATTTTCGCGATAATCAGTTCTATCCCTTCGCAATCGACTGGTCTGAACAGTCGTATGGCAAGATTATCGCGCCAGGTCTTGGCATTTATTTCCTATCGCCACACGAGAAAAATTGGCGACTCGAAGATATCACGCGCGAGATGGAGATTCTTCGACAGTATGGCATGGGTTACGCTTTTTTTCGTAGTAAATTCCTAACGGATAACATGAAGGGATTTTACCAGTTCACTAAACAATTCAATCCCTACCCTGCTTTGGTTCCGCCAATGACGTGGATGCATGCGCCAACGCCGCAACAACCGACTGATTTGCGCATTGAAAATGGCGTATTGCAATGGAATGGCGATGCACCTTATTATAATATATACGCGAGTCGTAAAGATTACGTTGATACAGAACAAGCAGAAAATTTGTTGGTTATTCATCACCAAAATCGAAGCATCAAATTGCCAAAAGGATACGAAGGATTTTCGTTTGCCGTCACTGCTTGCGACCGCTACGGAAACGAAAGCAAGGCTGCTCAATTAAACGATGGGAATGGCAAATCGATGCACAAGAATTATGGTGCACGAAGACTTGAAACGGATGGTCGCAAACTATTCATTCCCAACGACATACAAATAGGTGATGGCATCTATTTAATAGAAACATTACAAGGCGTTGCAGTCGCATCTCGTCAACATACGAACGTAGTTGATGTAAGTAGCTTGCCAGATGGCTGCTACCAACTCAAAACGATTAACAAGAAAGGCATCAAACATCGTGTTGGATTCTTCACGATACGCAGAAAGGAGACGATGCGATGAGATATTTTTGTACTTTGATTCTTTGCACTTTCGTTTCTATTACATTGGCGCAAACTCCTATTGCAAACCGCGTCAAAAGCGTTGTTCAGCATTTGCCCCAAAAGGCAACTGTAGTGGCAAAATACACCGACAACGATCGTCATTGCTTGTATTATATTTATAATGGTAGGCTCTACAAATACGATGTAGTGAAAAACGCCAACGAAGAAGTGGATTTCACAACGCGAGGCTATCGTGCCATCGACAACGCCTTTATCGAGGAAAATGGCGCATACCTATTTATCATCACCGAAACAACGAGAAGAAATCAGGAAGAACCCATTAATCGCAAAGATTTATGGAGAATCGATACGATGAAGGGCAAAGCGAAAAAAATTGATAGTGGATTCAGTGTAAAACGCAAGAAAGAAGGATTTGAAGTTAAGCGTGCAGACGATTGCATCAACCCAAATGCACGAGCAGAAAAACGTCAATGGAATGCGCGAACACATGTGTACGATTTCGAAGGAAAACCGTCATCGACAACAAAAAGTTATGTGATAAAAAAGTAGGTTAATTCACCGTCATGTGGAAGCATCCCTGTTTCACTTCATACTTGATGAAACAGCGATTTTGCTTACGCATATCGTTCAATACTTCACTCAAAACCCACTTCAAAGAGTCGTTTCTAACTTGCCTACGTGCTGGTCCGTCAGGATCTTGCACCGTCATATAGCGGTTATAGCATATATCGAATGTTGTTCCAAATAGGTGACAACTGTTCTCGGTTGCATTACTATTGTGCGTACGCAATCGTTGCACATCGTCTTTGCTGCGCATTACGCTGGTAACGATGATTTTATGCAATGGAATACCTTTAATTTGGAGACTGTCGAAGAACGCTTTACCAATGTCTTGCAACAAAACCGAGGCACGAGGCACAAGATATGGAATACTGCTGCGCAAGGGTTGTACATAGAAATATGGGTTGCTGCCAACGTAAACCAATTCTGCCTTACGACTTTCTGCTTCAGCACGATTCTGAACTGGGCTCACACCCCATTTCTTCGCGGCAGTTAGTTGCACATCGTTCTGATCGGGAAACGCATTTCGATAGCTACTCACACTCCAAATGCGGTGTTTAGCAGGATTACCTTGTGCATCAAAAAATCGGGATTGTCCATCTGCAACTACGGTTTGCTGCTCAAGCGTTTCAGTTGGTGTAGATTCCGTTTCAGTTGCTTCAGCTTCTGCCACTGTTTCATTGATTGGCGTTGCCGAAACCGTATCTTTCACTTCAATTTGTTCGGTTTGAATACTATCATTGTCGATAACCGAAGAGTCAGTTGCTGCATTGACAGTCTGAGGGGCAACATTGGGGAAAATAGCACGAATGATTCCTAAAAAAATGACAATGAGACAGAACCATTGTATATAGCGTTTGTTTGAAATCTTCATAATATGTAAACGAAAAACTGTGGCAAAGATATAAAATTCCATCGATTACAGCACGCAATCACGCGATTTATTTGGGGATTTCATAAAAAACGAGTATTTTTGCAACGTTTTAAATTTTTATACATTTTGATAGAGAGAAATATTATTTTAGAAGATATTGATCCCATAACGTTTTATGGCATCAATAACGCACACCTTCACATGATTAAAGCGCTATTCCCTAAGTTGAGGATAATAGCACGTGACAACGTCTTACGCATTCTTGGCGACGAAGACGAGATTCGTAAATTGGAAGAGAAGACAGAGCTTATCAGACAACACATTTTGAAATTTAACACCATAAGCGAGGAAGATATCCTCGATATTTATAATGGTGAAAAGACGAAGGCGGATGGTGTAAAAGACGTTATCGTTTACAGTGTGTCGGGACGTCCCATTAAAAGTAAGTCAGAGAATCAGCAAAAGCTGGTTGACGCTTTTGAAAAAGACGACATGATTTTCGCTGTTGGTCCAGCAGGAACGGGAAAGACTTATCTGAGTATCGCATTGGCTGTTCGCATGTTGAAAGACAAATGCGCGAAGAAAATAATCCTTAGTCGCCCAGCCGTAGAAGCAGGCGAACGATTGGGATTCTTGCCAGGCGACATGAAAGATAAAATAGATCCGTATCTCCAACCACTCTACGACGCACTCGAAGATATGCTTCCGCAACAACGTTTGCAAGAGATGATTGACCGTCGTATCATTCAGATTGCTCCACTCGCATTTATGCGTGGTAGAACGCTGAGCGATGCAGTAGTCATTCTCGATGAAGCACAAAATACTACGCCAGCCCAGATTCGCATGTTCCTCACTCGCATGGGATGGAACACCAAGATGATTATCACAGGCGATATCACGCAAGTGGATCTCCCTAAGTCACAAAAAAGTGGTTTGCGAGAGGCGTTGGATATTCTGAAAGATGTGGATGGCATTAGCATCGTTACGCTCGGACAAAAAGACATTGTGCGCCACAAACTCGTGACTAAGATTGTCAATGCATTCGATCGCTTCGACAAAGACGCTAAAAAGAAAGAACAGGCTGATGTATAAGCAAGAAGAAATCAAGCCCTACGACGCTAAAACCGATAAAGGCGAGCAGGTTGAGCAGATGTTCGACCATATTGCACCGACTTACGATCGACTAAATCGCAGATTGTCGTGGCGGATTGATACACTCTGGCGCAAAAAAGTGATTCGACAACTCCAAGTCACGCAACCCAAGATGATACTTGACGTGGCAACAGGAACTGGCGATATTGCTATTCAATGTGCCAAAGCACTTCCTGATGCACAAATCATTGGTATCGACTTGTCAGACCAGATGCTTCAGATTGCCGAACAAAAAACGGCTGCAAAAGGTCTAAGCGATAGGATTCGATATCAAAAAGATGATTGCATGAATCTTTCATTTGCCGATGAAACATTCGATGCTGTGACAGCCGCTTTCGGTATCCGCAATTTCGAAGATTTGGATGGCGGATTGAAAGAGATGTGTCGCGTGTTGAAAAAAGGCGGTGTGCTATCGATAGCCGAGCTCACTGAGCCCGTCAGTTTCCCTATGAAACAATTATTCCACTGCTATTCGCACACTATCCTACCCTTCTACGGCAAGTTGATTTCGCGCGATAACATCGCCTACAGCTACCTCACCGCAACCATCGAAGCTTTTCCGCAGGGCGAACGAATGGTTGAAATTTTGAAAGATGCAGGATTCGCACAAACAAGCTTTAAACGGCTGACGTGCGGCATTTGCACAATCTACTACGGAGTTAAATAACAATCACAACATGGAGAATTACGGACTTATTGGTTGCCCACTTGAACATTCATTCTCGAAAGATTTTTTCAACGAAAAGTTCGAAAATGAAAATATCGACGCCCATTATGAAAATTATGAGTTGAAAGACTTGCGCGAGTTAGCCGAGATAGTCGCTTCAACGCCCAATCTGCGTGGATTGAACGTTACAATTCCCTATAAAGAAAAAATCATTCCTTATCTCCAAGAGCTGAGCAACGATGCTAAAGCGATTGGAGCGGTCAACGTTATACGCGTGATGCACAAAGGAAAGAAGATTGTGCTCAAAGGATTCAATAGCGATGCGATTGCATTCAAGCAAAGTATCGAACCATTGCTGCGACCTTTCCATCAGAAAGCATTGATTTTAGGAACGGGTGGCGCTGCAAAAGCGGTTCGATATGCACTCGAAGAATTAGGACTTGAAACGCTTTACGTTAGCCGAACAAAGAAACAAGATGCGATAACTTATGAACAAGTGACGCCAGAGATTGTCAACGAATACAATGTTATCGTAAACTGCACGCCAGTTGGTTTATACCCAAATACGGATGAATGCCCTACACTTCCGTATGAATCAATGACACCAAGAACGCTTTTATACGATCTTTTATATAATCCCGATGAAACTTTATTTATGCTGAAAGGCGCTGAGCACGGCGCGGTTTGCAAGAATGGTTTAGAGATGCTGCTCTTGCAAGCATTCGTTTCGTGGGATATTTGGCAAGACAAAATTTAACATCATGGCAGAAAATAATAACATTCTACAAAAACTGGATGGATTGGAGAGTCGTTACCAAGAAATTGCAACGCTCATCACCGACCCATCTGTCATTGCGAATCAAGAACGCTACGTGAAACTGACTCGCGAATACAAGGAATTGGGCGATATTATGCAAGCACGCAAACGCTATATCGCTTGTCTGAACGCGATAAGCGAAGCAAAAGAGATTCTTCTCAACGAGAGCGATAACGATATGCGTGAGATGGCGCGCGAACAGTTGAATGAAAACGAACAACTCCAACCAAAAATAGAAGAAGAAATAAAGATGGCGCTCGTGCCAAAGGATCCTGAAGATGCGAAGAACGTGCAAATGGAAATTCGTGCAGGAACTGGTGGCGACGAAGCAGCGCTTTTCGCTGGCGATTTGTTCCAAATGTACAAAAAATACTGCGACAGCCGAAGCTGGAAATTGAGCGTTACGAGCGTAAGTGAAGGCGCTGTCGGCGGATATAAAGAAATTGACTTCGCCGTTAGCGGTGACGACGTTTACGGTACGTTGAAATACGAGAGTGGCGTGCATCGCGTGCAACGTGTTCCAGCAACAGAAACACAAGGAAGAATGCACACGAGCGCGGCAACCGTTGCAGTACTGCCCGAAGCCGATAAATTCGAAGTGAATATCAATGAAGGCGACATCAAATGGGACACGTTCCGCAGTTCTGGAGCTGGCGGACAGAACGTCAACAAAGTGGAATCTGGCGTTCGTTTGCGCTATCCATGGAAAAATCCTAATACAGGCGAAGTAGAAGAGATATTGATTGAATGTACCGAGACGCGCGATCAACCAAAAAACAAAGAGCGTGCGCTCGCTCGTTTGCGTACATTCATCTACGATAGAGAGCATCAGAAATACGTAGATGACATCGCTAACCGAAGAAAATCACTCGTTTCTACTGGCGATCGTAGTGCAAAAATTCGCACATACAACTATCCGCAAGGTCGCGTTACCGATCACCGCATCGGCTTCACAACGCACGACCTCAATGGTTTCATGAATGGCGACATCCAACCAATGCTCGACGCGCTTACTGTTGCAGAAAATGCACAGCGTCTTAAAGAAGCAGAAATGTAAAAAAACAGAAAACTTACGAATAAATTTGGTTTTCCATTAAAAAAAAGGTAATTTCGCCACCGAAAACAGGTAAACCATTACGAAAAATCATTAAAGCGCTTTTTCAGATGAATTTTACAGCCAAACAAATTGCATCACTTATTGATGGAACAATCGAAGGAGACGAAAACGCCATAGTCAACGATTTTTCTAAAATAGAAGAAGGCAAAAGCGGTTCTATCTCTTTCTTATCAAATCCCAAATACACACATTTTATTTATAATACAGAGGCTTCAGTCGTTATCGTAGATAAAAACTTGAAGCTCGAGCAAGACGTGAAGCCAACGCTTATTCGCGTTGACAATGCATACGAATCGGTTGCGAAATTGCTGCAGATTTATCAGCAGATGATGCCCCAGAAAAAAGGCATCGACGAGCATGCGGTTATTGCTGCATCTGCAAAAATCGGTCAAGACGTCTTTATCGGTGCGTATGTCGTTATAGGCGAAAACGCAGTCATTGGAGATGGCACGCAGATTGAAGCACATACAGTCATCGGCGACAACGTTTCGATTGGCAATCAATGCCACATCTATCCGCATGTAACGATCTATCATGGTTGCAAGCTTGGCAATCGAGTTGTACTTCACGCAGGAACAGTCATTGGTGCTGATGGATTCGGATTCGCTCCCACACCAAATGGCTACGAAAAAATCCCACAAATCGGTATTGTTACAATAGAAGACGACGTCGAAATCGGTGCAAATACTTGCGTCGATCGCTCAACTATGGGCAGCACTTACGTGCGTAAGGGCGTCAAACTCGACAATCTCATTCAGATTGCACACAACACCGACATCGGAGAAAATACAGTTATGTCTTCACAAGTAGGCGTTGCTGGCAGCACTAAAGTAGGAAAATGGTGCATGTTTGGCGGTCAGGTGGGCATATCTGGGCACATCACGATTGGCGATAACGTGCATATCGGCGCTCAAGCAGGTGTTCCGAGTAGCCTAAAGAGCAATCAGACGCTCATAGGTACGCCAGTGATGGAAAAAATCCCATTCTTTAAGTCGCAGGCACTCTATCAACGCTTGCCTGAAATCTATAAACAGATTTCGGAAATGCAAAAAGAATTGGATGAACTCAAGAAGAAAAATAAATAATATATGGAAACAGCTAAACAAAAAACGCTCAAAGGAAGTTTCACGCTATTCGGCAAAGGTCTGCACACTGGTCTTAACATTACTATTACATTCAATCCAGCGCCAGAAAATAGCGGTTATCAAATACAACGCATCGACCTCGAAGGTCAACCCACAATAGAAGCCATCGCCGAAAACGTCGTTGACACACAGCGTGGCACCGTTCTGCAAAAAGGTGACGTGCGTGTTTCGACGGTAGAACATGGCATGGCGGCTCTTTATGCACTCGGAATCGACAACTGTCTCATCCAAGTCAATGGTCCAGAGTTCCCAATTCTCGATGGTAGTTCGGCTGTTTTTGTCGACAAAATACAAGAAATAGGAATCGTTGAGCAGAATGCACCAAAAGATTACTACATCATCCGACACAAAATCGAAGTAAAAGACGAAAAATCTGGCTCATGTATCACCATACTTCCCGACGAACAATTTAGCATCACAGCCATGTGCTCATTCGAATCGAAGTTTATCAATAGCCAATTCGCTACACTCGACGACATGAGCAAGTTCCCCAAAGAAATAGCACCTGCTCGTACATTCGTATTTGTAAGAGATATCGTGCCATTGCTTGAAGCGAATCTGATAAAAGGTGGCGATCTGAACAACGCTATCGTCATCTACGAACGTGAAGTAAGTCAAGAAAAATTGGATCAACTGGCTGACGTTTTGCAAGTGCCTCACATGGACGCGAAAAAGATTGGCTATATCCAAACCAAACCATTGATGTGGGAAAATGAATGTACACGCCACAAACTTCTTGACATCGTTGGCGACATGGCGCTCATAGGAAAACCAATCAAAGGACGCATCGTTGCAACCAGACCTGGTCACACTATCAACAACAAATTCGCGCGTTTGATGCGCAAAGAGATAAGAAAGCACGAGGTTCAAGCGCCAATCTACGATCCAAACGAGGAACCTATCATGGACAACATTCGCATCCGCGAACTGCTTCCACATCGTTACCCAATGCAACTCGTTGACAAAGTCATCGCCATTGGTGCAAATAATATCGTAGGTGTAAAGAATATAACTGCAAACGAGCCATTCTTCACTGGTCACTTCCCTCAAGAGCCTGTTATGCCAGGCGTTCTCCAAATTGAAGCAATGGCACAGTGCGGCGGTTTGCTTGTTCTCAATCAGGTTGAAGAACCAGAAAGATGGTCAACCTACTTCCTGAAAATCTCAGACGTTAAGTTCCGACAGAAAGTCGTGCCTGGCGACACCCTACTCTTCCGCGTTGAATTGCTCAATCCCGTGCGTCACGGCATCAGTTCAATGAAAGGCTACGCTTTCGTAGGCGATCAAGTCGTTTCTGAATGTACATTCACAGCACAAATCGTCAAGAATAAATAGTTAACCCACACTATGAATCAAATTAGTCCATTAGCATTCGTCGATCCTGAAGCAAAATTAGGAGACAATAACATCATCGGTCCATTTTGTTTCATCGACAAAAATACAGTATTAGGTAACAACAACACGCTCGTTAACAGCGTTTCCATTCACTACGGCGCGCGTATCGGCGACAACAACGAGTTCTATCCTGGCGCAAGCATATCAACAAAACCGCAGGACCTTAAGTTCAAAGGCGAAGACACGCTTTGCGAAATAGGAAACAACAACAGTATTCGCGAAAACGTCACGATTTCACGCGGTACTGCATCGAAAGGCGTCACCAAAGTGGGCAACAACAATCTTATTATGGAGAATGCGCACATCGCACACGACTGTGTTTTTGGCAGCGGATGCATCATTGGAAATTCAACTAAACTCGCTGGCGAAGTAATTGTCGATGATAACGCCATCCTGAGCGCAACAGTGCTTTGCCATCAATTCTGTCGAATCGGCGGATACGTTATGATACAAGGCGGATGCCGCTTCTCCCAAGACATACCTCCATACATTATCGCTGGAAAAGAACCAATCCGCTACGCAGGGCTTAACCTTGTAGGTCTAAGACGCAGAGGATTCAGCAACGAAACAATAGAACAAATCCACGAAGCATACAGATTGCTCTACAGCAAAGGCATTCTGCAAGAAGGAATCGACGAAATCAAAAAGAATCTCCCGCTAACCAAAGAAATTCAATACATCATTGATTTCGTAAGTTCATCAAAACGCGGCATCATCCACTAAAACGATGACAAAAACGCTCGTCGTTCTCGTTGGTCCAACAGGCGTTGGCAAAACCAATCTCGCACTCCACATTGCGAATCATATTGCATCGCCAATACTAAACGCTGATTCACGACAAATATTCAAAGAGATACCCATCGGAACAGCTGCTCCAACAGCAGAACAACAAGCAATAGCAAAACATTTCTTCGTTGGAAATCACCAACTCACTGACTATTATAGCGCGGCTCTGTACGAACAGGACGCGCTTTTATTATTGGACAAATTATTCCTTACACATAGCCGCGTATTGCTTAGCGGTGGAAGCATGCTCTACATCGATGCAGTCACAAAAGGCATCGATGACATCCCAACAGTTGACGATACAACACGCGAACGCATGAAACAGCGTCTCAAAGACGAAGGACTGCCCGCGCTCGTAGAGGAACTCAAACGTAAAGACCCAGAACACTACGCTATCGTAGATAGAAACAATCCGCGTCGCGTTGTTCACGCGCTCGAAATATGTGAAATGACGGGACAAACCTACACATCATTCCGAAAGAACAACGTCAAACAACGACCGTTCAACATTCTGAAAATCGGACTCAATCGTCCACGAGAAGAACTCTACGAAAGAATCAACCAACGCGTGCTCGATATGGTTGCCAATGGACTCATTGACGAGGCAAAGCGTGTCTTTCCGATGCGCAATCTAAACTCCTTGAACACAGTTGGTTACAAAGAATTGTTCGAGCATTTTGATGGAAAAATATCTCTCGAAGAAGCGATTCGCAGAATACAGTCAAACACGCGTAGATACATGCGAAAGCAACTCACTTGGTTCAAACGCGATCCCGAAATCCATTGGTTTCATCCAGATGACGAACAACAAATTTTGCAGTTGATTGATTCGCAAACCTAATCCCTACCCTTCCCCATCCGCTTCCTTATCCAACAATTTCTCAACCTCTATATATAAATATATAAAGGTACGCGCATGCGCGCGCGAAAGCATGTGAAAGAAAATGCGGAAATATAAGAAACGCCAACAAAAAGCGCTCGGAATTCCGAGCGCCTTTTATGCAAGAATTTTCCAAATCGCCTATATAATTATATAAATGTATGCGCGAGAGAAAGATTACTCTAACAAAATAAATTTATGCTTTTCCATGCGGTAATCGCAAGATACTCTCCATATTCGCCCATCGCAACGATCCATCAACAAATAGTTGATACTCCCGTCTATACTAAACATTGCAAAACGCCCTGCAAAAGGTTCGTTCGTCAATTTTTCGTCATTTATAACTGCGTGTTGATATTTCACGCCAGTTCTTGGGGTTCTTATGATTGTTAATCTTCCATCTGCAGTATTGAGTTTATAATAATAGGAAGCACCATCTATTTCATAAAGCGTGTAAATCGCTGTAATTTCCCCGTTAGGGCTATCGTTTTCGAATGGAGCAGCGCCTTTCTCTTTTGTCTGTGCAGTAACTGCAAAAGGGAAAACAAAGAAAAGAGCGAAAAAAATGTGCAGAATCTTTTTCATAATTCATTTAGTTTATATTTATAATTATAAATCATCATTAGCATGCATCCGCTCAACAAATGCACTTGAATCAAAATATACAAGTATAACGCTAACCGTTTTATTCACATTTACTTGGAATTTTAACGCCACGTATGCTCCTGGTATATCTTTTGACGTTTGCCACATTGATTCATAAACACATTCATCATCCAAAATCGATTTATATTTAAAGTAATCTGTAGATGAATAACCTCTAAAATATTCGTTATTGAGTGCGGGGGTACCATATTTATCAGTTAAAGCCTTTTTTAAACTTTGATATCTGCTTTCAAGCGGATACCAAGTCTCCTCTGCACGATACTGAACACATACGCGACCAACTTCATCCGAATTATTGGGGAAAACATATAAAGAACATAATGAGTTAGTAAACATACCTTCTAACACAATAGCCTCAGAACTCACATAAACAATTTTCATATTATGTTTGCTTTCAAGTTCTTTAGCAAAACTTAATGTAGAACCTTTCATCTCAATTCCCATAAATTTGGGATGGAGAGTATTAAGATATTTTTCAAATTCTTTCGACAAGTCAGCTACAAGAATATCTAAAGCTTCGGGATTATGAAGATAAAATTGGTAAAGAGAGTCAGACATATTGTTTTTAATGTGCTCTAATACCTTCTCCCGCATAAGTTCATTTGACTGCGCTTTAACAGACATCGGTAACGCAAGGAAAATTGCGAATAAAATCATTAGAATCTTTTTCATAGGTCGTTTGGTTTGAGGGTTGATGTTGGTATTTTACTACCCCAAAATGGTTTAGTTGATGATAGTTTTCGCAAATATAACAAAAAAATAAAATGGTCTGCTAAATTAGTCCATATTTTTCAAAAAAATAGTTGACGCGAAATCGAGAAATTAAGAAAACTTTACAAAATTTAACTGCGCTTTTTCGCGAAATTTTAACACTTGATTTAACATTCGTTTGCACTTGAGCGGGTGATTTCTAATGCATAAATTTTGGTCGTTTTTCATCGCTTTTTTGTCGCAACTCAACGCACGAAATGTTAAAATAATGGTTTTATGCAAAAAATATGCAGGTTTTCGGTGTTTTTTCGTGTAAAACAGCCAATTTTTGAACGTCTGTTTTCGGAAAATCTCATTTGTTAAAAAAGTTAAATGATATAAGATAAAAAATTATCTCACGTGAGATAGAAATTTATTTCACGTGAGATA
>Ga0065708_1006549_pt1 | contig 28328 bp, 31 predicted proteins | sample Hoacrofraction12_2_FD_59095 | JGI IMG/M metagenome (GOLD analysis project Ga0065708, IMG submission 59095) | Hoatzin crop microbial communities from Cojedes, Venezuela, sample from fiber fraction 12 v1 | ecosystem: Host-associated > Birds > Digestive system > Esophagus > Crop | place: Venezuela... | reverse complement strand
ATTTAAATAATATTAATTTTAAAATAAATAATTCTATTACTAATATTAATATAGATAATCCAAAATACTTAATAGATTTATTACTAACTCAAAAAAGACCAAGTAGTGGCGAACTAATAATAGATAATATAGCTATTAAAAAGAATAATAAGATAGATAAAGATAACTTAAACAAAAAAATAAAATATGTATCAGAATATTCTAAGCATCATAATAAACTAATCAAAGATATCTTTAAAGAATCTAATTCTAAAATAAATAATAAACACTGTGTTGATTCATTAAAGATAGTAGGTTTAGAAAATCTTTTAAATAGAAATATCGATACTTTATCTTATACCGAAGTAAAAAAAATAAATCTAGCTCTTGCTTTAGCAAGTAATCCTGCTATCTTAATTATAGAATCATTTTCAAAAGGCTTAAATTATCGTGAAAAAGAATACTATAAAAAGTTTTTCTTAAAATTAAATAAAGAATATCATAAAACTATTATTTTTATTAATGAAGAAATAACCTTTTTATTTAATCTTGTTGATAATTTAATAGTTATAAACAGCGGTATCCAAGTAGTAAATACAAATAATTTATATAACGATGATATCTATAGATATTTAGATGAACCAAAGATAATAGAATTTATTAAATATATAAATCAAAAAAATCATAATATAATAGAATATACAGATATAAAAGAATTAATAAAAGCTATCTATAGAGATATAAAATATTAAGGAGGGGTATAATGAACTATTTAGCTATTGTATCATATGATGGTAGTAAATTTTATGGATTCCAAAGATTAAATAATGTAATAAGTATTCAAAAAGTAATCGAAGATGCCTTAACTAAAATAAATAAGAGTAAAGTCGAAATAAAAGGAGCTGGTAGAACTGATAAAGGAGTTCATGCTCTTGGTCAAGTAATCTCTTTTAAATTAGATATAAATATCGATATTGCTGGTTTAAAAGAAGCTATGAATTCAATACTATCTCCATATATCTATATAAAAGAAATAAAAGAAGTAGATAATAATTTCCACCCTCGTTTTAATACAAAAAGAAAATCCTATATTTATAAAATCAATTTAGGTGAATATAATCCTATAATAGCAGACTATGTATATGAACCACCTTATAATTTAGATATTAATAAATTAAAAGAAGTATCTAAATTATATCTTGGCATACATAATTTTCATAACTTTGTATCAGGTGAAAGAGAAAATTATGATTGTATAATTTATGATATAAATTTTTCAATTGATAACAATATACTAAATATCGAATTCATAGGCAAAAGCTTTTATCGCTATATGGTAAGAAATTTAGTAGGTATGATGATTGAAGTAGCAAGAGGTAAAGAAGATATTTCTAAAGTAAAAGAAATGCTAGAAAATGAAGAAGAAATATTTGGATATACTGCTCCAGCATGTGGATTATACCTAAAAGAAGTTGAATATTAACGTTTTTTAGTAAAAATAAGCTTTAAATAGTCAAAATAGTTTGACATTTAAGGTAGTTTTTCTTATAATTTTAATCGGTACATTTTATTTGTTCTTAGTTGCCAGCCTTGGGAAAGCGAAACAATGACGAACGATGAAAGGAAATTATTATGAACACATTTATGCAAAAAAAAGAAACAGTTGAACGTAAGTGGTATGTTATTGATGCAGAAGGTGTTACATTAGGAAGACTTGCTACTAAAGTAGCTACTATCTTAAAAGGTAAACACAAAGTAACTTATACACCACATATTGACTGTGGAGACTATGTAATAGTAGTTAATGCCGAAAAAATTAATCTAACTGGTAAGAAACTTGAAGATAAAAAATATTATAATCATAGTGGATACGTAGGAGGATTAAGAGAAAGAAACGCTAAAACAATGATCGAAGATTATCCAGAAGAAATGATAGAAAGAGCAGTTAAAGGGATGCTTCCAAAAGGACGTCTTGGTAGACAAATGTACAAAAAATTATTTGTATATGCTGGTCCAGACCATAAGCATCAAGCTCAACAACCTGTTGAGTTAAAAGTTAAATAGGAGGTTTTAAATAATGGCTAATAAAGAAGTATGGACAGCTACTGGTCGTAGAAAACGTTCAGTTGCTCAAGTAAGAATGACAGCTGGTAAAGGAAATATAACTGTTAATGGTAAAGATGTTAATGAATATATGCCTTTCGCTGTATTAGTAATGGATTTAAAACAACCATTAGTTGCTACAAATAATGAAGATAAATTCGATATTGATGTTACTGTTAAAGGCGGCGGTTTCTCAGGGCAAACTGGTGCTATTAGATTAGGAATAACTCGTTGCTTATTAGCTTTCGATGCAGATGCTGATCAAACAAGAGAAGATTCTTATCGTAAAGTTCTTAAAGCTAAAGGATTTATTACAAGAGATCCTAGAGTTAAAGAACGTAAAAAACCAGGTCTTAAGAAAGCACGTAGAGCTCCACAATTTAGTAAACGTTAGTAAGTTTCGACCACACATTTTGTGTGGTTTTTATTTTGTAAATTAACAGTTAAAAAAGAAAACACAATTGATATATATAAATTTATATTCTATAATCTTAATAGAATAGAGGGATTATTATGGAAGGAAAGAAAAAAACTAAAAAAGGAGTTAAATACTTTCTAATATTTATTTTATTTCTTGCAATTGGAATCTTTTTAGGAGTATTTGGTGCATTAAAATACTTAGAAAATAAAGATAAAGAGCAAATAGAATTAAAAGAAGAAATAGTAAATAATGAACCAGAGGATATAACAGATAATGAAGAATTACAAAGTACAATAACAACTCTTCATAACATCGTAAATAATAATTCAATATTTTATTCTACTAAAGGAATAACTGCTGAAAATATATCTAATAACGATAAATTAATTTATATATATAGCAATTTATATCAAAATAAAAAAGGAGAAGCTTCTTCTCTAACCCAAAAAGAATATGGTTCTTCTAATTGTGAATATGATTTTTTATTAGATAATGATACTAATTTATTTGGACTTGATAATAAATGTACTACTACTGAATATAATATTGATTTCTTTAAAGAAGTAAATAAAAATACATTTAATTCAGATACTTTAGATACTACAAAAGAATTTGCACCAGAAAATAATATTAAGTGTGTATCTAGTGATAATAAATATATATGTGGTAAAGTAGCTAATACATCAGGAATAACTGGTAAATTAGAACCTAAATTTGAAATAACTAAAGTAACTAGAGATGATGATTTTACTATCACTATCTATGATAAAGGTTACTTAGTAGATAAAAGAAGTAATGTAATAGCTAATAAAGAACATGATAATTATTACTTACATTCAAGCGATAGTAAGGAATACTATTATGAATTAAAAAGTGCTGATAACTTAACTTTTAAACATACATTTAAAACTACTGATCGTAAAAATTATTACTATGTAAGTAGTGAATTAGTTGAATAAAGAGCTTAAAAAAGCTCTTTTAATATTCAAAATATTTAAGTGTTCCATGATTATTACAAGGAAGGCCACAAGAATAATCTAAATCCAAAATTAATTTATCTAAAATAGATATATCTTTATTATTAAATAATACCTCATGAATATTACTTATTATATTAGCAGCATCTTTAATAGCTATCATAAATAAATCATCAAATGAATAAGTAAATTCCAAATCTTTATTTGCAGGATTACACCATTTATTATGTTCTAAATTTAACCATTCCTTTTTAGGATTAATTAAAAAAGTACTATAAGATGCTGTATATCCAAAACTATGTGATGTAACAGTATCTAATAATAAAGGAAATAATCTCTTAATACCTAAATAATCATCTACTACTAAAGTATTTAATAACTTATATCTTTTAATACCTATTTTATAATACTTACTTACATTATCTACTTTATAAGTTTTATTATATACATAATCCAACATATCATCTAAATTATTAGTAAATCTTGGTTTTTTAATAATATCTCTATTTAAATTACATTTATTATATTTCTTTTCATAATATTTTTCATAATATAAAGCATCTAAATCTTTCTCAATATGATTATGTTCTCCTTTATATTTTCTAGTTTTCTTATTCTTTCTATAAACACCAGTTTTATAAAAAATATATGGATGACAAGTAATATCCAATACATAATGACAAATATAACCATATAAACAAGATATTAATTCAGAATTACTTTCTAACTTATTATCTTTAATATAAGAAATCATATTTATTAAAAAATCTCTAGTTTTACTATGATGTCCCATACTAGCTAATTTATTTATTTCTTTAGAATTCTTACATAACTTACAAAAATATAAATAATCATGACTTTGAGCAAAAGTATTATATATTAAAATATTATCATTAAAAGTATTTAATACTTCCTTATCTAATTTTTTAAGTACTTCATTAGAATGAATATAATGTGTAGTAATAGATGGCATATTATCATCTCCTTTACTATTATAACATGTAATATATATTTATTTCATAAATTGATTATGCTATAATAAAAATGAATAATAGGGTGATGCTAGATGATTAAAACTTTTAAAACAGTTGATGAACAAGTAGAAATCCTAAAGAGTAAAGGTTTAGAAATAGATGATATAAATTATGCTAAAGAATTATTACTTCGTGAAAATTACTTTTTCTTAAGCGGATATCGATATCTATTTTTAAAATCCCCAAAGGATCGTATGTTTATTCCTGGAGCAACATTTAAAGAACTATATGCTCTATTTAATTTTGATCGTCAAATAAGAAATATCTTTTTTAAAAATATTCTAATAGTAGAAAATAATGCTAAAAGTATATTTTCTTATCAATTAAGTAAAAAATATGGTATTAAAGAAAAAGATTACTTAAATCCAGATAATTTTGATCGTAATAAAGAAAAATCTAAACAAGTAAACGACCTACTAAAAAAAATAAAAAGACAAATAAGAATTAATGGCGGTCAACATTCAGCAACTATGCATTACATGAATAACTATGGTTACGTACCTTTTTGGGTTGTTGTTAAAGTACTATCCTTCGGCCTTATATCAGAATTATATACTATAATGAAATGGGAAGATCAAAAAGAAATAGCTCAAGTATACAATACTAATGTTGAAAGTCTACTAACGTATTTTCCTATACTAGCTAATTTTAGAAATCTATGTGCCCACGAAGATATTATGTATGACCATAAAACTCAATTATCAATAGAAGATACAATCTATCATCAAAGACTAAATATTCCAAAAGAAGATAATGAATATATTTATGGTAAGAATGACTTATATGCGTTAGTAATTGTTCTAAAAGAATTACTTAGAGAAGAAGATTTTACTTTATTAATAAATGAATTATCATTTGAATTAGATGTCTTAGAAGGTAAATTAAGAAGTATTAAAATAGAAAAAGTACTTGATAGAATGGGATTCCCATTAAATTATAAAGAAATAGCGAGGTTAGATGAATATGGAGGAGAATAATTTAAATCAATTAAATAGTAATAATAATTCATATGTAGCAACAGAAACATCTAAAAAAGAACCAATTAAATCATCAATTAAACTAGTTATAATAATAGTTGTATCTATGATATTATCCAGTTTATTAGGTGCTGGCTTAGTATTACTACTATTACATTTCCATCCGGATATAATAAAAAGTAATGTCAGTGTTACTAAACAAGAAAAAGAAGTTACAGTAACAGATACAGGTATCGCAGATGGTGTTGAAAAAGTATATGATTCAGTAGTAGTAGTAAAAACATATAATAGCAATAAACTATATGCAACAGGTACTGGTTTTATATATAAACAATCTGGTAATAAATACTATATAATTACTAACTACCATGTTATCCAAGGAGGTAGTAGTGTTAGTGTTCTATTTACATCAGGAAATGAAGAAAAAGTATCCTTAGTAAATGGTGATAAATACGCTGATATAGCAGTTCTATCATATGAAACAAGTGAAACACTTACTGTAGCAGAAATGGGTAGTAGTGAAGATATGCGTGTTGGCGATACAGTCTTTGCAATAGGAGCACCATTAGATTCTGATATTTATTCCTGGAGCGTTACAAGAGGTATCTTATCAGGTAAAGATCGTATGGTAGAAGTAAGTACAAGTAATACATACACATCAGATTGGATAATGCAAGTTATTCAAACAGATGCTGCTATTAATACAGGAAATTCTGGTGGACCATTATGCAATGCTAATGGTGAAGTAGTTGGTGTTACTAATATGAAACTAGTAAATAGTGGTGTAGAAGGAATGGGATTTGCTATTCCAATCGAAGAAGCAACTTCATATGCAGATGCTTTAATTACTGGAGAAGACGTATCAAGACCATATATGGGTATAAGTATGGTAGAAGCATCTAATAAAACATATGCTTCAAAATATAGTGTTGAAGCTCAAGAAGGAGTCCTAATAGAAAATGTAGCATCTGATTCACCAGCAGCTAAAGCTGGCTTAAAAACAGGTGATATCATAGTATCATTCGATGATGAAAAAATAGATAAAGTAGCTACATTAAGATACAAACTATATAAATATAAAGTTGGAGATACTGTAACTATTAAATATATTAGAAATGGTAAAACTAATACAACAAAACTAACATTAACAGCAAGTTAATTTAAATCGATTCTTAAGAATCGATTTTTATGTTATAATACCCGAAGTAACGGAGTGAAATTATGAAAATAGGTTTTATATCACTAGGTTGTTCTAAAAATCTAGTAGTAACAGAAGAAATAATAGGTCTTTTTAAAAAAAATAATTTTGAAATAGTAGATAATCCAAATAATGCTGAAGTACTTTTAATAAATACTTGTGGATTTATAGAATCAGCTAAAGATGAAGGAATTAAAACTATCTTAGAAATGGCTGAATACAAGAAAAATAAATGTAAATACTTAGTAGTAATTGGTTGTTTAGTAGAAAGATATATTAAAGAACTAGAGCAAGAATTACCAGAAGTAGATCTATTTATTAAAATATCTGATTATAATCAACTATGGAACAAAATATGTAATTTACTAAATAGAAAAATAAGTGAAGAAAAATTAAATTATAAAGACCGTATTCTAACTACTGGAGATACAATGGCTTATTTAAAAATAGCTGAAGGATGTAGTAATTTCTGTACATATTGTGCAATACCTTATATTCAAGGAAAATATATATCTAGAAAATATGAAGATATAATAGATGAAGCAAAATTACTTGTAGATAAAGGTATTAAAGAACTAGTTGTAATAGCTCAAGATACCACTAAGTACGGAATAGATTTATATAATGAAGCTAGATTACCAGAACTTCTAAATGACTTAGATAAAATAGACAACTTAAAATGGATAAGATTTTTATATTCTTATCCAGAAACAATAACAGATGAATTAATAAAAACAGTAAAAAATAGTAAAAAAATATGCCATTACTTTGATTTACCTATACAACATATATCTAATAATATTTTAAAAAGAATGAATAGAAAAAGTGATACCGAAAGTATAAAAAAATTAATTACTAAACTAAGAAAAGAAATCCCAGATGTCATCCTAAGAACAACTCTTATAGTAGGATTCCCTGGAGAAACAGAAGAAGACTTTAATGAACTATATGAATTTGTTAAAGAATCAAAATTTGATAGATTAGGAGTCTTTACTTATAGTAAAGAAGATGGAACACCATCTGCTAAATTTGATAATCAAGTACCAGAAGAAATCAAAGAAGAAAGAAAAGAAAAAATAATGCTTTTACAACAAGAAATCTCTTATAATAATTTAAAAAATAAAATAGGAAACAATTATGAATGTATAATAGAAAATATAACAGATGATGGAGAATATTATATAGGACGTAGTTATATGGATGTTCCATCAGAAGATGGTATAATTTTTATAAAATATAATCCTGAATATATGATAAATGAATTTGTAAAAGTAAAAATAATATCTAATACAGAATACGATTTATATGGGGAAATTATAGAATAATAAACGCACTGTTGATTTAGAAAGGAATACTATGAATAATAAAATAACTGAATATAAAAATAATTTAAAAATTAAAAATAAAAAATTAATAAGCGAAAACTTAGAAGGATATATAGGTAAAAGAACATATGAAGTAGAACTTGCAAATGGTAAATTAAAACCGTCTGAACAAATACTAAAAAGAGGAGAAAATGGTGATGCTGTTGTAATTCTTCCTATAACAAGTGATAATAAATATTTATTAGTAGTTCAATCAAGACCTAATATCAAAGAAGATGGAGTAGCAATAGAATTCCCAGCTGGTATGATAGATAAAAATGAATCACCTTTAACTGCTGCTAAAAGAGAACTACTAGAAGAAACAGGATATCTAACTGATAACATAAAAGAAATAGATTGGTATTACCAAGATCAAGGCTGTAGCAGTGCTATAATTCACTCCTACCTAGCACTTAACTGTATAAAAAAACAAGACATTAAATTAGATGATAATGAATACTTAGAACCAATTTTATTAACAGAAGAAGAATTGGGAAATCTAATAAATAATAAAGAAATTAGCGATGCTAATTCAAAACTAATCTACTATAAATATAAATTAAATAAGTAAAGGATAAAACCTTTACTTTTTATATATAAATCTTTTAATACCATAATAACTCATATCCTGAATAATCTTAGCTACTTCATCTACATCTTCATAAAAATCATTTTGTACCCAATAATTTACTATTCCAATAGCACCATTAAATATATAGACAGCCGCATAATTAGCATCTTTTTCATCTAAATTACTATTATCTTTATACCATTTTTCCTTACATCTGCTATAAGCTTCTTCTAAAACATCTATCATAAAATCAATATTATTCTTAGTATTAAATAATATCTTAACTAATTTTCTATTCTCTAAACATATTTCCAGTAAAGCTTTAGCATAATGAGATAATTCATAATCATCATTATCAAATACTGCATATGCCTCTCTTAATTCAGTAACAAACTCTTCTTCTATCTTATCTAATAAATCAAAAACATCTAAATAATATCTATAAAAAGTAGCTCTATTAATATCAGCCAACTTACAAATCTCACTAACAGTAACTTTATTAATTTCTTTATCACTTAATAAATCTATAAAAGTATCTTTTATAATTTGTTTAGTATACTTAATTCTTCTATCCATAATAACTCCTTATTAAACACATATTTATTAATTTGTTTAAAATCTATCAAATTTCATGTTAATTGATGATTGTTTATAAACTTAAAACTATTATATAATACATGTGTAATTTATTCAACAATTGTTGAATAACTGGGAGGAAACAAAATGAATTTAATAACTAAACTATTAGACAAATTAAATAATAAAAGAAAATGGGACAAATATTACCCTAAAAATAACGAAATCAAAGTACCAGAATTATCTTTATATGAATATTTAAGAGAACAAAATAAAGATAATATGGATAGTATAGCAATCAATTATTTTAATAATAAAATGACATTTAGATATTTCTTTGGAGAAATCAACTTATGTGCTCGTGCTCTTAAAAGTAATGGCGTAAGACCGGGGGATGTTGTATCTATTTGTATGGCCAATACTCCTGAAGCTGTAATAGCATTCTATGCTTGTAATAAAATAGGTGCTATAGCTAATATGATTCATCCGTTATCAGCAGAAGAAGAAATAAAGAATACATTAAACGCTACTAAATCAATAATGCTAATTACTTTAGATTTAACGTATACTAAAGTACAAAATATCATCGATGATACTAACGTATATAAAGTAGTTATAGTATCAGCATCCGATTCAATGCCAGTTACTTTAAAAGTCGGCTACAACATATTAAATTTTAATAAAGTAAAAAAACCATCTAAAAATGAATTATTTATGAATTGGAATCAATTTTTATCAAGAGGTAAAAGTTATGATACTAAAGTCTTAGTTAAAACAACAAGTAATCAACCAGCAGTAATCTTACATAGTGGAGGAACAACAGGTACCCCAAAAAATATTGTTTTAACAAATGGTAATATAAATGCTTTAGTAGTCCAAGTAAATAAAATATTACCAGATATAAATGAAAATGATAATATGTTAGCAATCTTACCATTATTTCATTGTTTTGGTTTAGTAATATGTGTCCATACACCATTATGTTTAAAATCAACAGTAACTCTAATACCTAAGTTTGATGCTAAAAGATTTGATAAATTATTTACTAAATATAAGCCAACTATCATAGCTGGAGTACCTACCTTATTTGAAGCGTTACTAAGTAATAAATATATGCAAAAAATGGATTTATCTTACTTACATGTAATCCTATCAGGAGGAGACACTTTACCACAGGAAAAACATCGTATAATAAATGATTTTTTTAAAAAACATGGTAGTAAAGCTGGAATATTACAAGGTTATGGTATGACAGAAACAAGTGGACCAGTAACATTTGGTGCTGAACTAGGTTCTCTAGGAGTGCCGTTCCCAGGTAATGATATAAAAATAATTGATCCATATACAAAAGAAGAACTAGGTCCTAATGAAGTAGGAGAAATGTGTATATCAGGTCCATCCATTATGCAAGGATATCTCGACAATGAAAAAGAGACAAATGAATCTTTAGAAAAATTTAGTAATAATAAAATTTATGTTCACTCAGGAGATTTAGGTAGAATAGATGAGAATGGTATAATTCATTTCGAACAAAGACTTAAACGTATGTTAATAGTGTCTGGATATAATGTATATCCATCTCATATAGAAGAAGTATTACTAAAACATCCATCTATTATAAATTGTGGTGTAATAGGAGTCCCTCATCCATATAAAATCCAAGTTCCAAAAGCATTCATAGTATTAAAAGATGGTATTAAATTAGATAGTAAAATAAAAAAAGATATTAAAGAATATTGTGAAAAAAATCTTGCTAAATATATGATACCAAAAGAATTTGTATATAGGGAATCTCTACCTAAAACATTAATAGGTAAAGTAAACTACCGTGAATTAGAACAAGAAAGTTAATAATAAGTTGCAGAAAAAAATTTTTATGATATAATGAAATTACTTGTGTTTAGGGGTATAGTTCAATGGTAGAATAACGGTCTCCAAAACCGCTGATGTGGGTTCAACTCCTGCTACCCCTGCCATTAGTAATTTCAGTCGAACCAAGTTCGACATTAGATATAAGACTCGCTTTATAGCAGGTCTTTTTTTATTACTATATGTTATAATTAGCTTAGATAAAAGGACTGATATTATGAAAAAAATTTTATTAATAAGTTTATTAACTTGTTTATTTATAGTAGGTTGTAGTAATAAAGAAAATAGTAATATTGTAATAGAACTAGAAGGGAATCCAACTACTGGGTATGAATGGACTTGTGAAATAAATGATGAAAATATAGCATCTGTAGAAGTTGAATATATATCACCAAAAACTGATGCATTAGGTGCTCCTGGTAAGTATAATATTACCTTAACTGGTAAAAAAGAAGGAGAAACTAAACTAGTATGTAAATATGCTAGAAGTTGGGAAGAAACAGAATATGATGAAACTAAAACATATAATATAGAAGTAGATTCTAATCTAAATATCTCATCTGAAGAAATAAAATAATAAAAATGCAACCAAAATTAGCAAAAAACAACTAAAAATTGGTAGAATGCAACTGGTTGAAATTGTAAAATTAAATCACGAGAGGTGAAAATTGTGAAAAATAATTTAGCAACAAATTTAAAAAAATTAAGAAAAGAAAATAATTTGTCACAGGAAGAATTAGCAGACAAACTTGGTGTTTCAAGACAATCTGTATCCAAATGGGAAATGGGAGATGCTTATCCAGAAATGGATAAAATCATGCAAATATCAGAAATGTTTAATGTAAGTGTTGATAGTCTTATTCATAGTGATGCTTTAGAATTAAAGAATGAAGAAAAGGTTAAAAATAATTTAAATAAATATATAGATGATTTCTTAGAATTTATAACAGATACAGTTAATATGATATCTAATATGAGTTTTAAAAGTAAAATCAAATGTTTTATAGAACAAAGTATTATAGGAATCATCTTAGTATTCTTTTGTTTTATAGCTAGTCTATTTATAAAAGAATTATTTGTTAATATATTCTATATGTCTAATATAAAAGATTCTATTCAAGGAGTACTAGCATCAATATATTATTTATTTTGTTTTATATTAATAATTACTATTATGATTCATATATTTAAAGTAAGATATTTATCATATTATAAAGAATTACAAAATAAAATTGAAATAACTAAGGAAGAAAATAACGAAAATATAAAATTAAAAAATAAAGATCAAAAAATAATTATTAGAGATAGTAAAAATTCTAACTATAGTTTTATTAAAGGTTTATTTAAAATAATATTATTTTTTATCAAATGTTTTTCTTTTATCTTTATGATATTTGTGTGTTTAGTATTAATAAGTATATTAGTAGCTACTGTTTATTCCTTTAATTTTATTAAATCAGGTTTATTCTTTATAGGTTTATTACTAATAGGTATTTCATCTACTATAATAAGTTTAATAATTATTTTTTCGTTAATAAATTTTATCTTTAATAGATTAATTAGTAAAAAGAAATTAATTTATACTTTTATTATTTCTTTAATAGTATTTGGTATAGGAATTGGTTTATCATTTACTTCATTTACTAACTTTGAAAAAATAGATATTAGTAACAAATTAGTAAAAAAAGAATTAATTATTGATATGAATGATGATATATATCTTGTATTAGAAAATGCTGAATATATTGAAGAAGAAAGAAAAGATATAAAAATAGAATATTCTTCACTTGATTTTTGTAATGCTATAGTAGATTCAAGTTTTAATAATACAACTCAAATATATCAAGAATGTAATGAAATAGATGCTTTAGAATATTTCTTAGAAGGAATTAAGGAAAAGAAATTATATTATAATGATGATTATTCATTTACTAAAAATATTAAAGTATATACATCTAAAGAAAATATTGAGAAAATTAAAAATAATATTATATCTAGAGAAAATCAAGATACTAAAGATTTAATTAAAGATTTAGAAAAACAAAATAATGAGCTTATAAAATCTAATGAATCTTTAGAAAGTAAAATAAATGATTTAGAAATTGAAAATACTAAATTAAAAGAAGAAATAGATAATTTAAAAGAAAATTCAGAGAATTAAAATATGGACGATTTAATCGTCCTTTTTATATAAAAAAATCTTCTATAATTACATAAAAACTTGAATAATATAGAAGATTTAAATATAATATTTATTATTATCGAGGTGTATATATGGAAATTGTTAACAAAATTAAAAGATTAAAAAAACCAAAAGCTCCATGGGCACATTATTACCCTAATAAGAGTACTAAATTAAAAGTACCAGAAGAATCTTTATATGATTTCTTTGAAATGAAAGCTAGAGAAAACTTAGATGCTCCAGCATATGAATATTATGGTACTACAAAAACATATCGTGAATTCATAAATGAAATAGATAAAGTAGCTAAAGCATATAAATCTATAGGTATTAGAGAAGGAGATGTTGTAACAATCCTTATGCCTAATACTCCAGAATCAATTATGTCCTTCTTTGCTTTAAATAAAATAGGTGCTATATCAAATATGGTTCATCCATTATCTGGTGAAGAAGAAATAAAATATTATATTAATTCAACTAACAGTGTAGCTTTACTTACAATTGATATGTGTTATGACAAAATAAAAAATATAATTCTAGATACTAATGTCTATAAAGTTATTTATGCATCAGTAAAAGAATCTATGCCAAAACACTTACAATTCGGCTATCAAATAACTAAAGGACGTAAAGTAAAGACTCCACGTAAAAATATTGAATATATAAGTTGGCATAATTTCTTAAAAGGAAGTGCTAACTATCAAGGTAAATATATAGTTCATAAAAAAGCTGAAGATATAGCAGTAATCCTACATAGTGGAGGAACAACTGGTAAACCAAAAGGTATAGCTATTAAAAATCAAAGTTTTACTTGTGTAATTTTACAAGCTAGAGTAGTAATGCCAGATATTGGTGTTGGAGATGCAACATTATCTATTCTACCTATCTTCCATGGATTTGGATTACAAATATGTATCTATAAACCATTATGTTTTGGTGAAAAAGCTATAATAAGACCAACATTTGATGCTAAAACATTTGATAAATTATTAATTAAAACAAAACCTAATACATTATTAGGTGTACCAACATTATTTGAAGCCTTAACTCAATCTAAAAATAAAAAATTAGATTTATCTGGACTTAAATGGTTAATTATAGGTGGCGATAGTTTAAAACCATCTTTAGAAGATAAAATAAATAATTTTATTCATGATCACGGAGCTAGAATAAGAGTAACTCAAGGTTATGGTATGAGCGAATCTTTAGGACCAACAATTTTCTCTTATGGAGATAATAATAAACCTAGTAGTATGGGAATTCCTCTTACTGGTAACTTCGTTAAAATAGTTACACCTGGTACTCAAGAAGAAGTTCCTCAAGGAGAAGATGGTGAAATCTGTATAACAGGACCTACTATTATGGCTGGATATATTGATAATGAAGAAGATAATAATCAAGCCTTACAATTACATCAAGACGGTTATATTTGGTTACATAGTGGTGATATAGGTTATATGGATAAAGATGGAGTATTCTTCTATCGTCAACGACTAAAAAGAATGATTATAAGTAGTGGTTATAATATCTATCCAAGTCAAATAGAAGAAGTAATAGAAGAACATCCAGCAGTCCTAAATTGTTCTGTTATTGGTATTCCTCATAAATATAAAATGGAAGTAGCTAAAGCATATATTGTCTTAAAAGAAGGATATAAAGAATCATTAGCTATAAAAAAAGAAATAAAAGAACTATGTCAAAAGAAACTAGCTGTCTATTCAATACCAAAAGAATTTGAATTTAGAAAAAGCTTACCAAAAACTTTACTAAATAAAATAGATACTAACAAATTAAAAGAAGAAGAATTAGAAAAAAAGAATACAAAGAAAACTAAATAATATTCTTTTTTTTGTGATATACTTAAAATAGGTGATACCAATGATAAAAAAATTTAAACTAGGAGAAAAACTAAAAAGAATTTTTAAAAAACAAGATCCACATCTTACTGAACTATTAATAGAAATCTCTAATAACCAAAAAAATATGCAAGAAAGTAATAGATTTTCTTTAAGTCATACTCAATCATTTAATGATTTATTAGAAAAAGCTAAAAACTATGAAATAGATTATGATAAATTAAAATCTATTTATGACATCTTTGGTTCTTGGGATAAATATTCTACAGTACCATATGATTTAGGTATTTGGTTAGATAATGAAACTAAAAATCCCGATACTACATTAGCAATTCATCGTACTAATTTCCCAGCTCTAGATATAGAAGATTTATCTAAATGTGAACAATTAGAAAGTATAATGAATAAAGGTTTAGTAAATTATGGTCATATAAATGTAGGTGGAAATGTTGGAATACCAGAAGTTGCTCTTACTATGTCACCGTTATCTACAGCAACTGACTTTATAAACTTAATAGGTTCATACAAAGATAATAATGTTACTATTATAGCTAGTTTCCCAAGTAATATAATAGATGATGAATGTCATTTTATAAATAAGAATGAAGAAACTATTCAAGAAATTTATAACTTTGAAGATGAAAACTATTCAGTACCATTTATTAAACCAGAATATATTATAGGAGCTCTTATTAAAAATGAAAAAGGTATAGATACATTCCTAACTAGAGCAGAATTATTAAATGTATATAATTATAAATTATGATATAATAAACATGAAAGGAAGAGAATATGGACTTAACAGGAATTATCATTGCTATCGTAATAGGCGCAATAGCAGGATGGCTTGCTGGTATAATTATGAAATCACAAGGTAGCTTACTAAGAAATATCATCCTTGGTATCGTTGGTGGTATTGTAGGTACATTCGTTTTAGGTTTAGTAGGACTTGGTGGTTCAGGCATTATCGGTGAAATCATAGTATCAGTAGTCGGCGCTTGCATCCTAATATTCGTTGGTAGATTGATATTTAAATAAAAAGGATATTAAAGATATCCTTTTTATATGTTATAATTCTATTAGTGATTATTATGGCCAAAAGAAGAAAAAAATTAAATAAAAAAATATTGATACCTTTATTAATTGTTATTCTTTTAATCGTATTAGGTTTCTCTTTTATAATAAATAAAAATAATCAAAAAGAAATAACTTCTATATCAGAAGAAAAAGAAACAACTACTGAGAATCAAGAAGATGTTACTGAAGAAGAAATTGCTGAAGAAACAGAAGAAGATGAAAAAGAAAAAGAAGAAGAAACAACTGAAGAACAAGAACTAACTAAAGAAGAAACAACTTCTCCAGAAAATACTGAAACTAAAAAAGAAGAAACTAAGGAAGTAAAAAAAGAAACAACAACTAATAATTCTAATAACGAAACATTTACAACATCTAAAGGATATAGTGGTTATACAAAAGACGGTATAACATATATAGATGGTATTTTAATAGCTAATAAAACATATTCTTTACCAGAATCTTATGCACCTGGATTGAGTTCTAATGTTACAAATAAAGCTAATGAAATGTTTGCGGCAGCAAAGAAAGAAAAAGGCTATAACTTAAAAATCCAAAGTGGTTTTAGATCATATGCGACTCAAAAAAGATTATATAATAATTATGTAAGCAGTAGAGGAAAAAGTGCAGCTGATACATTTTCAGCTAGACCAGGTCATTCAGAACACCAATCTGGTTTAGCATTTGATGTCTGTGAAAATAGTGGTAAATATAAAGATGCATGTATAAATAGTAATTTTGATAGTACAGAAGAAGCAAAATGGTTAAGTGATAATTCTTATAAATATGGGTTTATATTAAGATATCCAAGTGGTAAAACAAATGAAACGGGTTATAAATACGAAAGTTGGCATTTTAGATATGTTGGTGTCGAATTAGCAACTAAACTATATAATAATGGTGACTGGATAACATTAGAAGATTATTATGGTATAACTTCTGAATACTCTGATTAAATTTAATTTACATTTAATAATTCTATACTATACTTGATTTATAGAAAGAAGGATTATAATGGGACTAATTGATGAAATAAAAGAAAAAGTAAGTTCAACAGTGTCTAAAGAAAATAAAGATAGACCAGAACCACCTAAAGATGAAAACGGTAGACCAATGGGTCCACCTCCTGGAGGACATCGTGGTAATATTGAAAGACCAGAAAATATGGGAAATGGTGAAAGACCAGAGCCACCAACAGATGCTGATGGTAATAGAATGGCTCCACCAGAAGAAAAAGCAGAAACTGAAACAGAAGAAGTTTAATAAAACTTCTTTTTTTGATATAATCAGATAGATAGAGAGTGATAACATGAATAATATATTAAAAGATAAAGTTGTATTAATTCTCAGTTTAATATCATTTATATGTATATTATCAGGTTCTACTCTTATAATATCTGCATCATTAGAATTTAATGTGAAATCTAAAGAAAAAACGATAAAAATTAATGATATAGAAGTACCTACAATTTATAGTATTATTGGTTATAAAAAAGTATGTGATTATAATCATGTATATAAAAATGAAGAACAAATTATATATAACTATTGTAAAAATTTAACAGAAGAAGATATTGATAACTACACTAAATACTTAATAAAAAATGAAAACTTTGAATTAGTAAACTTAGATAGAGAACATCCTTCTTTAATGAAAGAAAAAAATAAAATGGCTTTATATATTGATTTTGATACTGAAAAAAGTAATATAATAACTTATACATCTACCTATATTGATATAGAAGAAATAGATAAAATAATTATGGAGGTTTAATTATGAAATATACATATAAAACAAAAGGAACTTGTTCTACTGAAATATCATTTGATATTAATAAAGATATTATAAGTAATATAAGATTTATTGGTGGCTGTCCAGGCAACTTACTAGCAATATCTAAATTACTTGATGGTAAATCTGTAGATTACATAGAATCTAAATTAAAAGGTAATCTATGTGGTAATAAAAGTACATCTTGTGCCGACCAGCTAGCTCTAGCAGTAAGAGAAGCATATGAGGAATTAAATAAATGAAAAAGAAAAAAATAAAAAAAGAAATTAAAACTACAGAAAAAGAACAAATACCACAAGAAATAAAAATAATATTTGGTAAATTTTATATTTTTTCCCTTATATATATTATCTTTTTTTCTATTATATATCCATTCTTCTTAATTAATAATATAAGTATTATAAGTAGAATATCTATTATAATAATCCTCTTAATATTTTATATTTATATAATAATAGATGTTAAAAAAAAGAAAAAAAGTTTTAATTCAACTATCTATCTTTTATTAATAATCTTAGTATTAGTGTCAATATCTTTTTCGATATTAAAAAATTTTATTTAAATTTTTAATAAATAATGTTATACTAATCACGTTATTACTTAAGGAGGTGCATTATGAGAACATATAAAGCAAATTTACCTGAAGGCGTAAAAAAGACTTTTGGAGCAGTAAGAGGAGTAAAAGTTAAACTAGTAGCTAATGATCATAAAAATAAAAATAAAAAAGCTAAAAAGAAATAATAGATATCTAATTATCTATTTTTTTATGATATAATCTTTTTAGGTGATACTATGAAAAAAGCCATAATTATAATTCTATGTTTATTTATATTAGTAGGATGTGGTAAAAAAACTACCGAAGAGGACTTAATAAATATTGTCGATGAAAACTTTGAATTAGAAAAAGTAAATGAAGATAAAGATTGGGTCTATTTAACTGAATATAAAACCTTAAAATTAGTAGAAAAAGACTATGAATTAGATTTACTTACTATTAATGTTAATAGTGAAGATGTTGAAAATGTTAACTTAGAATTAAAAAGATTTGTTATAAATAGTTATAATGAATATGAAATATATGATAACTTACTAGTTCAAGGTAATGTTATTACTTATAAATACTATGTAACAGATAACTATATTAGTGTAATTCAAAACTATTATATGACAGTAGATACAATGGTTGGTGATAAAAAAGAAAACTTATATGTTATTGATTTAAGTACTGGGAAAACTATAAGTAATGAAGAATTATTATCTAAATTCAATCTAACTATCGATGATATTTATAATACTATAGAAAAAGAAGAATCAGAAGATAAAAATTATGAATTATCTAGTATTAAAGAAAATGGTTATAAACTATATGTTAATGATGATAATAAATTATGTGTAATCTTCGATGTTATAACAGATAACGAAACAATAAAAAAAGATTTAGTAATTCAAAACTAAATCTTTTTAAATGAAACTACTTAAACCACTCATACATATTTTATTAACAAAAATTGATATATTACTTGGTTCTTCGTTATAATTATTTCTTATCCATTCTTCTATTAAACCAATAGTACCATCAACTATAAAACTATATATATTAATTAAATCATTTTCACTAGCTTTCTTTAATAACTTTTTCCATTCATCAATACTTTGATTATATACTAAATTAAGAATCTTTCTTAAAAAAGTATGATCTCCATTATCACTAAGAAGTCTAGTATATAATTCTTTATGTTCATAAATAGTTTCTATTATTTTACTAGTATATGATATTAAATAATTTCTTTTAATATCAACAATATATTTTTCTAATTCCGAAAGTAAATTATTTTCTATTTTATATACTAAATCATCTATATCTTTATAATATTTATAAAATGTTGTTCTATTTATATTAGCTCTTTTACATAACTCTAAAACAGTTATATCATTAATCTTTTTCTCATCAAGTAATAAAAGTAATGTATTAGTTAATTTTTTCTTAGTATTTAAAATTCTTTTATCCATAACTATCACCTTTACTAAAATAATTATAATATATATGTTTTTTTAAATCAACACAATGTTTATTAAATAAAATGAATTATTTGTGAAAATTGGCACTCGACTATTGACATTGCTAATTCATAGTGCTATTCTTTATTTAGCTTAATAAAAAAGCTTAGAAAAGATGATTATAAATGGCAAAAAAACAATTTAAAACAGAATCTAAAAAAATCTTAGATTTAATGATTAATTCAGTATATACAAATAAAGATATATTCTTAAGAGAATTAATATCAAATGCTAGTGATGCTATTGATAAATTATATTATAAATCACTAACTGCTAAAAAAGTTAAAATAGATCGCGATGAATTCTGTATTAGAATCGTTCCTAATAAAGAAAATCGTACTTTAAGTATCATTGATAATGGTATTGGTATGACTAAAGATGAATTAGATGAAAGTCTAGGTATTATAGCTAAAAGTGGTTCTTCATTATTTAAAGAAAAAATATCTAAAGAGGATGATATAAATATCATAGGTCAATTTGGTGTTGGTTTCTATTCTGCCTTCATGGTAGCTAAAGAAATAAGAGTACTAAGTAAAGCTTATGGTAGTGAAGAAGCTTATGAATGGGTATCTGATGGTGCCGATGGCTATACTATTACTAAAGATGAAAAAAGTGATGTTGGTACAATAGTTACATTATATTTAAAAGATAATACAGATAATGATAATTATGATGAATTCTTAGAAGAAAGAAGAATTAAAGGAATAGTTAAAAAATATTCAGATTATATAAGATATCCTATTATAATGGAAGAAACTAAAGAAGAAGACGAAAAAACTACTAAAGAAGATAAAACATTAAATAGTATGATACCTATATGGAAAAGAGAAGAAAGTAAAGTAAAAGATTCTGAATATAATGACTTTTACTCTGATAAATTTTATGACTTTGAAAAACCTCTTAAAGTAATTCATAGTCATGTAGAAGGACAAATAATCTATGATTCCCTATTATTTATCCCATCTCATGCATCATATGACTACTATACAAAAGAATATGAAAAAGGTTTACAACTATATTCTAATGGTGTCTTAATAATGGATAAATGTAAAGAATTACTACCAGACTATTTCAGTTTTGTTAAAGGTATTGTAGACAGCGAAGATATATCTCTAAACTTATCAAGAGAAATCCTTCAACAAGATCGTCAAGTTAAATTAATAGCTAAAAATATTGAAAAGAAAATAAAAGAAACTTTAGAAGAATTATTAAAAGAAGATCGTAAAAATTATGAAAAATTCTTTGATGAATTTGGTATTCAATTAAAATATGGTATATATAGTTCATATGGTATGAATAACGATACATTGAAAGATTTACTATTATTTTATTCATCTAAAAATAAAAAGAGAATTACTTTAAAAGAATATATTAATAATATGAAAGATGGTCAAGAAAAAATATACTATGCAACAGGTGAGAGTGTCGATAAAATAGATTTACTACCTAATGTTGAAAGTATTAAAGAAAAAGGCTATGAAATATTATATTTAAGTGATTATATAGATGAATTTACTATTCAAGCATTAATGGAATATGAAGGCAAAAAATTTATTAATGTTTCTAGTGAAGACTTATCATTAGATACCGAAGAAGAAAAGAAAGAATTAGAAGAACTAAACGAAGAATCTAAAGATATGTTTAGTTTAATGAAAGAAGCATTACCTGATATTAAAAACATTAAATTTACTAATAAACTTAAAAATCATCCAGTATGTTTAAGTACTGAAGGTAATATCTCTTTAGAAATGGAAAAGATAATGAATCAAATGCCAAATGGCGAAGGTAGTATTAAAGCAGATATTGTCTTAGAAATAAATAAAGATCATCCAATTGTTAATAAATTAAATGACTTATATGATAGTGATAAAGAAGAATTACAAAAATATACTAAGATTCTTTATAACCAAGCACGTTTAATAGAAGGAATGCCTATTGAAAATCCTACTGAATTAACAAATATGATATGTGATATTATAAGTAAATAGGGAAGATAGTTATGTCTTTCCTTTTTTTGTTATAATAAAAATGGTGATACTATGAAAGTACTAACTATTAAAAATCCATGGGCTTCTTTAATAATAGAAGGATATAAAGAATATGAATTTCGTACATGGAAAACTCTTTATCGGGGCAAAATACTTATTCATGCAGGCTTAAGTACTGAAAATATTGATGTATCTAAATATAATTTAAATATGATAAAAGGAGCTATTATAGGAGAAGCTGAATTAGTAGATTGTATTTTAGTAGATGAAAAACTAGATCAAGAATTACGTAATAAAGATAATATAATTTATAAAAATAATCACATAGGTATCTATGCTTGGAAACTGAAAAATATTAAAAAATATAAAAAACCTATTTATATAAAAGGAAAACTTGGTTTATGGAATTATAAATAATTAATATAACGCAAATAAAAATAAATAATTATAATATATATGAGGTGTTAATATGTCTAAAATATTAAAACAAAAAAAACAAGGTTCACTAGTTGTAATAAGTGGCCCATCAGGAGCAGGTAAAGATACTGTAGTTGAAAAGTATCTATCTTTATATAAAGATGCTTGGTTAAGTATCTCTTGTACATCTAGAGAAAAAAGAAAAGGAGATATTGAAGGCGAATCATATTACTTTTTATCTAAAGAAGAATTTACTAAAAAAATAGAAGCTAATGAATTTTTAGAATATGCTGAATATAATAATAACTATTATGGTACTCCTAAAAAATATATCAAAGAAAAACTAGACCAAGGTATTGATGTTATCTTAGTAATAGAAGTCCAAGGAGCATTAAAAATAAAATCCCTAATACCAGAATCAATCTGTATATTTATCATGCCACCTAGTATGAATGAATTAAAAAATAGATTAGTAGGTAGAGGTACCGAAACAAAAGAAAAAATTCTAAATAGATTTAAAATAGCATACCAAGAAATAAATGAAATAACTAAATATAACTATGTAGTTACTAATGATATAGTAGATAATGCTGTTGAAAAAATAAGAGCTATCCTTTTATCGGAAAAATGCCGTGTAGATAGAATAGAAGAATTATATTTAAAAAACTCTGAAGAAGAAATCCATGAATTACTAATGGATGAAGATTTTATTAATAAAGAAATAGATATCTAAAAAATACAATCGTCTTATTTACACAAATAAAAAACTTATGTTATTATATACATAGAATATAATAGGAGATGGCGGTTATGGAAAATGGTTCTAATAAAACTAATACTACATTATTTGGACGTGCTAGAAGACTAGAATTTGCTGAAAAAATAGGTTACATAATTGCTATAATAGGTGCTGCTATTACCATGTTTATTGTTTTAAAAGAACCTATTGATTTATCCGAAAAAAATACTAAATTTGAATATCTAAGAGAATATATGGAAGCATCTGGTTATAGTTGTTCTATGGTAGATAAAATAGGTGGTCATTGTTATATTGAAAATGATATAGGTACATATGACTTTGTTAGATTAGAAAGTGGTTTTGAATATATCATAAGTACCGAAGGATATAACTTAAATATTCGTCTTTCTTCCGATAAAGGAGATTATATTAAATTTAAAACATCATCTAATGCTTTAACAGGATATAAAAGTAAAAATTATACATGTACATGGAAAGATACTGAAAATGGTATTATAGGTGAATTAGATAAATGCATAGATGAAGATGGTGACGAATTAGATTCTAATGTTTATTTATCAGTAATAAGTAAAACGATGTATGAACTAAATAATATAATAGATAGTTCTGGTTATTATAAAAGTGAACTATTACAAAATCATGAATGGGTAAAAAAATAATGGTTTTAAAACCATTATTTTTTCTTTTCTTCTACTTTAGCATCTTTAACATTTTTATGAGGTATCTTCTTAGTTTCTTCAGTATCTATTAATACTTTTTCTACTTCAACTTCTACCTCTTCATCATTAATTTCTACTTTCATATTCTTAGAATTAAATATAAATCCAATAATTTCAAATATAGCATATATTATCATAATAAGACCTATAAATCTAATTACTATTCCATTAGTCATTATAGTATAAATACCAAGTAATATAAGAACTACAGAAACAATTAATAATGAAATAAAAGATGCTCCCTTATAATTAGTTCTTAATAAATCAACTAATCTAAGTACACCAGAAAATAATATCCAAGCTCCAATTAAAAATCTAATAGATTCATCTACTATACCATGAAAGAATATAAATAATACTGATAAAGTAATAGATAATATACCAAAAGTAATACTACTAGTTAATGCTATATCATATTTTTTCTTTCTAACAAAAAACAATATAATAGAACCAATCCCAGATAATAATAAAATAATACCAATTATATAATAAACAGTAGTCATTAATTTATCTGCATATGTATAAAGTAATGCTCCAATAATCAAAAATATAATTGAACTTATTAATTCTGTTTTCTTATAATATTTTTTTTCTTCATCCATTATAGCTCCCTCTCTTCTAAAAATATTATACACTAATGTAAAATAATTTATCAATAATTTATCTTTTAACAGTATACATGTGATATAATTATTATGGAAAAATAGGGAGGGTGTTGTATGCTAGATTTTGATACTGCATTAGAATTATTAAAAACATATGGATACAGTTCTGCTACAGCACATCCATATATTTATGAATCTGGTGAATCCATAGGTATTTGTTACTCTTATACTGATGAAGATTATGGTACATTAGAACGCATTATTACATTTCAAACTAAAGAAGAAATGGAAGAATATTTAAAAGCTCAAGAATGGGTAAAAACAAATGGACTTAACCGTCATGTAAGAATGATTCTAGATAACTATGAATCTATAAATCCTAAAATATTATATTTACGTAATGAAAAACTTATGGTCGAAGGCGAAATGTATGATATAGATAATTATGATTATCGTGAAAGCCAAAGAAAACAAATGGATGATATATCTAAAATTATCTATGAAGCTGGAGATATTTTATTAGTATATGATGAAATAAAATCTAAACAACTAGAATATTTCAGAAGTTTAACATCTTTAAAAAATGAATTAAAACAAAAATACTTTGATTTACAAAAAGAAGTAGATTCTTATAATAATATTAAATTAGAAAGAACATTAAATCTTCTACCTAACGTTCCTGATAGTGGTGGTATTGATGAAATGTTAGAAATAGCAACTAAAGATAGATATAATTTATATTTAAGTCAAATGCCATCTACTATTGAAGAAGCAACATCATTTTTAAAAGAAGTCTGGGATATGACTAAAAACTTAGAACTTAATGTAAGATACTATGATGCTATAAAAGAAGATACTGATATTCGTAATGAAATTGTATCAGTAGATAAAAAAATGGAATTAATGAAAAACCTTAATTCTAACTTAAAACCATTATTTGGTACTGATTTAGTAGGTAGATTTAGAAAAATAAATAAAGAATGTAGTTCTAAAACATCTCCTATATCAGAAGAATTTATTCAATCTAAAATGGATATAATAAATAAAAAATATAGTATGTTTGATAATATAGAACTATTATATACATCTGAATATCTTAGAGAAGGTATTCAAAATACTAACTATGATGAACTAAGTATCAAGTATAAAAAAGGAACAACTGAAGAAACAATTAATAAAATGAAAACTCCATTACATGATATAGCAGCTAATTTATCTACACAATATAAAGAAAGATTAAATGTTGATGAACAAGCAATCTTAGTTTTATATAATAATCCTAAATATCGTAAATTATTTAATTATATATCATCAGTAGAAAACTATGAAACTATAGAAACTAAAAAACTAATAAAACAATTAAATAGTAATAAAGGATTCTCTAAATTAAAATCAGAATGCTTTGGTATTATCAAAAAACGTATAGAAGATCCTATTAACAGTCAAATAAAAGCATCTTTATTTAAAAATATTAACTTTGAATCATTTGAAACATTTATTTCATCACTAGTTCAAGAATTACAAAAATTAAAAAATGTTAATAATAAAATGACTATATCTGGTGATATTAACATGTATTTCTTAGTTAAAGATATAGATGATGTTAAAAATCAAAAATTTATTAATTTAACAAGTGATTTAAATACTTTATTATCTCTAGCTAAAGAATATAATAGTATGATAGGTCTAGCTTTAATAAAAGAAGATGTTCCTGTCTTACATTCACCATATACTTTTGATTTTGGTGATATTTATGCTAAAGACGCATCACCAAAAATGGAAATAAAAAATAATATAACTTTTGAATTAATAATAGAAAATAGTGACATTAACATAAGTACAGATCCTAATAAAGTAAAAGTTGTTAATTATCATGCAACTCCAAAAGTAGTTGTAGATACATCAGTTGTATCTCAGTTAGATTCATTAGGTACTTATACTTTTTGTAAATATGTTTTCTCAACTAATATAGCAAATGTTCCAGTACCTGAAACTACACCAGTTCAGGTAGTACCAGAACAAGTTACTACACCAGAACCAGTACCAGAAACAGCGCCTGTTACACAGGCACCAGAAACAAGTGTTCCAATAACAGAACCAGTAACTTTAGCAACAGAGCCACAAACTGAAGTAGAACAAAAAACTATAGTAGAAACATCTCCTACTATAAAAGAAGAGGTTAAAACAGAAGTACCTACTGTACCTAAAGCTGAAGTTAAAACAGCAGTGTCCACTACATCAAAAGTAGAAATAAAAAAAGAAACTTCAACTAGCGCTCCTATAAAAAAAGAAGTACCAAAGGTAGTAGAAACTAAAGTACCAGAAACTTCTAAAGTAGCTACAACACAACCTGTTACTAAAAAGGTAGAAGCATCACCAAGTTCAAAACCGGTAACTGTTACTAAACCAGCTGCAACACCAAAAGCAGTAAATGCAACTCCAATAGCCGCAGTTACTAAGAAAGTAGAAACTACTACAACAACTCCAGTAAAAACAGTCGTAAAAAAAGTAGTTAAAACTGTATCTAAACCAGTAACACCTGTTGTAAAAGTAGAAAATAAAACAACAGTACCTACTACACCAAAAGTAGAAGTAAAAAAAGTAGCTTCAACTACAGAAGCTTCAACAAAGCCAGTTACTAAAAAAGTAGTAGTTACTAAAATAAGTCAACCACAAACTAATATAAAAAAATAAGGAGGTCATAATATGATAAAAGAGTTTGTTTATAATCTAAAAGAATATTTTAAATATCTTACAAAAGTAGGTTTTAAAGAATTATTCTTAAATGTCTTATCAGTAATTCTTTATATAATAGCAGCATCTTTCTTTTATATCCCAGTTGGTATAATAGAAGATGTTATAAGAGAACTAATAGTATCATTTACTGATATGAGTGATTTATTTATGTCATTATATAATTGGTTCTTTAGTTTAGTAAGTGCCATTATAGCTATCTATGTTTTCATAAGATTATTTAATAGAGGATTTAATTTTAAAGAAAATAAAGAACCTGTACCTATTAAAAAATTCTTTGAAGAAGATAAAAAAGATGGAAAATCCACTAAAAAAGAAAATATTAAAGATGATATTGATTTACCAAAAACAAAAGATGAATAATCATCTTTTTTTAGTTAAAACTGTCAATAGTTAGGGAAAATGTCCNAAAAAAATTTGATTATAAGCGAGATTTATTTCTCGCTTTTTTATGCATAAACATGTTGGTTATGTGATCTTTCTATCTGCTTTAAGAATGATTTTAATTTCCATGGATGTGTCATAGGTGGAATATATTTCTTTTTCTCTTTAACAGTTGGAACTTTATCAAATTCCTTAGAAAATCTTTCATTTCTAGATAGCTCTTTAAGTCCATAAACATTATCATCGATAGTAACTAATAGCGATCCATCAAAAGCTTTAATAACTAAACATTCTGTTTTTGGTAAAAAACATTTTAATTTATTATTTAAATATGGTTGATAATATTTATTTTTATATTTAATAGAATTGCCATTATCAATTTTTCTAGGAGTTAAAATAGATAATGTATAATTTATTTTCTCTTCGCTAGGAGAATCTTCAAATACTGATTCATATTTATTATAATCTAGAGCAAATTTAGAATTAAATTTAGGAATAAAAACATTAATTAAATATTCATTAGCTTCATCAATTGAATTTATTTTATTCAATCTAAATTCACTAACTAATCTGTCTTGGAAAGTACCATTATCTCTTTCTACAAGCCCTTTAGCTTGTGAAACAGAAGTTGTTTCTAGATCAACACCTAAAATACGACAAGCATAACCAA
>Ga0065708_1000072_pt1 | contig 28735 bp, 41 predicted proteins | sample Hoacrofraction12_2_FD_59095 | JGI IMG/M metagenome (GOLD analysis project Ga0065708, IMG submission 59095) | Hoatzin crop microbial communities from Cojedes, Venezuela, sample from fiber fraction 12 v1 | ecosystem: Host-associated > Birds > Digestive system > Esophagus > Crop | place: Venezuela... | reverse complement strand
TACATTCTGACTGCTACCTATAATATATATAAAGGTGGTATTCCAGACGATATGATGAAGATTGCCCAAAGCATGACTTACGACCAATGTACTGTTCACTGCCGTAAACCAATCAGTGGAAGTGGCGAAAAAACAGCGGTTGAATTGTATGATGCCGATAACAATTATGTAAAGACACTTGATTTTGGTATCGTTATGCTTTCAACACAAGCAAGAGACACTCAAAGCGAAAGCGATATGGCTGGAATGAACAAGTTTAATACTCGCGTATTCGACATTAGCCGTACCGTTTACGACCATCCTGCAGAAGTTTATGCCGACAACGACTTCGTGAACTTCATCATTCTTCCTGACAATATGGATGCAGTACTCTCACAGAGTGTTGCCAATGGCGAAAAATATACGACATTCTTGAGCCGTATCGACCAATGCGACAACTTGATTGGTGCTGTTTCTTATTGCGGTGATCCTGATATGGGTAATGCAAATTCCGATACGATTTCTACTGTAAAAGGTATAATGATCGGTACAAAAGAACCTGGTCACGTAGCAGAAATACTTGATATCCAATATCACAAGTGGACTGACATCGTTACTGCAAACAAATTCTTTAACCCAAGCAACATCTACAATGTAGTGCTCATTGGTAAGATGAATGCAGCAGATATCACGCTGAATACTTCAAGCATTGGTTTGGTAAATGCTAATGGTAACTATGTAGGCGCTGGTTTGGCTTCAGACAATCAAGCAACTACATCGATGGCAGGTTTCAAAAACTGGAACAACACCAATGGTTTGACTCGTATCGACTTGACTCGTGCCGTTTTCCCAAATAACAACGACATGCGTATNGGTCAACTGCTCGCNGCAGGCGCTCTNNAAACACTTTATTTGCCAATCAGCGCAGAAGAAACTAACTTGCCAGACAGCTGTCTTGCATTCTCTAACAACAATATCCAAGATCTCTGCATTCCTGGAAACTTCAAACGTATCGGTGTGAATGCAATCAATCCTGNTAACGGTACAACATTCCTTCACATCTTCACTTCTGACGTAGATAGCGAAGGCAACGGTTATCCTGTTCGTTTGGAAGACGCAAAATATAACGCTGAATACATCATCGACGAATGGGCACACAAAGNNGATGACCGCAGTGCTTGGACAANTGATGATTGGAAAAANAATGGTGGTGCTATCACGATTTCAGAAAATGTTGAATTCATTGGCAACCACGCTTTTGCAAACCAGATTTACGTAAAAGACGTTTACGCAATGGGTAAGAAAGCTCCTATTTGCTCGTTCAACGCTTTCTCATCTGTATGTTACACCGCTAACAACACAGGTCCAAGCGGTATTTCATCAGTTAATCGTGACTCATATCTGACTGGTCCAGGTTGGATGGCAATGCTTCACTATCCTGCAGAATGTTCAGCAGAAGAAGTTAAACACTATCGCGACATCGATCGTAAATACACTATTCCTGATNTTGAAGGTAGAACCGATGGTAATGGNNATCCACTCTATTGGCCAAGCCAACTCGATTGGAACCGTTCNTTNGCTCAGGCTTGCGCAGGTATCACATGGAAATACTGGAAAGACGCTGAAGATGGAAGCGAATGGGCACCAGCATGGGGNACAACATCAGAACCATATAGCGGCGTTGAAACATACTCAAATTGGCAAGCAGAACCATGGAATGGTTACACCTTATTAAGTAATGATTATATCAATGGTAAATATAGNAACTGGATTAAAGATACAAACGCTATCTATGTTGANGGTCTGAGTGCAANTACAACGCACGAAGATGTAACAACAANTGGTTACATGGGATGGCACCAATTCGTTCTCGCAGAAACTTATTCTCCTGAATTGNNNACTTANNANGANTACAATCAGAAAGACTGGTACACNATCTGCGTTCCTACTGATTTGACTCGTGCTGAAGTNCTGAAATANTTTGGTGTTCCTGCAGGTGCTGGTTATTATGAATTGAAGNATGGTGTAAACGATACTNCAAATTTAATCACAGCTTCATCAGATATCTATCCAGTTCTGACAACCCTTTATGGTGTTGATCGTAACATGAAGACCAATAAGATTACACTTCACTTNACAGATGACNTGACAANTGGTAAGACTTGGGACTTCACTGCTGATAGTTATTATGCATACGATGAATCAACTGGTAANGNAGANCAAGATCACTATATCGAAGCATCAGGCGATAACGANGTTGTGATGTTCGCAGGTTGCCCATATCTGATTAAACCTTACGTTCCAAAAGATCTTGATACAGCAACTGTTGTGAAATATAGTCCAGCTAAATTTATGTTGGCTTACAACCACAATGATCGCGTTGACTCAAAAGGNAAAGGAGAATACATCAAACATCCAAAAGCTGACTACGTTGTAAATTCAGTTCGTACAGAAACTGATGAAAGTAAGAGCATTGAGACCGTACTGAACAATGATGATCAGAATTATGTTTATCACTTTGTTGGTACATATCAAAAGACAACTTTGCCACAGTATGCTTACTACATCGCAACTTCATCAAAGACAAAGAAAGTGAAATGGTATCGTAAGACAAGTAGCAAAACAGTGAACTGGAATCCTTATGTAGGTATCATTGGTGCACTTGGAACACTTGAGATTGGCGAAACTACATACAACTTCGGTAGTGGAACGACTGTTACCGTTCCTTACGTTAGCTATGGCGATCTTGAGAATGATGACTTGTTCAGCAAGACATCAGGTGCTAAAGTTAAGGCAAGTTATGATATGCAGTTCGGTCACACCGATGAAAGTACGACAACAGGCATCACAACTGTTGAAACTACNATAACAACCGATAACGATGCAGCTGTTTACACACTCGACGGTCGTCGCGTGAATAGCAACAGCCTCTCAAAAGGTATTTATATTAAGAATGGTAAAAAGTTTATTGTNAAATAAATAAAACCCTTATACAGAAATGAAAAAGAGTTATATTAGCCCAGTTGTGGAAATCGTCGAAACAGTAGAGTTCGAATTGCTCGCTGGAACTGTACGTAAAGCAGATGGACCAGGTCCTGGTGGTAGCGTAATTGACGATGATGATGATCCAGATGATCCAGGCGAACCACAATCCGANCTTAGTTTCGGAACAGTCTGGGATGACGAAGAAGGAATATTTTAACAGGATACNCAATCATTTTGAGAGGATGCAACGCGATGTTGCATCCTCTTTTTTTGTGCAAGGGTAGGGGAATGATAGTTTTCTNNTNTCAAGATTTGACGAATCAGTTTTTTTGTTTTATCTTTGCGTAGAAATTAAAAANAGTAAGATTATGGATCACAATCAACAAGGAGCAAAATATCCCTTCGATTTTTCNTCAGAGGCAGAAGTAGCCAGCTATTCTAATTTGGTACTTATCTCACATTCTCCTAACGACTTCGTGCTCGACTTTGCACANATGATGCCAGGACTGAATCGTCCTGTCGTTGGAAAACGCATTGTGATGACGCCTGAACATACGAAACGATTGTTCTATGCACTGCAAGAAAACATCCAAAAGTATGAAAAGGAGTTCGGCAGCATTGAAATTAACAAANCAGGAGGCGAAAACACAATTTCTCCGTTCGGAAATGGACGCGGTATGGCNTAAAATGCNGNGNNNGAATNTTTAAAAATTATTAACGAAGCTTATATTTTGCAAATTTTCGCAAAGTATGAGCTTTTTTCTCTTATATAAATTAGGTGTTTTAGGACTACTTTCGTACCTTTGCACCCCGAATCGGCATATTGTGCCGGTTTGAATTGTGCTCGAAAATAACGACAAAACATATATAAACAATTAAAAATTAAACAATTATGCCTACTATTTCACAATTAGTAAGAAAAGGCAGAAAGGTCTTGGCAGACAAGAGCAAATCGCCAGCATTGGACTCATGTCCACAGCGTCGTGGCGTTTGTGTTCGTGTCTATACCACAACACCTAAGAAGCCTAATTCGGCAATGAGAAAAGTTGCCCGTGTACGTTTAACCAATCAGAAGGAAGTCAACTCCTACATCCCAGGCGAAGGACACAACCTGCAAGAGCACAGCATCGTGCTGGTGCGTGGCGGTCGTGTAAAAGACCTTCCTGGTGTTCGTTATCACATTGTTCGCGGAACATTGGATACCGCAGGTGTTGCTAACCGCACACAACGCCGTTCGAAATACGGTGCAAAACGTCCTAAAGCTAAGAAATAAATTAGCNTAATCGCTGAAAGCTTAAAACCGGAGAAGGCACAGGCTTGAGGCACAAACACATAAGTATTAATCGTTTTGCTGGAGAAATGTTAGAAAGGTTGAGTAAATGCCCAAGTGAGGGCGTTGAAGAACAAGACAACAACCCCAAGCAGACACAAGTTTAACAACAAAATGAGAAAAGCAAAACCAAAGAAGCGTCTGGTATTACCAGATCCTGTTTACAACGACGTTAAAGTGTCGAAATTTGTAAACCATTTGATGTACGATGGTAAGAAAACTATCGCGTATGAGATTTTCTACAAGGCTCTCGACACTGTAAAAGAAAAGATGGCCAACGAAGAAAAGAGCGCTCTCGAAATCTGGAAGCAAGCTCTTGACAACATNACCCCACAAGTTGAGGTGAAGAGTCGTCGTATCGGTGGTGCAACTTTCCAAGTTCCTACAGAAATCCGTCCTGATCGTAAAGAAAGTGTTTCTATGAAGAACATGATTGGTTACGCTCGNAAACGTGGCGGTAAAGGTATGGCTGAGAAGCTCGCTGCAGAAATTATGGACGCCTATAACAACCAAGGTGGCGCATTCAAACGNAAGGAAGATATGCACCGCATGGCTGAGGCTAACCGCGCATTTGCACATTTCAGATTCTAAGACAAGAAGGATAACATATATAATATAATAAGGTAAGAAGACTGAAAGAAACGAAATGGCAAACCGCGATTTACATCTAACAAGAAATATCGGCATCATGGCTCACATCGATGCCGGCAAGACAACAACGTCTGAGCGTATCCTGTTCTATACAGGTAAGACGCATAAGATAGGCGAGGTGCACGATGGTGCNGCTACCATGGACTGGATGGCTCAAGAGCAAGAACGTGGTATCACCATCACATCTGCAGCTACGACTTGCAANTGGATGTGGAANAATCAGAACTTCAAAATCAATCTGATTGACACTCCGGGGCACGTNGATTTCACTGCAGAGGTAGAACGTTCACTCCGTGTACTNGATGGCGCTATCGCTACTTATTCAGCAGCAGATGGTGTTCANCCACAGAGCGAAACTGTTTGGCGTCAAGCAGACAAATATAATGTACCACGTATTGGTTACGTGAACAAGATGGACCGTTCAGGTGCTGANTTCTTCGGAACTGTTCAGCAGATGAAGGACATCCTTGGCGCAAATCCTTGCCCTATTCAAATTCCTATCGGTGCAGAAGAAAACTTCAAAGGCGTCGTTGACCTTATCAAGATGAAAGCCATCTTGTGGCACGACGAAACGATGGGNGCAGAATACGACATCGAAGAAATTCCTGCAAATCTCGTTGACGAAGCCAATGAATGGCGTGAGAAGATGATTGAATGTGCAGCAAGTTTCGATGACGCTCTGATGGAGAAATATTTGGAAGGTGAAGAACTNAGCGAAGANGAAATTATTGCAGCAATCCGTAAAGGAACGATTGCAATGGCAGTAACTCCGATGCTGCTCGGTTCATCATACAAGAACAAAGGTGTTCAACCATTGCTCGACTATACTTGCGCNTTCCTTCCTTCTCCACTNGATACNGAGGCNGTCGTAGGAGAAAATCCTGACACCGACGAAGAAGAAAGTCGCAAACCTTCAGAGAACGAACCAACTGCAGCACTNGCGTTNAAGATTGCAACCGACCCATANATGGGACGTCTTGTNTTCTTCCGCGTTTACTCAGGTAAAATCACCGCTGGATCATTTGTTTACAATCCACGTTCAGGAAAGAAAGAGCGCATCAANCGCCTTTTCCAAATGAACTCAAACAAAGAGATTCCAATGGAAAGCATTGACGCAGGTGATATCGGTGCAGGTGTAGGTTTCAAAGATATTCGCACTGGCGATACACTTTGTGACGAAAAACACCCAATCGTTCTCGAATCGATGAGTTTCCCAGATACAGTGATTTCTATCGCTGTTGAACCAAAGAGNCAAGCAGACATTTCGAAACTCGACAATGGTCTNGCTAAATTGGCAGAAGAAGACCCAACATTNACCGTTCGNACAGACGAGAATAGCGGTCAGACAATTATCTCTGGTATGGGAGAACTTCACCTCGACATCATCGTCGATCGTCTCAAGAGAGAGTTTGGCGTTGAATGTAACCAAGGTAAACCACAAGTTAACTACAAAGAATCGATTACACAAACCGTTAATATTCGTGAGACCTACAAAAAGCAAACTGGTGGTCGCGGTAAGTTCGCAGACATCATTTGCACCATTGGTCCGAAAGACGAAGATTTCAACGAAGACGATTTGCAGTTTGTTAACGAAGTGACAGGCGGTCATATTCCAAAGGAATTTATTCCTTCAGTAGAAAAAGGATTCCGCGATGCTATGAAAAATGGTGTACTCGGTGGATTCCCAATGACAGGTCTGAAAGTAGTGCTTACTGATGGTTCATTCCACCCAGTTGACTCTGACCAGCTTTCATTCGAACTCGCAGCACAAAGCGCTTTCCGTAAAGCATGCCCACAAGCAGGTCCTGTTTTGATGGAACCGATGATGAAAGTNGAAGTAGTTACTCCAGAAGACAATATGGGTGATGTGATTGGCGACTTGAACAAACGTCGTGGACTCATCCAAGGAGCAGACGAAGCACGCAGCGGTGGACGTATCGTGAAAGCAATGGTTCCANTGGCAGAAATGTTCGGTTATGTAACAACCTTGCGTACCATCACTTCAGGTCGTGCAACCAGTTCAATGGAATACGATCACCACGCACCACTCTCAAGCAACATTGCGAAAGCAGTACTTGAAGAAGTTAAAGGACGCGCAGACTTGCTAAAATAAACAAAAGAAATAACAGAGCGATTAGAGGCGCTACTTAGCGAATGACTCTTAAGCAGCGTACCTCTTCTCCTCAATTACAAACAATATCAACTTAATTAAAAACATGAGTCAAAAAATTAGAATTAAGCTGAAATCTTACGACCACAAATTGGTTGATAAGTCAGCAGAAAAGATTGTCAACGCAGTGAAAGCAACAGGCGCTATCGTTAGCGGTCCTATTCCACTGCCGACACGTAAACGTATCTATACGGTAAACCGTAGTACTTTCGTAAACAAGAAAGCACGCGAGCAGTTCCAGTTGCAAGACTTCAAACGTCTGATCGACATCTACAGCTCAACAACTAAGACTGTTGACGCTCTGATGAAACTCGAACTCCCCAGCGGTGTAGAAGTAGAGATTAAAGTTTAGTTTTTTTATAATCATTAATATTTAATTGAAATGCCAGGATTAATTGGAAAGAAAATCGGAATGACATCCGTTTTCAGTGCCGACGGTAAAAATGTACCGTGCACTGTTATCGAAGCTGGTCCTTGTGTTGTAACCCAAATCAAGACTCTTGAGAAAGATGGTTACAAGGCTGTTCAGTTAGGTTTCGAAGAGGCAAAGGAGAAGAATACTTCTAAGCCTATGATGGGAATCTTCAGTAAAGCCAACACAACACCAAAGAAGCACTTGGCCGAGTTCAAATTTGATGAAGAGTACAACCTTGGCGATACGCTTACAGTTGAGCTGTTCAACGACGTTGAATACGTTGACGTAGTAGGCACATCGAAAGGTAAAGGCTTCCAAGGCGTTGTTAAACGTCACGGATTCGGCGGTGTAGGTCAGCAAACTCACGGTCAGGACGACCGCGCACGTAANCCGGGATCTATCGGTGCTTGTTCTTACCCCGCAAAAGTATTCAAAGGAATGCGCATGGGTGGCCAAATGGGAGGCGACAGAGTGACAACTCAAAACCTCAAAGTGTTAAAAGTAATTCCAGAACACAACCTTATTCTTGTTAAAGGTTCTGTAGCTGGATGCAAAGGTTCAACCGTAATAATTAAAAAGTAATGGAAATTAACGTATTAAATATCAAAGGTCAGGAGACTGGAAGAAAGGTTACGTTAAACGAATCTATCTTCGGAATTGAACCAAACGATCACGTTCTTTATCTTGATGTAAAGCAATATCTTGCTAACCAACGTCAGGGTACAGCTAAATCGAAAGAAAGAAGCGAAATTAGCGGTTCAACCCGCAAACTCGGACGCCAAAAAGGTGGTGGCGGTGCACGTCACGGTGATATCAACTCTCCACTTTTGAGAGGTGGTGGTCGCGTATTTGGTCCGAAACCACGTGATTATCGTTTCAAACTCAACAAGAAAGTGAAAGCACTTGCTCGCAAGTCAGCCCTCTCATACAAAGCACAAGAAAATGCAATCATCGTTATCGAAGATTTCAAATTTGATGCACCTAAAACAAAAGAGTTCATCGAATTGACAAAGAATCTGAATGTAGCTGATCGCAAATCTTTGCTTCTTTTGCCAGAANCAAATAAGAATGTATATCTTTCAGCACGCAATCTGCAAAGCGCAGAGGTTATGCTTGCTTCTATGTTGAANGCTTACAAAGTGCTCAACGCAGATGTTCTNGTTATGACCGAAGAGTCGCTGAAGATTGTTGATGAAATCTTGAACAAATAAAGAGGAGGCTTAAGACATGGCATACATTATCAAACCAATGGTCACAGAAAAGATGACCAGACTTACAGATAAGACCTCTGTTGAAAAAACGGTTAAAGTAAAAGGNGAATCACGTCAAAAACCAGCACTTNTTAAGTATGGTTTCATCGTAACTCCCGAAGCTACNAAACCGCAAATTAAGAAAGAGATTGAAGAACTTTACAATGTGAAAGTTCTCGCAGTGAACACAAGCCGCTATGCCGGAAAACGCAGCTCGCGTTACACCCGTGCAGGCCTTATCAAAGGTCACAAGAGTGCATACAAGAAAGTGTATGTAACGCTCAAAGAAGGCGACACAATTGATTTTTACAGCAATATTTAATAAAAAATGGCAGTACGTAAATTAAAACCGGTTACACCCGGTCAAAGACACAAGATTATTGGCACGTTCGAGGATATTACTGCATCCGTGCCAGAGAAATCTCTCGTTTACGGCAAACGCACTACTGGTGGACGTAATAACACNGGTAAGATGACTGTTCGCTATCGTGGNGGTGGTCACAAGAGAAAATTCCGTTTGATCGACTTTAAACGTGAGAAAGATGGTGTTCCAGCTGTAGTGAAAACAATCGAATACGATCCGAACCGTTCGGCACGTATCGCATTGTTGTATTACGCTGATGGTGAAAAACGTTACATTATTGCTCCTAACGGACTGCAAGTGGGTATGAAACTGATGTCAGGCGCTGATGCTGCTCCTGAAGTTGGTAATTCACTCCCATTGGCAAACATCCCTGTTGGTACAGTGATCCACAACATTGAGTTGCGTCCTGGTCAGGGTGCTCTGCTCGTTCGTTCGGCTGGTAATTTTGCTCAGTTAACATCTCGTGAAGGAAACTATTGCGTTATCAAACTTCCTTCAGGAGAAACTCGCCAAATTCTCTCTGCTTGCAAAGCTACGATTGGTAGTGTTGGAAACTCTGACCATGCTCTCGAGCAATCAGGTAAGGCAGGTCGCAGCCGCTGGCTCGGTCGTCGTCCACACAACCGCGGTGTTGTTATGAACCCACACGATCACCCAATGGGTGGTGGTGAAGGCCGTCAGTCTGGAGGTCACCCACGTTCACGTAAGGGTCTCTACGCTAAGGGTCTGAAGACACGCTCACCGAANAAGCTTTCTAATAAGTATATCATTGAAAGAGCTAGTAAGAAGAAGTAATTAAGTTAACAAGAGTAAATTATGAGTCGTTCATTAAAAAAAGGCCCGTATATCAACGTATCACTTGAAAAGAAAATTCTCGCTATGAACGAGAGTGGCAAGAAAACCGTTGTAAAGACTTGGGCNAGAGCATCAATGATCTCACCTGATTTTGTGGGACACACTGTTGCAGTTCATAACGGAAATAAATTTATCCCTGTTTACATTACTGAAAACATGGTAGGCCACAAGCTCGGTGAGTTCTCTCCCACGCGTAAATTCGGCGGCCATGCAGGTCAGAAGAAATAAACGGGAAAACCATTAAACGTAATAAGAAAAATGGGAAAAAGAAAACGTATATCGGCTGAAAAAAGAAAAGAAGCCCTCAAGAGCTTGTATTTCGCAAAGCTCAATGGCGTTCCTTCATCACCACGCAAGATGCGCTACGTTGTAGACCAGATTCGTGGCATGGAGGTCAATCGCGCNCTTGGCGTTCTGCGATTCTCTAAGAAACAAGCCGCTTATGATGTAGAGAAATTGCTTCGTTCAGCTATCGCCAATTGGGAAGCAAAGAACGAACGCAAAGCCGAAGAAGGCGAATTGTTCATAAGNAAAGTGTTTGTTGACGAAGGTGTTACGATGAAACGTATGAGACCTGCACCACAAGGACGCGGTTACAGAATCCGCAAACGCAGCAACCACGTTACATTGTTTGTAGATACAAAAACTAATGACGAAAAATAAATAGTATGGGACAAAAAGTTAATCCGGTTAGTAACCGTTTAGGTATCATCCGCGGCTGGGATTCAAATTGGTTTGGCGGAAAGAGCTTCGGTGACAATCTCGTAGAAGATCAGAAAATCCGTAAGTATCTTAACGAACGCCTTGCTAATGCCTATGTATCACGTATCGTGATCGAGCGNACACTCAAATTGGTGACCATCACCATTTGCACCGCTCGCCCAGGACTCGTTATTGGAAAAGGTGGACAAGACGTAGATAAACTGAAAGAAGAACTCAAGAAACTTTACAACAAAGATATCCAAATCAATATCTTCGAAGTAAAACGTCCTGAGCTCGATGCTACGATTGTAGGAAACAACATCGCTCGTCAGGTGGAAGGCAAGATGGCTTACCGCCGTGCAATCAAACAAGCTATTCAGAACACAATGCGTGCTGGTGCCGAAGGTATCAAAGTACAAATTAGTGGTCGTCTGAATGGTGCTGAAATGGCACGTAAGGAAATGTATAAAGAAGGACGTACTCCTCTGCATACCTTCCGTGCAGATATCGATTATTGCAAGACAGAAGCCCTTACTAAGGTAGGTCTTCTTGGTATCAAAGTGTGGATTTGCCGTGGNGAAGTTTACGGAGACGTAGATTTAGCACCNAACTTCGCACAAGAGAAACAAAATGGTCGTGCCGGTAANGGTCGTCCACGCGGTAATCGTAAGAGAAACAATAACCGTTAAAAGTAGAAGCTATCATGTTACAGCCCAAAAGAGTAAAATATAGAAGACCTCAGGATGGACGNGGCAATAAAGGCAACGCCCACAGAGGAACACAGCTGGCTTTCGGTTCATTTGGAATCAAAACACTGGAGTCGAAATGGATTGATAGCCGTCAGATCGAGGCCGCTCGTGTAGCCGTTACACGCCGCATGAACCGTGAAGGTCAGGTTTGGATTCGTATCTTCCCAGATAAACCAATCACTCGCAAACCTGCTGACGTTCGTATGGGTAAAGGTAAAGGAGATCCCGCAGGATGGGTAGCTCCTGTAACACCAGGCCGTATCCTCTTTGAAGTAGAAGGNGTAAGTTTCGATGTAGCAAAAGAGGCACTTCGTCTCGCAGCACAGAAACTGCCTGTTAAGACAAAATTTGTAGTAAGACGTGATTACGATAAAAACGCATAAGCCATGAAGACGACAGAAATCANAGAACTCGCCGACAAAGACCTGCGCGAGAAGATTGAAAACGCTGAACACGCTTATCAACAGATGAAGCTCAACCACAGCATTACCCCNCTTGAAAATCCATCACAGATTAAAGCTGCGCGTCGTGATATCGCACGTTTGAAAACAGAACTCCGTCAAAGAGAACTTAAAAAATAACAATGGTCCAGATGGAAACAAGAAATTTAAGAAAAGTAAGACAGGGTGTCGTAATTAGCAACAAAATGGATAAAACCATTGTTATTGCATCAAAGTTCAAAGAGAAACACCCAATTTATGGTAAATTTGTACAACATACAAAGAAATACCATGCACATGACGAGAAGAACGAAGCCAACGTTGGCGATACCGTTCTGATTATGGAAACCCGTCCTCTGTCAAAGACAAAGAGATGGAGATTAGTACAAATCATCGAAAAAGCTAAGTAAAAATGATACAAGCAGAATCAAGACTTACCGTATGTGACAACAGCGGCGCACGTGAAGCACTTTGCATCCGTGTATTGGGTGGAACCCACCGCCGTTACGCAAGTGTGGGCGACGTGATNGTTGTTTCAGTGAAAAACGTCATCCCATCAAGTGAATTGAAGAAAGGTGCAGTATCAAAAGCTCTCATCGTTCGCACAAAGAAAGAAATCCGCCGTGCAGATGGTTCATACATCCGTTTCGACGACAACGCTTGCGTATTGCTTAACAATGCAGGCGAACTCCGCGGCAGCCGTATCTTTGGTCCTGTTGCTCGCGAACTTCGTGCNGTGAATATGAAAGTCGTTTCCTTGGCACCTGAAGTACTTTAACGATAAAANATCAAGACAATGAGCAAATTACATATCAAAAAAGGAGACATGGTCCTCGTTATTACAGGAAAGGATAACTANAAGACCACCGGAAGCAAGACTCCTCATAAGGTACTCAAGGTTCTTGTAAAAGAGCAGCGCGCTATCGTTGAAGGTGTAAACCTCGTATCGAAAAGCACGAAGCCTTCTGCAAAACATCCACAAGGAGGTATTATCAAACAAGAAGCACCTATTCATATTTCAAACCTGATGNTGGTTGATCCAAAGAGTGGTGAACCAACACGNNTTGCTATCAAAGTNAACGANGATGGCAAGAAGGTGCGNATCGCTAAAAAATCTGGAGAGGAGATTAAATAATGAATACAGCACAATTAAAGCAAGTCTATAAAGAGCAAATCGCTCCCGAGTTGCAAAAGCAATTCAATTATTCTTCTTCGATGCAGATTCCAGTACTGAAGAAGATTGTTATCAACCAAGGTCTCGGCGANGCTACACAAGATAAGAAAATTATCGANGTAGCTATCAACGAACTCACNGCAATNACNGGTCAGAAAGCAGTTGCNACATTCTCAAAGAAAGACGTTGCAAACTTCAAACTTCGTAAGAAGATGCCAATCGGTGTTATGGTAACCCTTCGTCGTGAGCGTATGTATGAATTCCTCGAGAAACTCATNCGTATCGCATTGCCTCGTATCCGCGACTTCAAAGGTATCGAAAGCAAATTCGATGGTCGTGGAAACTANACTATGGGTATTCAAGAGCAGATTATCTTCCCAGAAATCAATCTTGATACTATTGACCGCATCTTGGGTATGAACATCACCTTCGTAACCACAGCTAAAACTGATGAAGAAGGTTATGCACTGCTCAAAGCTTTCGGACTCCCATTCAAAAACGCTAAAAATAACTAAGCAATATGGCAAAAGAATCAATGAAAGCACGTGAAGTAAAACGCGCACANCTCGTTGCTCGCTACGCTGAAAAACGCGCAGCTCTCAAGAAAGTCATCGCTACAACTGATGANCCAATGGAAGCATACGAAGCAGCACGTAAACTTCAGTCAATTCCTAAAAACGCTAACCCCATCCGTCTGCACAATCGTTGCAAGATNACTGGTCGTCCAAAAGGATATATGCGCCAATTCGGTCTTTCACGTATCCAGTTCCGCGAGATGGCATCAGCAGGTTTGATTCCAGGAGTAAAGAAAGCAAGCTGGTAATTCAATTTTTTAATATTGTCGGGGCAGTCCCGATTAATTAAACATTATTATATTATGACAGATCCAATAGCAGATTATCTGACAAGACTCAGAAACGCAATCATGGCTCATCACCGTGTTGTGGAAATTCCTGCTTCGAATTTGAANAAAGAAATAACCAAGATTCTCTTCGAGAAAGGTTATATTCTGAATTACAAATTCTTAGAAGATGGTCCTCAGGGAACAATCAAGGTCGCCTTGAAATACGACCCTGTGACAAAAGTAAACGCTATNAAGTGTTTGAAACGCGTGTCAACACCAGGTCTTCGTAAATACACTGGTTACAAAGACATGCCGAGAGTTATTAACGGATTAGGTATCGCAATTATATCTACATCCCAGGGTGTAATGACAGACAAAGAAGCATCACTCAACAAGATTGGTGGTGAAATCCTTTGCTACGTATATTAATTGGAGGAAATATTATGTCAAGAATAGGAAAATTGCCAATTAGTATCCCGTCAGGNGTTAGCATCGAACAAAAAGACGGTGTCGTAACAGTTAAAGGTCCGAAAGGAGAACTCTCACANAAATTAGACCCATCTATCATTATGAAAGTAGAAGATGGTACAATCACCTTCGAGATAGATGAAAAAAGNCCTGTTACTATTAAACAGAAACAAGCATTCCATGGATTATATCGTGCGTTAGTTAACAACATGGTTGTTGGCGTAAGCGAAGGTTTCAAGAAAACCCTCGAACTCGTGGGTGTAGGTTATCGTGTATCTAANCAAGGAAACCTGCTCGAATTCGCACTCGGATATACCCATCCAATATTTATGCAACTTCCACCTGAAGTGAAAGTTGAAACNAAATCTGAAAGAAATCAGAANCCTCTCATTATGTTAGAGTCATGCGACAAGCAATTGCTCGGACTCATCTGTGCAAAAATCCGCTCTTTCCGTATGCCAGAACCTTATAAAGGTAAAGGTATCCTGTTCCAGGGTGAAGTTATTCGTAGAAAGTCTGGTAAGACAGCGGCAGCTAAATAATTTTAAAACCTTACGACTATGACAAATAAGAAAGTTGAAAGACGGATTAAGATTAAATATCGCATTCGCAAACGCGTAAANGGAACTGCAGAGCGTCCACGCCTCACAGTNTTCCGCTCTAACAAACAGATTTATGCTCAAGTAATCAATGACGAAGAAGGTCGCACACTCGCTTCTGCATCATCAGCAAAACTCGAAAAAATGCCAAAGATGGAGCAAGCACAAAAAGTAGGCGAACTGATTGCTAAAAACGCATTGGAAGCTGGAGTAACAACAGTTGTATTCGATCGCAATGGTTATCTGTATCACGGACGTGTTAAAGCACTCGCTGACGCAGCACGTAATGGCGGTCTTAAATTTTAAACGATTATGGCAATAAATAGAGTAAAAATCAATACCGACGTAGAGTTGAAAGACCGCTTGGTTGCAATCAACCGTGTTACTAAAGTAACCAAAGGTGGACGTACCTTTACCTTCGCAGCCATCGTCGTTGTAGGTGANGGAAATGGNGTCATTGGTTGGGGACTTGGCAAAGCNGGCGAAGTAACTGCTGCTATCCAAAAAGGAACCGATGCAGCAAAGAAAAACCTCGTAAAAGTTCCAGTGCTCCATGGCACAATTCCTCACGAAGTAGAAACCGCATTCGGAGGCGCTCGCGTACTTCTCAAACCAGCTGCTCCTGGTACAGGACTGAAAGCCGGTGGTGCTATGCGTGCNGTTCTCGAAAGTGTTGGNGTTAAAGACGTNATCGCTAAATCAAAAGGTTCGTCAAACCCTCACAATCTCGTTAAAGCAACTATTGCAGCTCTTTGCGAAATCCGCGACCCATATACCATCGCCGGACAACGTGGAATCAACATGACTAAAGTATTTAAAGGCTAATTGGAGGAAAAATTTATGGCAACAATAAAAATCAAGCAAATTAAGAGCAAGATTGGTTACCCAATAGATCAGAAGCAAACGCTTCACGCTCTCGGCCTTCATAAAATTTCTCAAGTTGTAGAAGTTGAAGACACTCCCAGCAATCGCGGTCGTATCCGCAAAGTACACCACTTGGTACAAATAGTTGAAGAATAAAAACCTTTAAGAAACGACAATTATGAAATTAAATAATTTAAAACCAGCAGAAGGTTCAACACACTCAAGTCGTCGCCTCGGAAGAGGAACTGGCTCAGGTTTAGGCGGAACCTCTACCCGCGGTCACAAAGGTGCTAAGGCGCGTTCTGGTTATAAGAGAAAGATTGGTTTCGAAGGTGGTCAGATGCCATTGCAACGTCGTCTGCCTAAATTCGGCTTCAAAAACGTTAACCACAAGGAGTACTTAGCAGTGAACCTCTCAACACTTCAGAAACTCGCTGAAAANGACAACCTTACAAAGATTGGTCTTGACGAACTGAAGAAAGCCGGACTCGCTAAAAACAAAGATCTCGTGAAGATTCTTGGTAATGGTGAGTTGAAAGCTGCTATCGAAGTGCAAGCCCACGCTTTCTCAAAGAAAGCCGAAGAAGCTATCAAAGCAGCTGGTGGTAATGCAACCATAATTTAAGAAAATGAAAAAACTTATAGAGTATTTCAAGAACTGTTGGAAGATAGAAGACCTGCGTCGTCGACTTCTCATTACGCTCCTTTTCGTAGCTATCTATCGCTTCGGATCGTTTGTCGTACTTCCAGGTATTAACCCAGGACAACTCGAAAAACTTCAATCCCAAACAGCAGGCGGATTGATGTCNCTGCTCGATATGTTCTCTGGAGGAGCCTTCTCAAACGCTTCTATCTTCGCGCTTGGAATCATGCCTTATATCTCAGCCTCCATCGTTATGCAGCTTCTCGCTGTGGCNGTGCCATACGTGCAGAAGATGCANCGCGANGGCGAGAGCGGACGCAAGAAAATCAGCTGGTGGACACGTATCCTCACCGTTGGTATCTTGGCAATGCAGGCTCCTGCATATCTGCTCAACNTGAGAGCNCAGGCAGGCCAAGCTTTAGCTTCTGGCATTTCTTGGACAGCTTTCATGGCAACATCAGCCGTAATCCTCGCTGCAGGAAGTATGTTCATCCTCTGGCTTGGAGANCGCATCACTGATCGCGGAATCGGAAATGGTGTATCACTCATCATTATGATTGGTATCATCGCTCGTTTGCCACAAGCATTCGTACAAGAAGTAACTTCACGTTTCACAGCCATCTCTGGNGGNGGTCTCGTGATGTTCATCATCGANCTTCTGATTCTCTATGCAGTAATATGTGCAGCCATTATGCTCGTTCAAGGCGTGCGNAAAATTCCAGTACAATACGCTAAACGTGTTGTTGGCAACAAACAATATGGTGGAGCACGTCAGTATATNCCTCTGAAAGTNTTCGCTGCCAACGTAATGCCTATCATCTTCGCACAAGCATTGATGTTTATCCCATTGGCATTCGTTCGTTATCAAACCGACAACGCAAGNTANATCGTACAGAACCTGATGGATAACCGCAGTTTGCTGTATAACGTTGTCTACGTTATCCTTATCATACTGTTCACTTATTTCTATACAGCGGTTACCCTGAATCCAACGCAAATAGCTGAAGACCTGAAACGTAACAACGGTTTCATNCCAGGAATCAAACCTGGTAAAGCAACCGCTGATTACATTGACACCGTTATGTCAAGAATAACCTTCCCAGGTTCACTCTTCATCGCCTTCATCGCTATTATGCCAGCTCTTGCAGGACTGCTCAACGTTCAACAGGCATTCTCACAGTTCTTCGGAGGTACATCTCTCTTGATTCTCGTCGGAGTTGTTATCGATACACTCCAGCAAATCGAAAGTCACCTGCTGATGCGCCACTATGACGGACTTCTGAATTCTGGTAAAAAACGCGGAGTCTCAGCATACTAATCTGTACTATCAGAATGCCCATATTTCTGAAGACAGAAGATGAAATCACACTCGTGCGAAAAGCNAACCAACTCGTTGGTGCAACTTTAGCAGAGTTAGCAAAAAGTCTGAAACCTGGTATAACAACACTCCAGCTCGATCAGATTGCCGAACAGTTCATACGCGACAACGGCGCAACGCCAGTCTTTAAGAACTTTCCCAATCCATTTGGAGGACCTTTTCCAGCAAGCATTTNCACATCGGTCAACGATGTTGTAGTGCATGGAATACCAAGCAAAGATACCATCCTCAAGGATGGAGACATCATCTCAATAGATTGCGGTGTAAACCTAAACGGCTTCTGCGGCGATAGCTGCTACACCTTCTGCATAGGAGAAGTAAAAGCTGACGTCCGCAGACTGCTCACCGCTACNAAAGAAGCACTCTACAAAGGAATAGAGCAAGCAGTCGAAGGCAATCGCGTCGGAGATATCGGNGCAGCAGTGCAATCCTATTGTGAAAACCTCGGATACGGCGTNGTTCGCGAACTAACCGGTCATGGAATCGGCAAAGACATGCACGAAGAACCGTCAGTACCCAATTACGGGAAACGCGGAACCGGTGAAAAACTGCGCGAAGGCATGTGNATCGCTATCGAACCAATGATCACCATGGGCAGTCCGAAGATTTATCTCAANCCCGATCGNTGGACAATAGCNACNCGCGACAACCAACCNGCAGCACACTTCGANCACACCGTAGCCATCCGACAAGGAAAAGCCGAGATTTTATCAACGTTTGAAGAAATAGAACAATTAGAAAACAATAACTAATGGCAAAACAATCCGCTATAGAACAAGACGGAACCATCCTCGAGAGNCTCTCGAANGCAATGTTCCGCGTAGAACTCGAAAACGGCGTACAGATTATAGCGCACATCTCAGGTAAAATGAGAATGCACTACATCAAAATCCTGCCAGGCGACAAAGTAAAGGTAGAAATGAGTCCCTACGACTTGACCAAAGGCAGAATCGTATTCAGATACAAATAAATACTACGATCATATGAAGACAAGAGCATCATTAAAGAAACGTACACCCGACTGCCAAATCGTAAGACGTAAAGGTCGTCTGTTCGTTATCAACAAGAAAAACCCTAAGTACAAAATGCGTCAGGGCTAAAACAAATTCAAATTATCAAACTTTTTTAATCATTTACAAACAAAATGGCAATAAGAATTGTTGGAGTAGATTTGCCCCAGAATAAGCGTGGCGAAATCGCATTGACCTACATCTACGGAATAGGTCGAAGTAGTTCAGCAAAGATATTGGATAAAGCCGGCGTAAGCCGCGACCTGAAAGTCAANGAATGGACTGACGATCAGGCAGCCAAAATCCGTGAAATCATCGGCGCTGAATACAAAGTAGAAGGAGATCTTCGCAGTGAAGTGCAGATGAACATCAAACGACTGATGGATATCGGTTGCTATCGTGGAGTTCGTCATCGTAATGGTCTTCCAGTTCGCGGACAGAGTACTAAAAATAATGCTCGTACCCGCAAGGGAAAGAAGAAGACTGTTGCTAACAAGAAGAAGGCTACTAAGTAATTTTTAAGGAGGAAATTAATTATGGCAAAAAAACAAGCAACATCTAAGAAAAGAAACGTAAGAGTTGACGCATTAGGTCAACTGCACGTACACAGTTCTTTCAATAACATCATTGTGTCACTCGCAAACAGCGAAGGACAAATCATCTCATGGTCATCAGCAGGTAAGATGGGATTCCGTGGTTCAAAAAAGAACACTCCCTATGCAGCACAGATGGCAGCAGAAGACTGCGCTAAAGTAGCTTACGACCTCGGTCTGCGCAAAGTGAAAGCTTACGTAAAAGGTCCAGGTAACGGACGTGAATCAGCTATCCGCGCCATCCACGGTGCAGGTATCGAAGTAACCGAAATCATCGACGTTACTCCATTGCCACACAACGGATGCCGTCCACCAAAACGCCGTCGCGTATAATCAAAGACACAATAATAACAGCAAAGCATTTTAAACTTATATTATGGCTAAGTATACAGGTCCGAAAACAAAAATTGCACGCCGATTTGGAGAACCCATCTTCGGCCCCGACAAAGTTTTGTCCAAGAGAAACTTCCCTCCTGGACAGCATGGCAACAGTCGTCGCAGAAAGACGTCTGAGTATGGTGCCATGTTGGCAGAGAAGCAAAAGGCTAAATACACCTACGGTGTGCTCGAACGTCAGTTCCGCAACTTGTTCGAGAAAGCAGCCAAAGCAGATGGCATCACTGGTGAGGTACTTCTCCAACTTCTGGAGAGTCGTCTCGACAACGTAGTGTTCCGTCTCGGTATCGCACCAACACGTGCAGCAGCCCGCCAACTCGTCAGCCACAAACACATCGTTGTTGACGGTAGCGTAGTAAACATCCCCTCTTTTTCCGTGAAACCAGGACAAATCGTTGGCGTTCGCGAGAAATCGAAATCTCTCGAAGTGGTAGAAGCAGCACTCGCAGGTTTCAACCACAGCAAATATCCTTGGGTTGAGTGGGATGAAAACTCAAAGAGCGGCAAATTCTTGCACCGTCCAGACCGCGCAGACATCCCCGAGAACATTAAGGAGCAATTAATCGTTGAGTTGTACTCTAAACAATAAAAATCATTCAATTAATGGCGATATTAGCATTTCAAAAACCCGACAAAGTGGTAATGTTGGAATCCAACGACAAATTCGGAAAATTCGAATTTCGTCCTCTGGAACCAGGTTTCGGTGTAACAATCGGAAACGCCCTGCGTCGTATCCTGCTCTCATCGCTTGAAGGCTTCGCTATCAACACCGTAAAAATCACAGGCGTTGAACACGAATTCTCTTCAGTGCCAGGAGTAAAAGAAGACGTAACCAACATTATCCTGAACTTGAAGCAAGTACGCTTCAAGCAAGTAGTAGACAAATTCGAGAATGAGAAAGTCAGTATCACAGTTGAGAATACAACTGAATTCAAAGCTGGCGATATCAACAAGTATCTAACTGGATTTGAAGTGTTAAATCCTGAATTGGTGATTTGTCATTTAGATTCAAAAGCCTCCATGCAGATGGAACTGACCATCAACAAAGGACGTGGATACGTACCTGCTGACGAAAATCAGATCTTCTGCACAGATGTCAACGTACTTGCAATCGACTCAATCTACACACCTATCCGTAACGTTAAATATTCAGTCGAACCTTATCGTGTTGAACAAAAAACCGACTACGATAAACTCGTCATCGAAGTAACAACGGACGGTTCCATCCATCCAAAAGACGCGCTCAAAGAAGCTGCCAAAATCCTTATCTATCACTTCATGCTCTTCTCTGACGAGAAAATTATGCTCGAAAACCCAGAGCAAGACAACAACCAAGAATTCGATGAGGAAGTGCTCCACATGCGTCAACTGCTCAAGACAAAACTCGTCGACATGAACCTCTCTGTTCGTGCACTCAACTGTCTGAAAGCAGCCGACGTCGAAACACTCGGCGACCTCGTGCAGTTCAATAAAACTGACCTGCTCAAATTCCGCAACTTCGGTAAGAAATCGCTCTCAGAGCTTGATGATTTGCTCGAGGGTCTGAATCTGTCGTTTGGAACCGACATTTCAAAGTATAATCTGGGAGAATAACGACTAATCCCACAACAAGTTAAAACAAAACAATGAGACACAATAAGAAATTCAACCATCTGGGACGTACTGCAGACCATCGCGATGCAATGCTCGCAAACATGGCAATCTCGCTGATCATGCACAAAAGAATCACTACGACCCTCGCTAAGGCTAAAGCACTCAAAAAGTATGTAGAGCCACTAATCACACGCACCAAAGATGATACTACAACATCTCGCCGCGTCGTTTTCCGCTACCTGCAAAACAAAGAAGCAGTCAACGAACTCTTCCGCGTCATCGCTCCTAAAGTAGCCGACCGTCCAGGTGGATACACACGCATCATCAAACTCGGTACACGTCAAGGCGATTCAGCTCCTACAGCTTTCATCGAACTCGTTGACTTCGACGAGAACATGGCTAAAACTCCAAAGACTGCTAAGAAAACTCGCCGTAGCCGTAGCAAAGCTAAAGCCGAAGCTCCAGCAGAAGAAGCTCCAAAGGCAGAAACAGAAGAAACAAAGACCGAAGAAGCTCCTAAAGCAGAAGAATAAACAATTTCTCAAATCCATAACAACAAAATCCCTGCCTGTCAAACGACTCGCAGGGATTTTGTTTTGCCTTTCCGCAACGCCAAACTGTTAAACCACATCGCCTTGTTCACGTCAAAAAAGAGTAATTCAAACCACATTATTCAATATTTAATACAAAACGACATGAAAAAATTGCTTTTAACTTTCGCCATCATGCTGCTCGTAAGCACAACTTGCATGGCACAGAACAACAAAAAGAACGCTCCTCAACAGTTCGATCGCACCGAACAAATGGTTAAGGAACTCGGATTGAGCGACAAACAAGCGCAACAACTCAAAGCGCTCAACTAGAAATACAACAAAAATCAACCTCCTCGCGGCAACGGAAACAACAAAGGACAAGCGCAAAAGCCTTCAAACAACAATAAAGGCAACCAGCAACCGCCACAAATGACCGATGAACAAAAGAAACAAATGAAATCGAAGCACGAGGCATACGAGAAAAAACTCAAAAAGATTCTCAGTGATAAGCAATACAAAACCTATCAACAGAATCAAAAGAATCGTAAACAACCACAACGCAATAAGTAATTGCAATCCCAAAACAAATAAGTCCCGAATCCAACAAGGTTCGGGACTTTTCTTTTTTATTTTTAGCAACGAAAAGTAATCAACTCTTTACATTATTTTTGATTGTCACTCAATTCGTTCAAATAGGCGATAATATCATCGAGCGTAGTTGTTTGACTTGTATAATATTCTCTTGCTTTTGCATAAATGATTGAACTGCCATAATCGGGGCGTATATAGTCATTGCGTAACACGGTAATGATGAAACGTTCGATGGCTTTATACAACTCAATACGTTTATCTTCTGAATTTTCGCGCGACATAGCAGCAACTACAAGTGGGCGAAAATAACCAATACCAATACGATTAAGACGTGCTAACCAGAGTCTTTCGGCTTCGCCAATGGTTTCGTCTGGATAAAAAGAAACGTACCATTTCCCTGCAAGTCTACTCAAGTCTTGTACGTAATCCCAGATTTCTTGTGGTTCTAATCGATCCTCTTGCTCGGAATCAATAATCTGATTGATAGCTTCATTTTCATCAAACTGTTCTTCCTCGTCAGTTGTTGTCATCGAATCACAGTCCGTTACGTTAGCAAATTTCGTTAGAACTCTTGAGAGTGCAAACTGCTTTCCAAGTAGATAGCGAGCATAATCGCTTCCATCGCGACGTGAATAGGGGAAGCATAATAACCAATGCGCTCTTAAGAATTCGTCATCATCCAATGGATGTTGGGAATTGCGTCCCATCTGATAATAAATCTCACTCCACGCTGCATTGATTTCAGAGCGCAACTTCCTACGTTCTTCTTCCGCCACCTTCGGATCAGAATTATCGTAAGCACTATCAGGATAAAGCGTCGTAAGATAAATCAGTCGATTCTTTAGCAATTCCAAGTTCGATAGTTTCTTGCCACGATTATTCATCGTCTCAAATGCCGCAAACACATCGTATTCTGACGAACGATTATCTATTTCAAATAGATTGAATCGCAAATCTTGAGTTAGTTTTTGATACAAATCAACAACCTCGTCAATCGTCATCTCGGATAGATTTTTATCGAAAAATTTCTTCGCATTTTGTATATTTAATGTATAGAAACTATGCATAACACTTGCTGCTATGCTGTCATCGAGAATATTTTGTGCGAAATATCGATACGAACGATCATATTCATTGTAAGCAAAAATATACGACATTCCGAGACTGCTGCGTCCAGTTTTAAGATATTGCTCGCGAATTTGATACAATCTCACATCGTAACGGTCAGAGATATATTCCTCTTCTTTGCCAATCGTTTTCAAAAGATAGTCGTATATAGCTTTAATAAGTATGACAGATGTCGTTATACGTTGCTGACCATCCACCACATAATACTGTTGGAAACCTTGTTTTAGCAGTTGTTCCACATTTCCCCAACCATCTTTGTCGTCGGTTCGCTCTAAAGTAATCAATCCAGTATAGTGTTTTCGACCACTATCCAGATTGCAAAGGTCATCCCAAAACTCAGCAACTTCTTTCTGAACTCGCCAAGCATAACCACGTTGATAGTCAGGAATACGGAAGATTCTGCGACTAAAAATCTCATTTAATGATAATAAGTCATTCATATTTGTTTATTTATTTTAGGTTTTCTATGTTTTAAGATTTTAGATGATGCGTTTCCGTCACCATTTCAATTTGCAGCTAATATAGTCATTTATCGCGAAAATTTCAAAAAACGCGTCAAAAAAATGCAATTCAATGAAAAACAGTAAAATTCCGTACAGAAAATGCATTATTTCTTTGTTTTCTGTACAAAATTTTACTACTTTTGCGGCATGAATCATGCAATTTTGAATATTTCTTCTGTGCCAATTCGATCGGCAATCGTTAGTTCTTTATATCCAGAAATCAATGGAAAGAATGCGAAAGTCGCTGGTTTGGTGCAAAAGGGTGAACTAATCCGACTGAAGAAAGGGATGTTTGTCGTCAGTCCAGAGCTAAGTGGCACGCCGCTTTCGTTAGAACTAATCGCGAATCATCTTTATACGCCTTCGTATGTCTCCATGTTGTCGGCGTTGCGCTACTATGGGCTAATCCCTGAAGCGGTTTATACAATCCAGTCGATGACAACCAAGCATTCGCGAAGCTTTGAAAATAGTCTGGGAACATTCACTTATACCACCATCAACAACAAAGCATTTTCTATCGGACTGCGAAGGATTCAGCGCGACGCAAGTGTTGCTTTTATCATGGCGAGTCCCGAAAAAGCGCTGTGCGATTTAATCGCCAATTCGCCTAATGTTAATCTGCGCTATCTGCGCGAGGCGGAAATTTTTCTTGCAGAAGACATCCGTTTGGATATGGACGAATTCGCTAAGATGAATCCCGACATCTTCGAAGCGTATATCGCCGTAGGCAAAAAGGCTTCATCCATCAAAACAATCTTAAAACTACTGAAAAGATGAACAATGATTTATACTTAGAAATGCTTCAACGCTATGACTTGTCAAGCGATCAAGCCCGACGAAACGCTATCTTCGAAGTCAACCAGCAAATCGTTCTGAATGGATTGTACAACGGTGGATTTTTTGATGTGGCAGCTTTCTATGGTGGCACATGTCTCCGCATTTTTCATGGACTGAATCGGTTCAGCGAAGACATGGATTTCTCTTTGTTGCAGCCGTCTAATCATTTCGATTTCCAGCAGTATTTCCAACCGATTATTGATGCGTTTACTTATGTAGGTCGCCAAGTTGAGATTACAAAGAAGGACAAAAAGAACTTCGGCAAAGTGGAATCTGCTTTTCTGAAAGACAACACCGAAGTTTATGACGTGGCAATCCAAACCGAAAAGGCTATCAAAATCAAAATCGAAGTCGATACGCAACCACCGCTCAAGTTCAATACCGAACAAAAACTCTTGCTCCAGCCGTCTTCGTTTATGACGCGTTGCTTCGTCTTGCCCGACCTTTTTGCTGGTAAGATGCACGCACTGGTGTTCCGTTCGTGGAAGAATCGGGTCAAAGGGCGCGATTGGTACGACTTTGAGTGGTATGTTCGCCATCAAGTTCCACTGGATTTCTCGCATCTGCAAGAGCGAATTCGCGAGTTTAATGGTCAGGAAATCGATGTGGAAACATTCAAAAAACTGCTCAAAGAGCGCCTTGCCACATCTGACATCAATCAAGTAAAAGCCGACGTATTGCCATTTGTCAAGAATCCGAACGACTTGAAAATCTGGTCTAACGACTATTTCTTGCAATTAGCTGATATGGTAAACTATCAATAACTTTTGCCATCTAAAAAATAGTGCAAAAAAATCTATAACAAAAATCCCTGCGTGTCGAATGACGTGCAGGGATTTTCTTTTGTGCAACGATTGAAGCAAAGGTTTACATCACCAAAATTTTCTTTCCATTGGTGATGTAAATACCACGCTCCGTTGGCTGACCATTCAGTCGTCTGCCTTGCAAATCGTAGTAAACGCCACTTTCTTCATCAACATTGATTGACGTAATGTCCGTTGTACCGCCAAAAGGATACATCTTTACGCCAGAACTTTGCGGAACAACCAAATAAGCCTTGTGTGCATTGTTGGTAAATGCGCCACCATCGTCTGCTCCCCAATAGAAACCAACGCTTCCTTCTTCACCTTTCGCGTTCAGCGATAGCTGATAGAAATAATAATCGCCATCATCGGGTGCAACAGTCAGCGCATCCTCGTCAGAACCATACAGCATATTGTTTTCTGAAGCGACACCTTCCTTGCAACTATAATAGAATGTGTACGTATTCACATTCTCCGTATCGCCATCGTAAAGCACAACACCTGTACCTGCAGGGATAATCTCTCCGCCATTGTAGGCAGTCTCTTGTTTAACTTCATCACCATTTACCGAATAGGTGTATGCAGTAACGCCATTTGCCACTTTAAGATTATATTTCCCATAATACAAAGTTGCATAACCTGATGTGCCAATAGTAACACTCAAATCTCCCTTTGTTTTATGCAACGTTATACTTCCACCAGGCATGGTTGTATATTCAGCATTGTCGTCATCCCAATCGTACATTGTGTATGGAAGGGTATATTCCGTACTATAAACAGTTTCTGGCGTTACTAAAGTTTCCAGATTTGTTTTGTATTTTACAATTTGTGTAGAATATTGAGTGATTTTTATGTTTTTAATGTTCCATCCGCTTAAGTTTAAATAAGTAAGAGCGGTACAATTAGTAAAAGTTTCATCCAAAAGTTCCAACTTACTCGTTTTCCAATTACTAAGATTTAATGATGTTAAACTGGAACAACCATAAAATGTTTTACAAAGAGCATTTCTACTCCCAAGCGTTATATTCCATTTACTTAAATCCAGAGAAGTTAACGATTTACAATTCCAAAATGCATAAGGAAGATCTACAACTTTACTAACGTCCCAGTTTTCAATATTAATGGAAGTTAGCGAATAACAATACGCAAATGTTCTATCCATCGTTGTTACTTCACCTGTATTCCAGTTCGCCAAATCTATTTGCTTTAAAGCATGACAGTTATTGAATGTACCATAAAGAGTAGTTACTTTACTTACATCCCATGTGCTCAAGTCTAAATACTCTAATTTACTGCAACCATAAAAAGTCTCGTATAATGTTGTGTCATTACTTACGTTCCAGTTGCTCACATCTAACGAAGTTAATGAAGTACAACTCTTAAACATATAAGAAATATTTATCGCTTTGCTTACATCCAAATTGGATAAATCCATTTTAGTGCAGTTTGTTAATTTACTAAATAAATAGCGAGCTTGCTCTTCTGTAGCAACACCTTTTTCAACAATTACACTTTTGATTTTTGTTCTATTTGAGTACCACGATGTTCCTGAAGCAGCATAATTGTTTGCCAAGATTCCACTTTCTCCATCCGTAGGGCTAATGGTTAAAACACTATCATTGCTTATTACCCAAGAGCAAGTGCCTGAAGTACCAGAGGCGATTTGAGCAAAGGCATCAATGTTCAATGTCAATGCGGCAATGAGTAATAATGATTTTAAAAGAAGTTGTTTCATACTATTTATTCTTTAATGTTTAACTATATATTAATTTTGATATGTCTTGCAGTAGTTCTCGCAGTTTCGAAGATGATTCCGGAGAATGTTCGTTAAAGTCGTAATCTCGATTTGGGCCTAAGTCCTTGTCTATTTTGACAAAGTCTTCTTGCCACCATTTATAGCTGTCAAGATCAAGAATCTCAGGCATTATAAAACTTAATTCTTTAATGGACTTGTTAAACGTGTCCTTGAACGTATCAAAAGTAGCTTGATTGTCTTTTTGAACTGATTCTTGCAACAACATATAAGAATCATTCAATTTTGGATACATTTTCATAAATATTGAATGGGACAACTGCATCTTACCAATAGCTTTTGCTTGTTTCATCTGCTTTTCTGCAGATTGCTTTGTCATCTTAGTAGCTTCAGATGTTAATACAGCAAACAATACTATATTACAAAGAGTAAGAACAACAGTAATCCAATCTTTCTGACAACAGAAATGAAAATCTGGAATAATAAAATAAGTGATAACAGCGATAACCGCTATGGAAATTATACCATAAATGATTTTGTCTGTTTTCATAAATCTTTTATATTTAAATGTTTAACATAAGGTGTAGTCCAAAAGGTTTTTCGATGGGGACAATAAAAAAGGGGCGTGGACTAAAAACTTCGTCTACGTCTCTGAGGTATCGCCAAACACCTTGACCATCATATACGAGTAAAGCCCACGCCTTAGCGTGAGCGTTCTCCTTTTACTCTTGACGGTCTCATTAATTGGCGATTTTCAGAGACAAGAATATAAGTTAAACGCTTTTTTTATCTTGAAGTCCTTTTTCTTTGGGTGTTACATAGGCAATTTTTTTGTTTCTTTCGCAAAAATACGAATTATTTGATTAAGTCACAACGTTTTAGGCATTTTTTGAGCGTTGAATAGCATTCTTTTGTGCTTTCCCGATTCCTTTTTTGCCAACGTAGAGCGTGGAGTAGGGAAGTGCTTTTTGATGGTTTCGAAAAATAACGCAAAAAGTGGTGAAAATTTTGCGCGAAAAAAGGGCTTTTTTAAAGTGTTAAAATCGGGCAAAAAAATATGTTAAATTCGTCGAGTTTTCAGTGTTAAAATTCGCCGATTCTGTGAAACATTTTGCTATTTTGGCTCATTTTGGGC
>Ga0065708_1006543_pt1 | contig 29052 bp, 23 predicted proteins | sample Hoacrofraction12_2_FD_59095 | JGI IMG/M metagenome (GOLD analysis project Ga0065708, IMG submission 59095) | Hoatzin crop microbial communities from Cojedes, Venezuela, sample from fiber fraction 12 v1 | ecosystem: Host-associated > Birds > Digestive system > Esophagus > Crop | place: Venezuela... | reverse complement strand
GTGCCGTTGGAAGTGAAATCGGGCAAAGACTACACTGTGCATTCGTCGCTGAATCACTTCCTCCAGACGCCCGACTACGGCATACGCAAAGCTTACGTGCTAAGCAATGAGCAAAAGGTGTTCGCGAAAAAAGACATCATCTATATGCCTATTTATTATGTGATGTTTCTTGGCGCCAAAGAGCAGACGGACGTGATTCTCGCTTAATGCTCGGGAATAAACAGCGAAGAGCCGCCCAATTCGAAGGGTGGCTCTTTTTTGTGGAATTTTGAAGGCGGGGCGTTGTCAAAAGATGTACATGTTTTTCGAAAAAGATGTACATGTTTTCGGGAAAAGATACCCATGTTTTTGAAAAAAGATGTACATGTTTTGCCGAAGAGGTGCGTTATTGATTAGCTGCACAAAGTAAAGGAACCATGCGTTTCTACCCGAGAATACTGAAAAACACAAAAGGTAAACAAAACTCATCACTTTTTTGAAAAAATTGTACAGAGACCGTCTTCGTGTTGTGGAAAAAATGAACGGATGTGTGAACTGTCGTTGAACTGGTTTAATATAATAATGTAATAGTACTGTTAAAAAAATGATGTGCAGACAAAAGTCGCAAAAAGTTCTCCAAAATTTATATTCATAAAAAGAAATTGTTATATTTGCACCACAATAAAACTACCTAACCATGAAAAGAAACCCTGTTAGTACTCCTAACAAGAGTTGCCGGCTGAAAACGCTTCTCGTTTGTTTCAAGAACGAGATTGCACCATGGGAAGTGCCTGCACTTCGGGGTGCTATAGTTGCTAGCATGAAGAACAAGAATGTGTTATTTCATAACCATGTTGATACGGGACTTCGCTATTCCTATCCTTTGATTCAATATAAATGTATCAGAAATCGTGCAGCTGTTTTCTGTGTGGGAGAAGGAACGGATGCAATTGGTGATTTTCTGACGACTTCCAATTTTGAAATGCATATTTCAGGAAGAGACGAGTTGTTAGAGGTCGCTTCAATTCGCGCCGAACAGACTCTTGTAGCATGTTGGCAAACGCCTTTAGGATATCATCTTAAAAATTGGACGCCCTTAAATGAGGTAAATAATGACGTATATGAATCGTTGACCTCAATCGAAGACAAGCAAAGTTTATTAAACCATATTCTGGTTGGCCATATTTTGTCTGCGCTTAAAGGTCTCAATTATACGGCGGAGGAGCAGATTACTTGTTCAATTGAAAATATATACCGACCTCGTACGATTAATTTCAAAGGGCTTAAACTTAAGGGCTTTGACATTGATTTCATCTCCAATATCTCTCTTCCCAACAACATTGGCCTAGGGCGTCATGTCAGTGTAGGCATGGGAAATTTGACAAGACAAAAAGTAAAAACACAAATAGAAGAAGCATGAAGTTTTCTAAAATTTATCAAGAGACACTATTGGCATGCGTTAACAAGTATTGTCCACGGGATTTGTCTATTTCTGTTTCATCTGCATTACTTGATGAAGCAGAGATGTTGTCGCTTGGCGTACAACCCACAAAGGGGCAACGAGGTGTTGCTAAAGTGTCGCTACTTCAAAACATCAATCGTTCTCAAACGACAGATGAGTATGTGACACGTCCCCAAAGATTATCAATTACACGTGAGTCGTTTGCTGTAAAAAGAACGGAACTAGGCGAATTTGAGGGTGCATTGCAGAACCTCTGGGACTCCTTTGCAGACGAATTTAAGCAACTAGATGAAACAGATGACTATTATGGCGAGAACATCTTGAACCTGCTCTTTCGGTATACAACCAATATGGCTGCGAATGCCGATATGCCTGACGTTTCTCTTTATGATCACATAAAAACGACGGCCGCTATTGCTGTTTGTCTAAATGCGGAGTCCTGTTCTCTGTCGCATCCATTTCTCATCGTTGGTGGCGATATGAGTGGCATACAAGGGTATATTTATGAGATTGTATCGAAGTATGCCGGAAAGAACCTTAAAGGGCGTTCTTTCTATTTGCGTCTACTTTCCGATGCTATTGTACGATATCTCACCAAACAGTTGCAATTACCCCGTGCAAACGTGATATACGACTCTGGCGGCTGTTTTTATCTTCTTGCTCCCAACACGCCCCAGCATCGTCAATGGCTGCAAGAGGCTATAAAACAGATTGAACAAAAACTGTTTCGTTGTCATGGAACCAAACTTTTCATGGCCATTGATTGTGTTGATGTTTCTAAAGAGACGCTTTTGCACGAGTCTGGCTTCCCCACGCTTAAAGAGGTTTGGCATGAGTTATTCGAAAAGCGGGACATGAAGAAACAAGCTCGTTTAGCTACGGTTATAGAGCAGAATTATGATCAGTTCTTTGAACCTATTCTGTGTGGCGGTGATGCTTGGCGTGATGCAATTAGTGGAGAAGAGGCATTGAAGGGTGAGAAACCTTATCCGTCTAAGGATATTGCAGGGATAGAAGGACAGGTTCGTCGGATTACCGGCCAACAGATTGAGCTGGGCAAACTACTGCGCGAAACCGATGTGATGGTGGTGTCGCAATCCCCGTTGCAAGATGTGAAAGCAGAGGACTTTAATCCTATAGAACTTGGATTCCACTATTATTTTTTGAAGGCAGACGAAGCCAACCATATTTCGACGCCGGATATAGCATGTGTTGCTTTTAATAGTATTCCGCAAGGCTTTAAACACCCGTGCTCCGTACAATTTTATGGCGGCAATCGCTGGAATGGCAACAGTTTTGAAGAAATGTGCAAGAATGAAGGATTTGCACGTCTGGGGGTTCTGCGTATGGATGTGGATAATTTGGGAGCCATCTTCCAAGGAGGTTTCACTGACGGGCAGGCCACACTGGCGCGCTATTCTGAATTAAGTCGCTCGCTTGATTGGTTTTTCTCTGGGTATTTAAATGATTTACAACAAAGAAAGGCTGTAGACGACACATTTATTGTGTATAGCGGTGGTGACGATGTGTTTATCATCGGAGACTGGAGATATACCATAGAGATGGCAAAGCAAATCCGAGAAGAGTTCCGCAATTATACTTGTCAGAATCCGGCGTTTTCTATTTCGGGCGGCATTGCAATTGTTCCAGCCAAATTTCCTATTATGAAAGCAGCAGAGGAAAGTGCGGAAGAAGAAGATAATGCCAAGCATCACCAATGTAAGGACAAGGAAAAGAACGCATTGTCATTTATGGATGTGGCACTGAACTGGGACAAGGAATTCGGACTTGTGGAGGGGTTGAAATCAGCGATTGTGAATCGTTTGGAAAACGACAGTCTAAATAAATCCTTTTTGTCAAAGATTCACTCACATTGGTCCAATGCCGGCTGGCAAAACCATCAAATCACAAACTTTAAAACGTTTTGGATGATGGCTTACGACGTAGAGCGCATAAAGAAAAGATCCCAGCAAGAGTCCGAATCCTTCTTAAATAACTGCATCAATGAGTGCTGCGGGAAGAATCATTCACTTAATGGAATCCCCATTGATAGTGATTATCATCCACTAGAACTGTGGGCCTTTGCTGCTCGCTGGGCGGAACTGGAATTCAGATCTAAACAGGGAGAATAACCAACAACCTAATAATTATATCAATATGAATCCACAAAATTATCATCAAGGAGGTCAAGGCTCTAGCCTTCGGAATCGTCCATATCAGGATAAAAGAGCCATGGACGCCCAACGAGAAAGAGAAAGGGAAGAAATTCTCGCAAAGTTTAAGCCCACATGGGTGACAAATGGTGCAGATGCCGAAATGATTCAATTCACGGAAGAGGCTGGAAAATACCTAGCTAGCAACGGCATGACAAGTTCTCAATTGCGCAATGTTTATGGCGAGATTAAGAGAATACAAATGCAAGGCTACGACAAAGAACGTTCTTCATTTTTCCTTCTGAAGCCTAAAGTGGCCTATGCTGTCGGCCGTGCCAAATCCGGTCAGAAACAAGGATTAGATGCATTGTTGCTATTTAAGCAAATTTTTGACAAATGCCATTCTGCGGTGAAAGATAGCAGCCACTTCGAGAATTTCTGCAAGTTGATGGAAGCACTTCTTGCTTATCATAGAGCGTACGGCGGAAAAGAATAATTAACTCTCAAAATAAAATTGTATTATGGAAAAGAAATTGATAAAAAAGGTAATCTATACGGGAGAGATTACGCTTATTACCGGCTTGCACATTGGAGGTTCTAATACCGCAATGAATATAGGCGGCCCTGACAAATTTGTGGTTAGAAATCCCATTAGTAATTTGCCATATATCCCTGGTAGTTCGTTGAAAGGCAAAATGCGTGCTCTAGTAGAACTCGCGAATGGAGAAACAGAGTATGGGAAGCCATCCACTTCTTCAAAGAGTAAATCCGGAAAGTTGTTCGGTGCATTAGGCAACAAAGCAAAAAACGATGAAGGTTGTCCTTCAAGATTAATTGTTCGTGATGCAGAACTAATTAATGGAGACCAAATCCAAAACACGGATATGCCTTACACAGAAAGTAAGACAGAAGTTAGCATTGACAGAATCACGGCAAAGGCAACCCCACGAACTTTTGAGCGTGTACCTGCCGGAGCTAAATTTGAATTTAAAATGATTCTGAATGTATTCAGCGGTGATGATGAAAAAGAATTGCGTCAAACCATTGATTTGGCCATTGCCTTACTAGAAGACGATTACCTCGGAGGTAATGGGTCAAGAGGTTATGGCCAAGTAAAAATAGAGAAGAAAACAGAAGTAAAACTCGCAGAAGATTATGGCAAGATTTAGAATCATAAAACTCAAATCGCTCACTCCGTTGCATATAGGGACAGGGCGAGAGAATTATGACTCATCGTCTTCCGTTCTTCACAGCGACACGCTTTCGTCTGCACTTGCTGCAATACGTGCAAAGTCGGGGAAAAGTCACGATGTTGAGGCTTTTTTGCAATCGTTTGCTCTCAGTTCCGCCTTTCCATTTGTGGGTGATAGGTATTTTTTGCCTTTACCGAAAGGGAAAAAGGATATTGAGGTTGCAGGCAAAGAAGAGCATCTGTATCGTAAGGCTTTAAAGCGGTTGCAATATGCTGAGGTATCCATTTGGAATAGACTGGCTGCCGGCGAACATCTTAAGGTTTCAAGTGGTCAGATTCAAGCTAATTTCTATTTGACTAGCAATGAAAAAATGTTGCAACCAATTCGGAAAGCTCAGGTGGCCGAACGAGTGAGTGTGCCTCGGGCATCAGGAGACGATGCATCACCATTCTTCTTTGAATGGATCTTCTTCAATACGGAGGGCGGACTTTTCTGTTTGGTAGATGCCTCGGATGAGGTATTCAAGGAAATCAAAACTCTTTTCCAAATACTTGGTGAGGAAGGCATTGGTACCGATAGGAATGTTGGTGGTGGACATTTTGAAGTCGAAGAAGATGAAATTTCGCTTGATACACCCACCGATGCAAATGCAATGATGTCATTGGGACTCTACCTGCCAACTAAAACAGAATTGCCCGATTTGAGGTTGTCAAAGTCCTGCTATTCGCTTCTGCTTCGAGGCGGTTTTATGTCGGGTAGTAGTGATCCCTCACTACGACACTTGCGCAAGAAATCGGTCTATATGTTCGAAGAGGGAAGTTCGTTCCGTACATCCTCATTGGTAAAAGGCACTGTAGTAGATTTAACCCCCGATTGGAATGGCAACATCCATCGAGTCTATCGCAGTGGCCGCACTTTGGTTGTGCCAATAAAAACAAATGATTTGTAAAGCCATGGACAAAAAACAAATAAGAATCGAGCTCCTTACTCCGGTACATATTGGTTCTGGCCAGTTCCTGCAACAGCAAACCGACTATGTTGAATATGTGGGCGAAGGCGGTCGTTATTTTGGAGTAATCGACGATCACAAGCTTCTTCACATTCTTGGAGAGGACCGCATAGACTTGTGGGTTCAAAGCGTGGAACGTGACGAGGATACCACAGAACTCGTAAAGCGATTTGCCCCTAGTGTTGCAGTCCCAAAATACTGCAAACGTTCCATATTCATTTGTAGTGATGAAAGGACAAATACGCTAAAAGAATGTCTTCATGATGGAATGGGGCGGCCTTATATTCCGGGGAGTAGCATAAAAGGAGCTATTCGAACGGCAATTTTATCTTTGATAATGCAAAAGAAAACGCCGGAGGAAATCTCCAATATGAATATGGTTGCTGATGGTAAATGTGCTCAAATAGAGAAAGAACAATTTGGGGATATTCAGCAAAGTGATTTTCGTTTTCTGCAAGTCGGCGATGCTTATTTTGAACGAGAATGCGAGGTTGCATTATATATGTGTAATCTCAATATTCGAGAAAGGGAAAGCTTGTTTGACAAATCCAAGGCGCAGATGATTGAGGCTATTGCTGCTGATTGTGAAAGTAATTTTTCTCTAAAACTAATAGAGAACCCCAAAGACAATAAAATGCCGAAATCATTGCCGAAATCAATAAAAGAATTATTTGCTCTAATAAATTCACATACCAAGAATCTCTTGGAAAGCGAAATAGATATTTGGGAGAGCGAAATGCAAGATGAGGCGCAGTGGACGGATAAAGATATAGACTGGAAAAACGCATATCTGGAGTATGTAAGTGAGATCTTACAAACTGCAAAAGAATGTAAGGAGAACGAATGTGTCATGCGTATTGGACACACTTCCGGATGGCGTTTTATCACGGGCGCATGGACTGAGAGGATGGATGATTTCGATGATCACATACCGAGGAAAGCCAGACCGCATAATGAAAATTATGAAGATTTCATATTTCCAAAATCTCGTCGTATAGATGATAGTGGAGGGCCGTTGGGGTTTGTAAAACTTTCATTTTAAATAGCCAATACGGAAAATGGCAAAAATTCTAATTTCGTTCATCGGAACTGGTCGGCCAACCGACATGGCCAAAGAGAAGCCAAGAATATATAATCTGGCAAATTATCATTTGGGCGAAGATGATTTGGGTAAGCACTCATTCATCTCGCTTGCCCTGCATAAAAAGTTGAACTTTGACAGGATTATCCTGATTGGCACCTCCCATTCAATGTGGGAGGAGGTGTACAATCGCTTCAGGGCTTATGGTGATGCAGACTATGATGAGCAATCACCCGATGAGGCCTACTGGGATATTGCTTCAACATGCATGAATAATCGTCACGATTCCCCTCTGCAGATCCCGCACAAGGAACAAATTGAGGCTGCACTTCCTGCCGGCTCGAAAGTTGTGCTGATTCGTTATGGTTTAAACGAGGACGAGATAAAGACGAATGCAGAAACCATTCTTTCGCTGGTAAACGAATTCCAAAAAAATGATGAGGTCATTGTAGATGTCACGCACAGTTTTCGCTCTCTGCCTTTGACCATTATGCAGTTAATCCTCTTTTTGAGAACCATCCAACCCTCCATTAATGTGAGTCATATATACTATGGAATGTTGGAGGTAATTAACGAAGTTGGATACGCTCCGATTGTTGATTTGCGTAGCATATTGGACGTGAACGATTGGATTTCGGGAGCCTACGCGTTTCAGGAATTTGGTAGTGCCTATAAGATTGCCGAATTACTCAAGGCAGAAGAGGGGAATACCTCGGCTGCAACCCTGCTTAAAGGCTTCTCCGACGAGATGAACCTAAATCACTTGTATGCCATTCAGTCCGAAGCGCAGAAACTCTCGTCTTTTGCCGGCAACGACTTCGCGAACGGTATGGCAAATTTAGTGGTTTCGCCCACGATTAAGGATTTCGTCAAGGACTTTGGCTCCATAAAGAAACACTCCGTCTTCCAGTTCCGCCTTGCCGATTGGCAATATCAGCATCATAACTACTGTGCTGCCTATCTCACTGTTTGCGAGGCGATAGTGACGTATGCTTGTGAACAAAAAGGGTTGGATGACAATTCGAAAGATGTCAGAGACAACGTGAAGCGGGAAATGTACGATTGGCTACCTTCTGAAATCTGCAAAATTTATAACGCACTGAACAAAAATCGTAATGCCTTAGCTCATTCGAAAGCATCTTTGCGCAATAGTGAGAAGATGATTACACAATTGAGCAAGGGGTTAAGCGAATTAAAACGTTTCCTCAAATAACATATAATAAATTAAAACATGGCACGCAAGGTTTTTATTTCCATGCTTGGCGCAGGATTCTATGGTGAATGCCAATATGTCGATGACAAAAAAAGTTTCAATTCGACATCAACTCGTTTTGTGCAAGCGGCCACTTTGGAGTACATTGATGCAAAAAAATGGACTCCCGCAGACCAAGTAATCATCGCACTAACCGATGGTGCTAGGAAAGACAATTGGGATGTGAAAGATGGAAAACGTGAGAACAAGCGGGATAAGAAAATAGAAGACTATGAAGGGCTCCATTCCATAGTTGATAAGATGCACCTGTCCTGCCAAGTTAAGGATTTGCGTATTCCGGATGGACAAAGTGAAGATGAGATGTGGGAAATCTTCACATCTTTATACAACGAATTGAACGAGGGGGACGAATTGTATCTCGATTTGACACATGGTTTTCGCTATCTTCCGATGCTGTTACTTGTACTTTGCGACTATGCCAAGTTCCTAAAACATATAGAGGTTAAGCACATCTCGTATGGGAATTTTGAAGCACAAAAAGACCAGAGAGCTCCATTTGTTAATTTGCTTCCTTTGGTGCAACTGCAAGATTGGACCTTCGCTGCCGCAGACTATTTGGAGAATGGCAATACAGACCATTTAAGCGAATTGGGGCAGGGTGAGGATTTCATTGAAGCGTTGGAAGACCTTGCAAAAGACCGACAGACGTGCAGAGGTCTAAATATATGGGAGCGGACGGCTATTCAACGGCTGCTAAATGCGGACAATCCCGTGAATGAAGATATGAGGGGTAAGTTGTTCGAAGAATTGTTTAATAAAATTCGAAAGGAAGAAGAGGAAATAAATCAGCAAAGCAATCCCTGTCTGGCTGCTGCGCAATGGTGTTGTTCCAAACGGCTCTATCAACAGGCAATTACGTTAATGTTAGAAGGCATCTTTTCTGATGTGTGTCGGGCAAACAACATTTCTATGGAAGAGATAGATAAAAGAGAAGACCTTGCAAGTGCTTTAAACATCAAACACACAAAGCGTCCGGAAGAGTTGTGGGATGTAAATGATAAGGACTTCGTCCGAGAACTTTTACAAAAAGAGACTTTTAATAATCATCCCCTGTATGAATTATATAAAGAAATCCAAGCGTCCGGAATCCGCAACGATTTTAATCATGCAGGATTTCGTGCGTCGCGCAAAAGCGCTCAAGACATCATAGCCGAAGTAGAGAAAGTCTCGCGGCGTAGCTGTTCGCACAACTCGATTCCTCCGCAACCCAAGCCACGGCTTTTTGTGAATTTTACAAATCATCCGAGCAGTGAATGGAAAGAGAATCAAATACGTGCTGCCGAAAAAATTGGAGAAATAAAAGACGAGTCATTCCCTGACGTTCGCCCGGATTTGGGAAGGAAAAAAATAAAAAACCTTGTAGAGGAATATGCGGAAAAGTTCATAGCACTTTCCAAGAAGTACGACCTCACCGTACACGTGATGGGCGAGATGACTTTCACTTTCCAACTCGTGGAACGGCTCAAAGCATTTGGCATTCGTTGTGTGGCCTCCACAACGAAGCGTGTTGTCGAAGAAGATGGCGATAAACGCACCTATACCTTCAAGTTTGTTCAATTCCGAGAATATTAAAACCCGCCAGATATGGAACTCGTGCTCAACAGTTACGGCGTTTCGCTCAATCGCGACAATGAAGCCTTCGTGATTCAATCGGCCGAAGGCAAACAACGTGTGCCGCCCGACGGCATCAAATCCATCCAGATTGGACGCGGTGCACAAATCACCAGCGATGCCGTGATGCTGGCCGTTGAGCGCGAAATAGAAGTGGTTTTCGTCAGCCGTGGCGGAGAACCCATCGGACGTATCTGGAGTCCGAAATACGGTTCAATCTCAACCATTCGCAAGGGACAACTCAATTTCTCGTTCTCGCACGAGGCTGTGGCGTGGATAAAAGATGTGATTTGTCGCAAAATTGAAAATCAGCAGGCACTCATGCTTTTGGTGAAAGGGAAAGACGATGTCGAAGACGCGTTACTGAAGAAAAACATCAATCGGCTGGAAGACTATCGCACCAAGATTAATGCGCTCGATGGAGACGTCGTGAGCGACATAGCCCCTGTCTTGAGAGGGTGGGAGGGACAAGCCTCGCGCATCTATTTCTCCACCATCAATTTGGCATTGCCCGAAGAGTTTCGATTCAATGAGCGAAGCCAGCGCCCCGCCCGTGATGTCACCAACGCCTTCTTAAACTACGGCTACGGCATACTCTATGGCAAGGTGGAAAGCGCGCTCATCAAGTCCGGCATCGACCCCTACATCGGCATCCTGCATCGCGACGACTACAATCGTCCGGTGCTCGTCTACGATGTGATAGAGTTGTATCGTGTGTGGATAGACTATGTTGTGTATGCATTGCTCATTCACAATTCCATCACCGATGAGTTCTATTCTGTTCGCGAAGATGGCTCCTATTGGTTGGAAAATCTTGGGCGACGTGTACTCATCCAATCGGTGAACGACTATTTGGAAGAAGTGATTACCATCAAAGGCGAAACACACTCCCGCCTCAATCACATCTTCTACTATTGCCAGAATTTCGCTCAACATCTTAAGCATTTCGACGAATGATAATGGTCGGTAGCGACATAACGAGCACTGCGGCTCAACTCCAAAAGACGACCGAGGAGAAACTCTATTTCAGCCTGCGAAATCCAAAGCCCGAAATAGACGCACTTATCCGGCAACTGCGCATCGTCTATCAGATTGACCCGAAGCAATATACTATTCAAAAGAAGGCGCTACCATATTTTGTCTGTGGCATATTCAACCCGCCCTACCGCCGCACAGAGAATTTTGCATACACCGAAAGCTTCATCATCGACATCGACAAACTCTCGTGCAAGCAGATGGAGTTGGAAAATGTGCGCCAACGCATCATTGCCGACGACCGCGTGCTTATGTGTTTTGCGTCGCCCAGCAAAGACGGCCTCAAGGTGATGTTTCGCCTCAAAGAGCGTTGCTACGATAGTGGCCTCTATTCCATCTTCTACAAGACCTTCGCTCGCGAGTTTGCCGTTGCCATGGGCTTGGAACAACTGGTGGATGAACGCACAAGCGACGTGACGCGAGCCTGCTTCGTCAGCATTGACCCTGATGCTTACTATAACGCTGCCTGCACGCCTGTCAATTTGAGCCAATATGCCGATGCCAGCAACCCCTACGAACTATTCGGACAAAAGCAGGTGGTCGAGATGGAGGCCAACGAGGCAATACAAGTCAAGGAGGCCGAAGAAAAGCCCCCCGCCGACCCAAGCCAAGAAATAATGGACAAGATTAAGCAGCGGCTTAATCCCAAAGCACAACGACGAGAGAAAGAGCGGCGCGAGGTCTATGTGCCCGACATTCTCAATCAAATCATCGACGAATTGGTGGCCTACCTGCAAGACACCGGCCTCGCAGTGCAGGAAATCATCAACATACAATACGCAAAGAAAATACGCGTAGCAGCCGGACTCAAGCAAGCCGAGGTCAACCTTTTCTATGGCCGGCGAGGCTTCACCGTTGTGCAGTCACCCCGATGTGGCACGAGCAACGAACTCAACGAAGCTGTCGCTGCACTCATTGAACAATTCATTGCGGAATACGGAAGCTGAAACGAACAATGGGAGCACAGAAGACAGCACTATCCTATCTCGAAGAATTGCGCCGATTGAAGCGTGCTGGGGTTAGCGGTGAACAAAATCTCAACCGCATATCGAACGACCTCTCCGACCTGCCCACACTCGACCAACGCATCAAGAAGATTCTGCTACTCTGCGAACAACCCACCAAACGAATAAACGAAGTGCTGTTTTTTGTAATGTACGACATCGAGAGCAACAAAGTTCGCTATAATGTGGTGAAATACCTTGAGCGACAAGGTTGCATACGTATCCAGAAATCCATTTTTCTGGCCGACCTTTCCTCGGAGAAATACAACGCCATCAAAGAGGACTTGGCCGAGGTGCAATCGCTCTACGACAACCACGACAGCATCATAGTTTGCCCGGTCTCAACCGACCTGCTGAAAAACATGAAAATCATTGGCAAATCCATCAACATCGATGTAATCGCCAAAACAAAGAACACCCTGTTCTTTTGACTGGCATCCACTTCGCGAAAGAGGACTGCCGACGCGCTCTATGACATATTGGTTCCAAAAAAAATAGCAAAACGTCTCCATTTTGTGAACATCTGTTGAGAGAAAAACAGATTTATGCATCTCGATTTTGCGTTTTCCGTAAAAGTCTCTACTTTTGCACCCGCTTAGAAAAGGCATAATTTCTGTTAAAATCTCCCAACAGAAGTTCACACGATGGCCGAGAGGCCCGATGCGGTCTGGGAAGTTATAAAATTACTCTCCGAGACCCCTTCCATTAAAACAAGGATTAAGACGCATCCTGGACCTCTTCATAGAGGTCCTCTTCGTAATATCTCCGAGACCCCTTCCATTAAAACAAGGATTAAGACAACATCAAACATTATGAGTAAATTGGAATATGTGCCTCTCCGAGACCCCTTCCATTAAAACAAGGATTAAGACAATCAGAGAGTCTGCCACCTGTTTGTGGATTGATGTAGTCTCCGAGACCCCTTCCATTAAAACAAGGATTAAGACAGGCACTGCTTCATTGCAAAAGATTTTAAGTTGTGGTACTCCGAGACCCCTTCCATTAAAACAAGGATTAAGACTGAAACACTTGTTACTAATGTAACTAGTGCACAACTCCGAGACCCCTTCCATTAAAACAAGGATTAAGACCATATTCAAGTTGCTCAACCATGACATGATGGTACTCCGAGACCCCTTCCATTAAAACAAGGATTAAGACGTTTAAAGCATCCTGGACCTCTTCATAGAGGTCCTCCTCCGAGACCCCTTCCATTAAAACAAGGATTAAGACCTGAAGTTCCTCATAGAGGTCATTCTCATAGTACCATCTCCGAGACCCCTTCCATTAAAACAAGGATTAAGACGTTTCAAAACCTTCTTTGGCAGTCTGCCAAATGGCAGTCTCCGAGACCCCTTCCATTAAAACAAGGATTAAGACAACCCGTGGGGATGCTAAGAATGGACTTTTTATACTCCGAGACCCCTTCCATTAAAACAAGGATTAAGACCTCTGCATGATGTCTACAGTATTTATTTATATACTCTCCGAGACCCCTTCCATTAAAACAAGGATTAAGACGTGCTCGTTGCGGTACTTATGGTAAAAGTACCGATCCTCCGAGACCCCTTCCATTAAAACAAGGATTAAGACATGCCCAATCGGCGATAACCTGCATTTCTGCGTCACTCTCCGAGACCCCTTCCATTAAAACAAGGATTAAGACATGAGTATTAATTAAACATTAAACATATAGGGGTGTCTCCGAGACCCCTTCCATTAAAACAAGGATTAAGACGTAGCCACTGCTCTGCAACAATTTTACCGTTGCATACTCCGAGACCCCTTCCATTAAAACAAGGATTAAGACTCACAACAAAGTGCCCAAAATTCACTTCAAAAATTCTCCGAGACCCCTTCCATTAAAACAAGGATTAAGACAGTAAAATTATCATACTTTACCACCGCACGATTAGGTGACTCCGAGACCCCTTCCATTAAAACAAGGATTAAGACTTTTATGTACTAATCGCTACTTAGCATACCTGCATAAGCTCCGAGACCCCTTCCATTAAAACAAGGATTAAGACTTCGCCTTTTGCCAAAGGTCGTCATTAAAACTTGCTACTCCGAGACCCCTTCCATTAAAACAAGGATTAAGACCATACTATATGCGGAATATACCTTTTCATAATGCTTATTCTCCGAGACCCCTTCCATTAAAACAAGGATTAAGACAACGTGATGACCAATCCACATAATGGTAATCACAATAGCCTCCGAGACCCCTTCCATTAAAACAAGGATTAAGACTGCAACACTTGTTCTGCTGCGTTTTGATTAAGGTCACTCCGAGCCCCCTTCCATTAAAACAAGGATTAAGACGCAGGTCCAGCCTTCCATTACCCATGCGATTTGCTGTCTCCGAGACCCCTTCCATTAAAACAAGGATTGAAATCGTTGGGGAATGTATTATGTTGCTCCAAATAATTCCGTATGAAACGAAACAGAGTAACAAAGAGAACCCATCAGATTGAAAGAACGTCTCTCTTTTCACATTCTTTGCGAGTGAACGGATTTACTCCGTTTTCCTATTTTGCCACAGCGTTGTTGACTTCGAGGTCTTTGGCGATACCCTACTGGACAGCAACGCTTGGCTATGCTGATTGGGCATAGCCGTTTTTAGTTGCATTTTGGGGCATTAAATCTTACTGCAAGCCTTGCAAAGGATAAAAGTTTTGCTATCCGATAGTTTTCTGTTATCTTTGCCAACACGTAAAAAGGATGTTGCAGAGCATCGCAAAGAACTGGCTATGAATCTATACCCGCAGCAACAAAAGGCACTTGACGCCATAACGATATTTTTGGACCAGCCGAATCAATCTATCTTTATCCTTCGTGGATATGCCGGTACGGGCAAGACGACGATGATTCGGGCGATTCTGCCATTGCTTGAGGAACGTCATGAGAGTGGCATTCTGATGGCTCCTACTGGACGTGCTGCAAAAGTGTTGTCAGAGAAGACGGGGCAGCCGGCATCGACAATACATCGTGTTATATATGAGTACACGAAGATGCTGGCGGTGCATCATGATAAAGACGGGAACCTTGTACCCGAAGATGGAGAAAAGGGAAAGGACGGTGATGGTGACGACTTGCAGTTTTGGTTTCAGCTGCGTAAGTCCGATGAAGGGAATCCGTCCGGACGTGTTTTTATTGTTGACGAGTCTTCGATGATAAGTTCAAAATGCAATTCGGATGAGACTTTGCACTTTGGCACGGATAACCTTTTGGAGGACTTGTTGACATACGCTCAATTGAACTCTGGCGGCAAGATTATCTTTATTGGCGACCCCGCACAGTTGCCTCCCGTCGGAGATAATTGCTCCGCTGCATTATCAAGCCAGTACTTTACGGAAAAGAATATAGGCGTTGCAACGTTTGAACTAACAGATGTCATTAGGCAGGACGAGGGAAGCACCATACTAAAGGATGCGATGATGCTTCGAGACTTGCTAAACTCAACAATGCGGAACGAACTCGTGTTTGAGCGTAAGCAAGGGGAAGTGATGGATATTTCTCCTTCAGATGCCGTGGAGGAGTTTTGTAAAATATCGCCCAGTCCGGCAATAGGCGAAACGGTCATTGTGTGTTATTCAAATTCGTTAGTAAAGACATACAATGACGCTATTCGGAACCAATATTTTCCGACCTCTAAAGATGTTGTGGCCGGTGATATATTGCAGGTGGTGAGAAACAATGTAAACAGCCAACTGGAGCTGGAGCTGTACAACGGCGATTTTGTTCGTGTTCTTTCTGTTTCAGACCAAATCGAAACGCAATCTGCGCCCGTTTGGACAGATGTCAACGGAACCCGCGCAAGAGTGACGATAGAATTAAACTTCAGGGATGTGACCTTGCAAACAGATGAAGGCGAACAAGTGAAGTGCAAAATTATAGACAGCCTGTTGCATAGTCGCAGTCGCAGTTTAACAAACGTAGAAACTATCGCGTTGTATATCAACTTCCGCATGAGGCATCCCGGCCTAAGGAAAAATGAGGATGCCTTTCGGAACGCCTTAATGGCTGACCCGTATTTCAATGCGGTTCAAGTGAAATATGGCTATGCCATTACTGCACATAAATCTCAAGGCGGAGAGTGGAACAACGTTTTTGTGGATTACAGCGGAAGGCATGGACTCAACGATGATTGTCTGAGATGGATGTACACTGCGACAACACGAGCCAAGAAGCAGCTATACGGAATCAATATACCCAATATCACTCCGCTGTCTAAATTAAAATTTAATTCAATCGTCAAACTCTCCAAACCGAGTAAAGAGGCGTTCTCTTTTAGCGAGGAGCTCACCTCGGAATTGCTGCCCGAAACGGCAAATGCTTTTCAAAAGAGCAAATGTGTTTCGGCGAAAGAAAATTTGCAAACAAAGGGCTTTGTATTGTCGAAAGTGGAAACATTGCAGTATGTGGACAGATACACAATTGAGACGCCGGACTCGTCTGTGGTTGTAGATTGCCAATATAATGGCTCCGGCGTTTATACTAGGTACCGTGTGCTGAAGGAATCTGCGTATGCGGAACAAATAATTCAAGCACTTTCGGATGAGAGCAATATAGAATATACATACCACTACGAACCATCATCAAAGCCTCTTGCCGAGTTGAACTCAAAGGTGCTGTCCGTTTGTGACGATTTGGGAATACGCATCACAAACGTTGTGGAACATCCAAATCAGTACTATGTGGTGTACTATTTAAAGACATCCGGAAAGTTCTCTCAAGTGATGTTTTATTACAAGGCGAATGGCTCGATTTCCAATGGCGTTCCGAGTTCTGACAAGGGAGACGAAGATGCCCTGCTGCAACAGCTTATTGATGATTTAAGTTAAGAACAATGTCTATAAAACAAATAACAGCATTACGCAAAGCAGGACGCTTGGAGGAGGCTTACACCTTTGCTGTGTCGGAATTATCGAACGAACGAAACGACTATACTTTATCGGCGTTGTTTTGGGTACTAAGAGATTTGTGTAATCGAGATTTAGGCCAAAATGATACAGCCAAAGCACAAGAAAGGCTTTCGCGCATGAAAGACCTTATGGATGATATGTGTGATAAGAGTTATGCAGAAAAAGCCTATAATTCTCTTCTAAAAAAAGTAGCACCTGCTTATGCCGAACTTTCATCTTTATCTGAATTATCAAAAAGTAATGCTGCGGAAGCATACAATAAAGCAGTAGAGAAATTTGGAAGAAAAGCGGAGAGCCTTGCTGATAATCAGTATGTGGATTTTGCATGGATTATTTACCGATATCTCAAAGCCAATCATACCCAACTTTCCTCTGTCCAAGTGCGTACGGTCTTGAGTGATTATATGCAACTAAACGTTCCAAAGCCATCGTTGGTGCACTCCATGATTCTTAACTTCGCTCTCAACTTTGCAAAAGAACACATAGACTTTGTTTTTTTCAAATTCGTAAAACTTTGGGGTGTTGAAAATCTGAGAGCAGATGATTTTAATGAGAAATCAAAGGATGGACGCGCTATTCCATCATTGGTGTCGCGAATGATAAGTGTTTTTGTGGAGAACCAACCAGTTGATTGGCAAGAATTGTTCCAATTGCTTGAAAGCAATCCAAATTGCTTAAGTCACGAAGAACTGATTGAGATTAGACGAGAACAAGAATACCGGCATCTGGGGCATCTACAGAAAGCAGAGCAATGGGATGCATTATGGAAGGCGTTTGATGCTTATGTGAGCGAGTTTGCTGAATGTGGTCCGTCTGTATGGCATTCCAAAATACTGAATCGAGCTTGGTGGGCCATGAACAATGACAACGCATGGAGATTCCTTCCGTTCGCAAAGAAATGGAACATGGAGAACCTTCGTGACGAGGATTGGAAGGAGAAGGTTGGGAAGGACGATAAAAAGTATGAACCGCTCGCCATTAAAGCAGCGAAGAGATGTTTTGAAATAGTGAAATCCAGCCGACTTCAACTAGATGCGAAGGATATTAAATGGCTTTTAGACTTATATGGCCAAGTTGTGGAACATACTAAAAATGAATGGGAACTGCGACGCTATGCAATGCTTCATCTATGGTTCGGCGATAATGAAGAAGCAATAAAGATATACAAACAGTTATTGACAGAGCTCACCGACAAGTACTATGTTTGGTCAGAGTTGGCCGCATGTGTCCAGGATAATGATGATGTAAAAATTGGCTTGCTGTTGAAAGCTAGGAGCTTGGAGTCAAACGAAGGTAATATTGGTAAAATACATTTGGACTTGGCAGAACTTTGGATTCGGAAAGGGTATAAGAATGAGGCAACCGAAGAACTCCGAAAGTACTTTAAGAATTGTCAGAAAAACGGTTGGAATATCTCCGATAAATATACTCAATTAGTAAGTGCTTTAAATAGCATAGAAAATGTTGCGGAAATTCCCGACCAGAGCAAATATATTGAACTGGCGGAGGATTTTGTATTTACAGATTACGAATGGAGGGAATTTGTTCTGACGGACACGTGGAAGCAAAACGACAAACGATTTTGTAGATTCTTTGATGGTACCGACTTGAGTTTTATTATAAAGATGAAGCAGTTTGCCGTNTGTCAATCTGCAAAACGAGGNGATGTTTTAAAATTCAGAATTAAGATTGACGAAGAGAAAAAGACGACTTCANTATGTTCCCGCAAGGTGGCTGCCGTCCAAAAAACGATTACGCCGTTGGTCGCAAAGAAAACTGATAAGCCCCGGTGGTCGCTTCTTTCCAAAGTATATGGCTATGTAGAATACGATAATGAACAACGTCATACATTGCATATTATAAGTCCATCTTCTCATTTGGCATTTTGGGAATATAAGACGAACANNCTGAAGAAAGGCGATTTCGTCACATATAGAGAAAGTGAACGCGAGCAGAANGGNACAANNAAATATAATGCTNATGATGTGAGACCCTGCCCCAAAGAAGAAGCCCTGCCGCATTTTGAACGAAGAGTATTTGTGGTTGATNATGTAAACACACAAAAGCAATTATTTCACATCGCATCAGGGGTGGGGGAGATTGGCGGTGTAATAAAGTTTGACGAGACACATCTTCGACCAAATGTGGGAGATTTCTTAGAATTGGCATATTGCACAAAAATCAAACAAGAATGGGAATAGGCGTATTGTGCCCCTAGCCATCCAACCGACAAATGAGACCAATGAAATGCGGAAAAGCGTTACCGGCTGTTTAGAAATAACCGAAAAAGAAGACAAGTATTATGCTTTCGTAGATGGCTGTTATGTCAGTGCCGCTGTTTTGGAAGAGTTCGGCTTTGACGAAGATTGCGAAGTTTCAGCAGAAGCGGTCTGCTCCACAGATGGGAGCTGGCGAATTTATCATTTGGAGCGAATAGAATAAAGAACGACCATATAACAGGAAGGGTTAAAGGATAATGGAATGTCAATTTGTTTCATGTTGGTTTATTCAGGCTGTTTTAGAAGCCATATATGTTTAGTTTTTTGCATTTATCATTTTCCTTCTTTTTTTTGAATGAAAAATATAACTATATTTGCACACCGTTAAATCTAAAATAAAAAGGGAAAATTGTTATGATAGAACTTATTCGCGATACGTTTAAAAAAGGTGATGCGATTCGTCTAACAAAACGAGATGGAGTTTGTGTGGACGGAAATATTATCTCCATAGGTGCTGATTCCATCGCTTTAATCGGGGTGGACGGACGGCGTGCTATTATTAAAGCCGACCTAATAGACTCATGTGAAGAAGTACAGTTAAGAGTGAAAGAGCAGAATGAGGTTGGCCAGATTGCCCAAACAAATACAACGACAATGGGACAATCGCAAGGCGTTAATATCACTCAGAATGATGCCACGGAAAATACTATACCAGATAATGATAATGGTAATATATATGTTCCCACACAACCATTTAAACCGGGAGATAAAATACCTTTGAGGCAATTGCTCCAGATAGACCCAACTATTAGCGCCAAACCTCGGATTAAAAAAGATAAGACAAAATTAAAGTCGATAGGAAAAGGCCTAGACGCATTGGGGAATTTACAGTTTGTCCAAGAAGAGCATGAATTAGAAAACCAAAAATATGTTCCAGCTCTAGGTGAAGTACAAGTAGTCTTACCTGAGCGTAATTTTGGATTTATACGAGATGCGAGAACCTCGAAAAAAATTTATTTTAGTTTGAATCAAATCGTTGATGAGCAAACGATTCAGAAAGGAGATGGGGTTGTATATACCAAAGGTTCCAACGATCAAGGTGAAGTCGCTTCATGTGTACACAAGCCAGGGACAGTAAAGTCCTTGCTGAATTTAGCAATCAAATTGGATAAAGATGGAGAATATAAAAAAGCGAATGGCGTTATTACCCATATTTTAGCAGCTTATCCAGATAATTTTGATGCTGATAAAATGAAAAAGGAAATAGAGAAACAGCATCCAGTTTACAATTTTAAAAATAACTCTAATTCCACAAAATATTCTGCCACATACACAAAAGCAAAAAAAGCAGCTGATATAAAGGATTACGATAAGGCTCTGGAATTGTATAAAACCGCTATTGATGCAGATGAAAAAGTTGAGAGTAGCATAAAGGATGCTGCATCATTGTATGCGAACTGGTACAGAATGACCGAAGATGAGACGAAGAAAGTTGAGATTAGAGAAAATGCGCTGGACTTCTTAAATAAATATGAATCCAAGTTACCACAGAACCAATCTGCCTATCAACATCTTGAAAACATATACTATTCATTAAGGGATTTTGATAATTTCCATAGAATTGCTGATGAATTGCTAAACAATGAAGATTTTTATTTAACAGAAAACGCAGAAATACTATTGTTAAGCAAAAAGGCTGCAGCGTATATTCATGAAAATAAGAAAGATGATGCAGAAGAACTTATCAATGAAATTCTAGAGATATCTCCTGATAATAATAATGCTTTAAAGCTCAAGGAAATTCTTGAGAGTAATTCAGAAACGAATGATTCAGGTAACGTGTTAAATATAAACTTTGATGCTCTTCAAAGCGGATTAAGTTCTTATATTACAAACACTCTTGAAGATTACACAGAATATGCAGGTATCCCTCCTAAAATTATAGAGTCAGGTCAATTTAGCGATGTTACATTATCTGAAATACGCAAGCAAATAGATAAAGCAGGTAGAGCTCGTCCAAAAATTCGCGCACAATATCTGCTCACCGAGGCTAAATTAATGCAACAGCTTGAGCCAAACGAAGAAATCAAACTACGTGGTGAACTCGCAAAATATTGCAATGCTATGGCGTTGAATCACATTGCGGCAAATAGTTCAATGGATGTTATTAGATTTATTTATTTTGAATCTTTTTCTTTGCAAGAGAATTATAGGAACAATGCTCCTCAAGTAAGTTTATGCTTACTGACTCATATATTTAGTTACTCAGAATTAATAAATACGAATTCTTTATCTATTGATGATGTTCTAGAAAACGTCTTCGGAAAATCTTTTAACTTTGACATTAAGCGTTGGGAAACCTTACTTCAGATAATATTGAACAACAGCGAAGTCGCAAAAATCATAACAAAAAGATTGTTTGATGACAAATATCTTAAAGAAGAATCCATAAAAGCTTTAAGAGAATGGGGCTTCAAATTGGAAACTAGCATCGAATGGGATTCTTATGCAGAACAATGGAAAAAGATTCGCGAAAAACGACAATCTGACTATTCAAGATTTATTGGTTCTATTGGAGCGCTAAAGGCTGATAATATAGAAGATTTCATTGATACGATAAATTACAACATCATTAAATTAAAAGACGAGTCAGGTTGGCTTACAGATCTTGATAAAAAACGTATTAATGATATCGTCCATTATCACATTCCTAGCATTCAGCAGTACATTAAATCTACGGGATATAGGAATAAAGAGACAAATTATAATAGCTCAAAAGCACAAATTGGGCAACTGATGAATGAAATAAAAGAAGGACCGACTAAAATTTCATACGAGGCTCTTCTTCCATTATTGAAAAGAATATCCACACTCCTAGACGAGTCGTTTAAGGCAATAGAAGAAGCGAGCGAGCCTAGAGTAAGCTTGAAATTGCAATCACAAGCAACTGTAGTAGAAGATGACAATAGCATCAATTTGCAGATTGCTGTATTCAATGACCAAAACTCGTCTCCTATTAAGAATGTGCATGTTTCCATAGAAAGCAGTGATGATATCAAATATCTCAAAACTATAAACGAAGAAGAAAACTCCTCTCAAATAATTGATGGCGGCAGTTCTTTAATATATAGGTTGCAGATAAAGGTCTCAAGACAAGTCGTCAGTGACAAGGCTGCAGCCTTTAAAGTGAAATGTCAATATCAAACGAGAACGAGTGATCAGCCTAAAGAATATGATGATCAACTAACATTGTCATTATACAGAACCGAGGATTTTAAAGAGATAAAGAATCCCTACGCTCCAATCGCCGATGGTGGTCCTGTGCCTATAAAATCTAACATGTTCTATGGAAGAAAAGAATTCATCGACAACATTGTCGATGCAATCATGAAATCGCCATCAAAGCAGGTTATTATTTATGGACAAAAGAGATGCGGAAAGTCATCTGTTCTCTTGCATCTCAAAGAGAAATTAAATGAAACAGGGAAGGCTTTTTGTGTATTTTTCAGTATTGGCGAAATTATAAACAACATCTCTGAAGCTGCATTCTACCATAAGATTTTGGCTTGTATATCTGATGAATTGGATATATTAGCTCTTGAAGGAAAGGAAATCCCTAATTTCATTGTGCCTAAAATAGCAGACTTTAAAGCAGAAGATGAGGATAATCCTCTTAATACGTTTACACGCTATATGACGAAGTTCAAAATGGCGTGCAAAGCAACAGAAGGATGGGCAGATAAGAATCTTGTCGTAATGATAGACGAGTTTACATATTTGTATACGGAGATCAAAAAAGAACGGATTTCATCTTCTATCATGAAACAATGGAAAGCCGTTACTCAAAACGAAAGAGCCCAATTCTCTGTTGTTTTAGTTGGTCAAGATGTTGTTCCAAGTTTCAAAAAAGAAGACTACGCTCGCAATGCTTTCGGTGTTATTCAAGATATTCGTCTGACATACCTTGACGAAGAATCGGCTCGTAAACTTATAGTGGAACCTATACTAGATGAAGAGAAACAAAGTAGGTATATAGGTCAGGCTGTAGATGCCATTCTCGAATATACGTCAAGTAACCCATATTATATTCAAATATTCTGTTCACGTTTAGTTGATTTCATGAATAGGAATAAATTAATAAAGGTTACGGAGGCAGATGTCAGAGATGTTGCCGACTCTTTTATTTGTGGGGGGCAGGCTCTTCCAGAAGAGAAATTTGATAATCTCATAAGAGCAGGTGAATCTGAAGATTTACAAGAATATCCGGACTCAGATATTTTAAAAATACTACGTCAGATTGCAATAGCGACCAAAAACGTTGCATTCTGCGACAGAACAGATATTTCATGTTTGGAGGACGATGAATACGAGAACGAGTTGATTAAACATCTTGTTGATCGCGAAGTCCTTAAAAAACGTGGAGAAAATAAATACAAAATACAAGTAAAACTTTTTCAACAATGGCTAATCAATCATTAATATCAATGTTTTCTGATTACGGCAAAATCGTTTGGGGTGACAGATTTGTTGGCCGCAAGAAAGAAATCGCGCAAATAGAGCAGAGGGTTCTTGGAAAAAATTACGGCAATCTTGCCGTAATGGGACTGCCGCGTATAGGAAAGTCGAGTCTCGTATGGGAGGCAATAATGACAAAGAAAGATAAACTTCTGAAAGAGAAGACAATCGCGATATATTTTTCTGCTGGAGTGTTTCAGAACTCTAATGATTTTTTTAAATCACTCGTTCGTCTATGTGATGATGATCTTTCAATTAGTTGTACTGATGAGAAGTATTCTAAAATAGTGGAACAATGCGTGAATCCTTTGAAGGACGAAAATGTTTCAGTTGAGATTGTTCATTTAGTTACCAAATATTTCAAGTTTGTCAAAAGAATTTTAGAGTATAAAGTAATCTTTGTTATTGATGAATTTGATGGGGTGCAGAAATATTTTGCATTGTCAGATTTTCAATTACTGCGAGAACTCTCGTACAATCCTGAAACAAAGATTTGCGTAGTTACATGCTCAAGAAAAACCATACAGGATATTGAATCTAGAAATGGTGCCATATCTAATTTTTATGGAACATTCGACGAAATTCGTCTTGCTATGTATTCCTCAGAGGACTTAGATGAGTATTGGGGAAGGCTTGATAGCGCGAATTTCGATAAACAATATCGGCAACAAGCTCAATATTATGTCGGTGGTCATCCTTTCCTCTTGGATTTTTACAATTATATCACCATTTCGTTGAGTGATAGCGAAACCATCACTGACAGACAGTTACCGTTGTTGGAGCATTTTAAGACAATCCAGAAGACGATGAAAGATGAAAAACTTTTGGACAAATCTATTCAGCTCATCTTAGGTCCTGTGTATGATGTGACAACAATAGATGAAGAGAAATTGCTTAAATACGGCTTTATTCGAAAAATGCATGTAGATGAAAAGGTGGAAACTTTAGGACGCATGATAGGATGGAACTCTAATGGTTGGACATACGCTTGTTTTTCAGATTTTCTTACTCTTTATTTTATGGAGGAACATCTAACATCTGTAGAATACTGGCCTCTTTGGACCAGAACGGAAAAAGAAATACGAGATGTAATCAAAACAGTTGTAAAGAACAAATATGGTAATGATTGGGAAATAGGCTTACAAGCAGAGTATGGGGAAAGTCAAAATTGGCAAACAAAATTTGATGCATTAAGGCGCACTCGTCAAACGACAAAAGACAAATTCGCGAACGCTAGCAATGATTTGGTCGATTATACTTTAACCAGAGATATGTATGATGTATTTATGGCTCCGTTATGGAGCGGAGATTTCACTAATGTCTTTGAAGGCCCAAAGAAAGAATGGGGAGCCATTTTTAATTTTCTTTCTGATGTAAGAAATCCTGTGGCCCACAATAACCTTGAATTTATTGGTGAGGGCGAAGTGTCCAAGGCAAAAGAGTATTGTAAAAAAATATTAAATGCCATCGAGCGATGGAAAAATTTTTCGTAATTAGAGAGTAATATCTACTAAAACTTTTTTTAGGTAAAACGAGGTAAAACTGTTCACCACCAACATTAATAAACAATATTTGCTTCTCTTTAATTGATTACTCAACAGCAATCACCTCGCAATGTCTTGTCTCCCAATCAAAGTTCCGTTCCTCGAAATAATATGAAAAAAGACAAAAGCTACTTTGAAACAAAGTACAAGGAAATCATCAAAAAGTTAGATTCCTGTAGGATTGAGATTGAAGAAATTAGCTCGAACGAGAAGGTTTTAAACTCAATTATTCAGGTTTATCGAAGTACTATTGATGAGCAAAAAGGAAAAGTTAGATACGAACTTGACTATGCTTTAAACGGCGTGGAGTGGGACAAGTTTGTTATTGCTTTCTTTGGAGAGACAAATGCGGGTAAAAGTACCACCATTGAAACCTTTCGTATTAAACTACAAGAAGCGACAAGAGAAGAACAATTAAAAAGGAAATCTTCTGGCGTTGATGGTGCAATTGTTGGCGATGGACAATCTGACTTTACAAAGGATTACAACGAATACAATATGAATGTAAACGGGAATCCTGTTGTCCTCATTGATGTGCCAGGGATTGAGGGAAATGAGGCAGAATTCAAAGAAGGTATTAAGAAAGCTTTAAGTAAGGCACACTGTGTGTTTTATGTATATGCAGGCAATGGACAAATCAATGAAGAAACCACAAAGAAAATTAAAGAATATCTTGGTGATTGGGTTTCTGTGTATTCCATTTTTAATATTCGAGGCGGTGTTTCCAATTACGACGAGGAAGAAGAGAGAGAGAGCTTGAAAGGAGAGAACGAAAAGAAAAACGAGAAGCTCATTGAAAAAACATTTAAAAAAGTTCTAGGGGACTTATATAAAGGGAATATTTCTATTCAAGCACTCTTAGCAATGTGTTCTATTGCTAAATTTTCGGCAAAGAGAAAAGACCTAAAGAAACAACAGTCTTCTCTTATAAATTTTTTTGGTGGAAGTGAACGCATATATGAATTTAGTGAATTTTCAAAACTGCTGGAAGTAGTTGAACAGAAATCATATAGTTATAAAGATGAAATAATCGAGGCAAACATACGGAAACTTCAATCGGTTGCATTGTCTTCTATACAAACACTTCTTCATATTTCCGAGTCACAATCAAAAGAGATAGGTGATTTAGAACAACATCTTAAAAATTTCAGGAACGCAGTGAACATAGAATTTTCGAAAGCGGAAAGAAATATTGAAGTAGGGTGGAGCCAAGCATATAATTCGATGTTTGAATACATAAAAAAAAGGTTTGATTGTTGGATTGATAAGGGAAATGATAGTGACAAAATCAAGAAGGAGGAGAAACGAATTTTTTCGGATGCAGAAAAAAGTTTCGAACAAGACTGCGAGGAGGTCTATAAAGAACAGATTCGAATTTTATCTGAAAATATTAATAGACAACGTAAAGAATTATTTGCCTATTATAAAGAATTGCCTTCCCTAAACACAGGAGTTGCTAAATTTAGTACATATATTGATATGTCAGAGGCATTCGACAAAATGGGTTTTTTTAATTCGGATGATGCGTGGGAGTTAGGTGGAATCGCGGTGGGATTGAGCCTTGCATGGAATCCTATCGGCTGGATTATTGGAGCTATTTCGATATTTGGATGGGGGTTAAGAAAATGGAAGTACGACAAAGGAAAAGGTAAAGCGAAAGATGACATCCGCAAGTTTTTGAATAAAGCAAAAAACGAGAATAAGCCTAAACTATCAAAAAGTATTCGTGAACTTAAAAATAAATTAGACCAAAAGTCGCGAGAGATTCAAGCAGCCATAAAAAGAGAAGAGCGGAATGTTCAATCACTTAAGGTGGCAATAGAAAACTCAACAATCGAGTTAAAACAAACAATAATCGAATTAAATATTTAGTTGACATGAAAAAGAACAACGCATTTGAACAAATAGAAAATTTTGTTCAAAGAGGAAAGGCACTTGGCTTGGAAGTTGGGGACATAGAAGAAAAGCTCCAACGAGTGAAGGCAGAAGAGGACACCATCAAAATAGTGCTACTTGGAAGTGTTTCGGAAGGAAAGACTTCCACCATTGCAGCATTACTTGGCAAGGTAAAGGAAGACATGAAGATAGATCCCGCCGAATCTTCCGATGAGATTGTTGTATATAAAACTAGGGGACTAGATTCTAATGTGGAAATCATCGACACACCGGGGCTATTTGGTACTAAAGAAAAGGAAGTAAGCGGCGAAACTCTGAAGTATTCGGATATTACTAAACGGTATATAACTGAAGCACACTTGGTTTTATACGTTTGCAATGCAGTGAATCCGCTAAAAGATAGCCACAAGGACGCCCTACATCTTGTGCTAAGGGATTATGGTAAGTTGGATTCTACGATTTTTGTAGTCAACGGGATGGATGGCCTGGGATTTGACATTACAGATAGAGAAGAGTACCTACACAATGCTAAAATCAAACAGGCTGTAGTCGTTGAAAGGTTAAAACACTTTATCGACCTCACTCCGCAAGAAGAAAAGAAACTCTCCATCGTTTGTGTTAGCGCGGATCCTAAAGGTAAAGGTCTGCAGTATTGGATGGAAGATGAAAATAAAGAAAAATACCAAAATCGTTCTAACATTGTAGAATTGAAGAATGCTACGAAGAACAAACTAGCTGAATTTGATAAAGTAAATGCTGATGATAAGATTGTGAAAGCAACCAGTTTGGATATTGTTAAGCGACTTGCGTACAGAACTGAGGCTCTATCTTTGCCAATGGAAAAAAATCTAAATCTCATCAGAGAGAAACTTGATGACACGCATACTGAATGTGACATCATGAAAGAGGACCTTCTCCGAAATAAAAAGATGGCGAAAGAGGAACTGATAGAACTACAAACTAGTATATTAGCCGACATCTCGGGGGCCAGTGTGGAAACTTTTGGCAAAATGATCGATAGTACTATTGGTACCAATGGAAAAGAGATTACAGGCTTTATTGTTCAATCAAGGGCATCATCCATTATAGAAAATTGTGGACAGCATGCACAACAGAGTGTTGAAATGCGCACTGCGACGTTTAAAACAAATTTTGACGATATTGATAAATTCTCAAAAGAATTATTGAAAGGAGGAGTTAAGTGGTTGGGAAAAACTACTGTTACAGGAAAACAGGTCCTTAAGTTTAGAGATACATTTGCGAAATCCTTTAAATTCAAACCATGGGGCGCAATTAAAATGGGGAAGAATGTTACCAAGGGACTTAAAGTGGGGGGAGCCGTATTGTCTGGATTTATTGAAGCATGGAGTGTGTGGAAAACATTCAAAGAGACCAAGAAAGTAAAGAAGGCAAAAGAACTTTTGAAAGAGAGTATAGGAGAATATTTTAAGGAGGTTCTCGAGTTATTTGATTCAGACGAGACTTATTACAAGAACTTTGCACCTTCGTATTTGGATCTTGTGGAGATTATCAACTCGCAACAACAAAAAATCAACGAATTAGAAGGTTCTTTAACCTCTCTCAACCAATATAATGATTCCTTAAAACAGTGGTTAAAAGGCGAAGGCGCAGAGTATGTTGACTATGAGGAGATTTAAGACTGATAATCAACTGTAAATGGCATTGATAGATATTTCGGAGCATCGTACCCTACTTTTTGGAAGAAGGTGGTTGGGAATCAATGTTTTTCGGAGTATGATACCCCACCTTATTCAATGAAATGCGATACCTTTGCCTCTCAGTAATGTAAAAAACGGAGGGGCCCAAAAAACGGTGATATCCGTTCACTTTTTACTTGAACGAGGCATTTTCAGTTGTATCAAGTGGACAGTGTCAAAAAGAAAAGAGCCGCCCTCTTTATTTGGGGCGGCTCTCTCGTAGTGTCACAACTTCACTCCGGGAGGGATGATAAGTACGGGCGTTCCACTCGTCCCTCGCTGGTAGTTTTGCAAGGCTCTTTGGATGATGCTGGAACGTGTGAAGTCTTGTTGTTTTACCAGTCTTTCGCGGCCTTGGAGGGCTAGGTTCATCACGCCGGGGAGTTCGTCTTTGATGATGCGTCGGGCTAGGTAGGGGTCAATGCGGCTCTG
>Ga0065708_1039894_pt1 | contig 29082 bp, 29 predicted proteins | sample Hoacrofraction12_2_FD_59095 | JGI IMG/M metagenome (GOLD analysis project Ga0065708, IMG submission 59095) | Hoatzin crop microbial communities from Cojedes, Venezuela, sample from fiber fraction 12 v1 | ecosystem: Host-associated > Birds > Digestive system > Esophagus > Crop | place: Venezuela... | reverse complement strand
AAAAAACTTGCACTAAGAACTAGAATCTAGCTCCCCCGAATTAAACAAGCAACTGCAACACTCCACTAGGAATTGCCAGACAAAAATGAGACATATTTTAGATCTTCAGTTAAAATAGAAATTGAATAATAAAATCTAACCGGAGAAATAATATGCCTCAACACTATTATAACACGTTTTTATTACTTAGTCCCAATAACATCAATATCACCCATTTTTCCCCAATTTTACAGAGGTAATCCCAAAATTTTCCCAAAATCCGATCCAAAACTACAACATTCGCCAGTTTTGGTTCCCTTCTCTCCTCAAAATCCAAAAACACCCCTGTAAAATGACGTATTTTCGATTGTTATTTTTGTTATTAAAACTAAGTCATAAAAAACGTTACAGTTATTTTTTTAATTCGACCCAATTGTTATATAAGATTTTCAAAAATGTTATATGTTGATACAGCAATTTCATGGAAAATTTGGCGTCCTTAGAGCTATAGATGGAGATGGATTCCTTAGTGAAGGTGAAAAAGGCGAATCACTCTTATCAAAATAATCATCCAGGATTTTTATTTGTAATAAGCTTGATTCTAGTGTAAAATGCTTATAAGGCATGTTCCTTCCTTTCTGTATAATTTAATTAATAACGTTTAAAAACTATTATACTGGAAGGAGCTAAGGGCATGCCTATTTTGTTGGCATTATTTGCACTTTGAATTGGAATCTAAGGGTTCACCCTTCTCAAATCTCCCAAAAAATGTTACAATAAAATCATAAATTTTAAGTTTATTTTAAGCTAGGAGAGCAATCATGAAGAATACATTGGCAAAATTATTAATTCCGGTCGTCACCATTTTAAGTATTTTTGGCGTCAACAGCACCATTATTGCACCTGCCATCGCCACCAATTACGCTGCGATCTCAACCACTTCTATCGATACTCCAGCTGTCAAATCTGTTAAACTTAAAACTACTAAATACACTTATAATGGCAAAAGCCGTAAACCAGCCGTAACAATCAAAGATACCGATGGCAATACTCTCGCTAAAGGCACAGATTACACCCTTTCTTATAGCAACACTAAAAATCCTGGTACCGCCTCTGTAAAAATCAAATTTATTGGCAATTACAGTGGTACCGTCACTGAAACTTATAAAATCGTACCAAAAGGCACTAAAATTTCTTCCATTAAAAAGGCTAAAAACGCCGTTATCACTGTGAAATGGAAGAAACAGACTAAGAAAACCACTGGTTATCAAATTCAACTCGCTACCAATAAAAAGTTCACCAAGAACAAGAAAACCGTCACAGTCAAGAGCAACAAAACAACTTCAAAGAAAATCAAAGATCTCAAAGGCAGTAAAAAATATTATGTCCGCATTCGTACTTACAAAACTGTCGATGGCAAAAAGTATTATTCATCTTGGTCCAAGGTAAAAACCGTTAAAACCACCAAGAAAACCTCTTCCAGCTCTTCCAGTAAAAAAGTCAAAACTACCTCAGTTACAACCACTCGTACCGGCGCAATCTGCGAGGACGGCACCACTTCCACCGCAACCGGTAGCGGCGCTTGCAGTCACCACGGCGGCGTCAAAACTTGGCTCTACTAATTCCCCACAAAAAATGTTATCATAGATCATATGAAGCAAAAACTCATCCGTTTCTTTTTCGTCGGCGTCACGCTCACTCTGTTTGATTACGTCATTTATACCGTTATCGTCATGATTTTCTTTCGCGGCAATACCGACCGCACCGACATCGCCTCATTGATCGCCGGATTTTTGGCCACTTTTTTGGCTTATACGCTTCACAGCCGCATAACTTGGAAAGATCGCAACGCCGGCAAAATCGAAGCTGCCAAATTTTTCGCCTGGAACATCGCGCTAGCCCTAGTCGTCCGCCCTATCCTAACCTGGATTTTCCGCGGCCTCGACCCGCTTTACGAGTTCGCCCTGATGATCTGTCACTGGATTCATTTACCATTTTCGTTTGAGTTCGTCAAAAGTACCGGTATTTTCGTACTCATGACCCTCATCGTCATGGTGCTAAATTTCTTAGTTTACGAAAAACTTGTTTTCGGATCAAAAAAATAACGCCCCAAGCGCCTAATCTGTACAAAAAATGGCGGAAGCAGTTCACCCCTTGGGACGTGTCGCTGGAGCCATTTTTTGGTACAAAAAATGGCGGAAGCGAGAGGATTCGAACCTCCGATACGGTTTCCCGCATACACGCGTTCCAGGCGTGCGCCTTCAACCACTCGGCCACACTTCCGTCCCCTTTATCATAACATATTTTTTCATAAAAGTCACCCCTTGTATTTTCTAATTTTTCCTCTATAATTGATATTAATAATAAATACTGCGACCTTAGCCACTTTTTGTGGGCAAAAGTCCGCCAAGTTCGCACATAATTGGAGTAAAAAGTGGCCAGAGAAAAAATTATTGAGTTACAAGGAGTCAGCAAACGCTACGGTTTCGGCGATGCCGCCTCTTACGCACTCAAAGATTTTGATCTGGAAGTCAAGCGTGGCGAGTTTATTATGATTATGGGGCCGTCCGGTTGCGGGAAAACAACCCTTTTAAATGTCATCGGCCTACTTGACAAAGCTTCATCCGGAATTTATCTCTTGAATGGTCGCCCCGCCGGCCGTCTCAGTACTCGCAAGAAGGCCAAATATCGCAGTAGTAAAATCGGCTTTATTTTCCAAAATTTCAACCTTATTCCGACTTTGAATATTCTCGACAATGTTACTCTTCCCCTGGTCTATTGCGGTTACAGCCGTCTCAAGCGTGAGCGCCAGGGCGACGAAATTCTCGAGCGTTTTCATCTTCAGAAAAAGGAATATTATTTACCGAGCCAGCTCTCTGGTGGCCAACAGCAACGTGCCGCCATCGCCAGATCCCTCATCGCCAATCCAGAGATTATTCTTGCTGACGAGCCAACCGGCAATCTTGACTCCCGCTCTGCCCATATTGTCATGGAAGAGCTCAAGTCTATCCACGAAGAAGGTAATACTATCATTATGGTCACCCATAACCCTTCCCTGACCACTTATGCCACTCGCGTAATAAATATGCTCGATGGCCACATTGATACCGATATTAAGACCGTCGCCGACCGCGATCTTCCTCAGCCTATCTCTGTTCACATCAAACACCGCAAAAAATCCACCCCAAAGACGAAAAAGGAGCCAAAACTCCTTCGTAGCGACGCCGAATTTCTTAAAAAGGAGCAAAAATAATGGCTTTATTGGTTTTTACGCACTATAGACTCGCTTATGATTCTATTCACCAGAATCGCACCCGCAGTTTTTTGACTTGTCTTGGCATCGCCATCGGTGTAGCTGCGATTATCTTAATTCTCTCCCTTATGGGTAGTATTAATAATCTGATCCAGACCCAAATTTCCGCCGCCGGCTCCGATCTCATCGTCGTCCGCCCATCCACCCAGAAAGATGAAACTGCTAGTATCATTGACGAATTGACCTCTTCCGACCAATATCTCTCTAGTAATCTCACCTTATCCGACGTCGAAGCCATAGATAAGCTTGAAAATGTCTCATATGTCGCCCCAATCGCCAAATCTTCCCTGTCAATTTCTGCCGATCGCAAGAACGAAAACGACGAAACTTACACCTCAACCATCTCATCCGCCTCTGTTATAGGCACCACTTCTGACCTCGCTGAAATCCAAAATCTCACCATTCACGCCGGCTCTTTCCTCTCTGACGGCTCCGCCGGTCTCAACAATTCCACCGACGGCAAGGAACTCTACCAAGCCGCCATCGGCCACGATCTCTCCTTGTTGCTCCTTGGCACCACCGAGCCAGTCGGCAAGACTTTCGAGCTTATGGGGCAACGCTTCATCATCACCGGTGTTGTCGCCGAAACCGAAGATCCGATTAATTTCAATAACATCGATTTTGACAATTCTCTCTTCATTAACGCCTCTGTTCTCAATCAAATCACCTCTGGCGTCCAAATCCAACAAATCAACGTCAAAGTTAACACCGTCTCGAATATTTCTGAAACTTCTGAACAGATCAAATCCGCCCTTTCCGACCTCAAGTCGGGCGACCAAAATTTCTCTGTTCTCTACGGAGACGACATCTCTCACCCTGCTGATTCCCTCTTTATGATTATTTCCAGCATGCTCACCGTTGTAGCCGGCGTTTCCCTGATTGTCGGTGGCATCGGCGTCATGAATATCATGCTCGTATCTGTTGCCGAGCGCACCCGCGAAATCGGCATCCGCAAAGCCGTCGGCGCCGCCCCTGGCCAAATCCTCCTTCAATTCCTCTTCGAATCCCTCATTCTCTCTTCTCTCGGCGGCTTGCTCGGCCTCATCCTCGGCTACACCTTCGCCTTCCTTCTCTCTATTATTACCCCATTCGCCCCATATATCGACATTAATATCCTTGGCATCACTTTACTCACTTCTGTCTCTGTTGGCATCATTTTCGGCCTCTATCCAGCCATCAAAGCCGCCCACAAAGACCCAATCGATTCCCTTCGCTACTTCCGTTAATCCCCAAAAGATGTTATAATATAACAGATGAATATTTTGGGAATTGAAACTTCTTGCGATGAGACGGCCGTATCTGTTGTCCAAGACGGCCGTAAAATTTTGAGCAATGCCGTCGTCTCGCAAATCGATATTTTTGCCGAATATGGCGGAGTCATACCAGAGGTAGCCGCCCGTTCCCATCTTGAAGCTATGTTGCCAGTGCTCCATAAAGCCCTTCACGACGCCAATCTGGACTGGCCCGACATCGACGCTATCGCCGTCACCCACACTCCAGGTCTGCTCGGCTCACTTTTAGTTGGTACACTCACAGCCAGAACCCTCGCTATTTTGCACGAGAAGCCCCTCTACGCCGTCCATCACCTCAAATCACATATTTACGCTAATTGGCTAGTTCCAGAGCTCCTAGACCCCTCAGAAGGCCAAAAAACGCCCATTTTAACGGGGTCTACACCCACTTTTCCGTTGCTCGCACTCGTCATCTCTGGTGGCCACACCCAAATCATCCATATGAACCAACATAATTACTTCGAAATCATCGGCACCACTCATGACGACGCCATCGGCGAATGTTTCGATAAGGTTGCCAAAATCCTCGGTCTCCCCTACCCTGGTGGCCCCGCCATTTCCAAGCTCGCTCTCTCTGGAGATCGCCAAAAATATCATTTCCCACACCCTAAAATGCCTCACCCGTTGGATTTTTCCTTCTCTGGCCTCAAAACCGCCGTTCTCCGCCAATGTCAATCCATCGCCAACGTCGATATAAAATATCCATCTCATGATATAAAAAATCTCCTCACCCCAGAACAAAAAGCCGACGTCGCCGCCTCATTCGAGCAAACTGCCGTCGACATTCTCCTCGAAAAACTCTCCCTTTCTCTGGGAAAATACCCTGTAAAATCCATCGTCATCGCTGGCGGTGTCTCCGCCAATTCCCTACTCCGTCGCACCCTCTCCAACGAAAATATATCACCAGATGAATATTCTTTCCAAAACACCCCTGTTTTCTTCCCCGAGCCAAAACTCTCCGGCGACAACGGCGCTATGGTCGCCTCCGCCGCTTTTTACGAAATCCAATCTGGAGTCCAGCCAACCGACCCCTATAAACTCAATATTTACCCCCGCTCAGCCATTAGATAACTACCGTTCAAGATATAATTTGACTTTTTCCCACGCCAAATCCAGCGTGCCAGTCAATTTCAACACTGCCGTTCCAGCAGTCAAGATAACCACCACCATTGCCAACATCACCACTTTCACAATCTCATTCCCATCATCCGACACATCATCCGTCACGATATCAGCCACTGTGTCCGCTTGCATATCAAGATTTCTCAAATCAACATTTGCCAACCCATAAGTCGCATTTGTACCATCTTTTCTCTCTGTTACACCCAACGGGTTCGTGTAATCATTCGACAACCCCGCCGAATCGTTCTGCGGCGTCTCTTCCGCAGTCGCAGCCTCATCCGTCGTCTCAGTCGTGCTCGAATCACTATTCTCGCTCACCTCTTCCGTATTTTCCGTTGGATTTTCCGGACGGAGGTAATAAATTTTTACTTCTGAACAATTTTCGTATTCATCACAAATCCAAATCGTCTCATCCAACGCATTGCCCGTAATTGTCTTGGTCAAAGTTTTTGCATCCTCGGACATTGCATAGCCATCAATCGCCGCCACCGCGCGATCCACCACCACAGTTGCCGTCACATTCGTGCCATCATCCGCATAATCCACCCGATAAGTCGGCCGATTTATACCGTAATCAAACGCATAAAACTTATAATTATTCTTTTTATCAAAGTGTTTCGATGCAAAACCCAGCACTATGTTATTATCCTTAAACGCCACGCCTTCCAGTTCACCAATTCCCTCGCCAACATAAAGCCGTTTCACGATCTGCCCAAATGTCTCCACCGGTTGCCCCTCCGCATCCAATCGAAAATCGTACACGTAAATCATCCCGCTCCACTCATTGCGGAAGCGATAAAGTTGCGACGTACTACTTTTTGTCGCCTCGTACGACGCTGCATAAACATAACCATTATGATACTCAATGTCCTGTCTCACCTGACTTACCGACATATCCACACTATATAATATATTATAATTACTATCCATCATCATCAATCGGCGCCCCACATTACCAATATAATAATTATGGAATTTATCATACCCAATCGCTACATTACGCACGTTGTAGCCATCCTTGCCAGAAACCGTATCCGTATGCTCCATCGAGTCCGCATTATACTTCCAAAGATCATAATAATCATTCGCCCCCACCAACACAACTTTATTTTCCGTAGTATTGTACGTAATTCCACCACAATGCCCTACTTCATCAAACTGTTTATTGAGCAAGTTATCAAAATTTTGTCCATTATAAGTCAAAAGTAGACCCTTTGTTGGCAATTTTGAGTTCGATGAACAAAATATTAATTTATCATTTGCAATGGTAAAACCTTGAAGTTGTTTATAAGTCAAACCATCAAATTTTTCGTTCTGCTTACTATATTGGTACAAAGTCCCGTTCGTCATCGCCTCTGTCACATCTACTACATCCGAACTTCGCCCCATAATTTTATTTTTCTCCAGCACAATCGTCGGGCGGATCCCGCGCTTAGCGTCCTTCACCACCAAACGGTTATTCCCACTCTCAGTCACCGAAAAAGCATAATTTTTATTATACTCATCCCCTAACCAAAAACCATAATAATTAAACTTTTCCCCGTTTTTATAAAACATACTATTTGCCATCAAGCGCGAAATCGGCACCGCCGTGGTCGCCTGCCGCGCATCCGCCGTCGGACGCGAACTAAGCTGCGTCAGCTCTGCATATTTATCCTCGCTCAAAGCGTTCACTTCCCCGCTATAATTCACCCAAGCTGCCTTCGTGTCCGCCAAAATCCCAGCCATATTATCATACGTATCATACCCCACATTATGATCCAACAGCACCTCAACCGTCGCTGTTTCCGCATTATCACCAGAGGTCAAAACCGACCACCGATAGCACGAAGTTTCCATATTGTAAATTGACCAATAATTCGTCTCATTACAATCTGCCCCTGGATTTATTGGATCAAAATACACATAATCTTCCAAAGAATAAGTTTCATGCGTCATTTCGTCCGCTTGTACCCCTGTCCCAAGCGCCAAATTTGCCGTCACCCCCAAAATCGCCACCCCTACAAGACCAAAAATGTTTTTGTTTTTCATTTTCATACTTTTATCTTATATTACTCTGTTCATAATGTCAATGCTTATTTCCTTTTCGCCCCTATTTGTGATATAATCGTTTTATGCAAATTCCTCTTCAACAGACGAAAAAATGGCAAAAACTTCAGTCCGATCTAAACGAGACCACTTTTTTTGAAGAAAGCAACGATTATACCATTCTTGCCATCATAAAACAAACAAAATTCGGCAAATACCTCTATCTTCCCTATGGACCATACCTAAAAAACACCAAAACCGCGCCTAAAAAGGCCCTGGAAGCCATCAAACGCCTCTCTAACGCGCAAAACGCAATTTTCGCCCGCATTGAGCCCCAAGCCGAAAAAACCGCTGATTTCTGGGCTAAATTGCCAAATATTCGCAAAACTACCGATCTAAATCCGGCTGAAACCTGGGTTCTTGACCTTGCGCAGGAGAAATCCGAGATTTTAACCCATATGTCCCAGGGGACACGCACCCGCTACAATAATTTCGCCAAAAAAGGTCTCTCTGTTGAGGTTTCGAAAAACCCCGCTGACATCAAATACCTCGTCGATCTCCAGCATACCCTGGCCAAAACCAAAAAAATTGGCACTTTTTCCGAAAATTACCTTAAAACTGAGCTCGAACAGGATTTTGCCTCTCTCTTTCTCGTTCGCTATCACACCCCTGAAAATCCGCCAAAATCGACCAAGCCAATGCCAAAAGACGGCGAAATCATCGCTGCTTCCCTGTTTTTTGATGACGATTCTACTCGTTATTACATGCAATCGGCCGCCAATCTCGATTTTCGCCACCTCCCAGCCACCGTTGCACTACTTTCCACCGCCCTCTTTGACGCCAAAGATCTCGGTCTCAAAAACTTTGATTTCTGGGGTATCGCGCCAGAAGATGCGCCCAAAACTCACCCCTGGTACGGTTTTACCGAATTCAAAAAATCATTCGGTGGCCACGAAGTTAAATATTGCGGCACTTATGACCTGATTTTTCAGCCTAACCGCTATAAAATCTATCAATTCGCTCGCCAAATCAACCGCAATTTGCGCAAAATCCGCCACTAATTTTCATCAAAATCATCTAAATCAAACAGCGATTTTTTATCAGCATCGATAATTCCCTGCGCTTTGCGCATCAATTTTTTTAGCGCCGTTTCCGAGTTTGCCGACCCCACGTGTACCGTTTTTACCACCGTTCTTCCCTCTTTATAACAGACTTGCACCCCAGTCGCACCAGATCCAGTTTTGAATTTTCGAATATATGCCATATCTAAATTCTATCATATTTTTAAAATTTTAATTTCCTAACTGGAGCCGTATCTTATGACTACTAGGGCGCGAAGCGCCCGAAAAAATTTTTTTTGAAAAATCGACCCCTATTCCACACCCAATCCACCATTTTTTCCACAAAAATCACAATTCCCCACTTTTTATTACTCTTATGCTTAGCAAGCACTTGACTTAGCAACCCCCACTGTGATAAAATAGAGATAACCATTATTCGCAGGTTCGAGCGAATATTGGGAGAGTGAAAATTATGTTATAGCGTTTTACGCATTATGACATTATTTTTGCATCATGTCAAAAGTTTTCACATGTATTTGTGGGTGCTTTTTCTGGCCATTCATATGGCAACCTTTCGCAAAAATAGACTGGAATTAACCAGTCTATTTTTGTCCCCCAAAGTCCCAAATAACAGGGAAGAGAGGCGCTAAATCGCCTCTCTCTCGCCCTTCAATCGCTCGATCAAAGCCGTCTTTTCTTCAATCGCTAAACGAGTTTCCTCGACTAATTTCGCCGGAGCTTTATCCACGTAATTTGGATTCATCATGCGCGCATTCAAACCGTCCAATTCACGTCCCACCGCCAAAATCTTTTCATCTAACGCATCGCGATATTTTTCAATCACATCCGCAGGAACGTCAAGATAAATCTCTCTGTTGGCAATCGCCAATCGCAAACCTCTTGGTGAGCCCTCCGTTGAAGCAATCCCCGAAGCGCGCGACAAGAACTTGACCAACAGGGAATTATCATCCACCAGGGAATCGTCGCCGTATAAAATCGGCCATTTTTTGCCACCAGGCAACGCTTGCATTGTGCGTCGGATTTCCGAAACTACCTCTGTTAATCGATCAAAATTCTCCGCCGAAATCGGATCATATTCAAACTCTTCCGGCCACTTTTGCTCAATAATCATTTCGTCAGTCCAGCTCAAACTTTGCCAAATTGCCTCAGTCACAAACGGAGCAAACGGATGCAACATAATTAGCATGCTCTCCAGAGTGCGTTTCAAAAGTTCCGTATTTTTATAAATCTTCTGACTTTCCACAAACCAGTCCGCATATTTATCCCAAACCAGGGAATAAAGCGTCTCCACCGCCTCTGAGAACCGATAATGCTTCATTTGTCGCTGAATTTTCGCCGAAGTCTCATTGATTTCACGACAAATCCAATCTTCACCCATATTTTCCGTAGTCAACTCACCACTTTCGGTATCAGTATTTTCATCCACTAGACCCTGTACATAGCGCGAAATATTCCACAACTTATTACATAAATTACGCCCAGCCACTACTGAATTCTCAGAGAAGGCCTGGTTCATTCCGGCCGAACGACCCCTTAAAATACCTAACCTAAACGCATCTGAGCCATATTTCGTCACCAAATCCATCGGATTTATCACATTACCCTTAGATTTCGACATCTTTTGCCCATGTTCGTCAAGCACTAGACCATGAAGATATACTTCTCGGAAAGGAACTTCCCCTGTGACGTAAATCCCCATCATAATCATGCGTGCCACCCAAGCAAACAAGATATCCGCCCCTGTTTCCATTACATTCAACGGATAGTACGGGTTTGGATAATTTTCCTCCCAGTTCGTACAAACGATTGGCCAGTGCGACGATGAGAACCACGTATCAAAAGTATCCTCATCTCTGATATAACGCACTCCACCAACTTCGATCTCTTTCAAATTCGTACGTGTATCAAACACCCATTCCGGCGCCTCCTCCCCAGAGACATTTAACGCGCCAGAGGCGGTATCTGCCACGCCATCGCCCACTGTATCCACATCCAATTCAGCTTTTTCCACAATATCCGCACGATGGAACATCGGAATCGCAATCCCCCAAGGAATCTGTCGCGAAATATTCCAATCTTTTAACCCCTTCAGATAATTGATCAATACTTTCTCTTTTGAAGCAGGGAAGAACTTAATTTCACCGGCCTCAAGATGCTTAATCGCAGCGGCAGCCAAGCGTTCCACATCGATAAACCACTGTTCCTTCAAAGTCGGCTCAATCACGGTCCCGCACTTATAACAATGCGCCACTGCGTGCTCAATCTTCTTCTCACTCCTGAGTAAACCGGCATCTTTCAGATCTTTCAAGACTTTTTTGCGGCACTCTTCAGTTGTCAATCCGTCATATCCCTCGCCACAATTCATCATCTTACCTTCATCATCGATCACCCGAATTCGCTCCAAATCATGGCGTTCACCCACCTCGAAATCGTTCGGATCATGCGCCGGCGTAATTTTCACCACGCCAGTCCCATATTCAGGATCCGCATGCTCATCAGCGATAATCGGGATCATCCTCCCTGTTAATGGCAACTCCACGCGCGTCCCCACCAAATCTTTATAGCGCTCATCTTCCGGGTTGACCGCCACTGCGGTATCGCCAAACAAAGTCTCTGGGCGCGTGGTCGAAACCACCACTTCACCACCGTCATAAACATAAGCGATATCCCAAAGTTTACCTTTTTCATCCTTGTATTCCACCTCGATATCCGCAAACGCAGTTTGATGCTTCGGACAATAATTTACCAGCTTCTCACCCCTGTAAATCATACCATCTTTCCACATTTTTTCAAATGTCGTATACACGCGACGCACCACATTTTCATCAAGCGTAAACGTCAAATCCTTCCACGAGCATGAGGCGCCCAAGGCCCGCAGCTGCAGCTCCATATTACCTCTCTGGTCCTGCACGAAGTTCCACACCTGAGCATAAAGCTCCTCGCGCGTATACATGAACCGCGTCTTACCTTCCTTCTCCAGAGCACGCTCATAAACCACCCAGGTCTCAAACCCAGCGTGATCCGCCCCTGGAATATACCAAGTCGAATCGCCCAAAAGACGATGATAACGCGTCATCGAATCTTCCAGCGCCACCGTCAAGCCATGCCCAATATGCAAATTACCATTCGCATTTGGTGGTGGCATCACAATCGAATAAGTCTTGCCAATATCTGTTTTACGCGGCAAAAACTCGCCTGCCGCCTCCCAAGCCGCATAAATATCCGGCTCAAATTCCCCCGGTTCATAAGCACTCGCAAATTTCATTAAAAACACCTTTCTTTTTTTACCATTATAACATAACCACCTCTCTTACTTCCATATTGACTTTTTACGCAATCTGTGTTATAATAGAGACATCGGCACATTTGTGCCTGTTACAGTTGTTTTGGGTGGCGAAAGCCATCCATTGTTCTTTTAGAACGGAGGTGCGTTATGTTATATTGCGCAAATTGGAACTCAAAAATGTCTCGACTGGAAGAGGAAGCCCGGAGAGCTGGCATGAAGCCAACCGAGTATCTGAAGGATTTCTTTGTAAAGGAGCTCAATAATGGAATGCTCCTTTCCGAAGATTTTTTCAGATCCATGGATATCGGTTCTAGCCGTTCATTCGATGGCCCCGCGACTCTCGCCGGCCTTGGCAATGATAGTGTATGGTACGGGACGGCCTACGAAATCGTTGTAAGCAAGGTTGCCCGGGTGTCGAAGTATAATTGGGTCCTTGAAGGCCGCATTGGAGACGATGAATCTGGATATAAATTCATCAACTACCGATGCAAAGAGCCGGCATCCAGGAGTCTGGCGCTCATTACAGATCGCCAGATCAGCTAGTTCCAAAATATCTCCAAGAACATGCCCCCTGCTACTATGCAGGGGGTTGTTTATTTCACTTCTAGTTTTTGGCGAATTTCTTCCATCTCTGTTTCAGATAACTTCACCGTTCGCCCATACTCCCAGGTGTCATCTTGTGGCATCAAGTGTACATGTGCATGCGGCACATCTGTTCCAATCACTTTCATCAAAGTCCTTTTCCCCAGGACTTTTTCCATATTCGCAGCCAGCTTTTTCACCGTCGCCCACACTGCAGCGTAATCTTCATCAGATAAATCATAAATGCGATCCACCTCTGTTTTTGGAATCACCAAAGTATGTCCAGGTGTCTCTGGATTGATATCTAAAAACGCAAAAGTTTTTTCATCTTCATAAATCTTGTAGCAGGGAATCTCCCCGTTAATAATCTTCGTAAAAATACTTGCCATAAAACCTCCAATCTCCGACAAATTTATTTGGCGGAAGCAGTTCATCCCTTGGGACGTGTCACTTCCGGCAAACTTGTTTTGGCGGAAGCGAGAGGATTCGAACCTCCGAAACATTTCTGCTTACACGATTTCGAGTCGTGCGCCTTCAACCACTCGGCCACGCTTCCACCTCTTATTATATCACATTTCTTCCCAAATAAAAATCGCGTAAATTGACTTCTCAGAAAATTTTTTCTAAGATATCAAATTACGCGATAATTTTGGTATGCCCGACAGGATTCGAACCTACGACCTTTTGCTCCGCAAGCAAACGCTCTATCCAGCTGAGCTACGGGCACAAATCTTTAAAATCATGGTGTGGACATCGCCACAAGTCTTGCCTGTAGCGACTCCACCTAGAAATTAAATGAGCATCACTTTCGTGACAGTTATTATTATACCATAAAATTGAAAAATATGGTATACTAAAATTAGGAAAACTTTAAATTTCGCAATTTTTACCACTTTTACAGGGTAAAAACGAAAAATGAACGGAGGAAACATGGCAAAAAGTCAATCAGTAGTAAAAACTACCGCAAAGAAAGGCACTCGTGGCAATCATTTGAAAGCGAAACTTTTAAGCGCATATTATGGGCATCCTTTGAAGGATATGAAGCTTATCTGTATCACTGGATCCACAGGGAAGCTAGAAACCGCACATTTTGTGCACGAAATTCTCAAGGCAAATGGCGATCCAGTCGCAATTTTGGCCTCTGATGATGAAATAAAAATCGGCGTTTTACATAAGTTTCTCTCTGATGCTTGGAAAGCTGGCGCTAATTATGTTATCGTTACTACCCCGGCCGAGTCTCTAGATAAAGAGGTTTTCTTTGGTCTACCAGTCCACATTGCCGCTTTGACCAATTTTATTCCTTCTTCACTTAAATCTCTCACCCCTGATGAATATCTCAAGGCTGAGTCAACTTTATTTAAAATGTCACCAGAATATGTCATTTTAAACCACGATGACGCCAATTACCGCGATTTTGAGTCATTTGCGGGCACTCGTGGCACCGTCACTTACGGTTCAGACCGTTTTTCTAACATCCAAATCCTCAGTTCTCACCTCTATAAAAAGGGTGTCGAGGCTAATCTTTCCATCGGTACTACTCGTTTTGTCGTCGCCTCTTATCTAACAGGGGAGCCAATCGTCTCTTATATGGCCGCCGCAGCCGCCATTGCCGATTCTCTCCATATTTCGCCAGATAAAATTACCGAAGGAATCGCTAACTACGATCCAGAATAAGGGGGAAAATGATTTTTATAGTTGCAGCCGTTTTAGTTGTAGTGATTTATGCTGTCAGAGTTTATTATGTTAATCACCGTGAAACTTTGCCAGAATTCAAATTGCGCAAAAATAACCAAGAATACACCTATCGCCTTCGCGAACAGATCATGACCAAGAAAGAAGAGCATTTTTTTGAGATTTTGCACGATACTTTTCACAAAAAATTTTACATCATTCCCAAGATGGATCTCTCTGTTTTTTTAGATCACGAAATTGAGGGTCAAAACTGGAAGGCCGCCCGCGCCAATCTCCAAGATAAAACCGTCGATTTTATGCTTGTCCACAAGAAATTATTGGTGCCAATCTGTGCAATTGAAGTAATGGATCGCCTCGAGCGCGACGAAATTACAGAGGTCAGAACCCGCGCCACTGAAAAAATTCTCGACGAAGTCGGTTTTCCACTTGTTAAGCTTAAACGCCCGGATAAAATGACCAAAAAGGAGATTGTCGAGAAGTTCGCCAAGGTTATGCAAGAATATTACGAGGCATAAAAGGTAGCGCAAGATATAAAAATGTGTTATTATCTTTAATAAGATGGGATTGATCGGGAAAAAGAAAACTGATAATCTTGATGAGGAATGGGCAGACCTCGACCTTTTGTTGCCTAAAAAAGAACGCAAAAACATTAAGCAAAAAATTAAAGTTGAAGACCTCAATGAAGATGATTACGACGAGGAGGAAGTCGAGGATAATCCAGCCGATGTCGACGTAATCAAGCGCAAGCCTCGTTCAGAGGATTCTTGGCAAGAAATGATGCGCGGATTGATTGATGAGGATGATGAAGAAGAAAATGCCCCTGAAGACGCACCAGAGGGCCCTGAGAGCGTTTTTCAAGCACAAGCGCCATCATATGAAGGTTTTGACGAAACACCGCTCACAGAAGCTCCTGAAGCCCCAGAACCGGTCCCGATTCGCCAAAAAATCCGCCGCCCGCACATTATCCGCAAAGTCACCAGGGAGCCGCGCATTATTGGCCGCGTAAAAGAAGAGCCTCAGGTTGAGCCTGAACCACCTATTGAAGAAGCTCCGGCCGAATCTATCCCTGTTCGCCAAGAAGTAGTTATCACCCCAATGCCAAATCTCACCACTGCCGAATCTGAGGCAATGCAACGCAAGATTATCTGGGCCTTTCTCCACGGCACTCAAATGCTTGAAAAATCCGACGTCCCAGTCGATTCCCAAAGTGAAATGCTTGTTTTTGCCGGTATGCGCGATGGACGCATCACCGAGACTGACGAACGCGAACTCTTGAATGCTATCAAGAGCCCAGTTGATAAATATGGTGAAAATGGTGTCTATCGTCGCCTTGTCGACGAGCGCGAACAACGTATTTTGGCCTATCATACAGGGGTCGGTTTCACCAACCCCGAACAAACCGATGGTGTTACCGTTAAACAATTCTTGAAAAAATACCCTCTACCACAAGATTTTGAGGCAGCCGCCGCCGGTTTTTTGAAAACTGTCCGTCGTAACTCTAGCGACAGCACTTATGCCGAATATGTCAATGCTTTACGCAATTTTAAGTGGCAAATCTACGGCAATCGCCAGCTCTTCTACGAGCAACTCAAAATCGTCAAGCGCAAAGCTGAAGAAATTGCCATGGCTGAGATCGGACTGGTAAAAACCAATGAATCAGAGGTAAAAAAGATCCTCAAAGCCACCACTATCAGAGGTGATGCTTGGATTAAAGATCGCATCGAACGCCGACTTTCCACCCAAATTTTACTCCGTAATGGTCTCCATCCGCGCTATAAGATCACTTTTTCTGGCATTCCAATGACTTTTTCTGGCTCATTCCGCGTTGGTACTCGCGATGTCATCATCGGTTACATCGAATTCAACGGTGAAACCGTCGCCCGCAGCTACTATCGCAATAATTCCCAAGGAATTTGGCGTTATTTGCCAGATTACGCCTTGCGTCGCAACAATGCCGGCCGCAGCGAAGTCTGGTGTGGCCAAGCTTACGCCGACGAAATGCTTATCCTACCAGCTCTGTTACAAAAAGAACTAACTGCCATCGCCGCCGAAGGCCTAATCAAAAACATCATCGATGAGCCAGAATTTCTCTTCGTTGGCACCGCCAAGCGCTACGAAAGTATGAAAGAATACCTCGCCTACCGCAAAGAAGGCCAACTTACGGGTGATATTTACCAAGAAGTCTCCACCCGCCCAACCGTCGTTTTCAGTGGCGGCAACAAGACCAAATCCCGCCCAACCGACCTCGTCATCGAAGATGAAAACGCCCGCCCAGATTTTTCTCGCGCCATCTCAGAATGGAGTATGAGTACCGGCTTATTCGGCAAAATCACCGCTTATAGCTATCTTTCCAAAGATCTCAGCCTCGAATACGTTTTCGTCGAAGACCAAAAACAGCGTGCCTATCTCCGCTCCATCGATATCAAAAGCGACGTCACCTCCACTGGTCTCTATTCTGAATGGGCTTACGCCGGCGACTTATCCACTCCACTTTATGAAACTATTGCCAAATCTGATGGTTTCGGCGACGACAACGATATTAAAGGTGGCTACATTTGTATGTGGAAAAAATACATTTCCAAGATCACCATCGTCAAGGAATTTCTCCGCGCCAAGATGGACCACAAATAATGTGATATAATATATCTATGAGTTTCAAAGATTTACCAGGTTACGATACCGCTGTTTTACCTTATCACGCCGCCCAAGCATGGCTTGCCGGCTGTAAATATCATTGGCCAGCCAAAAAACTTCGCGTTATTGGCATCACCGGCACCAATGGCAAAACCACTACTTCTTTCATGATCTGGAAAATGCTAAACGAAGCCGGACACAAAACCGGACTTATGACCACCGTCGCTTGGGGTTGCCCAGGTTTTGCCGGTCAATGGAGCGGTAAAAAACGCAAAAATGTCGACGAAGACGGTCTCTATAAACAGATTGAGCACATGACCACTGCCGATTCTTTTACCCTGAACAAGCGCATCGCCAAGCTAAAAAAAGCCGGCATCGAGTTTCTCGTTCTCGAAGTTACTTCCCATGCGCTCGCCCAGTTCCGCACTCTCGGCATTCCCATCGAAATCGCCATTATGACCAATGTTACTCACGAACACCTTGACTACCACAAAACTTTCGAACGTTATCTCGAGGCCAAGTGTAAACTCTTCAAAAACGCCAAATTCGGCATTATCAATTCCGACGATCCATCCGCCAAGCGTTTCGAACAAACCATCGGCGACGGAAAATATACCACATATGGTATAAAAAATCCAGCCGACACAACTGCTACAGATATAGAACTTTCCGCAAGTGGGATAAAATATTCATGTGGTGATATAAAAATTAACATTAGCATTCCCGGCAAATTTAATGTCAGCAATTCACTTGCCGCCGTTTGCGTCGGTCAAAAACTCGGCCTCACCCCTGGTCAAATCGAACATGGCCTCAAACAGCTAAAATCTGTCGAGGGCCGCATGAACCGCCTCGAACTAGGTCAGAACTTCGAAGTTATCGTCGATTTTGCCCATACTCCAGATGCCTTCCTCAAGGTTTTCGAAAGCGTTGCACCAGCCTATGGCGGGCTCCGCGAACAGCGCCAAAAGTCTCACCGTAAAGGCCGCATCATCTCATTATTCGGCGGCGCCGGACGTCGCGACGAGTCCACCAGAGAAGAACGCGGCCTCATCGCTGGAAAATACAGCAATATCATCGTCATCACCGAAGATGACTCCCGCGACGAGGATCCAGCTGAAATTGCCGAAATGTTCGTCGAAGGCGTCCGCAAATCCGGTCTTGACGACAAAAATATCATCGTCCGCCTTGATCGTAAAAAAGCCATCGAAAAGGCTCTCTCTCTGGCAAAGAAAGGCGATTTAGTTCTTATTCTCGGCAAAGGCCACGAAAAAACTATTTTACGAGCTGATGGACCGCATAAATTTGAAGATCTCAAGGTAACCGAAAAAGCTCTCCGCGATTTATTAGAAAATTAGCACTCTCCACTTGACAGTGCTAATTTCTGTGCTACAATAGATATAGAAAAGGAGAAAAATATGGCAATTAAACCTTTAAATTCAAACGTCGTTGCTAAAAAAGAGCAACCGCAAGAAAAAACCGCCTCAGGAATTTTACTCGGAGCAGCTAAGGAAACTCCCGCTTATGCCGTAGTTGAATCTGTTGGTCCAGATGTAAAAACCGTTAAATCAGGCGATAAAATCATCTTTAAAGAATATTCCACCACCAACATCAAAGTTGATGATGTCGAATATATCGTCGTAAAAGAAGAAGATATTCTAGCAACTTTATAAAGGAGGAAATATGGCAAAGAAAATTTTTTATGAACAAGATGCCCGCGACAAAGTTTTAAGCGGTGCAAAACAACTTCATGACGCCGTTAAGGTAACTTACGGGCCAAAGGGCAAAAATGTCGTCATTGAAAAAGAGTATGGCGCCCCTGTTATCACTCATGATGGCGTTACCGTCGCTGAAGCTGTCGATCTTGGCAGCAACCCAGACAATCTCGGCGAACAAATCGGTGCAAAACTTATCAAAACTGCCGCCCAAAAACTCAATAAAGTCGCTGGTGATGGCACTACCACCGTTACAGTTTTGACTTATAATATTATGAACGAAGCTAACAAACTCATCGCCGCTGGCATCAGCCCAATGGATCTTCGCAGGGGAATCGAAAAAGCTGGCGCCGAAGTTGTGGCCGCAATCGACAAAAAAGCCGAAAAAATCGCTGGCGACGACAAAAAAGTCGCAGAAGTTGCCACTATTTCCGCTGGTGACGCCGAAATCGGCCAATTAATCGCCGAAGTTATTAGCAAAATCGGCCAAGATGGCGTTGTCACCGTTGAAGCTGGCCAAGGCCTCGAAATGGAGCAAGAAATCGTCGAAGGTTTCTCTTATGACAAGGGTTTCAGCTCTCCATTCTTCATCACCGATACTAATCGCCAAGAGGCTATTTTCGAGAAACCAGCTATTCTCGTTACCGATAAAAAGATCAGCAGCGCCAACGAAATCTTACCAATTCTCGAAAAATGCGCTCAAGCTGGCAAAAAAGACCTTGTCATCATCGCTGAAGACGTCGAGGGTGAAGCTTTGTCACTTCTTGTCCTCAACAAACTTAAGGGCGTTTTTAACTCATTAGTGCTCAAAGCCCCTTCTTTTGGTGATCGCCGCAAGGAAATTCTCCAAGATATCGCTATTTTAACCGATGCTACTGTCGTATCTGAGGATCAAGGTTACAAGCTCGAAGAAGTTGGCCTCGAAGTGCTCGGTTCAGCCCAAAAAATTATCGCTACTAAGGATGAGTCCACCATCATTAAGGGCGCCGGTAGCAAATCGGCAGTTGAGGATCGCATTAATCTAATCAATTCTCAGAAAAATCTCGCCAATTCCGATTATGAACGTGGTGAATTCGAAAAACGCGCAGCCGCTCTCAAGGGCAAAGTTGCTGTCATCAAGGTTGGTGGCGCCACCGAAACCGAAATCGATGAGAAAAAATTCCGCGTCGATGACGCAGTTGCCGCTACTAAGGCTGCTCTCGCTGAAGGCATCGTCACTGGCGGTGGTGTAACTCTCGTTTCTCTCGCCAACAGCATCAAGTCAACCGATCCAGGCGCTTTAATTGTTAAAAATGCCCTTAAAATGCCTTTTGTAAACATTATGGAAAATGCCGGCCTCAACGCCCAAGCTCTTCTCGCCGAAGTCGAAGGTGCTAAGGATGGCCAGGGAATTAACGTCATGGAGCCAGAAAAAGGTCTTCAAGACCTCAAGAAAGCTGGCGTTATCGATCCAGCTCGTGTTACACGTGAAGCAGTCCAAAACGCAATTTCCATTGCCGCTACCGCTATCACTATGGGTGCACTCATCGTAGATCTCCCAGAACCACCTGCACCAGCCCCAGCTGGTGCAGATATGGGCGGGATGTACTAATAAGTCACCAAAAAACCACCTTTAATGGGTGGTTTTTTGATTTTTGTGTTATTGTTGATCGATTTTTTGCACAAGTTCCAAAAGTTTTGCTGCACGAGTTTTCTCATCCGTAATACCTTTTGCGGCATCCAAAGCCTTACCAGCAAAAGCCTTATCTTCATCCATTACATCTGCCAAGATGTCAAACTTATTTTCAGCTGAAATACCATCAACTTCGTCAATAATTGGCGCAAGCTCATGCAAAGCCTTTTTCTTAATTTCTGCCAAATCACCACTTACTGGCGCAGTTTCAGTTGTTGTGATCTCTGGAGCTGGAATTTGCACCTCAGGAGTTTCTGCGACTTCTGGCGCAGCTGGAGCCTCCACTACTGGAGTTTCTACCACTGGGGCTTCCACAGCTGGAACCTCAGGAGCCACCTCAGGGGTAACTTCCGGAGCTGGAATTTCCGCCGCTGTAGCAGCCTCAACTGCCGGAGCCGGAACTGGCTCAGCTCCCAACGCTGGCATTTCTGGCACCGTAAAATCTGTTGGAGCAGTTGCTGGCTCCTCTGTCGGCATTGGTGGTACACCTACACCCTCGACTGGCGGCACTGGAGGCACACCCATCTGATCTTTAATATCTTGTTCGCCACCCTCTACAGGGGTAGCACCATTTAATTCATCTATGGCTTTTTGTAAATCATTTGTATTATCTTGACCAAACTGATTCATATATGACCCACCTTTTTACATTAAAAAATATTTACAATCATTCTAGCATAAACACTTTATTTTTGTCAAGTTTTTTGTTATAATGCGTTTATGGATAAAAATAATACAATCGAGTGGGAAGCTCAAGAATACGTTCAACACGATAAAAACACCGGTTGGTACATCGGTTTAGTTCTGGTTGGCCTATGTTTAATCGCGCTCGCCGTTTGGATGAAATGGTGGAGTTTTGCAGTTTTAATCGTAGTTAGCGTTTTTGCACTTTTCGTTTATTCAATTCGCCCACCGCGCGTATTAAAATACAAACTCGATTCCAAAGGCTTAACCGAAGATAACAAATTTTACAGTTATGCCGATTATAAATCATTCGGAATTTTACAAGATGGTCAACATTTTGCCATCGTCTTAACACCGCGCAAGCGTTTTTCTGGTCGCGTCACCGTCTTTTTCCCAGAAAAACAGGGTGAAAAAATCGTCGATGCTTTTGGTGCTCGCTTACCAATGGAAGAAGTTAAGCTCGATTTTATCGATCGCGTCGTGAAGTTCTTGAGAATTTAGTCTTTTCATGATAAAATAATCTTATTGGAGGGTTACCCAAGTGGCTGAAGGGGGCGGTTTGCTAAATCGCTAGTGTGGGGAAACCTGCAGCGGGAGTTCGAATCTCCCACCCTCCGCCAAGCGAGGAAAGATAAAATGCCTGCATTTTATCTTGACGAGCGCAGGCAAGGGAAGACGACGAAGTCGGCTACCCTCCGCCAAACGAGAAGGCAATCATTGCTTTCTTTTTTGTCTATCCTTAAAAAGAACTTGTTCTTTTTTACATAAAGTGTTATTATTAAAGCATGAAAAAAGCTTTTTATGTACTCACTCAAGCAGCCACTGGCGTTGCTTCTATGTTAACTCTTGCCGCAGGTAATGTAATGGCTTTCTCAGTCCAAGATGGTGCTGACGCCGCTCGTGCCGACGGCATGCCTACCGAACTTGTCGGAAATAACGGCTTCATCAGTCGCATGACCAGCCTTATTTTAATGGCAGTCGGTCTTATTTCTGTTATTATGTTAATTTATGGCGGTTTCCGTTATGTTGTCTCTGGCGGCGACAACAAAAAAGTCACCGACGCTAAAAACACCATCCTTTACGCTATTATTGGCTTAATCATCGCACTTCTCGCTTACGCAATCGTGAATTTCGTCATTAGTGCAGTTACTGGCGTTACTACCACCGTCGCAGAATAATCTTATCGACCCTTACAAATCACCATTCCATAAATTTTTGTAGCCCCAGCCGCCCGCATCTTGTCAATCGCGGCATGCATTGACGCCCCAGTCGTCCAGATATCATCAAACATTAAATAGGTCTTTTCCGGATCTATTTTTTGATTCACCGCATAAGCCATTTTTGCTTGTTTTTTACGCGTATCTTCAGATGACCCCACTTGTACCGTTTTATTCACTCGAGAGAGTACTGGCGCCATTTTCCAGCCTCTCAGACGCGCAATTTCCGCAGCCACCCGCTTTGTGTGGTCAAAACTGCGTTCACGAATATGTCGTTCAATCGTCGGCAAGGGAACTACGCAAACTTGTTCGTCAATTTCCGGCACAACTTCCGCCACTAATCCCGCCAAGGTTGTACTAACCGCCCTCTGCGCCTGATATTTGTAATCAGTCACTAACTTTTTCAACACGCCTTCGCGATATCCCACCATAAAAATCCGTTCATCCTTATCTACAAACTCATTTTCATTTTTTATAATGTATTTTTTACAACGATCACACAAAACTCCATTGAGGTGACCGCAACCTCTACAAGCGTACGGAAAGAGGATGTCCAAAATGCTTATTTTTGTTGTATTTTTTACATCAAACTTCATAATAGCCTTGATTTTATCATAGATGTCGTTTATAATAAAGCTTAACAATTAATAATTGTGGAGGAAATTAAAGCAATGGCTCGTACTAATAACGACGACATGCTGATGGAAGATGAATTGGCAGCTGCCTTTTTAGATGAACCAGCCTCTGCTGCTCCAGCCCCAGAGCCGGAGATGATCGCAGAGCCGGAACAACCATCAGAAGAAGATGAGTGGGATGATAATACTGACGATTTTCCAGGACAGCTCGCTGTAGATGTCTATGAAACCGCCGACAAATTAATAGTTAAAGCTCGTACAGCTGGCATTTCAAAGAGTGATCTTGATGTTAGCATCTCAGATGGAATTTTGACCATCTCTGGTGTTTTGAGCGGTGGCGAAGATGAGCACACTACTCGTTGGCACATTCAGGAATGTTACTGGGGCGAGTTCTCTCGTGCAATCGCATTACCAGTTGCTGTTAAGGAAGATGAGAACAGCGTCAAGGCTGAACTCAAGGATGGCGTTTTAACTATCTCCTTCGAGAAAGAAAAGATCGAAACTACCAAGCGCATCCCTATTCAATAATTCACCTAGAAATAAAAAATACCCTCTCGCAAGAGAGGATATTTTTTCTGGGATGTTTTTATCCAAACACCCCATCTAGTACAAAGTTTACAATCGCATAAGCCAAAACCGCAATAATCAGGCCAATTAACCCATATAATATCGTACTTTTCGCCTTCTGGACTTTATTAGAATCACCAGTGGAAGTCATAAATAAGAATCCACCATAGATCACTACAATCACCGCCACTACACCCAAAACTGGAATAATCACGCCGATAATCTTACCAACGACATTCATTAGCCCATTGTCGCCTTCCGTCGCCTCAATATTGCACTCGGCCAACGAACTAACATTACTACCAGCTCTCTTACTCCCCTCAGGACACGTAATCCCATACCCCGGCACCGCCAGCATACTTGCCATTATTACACTCATAATCGCCCCCAAAACATAGATTTTTTTCATTGTACTCCTTTTTCTAATCCCTACTTCTATCATACCATATTTCATCAAAAAAGCACCCATGAAAGGTGCTTTTCAGATAAAATTAAACTCCTAAAACTTTATCGAGCACAAATCGCACGATCGCATAAGCGAGCAGCGCAATCACCAGCCCCACAATCCCATAAAGAATCGTATTTTTAGCTTTCTGCACTTTCGACACATCACCGGTCGACGTCATATACTGAAAACCGCCCAATATAATTACGGCCACCGCTAAAAGCCCCATCACGCCAAACACAACGTTCAGCATTGTTCCGACTTTATCCATCAACGACTCGCTATTCGAGGCACTACCATTAGCTTTCACCTCTGTTTTATTTAAATACGATTTATCGTAAGCGGCAACCGCCGGCACTGATATTAAAACGGCAGCACCCACCGTTGCAAAAGCCCCCAGCTTTGTAGAAATATTCTTCTTCATATCTTTTCCTTTTTTATCTATAACCATTATAACACACTTTCACAAAAAGCAACAACTTTATATTTTATTTAAAATAAATCGCACAATCATAAACGCTAACCCCGATACGATTAGTCCCACAATCGCCCAGAGAATGACATTTTTTCCACGCGTCACTTTTTGCAAGTTACCAGCCGAAGTTAAAAGCAAAAAACCACCATAAATCACCATCACTACCGCAATCACCCCTGTTATTTTTAAAACTTCCTTAATCACTTTCCCGACAATATTCTCGTGTATAGTCCGATTTTCAGAACACCCAGCCAACTCCTTTTCTTCAGTCGTATAATTCCCATTACAAATACTTTTATTAAAATTCACCGCCCACGTACTCTGTTGCAATCCAAAAATCACCACTAAAACCGCCCCAATTACCGCCAAAACCAACTTTTTCATCTATTTCACCCCTTTCATCACAAAATAAGTAATCGCCGACGCCAAAACCACAATTATTAACCCCACAATCGCAAAAATCAGAGTATTCTTCGCCTTCGCAATTTTCCCCGGATCACCACTCGAAGTCATCATCGAAATCCCCGATATTATCACAAAAACTACCGCAATCACCCCTGCAAAAGCATAAACCGCAGCTAGCGCATTCTCCACCACATCGCCCGGATTACTTTGTGGCAGCCCCTTAATCAACTTCTTAGTTTTACCTTCTTCACTCGCAAAAAATTCCATTACGCCCCCTTCGTGATAATTGATGAAATTGTATTCATAATTACCGCCGCTAACAAGGAAATAATCAACCCTACGATCGCTGATGTTAGAGTTTTCTTACCTCGCGCCGCCCGCCCCGGATCACCGCTCGACATCATAAACTGATATCCGCCAACCACAATAAAAATAATCGCCACATAACCGACGACCACCGATAAATCAAACAATATGTTCAACGCAATTTTAGTTATATAAGTCGCAATTCGCTTATTGCTACCACCAAATTCGTCTGAATTCGGCGATTTCATCTGGCATTTTTCATCGACCAGGCCATAATACCACGGCCTCATCCCCAGAATATAAGTATAACAACTTTTCGTCCCCCCATCCGCCACCACCACTGGTGATGCAATAATCCCCCCTGTTAAAAATACCCCCAAAATAGATAAAAATGTAAAAATCTTCTTCATATACCTCTATAATACCACACTTTTTATTTTGATACAAAAAGTAGGTTATACCTCTTGACGAAATCGCTTATGTGTGGTATAATTAATAGTGATATAAGGTGTTTTATGAAAAAGAAGTTTAATCTAAAAAAATACTTCCTTCTGCCTGTTTTGGCCTTATTTTTGGCGACCTTAACCGTTTTCACCCCTGTTACGGTATATGCTGATCCAGCTGACAATACTACTAATGCCTCAGAAACCACCGAAAATACCGAGATGGATGAATCCACTGACGAATCCGAAACAAAGAACGATGCTACCGGATCTACCACCAAAACAGATACTGAAGACGAAGACGAAGACAAAGACAAAGACAAAGACAAAGACGAAGACGAAGATGATGAGGAAGAAACCTCTTGTTATGACCAAACCGGAGCCGTTGGCTGGGTTATTTGTCCGTCATCTGATTTAATTGCCAAAGCTACCGATGCTCTCTATTCCGTCATCGAAACTTTCCTCCAGATTCGCCCGCTCACCTCTGATACATCATCTCCAATCTATCTTGTTTGGCAATACGTCCGCAATATCACTAATATCATCTTTATTATTCTACTACTCGTTGTCGTCTGGTCACAACTTACCGGCATCGGCATCAACAATTACGGCATCAAAAAAGTCCTTCCACGCATCATCATCGCCGCCGTTTTAGTCAATCTCTCTTATTTTATCTGTTCAATCGCCATCGACACCAGTAATATTCTTGGTTATTCATTACGCAATTTTTTCCTCAATATCGAAAAAACCGTCGCAGCCTCATCTGACGCAGTTGTCATCTCTTATACCGACTTATTCACTGGTCTCACCACCGGTGCAGCGGTTGGGGGCGTCATCATCTCAGTCACTGGTGGTCTTGGCGCTTTCTTCTGGATGCTCATCGGCGTCCTTATCGGTGCAATTATCGCCGTTTTCACCGGCTTACTCACCGTTTCGCTCCGCCAAGCCGTCATTGCCATTCTCGTCATGATCGCACCACTCGCCTTCGTCGCTTATCTCTTGCCAAACACCGAAAAATACTTCCGCAAATGGAAAGATACTTTTATCCAAATGATCATTTTTTACCCAATGTTCAGCGTCCTCTTTGGCGCCTCTGAACTTGCCGGCTGGACCATCATTTCATCTGCCAACGGTAGTGTTCTCTGGATTATTCTCGGTATGGCAGTCCGCGTTATTCCGTTAGTTTTCTCAATTAAGCTCATGCAAATGAGTGGTACCGTCCTCGGTGAAGCTGGTCGCTTTATCGGTGGCTTCGGCAACCGTATCAATGGCGCTGTCCAGCCAATGATTGGTCGCCGAGCCGAAATGAGCCGCAATCGCTATATTGTCAACTCCTCTAATCCAGGCGCACATCTTCGTCGTTATATGGACAACCGTCGCATGCTTCAAGAAAAAGACATTGAAAACTCTATGCGTCGCCGCAATTCCATGGCTAACATCGCTTCCAGCAAGAAAATCGCTGGTATTGTCGGCTACGACAAAGATGGTAATCCAATCACCAAGACTAATTCTTACACTCGTAACGCCAAACTTGCAGATACTCTTGATATGGAATCTCAAACCGCTACTTTAGATAGCGCTCACGTTCTTAGTAGTTATGATAAATACCACGGCAAAACCACTTCCGATGTTCGCTTAGCACGCCGCACCGGCAACAGCGCCTTTGAGCTTCGCCGTGCCACTTTTACCAAGATTAACGACGACGAAGCCGATGAAAACTACTTAGTCGACCGCTTCATGTCAGCTGCTTATAAAGGTCATGATTCATACGAATATAAACACTTTATTAAGTCTGCCGCTGGTGGTCTTGGTGAAAAGGGAACTGAATCCGTACTCGCACAAGTCTTAAATGAATCTTCTAAACAAGAATCTCGCCATCGCCACGACACCGCTATTCTCATTAACAAATTCGGTCACAATAAAAGTTATTTCCGTAGCATGATGGCAGGTTATAAAGTCGACGACAATGGTATTGCTCTCGACAGAGATGGTAATCAAATTGAAAGTCAGCCTGGTGAACTTCTTAAAAATGATCCATCCAAACTTGTTCCATACGAAACTATGACCGATGATCGTCTTGGTGATAGTCCATTGGTTGATGAAAATGGTGAAATATTCATGAATATTCTTGACGATAAAGGTAATTTCATCACTCGTATCTACAAACACGATAGCCCGGCCATGAAAGAAATTCTTTCCAATTTCGATATGACGATTAATGATCCAATTAACGGTTTCTATGGCGTTTTAGCAGGTATTTACGAAGGCGACTACACTAATGTCGGCCTCGCCAATGTTGGTCTCGCAAAATATCGTACCACAATTGCTCGTGGCGCCCTATCTGCTAGATTCAAAGAAAAAGCCGCCTATGCCAGCCCATACTGGACTACTATGGTTTCCCAAGGTTACATTCAAAACTATTGTCACCAGAATCTCGCTCGTCTCGATAGTCTTGGTAAAACTGCCAAACCTGGTAATTTCAACACTCAAGATAAAGCTGAATTTAAACAAATTGCCAAACTTATTAATCCAGATAACTGGAATGAGGACTGGTTCCCAGAAGACGCTCTCCGCACATTTAAGAATGTTAACGGCGAACATCTCCATGGTACACGCTATATCCTTAACGATGATGGCAGCTACGCTCTCGATGAAAACAATGAACGCATCACTCAAACCGTCGACGTCGAACAAGCTACCTACGAAGAATTAATGAACACTGTTCGTGCTGAATATCTTTTCCCAACTATTAAGAAGATTACAACTATGATGGCGCGCGGTAACACTCAAAGTACCATTGATAATCTCAAACCTGGTACGGCCAAAGAAATTGATAATATCCATAAGCAACTCGAACGTATCAGTAGCGAGGAAGAAATTAAGAATCTTGGTGGATATATTGATCCTCTCAAGCCACAAGATGATGATGCTCGTAGTACTTTTCGTGAAATCAACCAAGCAATTACCCCAAATCCCCACAAACGACACGGCGGTGGTAGTGGTAGTGGTGATGGCGGAAATAGTGGCGACAACGGCGGTGACGGCAGTAGCGACAATGGTGGCACGCCACCAAATACTCCACCATCAGGCGGTAGTGGTGGCGGTAGCAACCCACCTCGCCAACCTAATGACAATCCAATTCCTCCATCAGCAGACTTACGGGATCGCCTGAAAGACGTCACTAGTGACGTAAATCAAGAATTGCTCGAGCATATTAGAGATTTAGCCGACGTCAATCCTTATTCACCACGCGATTTTGCTGAAGAAGCACTTGGATATCTCGACGAGAACGTCCATCGAAGTGAAATTGCCAGATACGTAGCAGATGATTTAGCTACCTATATGGACGAGCTTAGTGATGAGAACACTGACAAAATTTACGAATTCATTGTCGACGCATTTAATTCATACGGTTAAACAAAGCTAGATTCTAGTTCTTAGTGCAAGTTTTTTTGCGAGGAATAAGTGCGGCGTTTTGCCACATTTTTTCCTGCGGGCTCTTCCAGCCTAA
>Ga0065708_1039893_pt1 | contig 29101 bp, 27 predicted proteins | sample Hoacrofraction12_2_FD_59095 | JGI IMG/M metagenome (GOLD analysis project Ga0065708, IMG submission 59095) | Hoatzin crop microbial communities from Cojedes, Venezuela, sample from fiber fraction 12 v1 | ecosystem: Host-associated > Birds > Digestive system > Esophagus > Crop | place: Venezuela... | reverse complement strand
CATCGTAATGGCCATAATGCTCGGTGCCGGACTGGACGTGGGCATGGAGCAGACGACAAACATCGGAAGGATAGACGGCGTCATCAACACGGCAAACCATCTCTATATAATCGAGTTCAAGCTGGACAGGACTGCAGACGAGGCCGTGCACCAGATAGACGAAAAAAAATATCTCCAAAAATATATGGTGCCCGCCCGCAGCAAGGGAAAGACGATTCACAAGCTAGGTATCAACTTCTCTTATAAGGACGGAGTGAAGAACATCTACGACTGGAAAGAAGAGATCGTAAAATAGCAGGTTGATTCTACAGATGGAATTCAACGGGCGAGACGATGCTAGAGAGGCCGTTTCGCCCTTTTCGTTATCATCAAGAATGGGAATTTGAAATCTCCCTTTCAGGTTGTATCAAATCAAATATTTGGCTATATTTGCAGATATCTACTTAAACTTGGATTAACTTAACGGGTATGAATTTAATTTACAGAAACGCTGAGAATGAGCAGCTTTCACGCCAGCTATGGATGTCTAGAAACAAGGGTAGCCGCCTTACGCTGCTCTCTGGGGTAAGAGGAACGGGAAAGACCGCCCTCGCAGTCACATCTACCAAGGGGACGCCACGGCTTTACTTCAAGCTTTCGGGAAGAACGGACAAGGCTCTGCTCACCGAGTTCGTCGACCAGGTGCATGACGTGCTTGATGTTTTCGTGCCCAACACGGTCCGTACCGTCAGGGACCTCATCGGCTTTCTTGTAGGGGTATCAAGGACGAAGCCCTTCACCCTCATACTCGACGGGTTTGACTCATTCGTGAGCGGCGATCCTGACACTGCGACCGTCCTTAGGAAGAAGCTCGACGAGCTGAAGGAGGGAGGACACCTCAACCTCATTGTCCTTACCAGCAGCCCCGACCTTACCGATGAGCTGTTCTTCCAGAAGGATTCTCCGTTTAGGAACAAGGTCGACCTCTCCATAAACCTAAAGCCCTTCACCATCGACCAGATAGCCGAGGGGCTTGCCTCCCAGGGAAAGAATCTCTCCAGCGAGGACCTTCTGGCCTTCTACATGGTTACCGGCGGAATGCCCGAATATGTGTCGCTTCTATCCTCCCACAGCGACCTTACCAAGGAAGGAATCTACACGAAAGTCTTCTCTGAAGGCTCCCGATTTGTGAAGGAGGGGGGCTCCGTTCTTACGGCGCTGCTTGGAAAGAACCGTGAGGTATATGTCTCCATACTGCATCAGATAGCGATGGGCAACAAGTCCCAGAGGGGGATCGAGTCGAAAATCGGCGGCTCCAACGTAGGAGGGCACCTGATGAAGCTGGAGAACGACTACGGACTCATAAGGAAAGTGCGCCCGCTGCTCGCAGGCCCATCAAGTCGCAATGTCGTGCGCTACGAGATCGTAGACCTTTCCATACTGTTCTGGCTCCGCTACATAGGGAACAACCGCCTTCTGGTTGACTGCTTCGAGTACGATGAGATAAGAAGAAGGGCCCTTGAGGACTTTCCCGTCCTAGCAAAGGAGGTCTTGAAACGCTGCTTCGCACAGAGGGTGCTCGACCAGAACCCCGGCATAGAGGTTGGCGGAGATTGGAAAAGCGGCCAGAGCGAGGAGATCGACATCGTTGGCGTAAACAGAAAGAGCCGCTCAGCCATTCTCGGAGCCGTGGAGTTCAGCGAGGCCGACTTTGACAAAAAGCCTTTCCTGACGAGGGTGGAGTCCCTCCGGAAAGGCCTTCTTAGGAAGTATTCGATAGATTCCCGGCTGTTTACCCTTGACGAGCTCTAGGGCTGCGGGCTATTTCGCCGGCTCGGCGATAGTCTTGCCATGCTCCTTTGCCACGACCTCTTTCCAGATGTCGGTGTAGCCTGGCTGCGTAAGGCCGTCGGGCGTCCCTTCGTTATGCACGGAGTGCTTGAAGCTTCCGTCCTCGTTCTGGGCCTTCACGTTGCCGTCGATAAACTTCACGAGGAGAATCTTCTCAAGATCCACCCATGCCTTGAACTGGTCCTGGGCCGTGTTTACTGAATAATCGGTCAGCAGTTTCCTGATGTCGGCGAAGCTTTCGGAAGTGCAAGTCCAGGGGTCCTCTCCCTTTGAAAGCTTCCCTTTCAGGGAGTTGTAGAGCGCTATTGCTTTCACATCGTTCTCGTGCACCTTTGTGAATACCTGGTCCTTTTCGAAGCTGTCTATCCTCTCCCTTACATAGGGTGCCATCTGGTTGTACATTTTGTAGCAGGCGTTTGATATGCGGTTGTTGATCCAGAACGAAGAAGTCTCGGAGTAGGTCAGAAGGTTTCCGTTGCCTTCCCTGAAGCACTCGGGCACCTGGTCTGTGTTGGTGTATATGGGGGTGAGGTATGAAGTTGCCGCATCGTCCGTTCCGAACCAGATGATTCCGCCGATTACATCGGGGAAGTCTGCCCTTGCCTGGCCAACGAACCAGAATCCGGTCTGCTGGGTGGCTATCGCCCTTTCGTTTATGTACTTCTGTCCCTCATACTCGAACCCCATCGGCCTCCAGCGGTATGGAAGTGCGTTTCCGCCCGCCCCTATGTCCTTTGTCATGTCCATGGGAGTTCCCTCGTAGTGGTCCCTCATGACATCGGCAATGTCCTTGACGGAAAGCTTCCTTGCAGGCTTTATCCAAAGGGGCATGTGGTTGTCCTTGTTGTAGCCCATTGCATACTCGAGGTAGTCCGAGGCAGACTTGGTGACGGTGGCTCCGCTCTTGTCCTCGAATGAGAAAGTACCCTGTCCAAGGATGTTGAATGCGCTCCATACCCTTGCCTCGCAAGCCCTAAGTCCGCTGAAGTCAAGGGGGCAGAATGCGTCAGCGAAGCTGAATGCGGAGTCATCTCCGTCAAAGTAGCCGTGGTTCCTTGCCCATGATACGATATCAGGGGAGTAGAGGCAGTTTTCGGGATCGTCCTTGGGGAAGTTCCTTATCCTTGACTGGTTCGCATGGGCGCAGATGTATCCGTCGGGAACCTTCATGGCAACCCACAGGGCTCCCTTCTCTCCGGTGCCTCTTCCTACCATCTCCATGATCCACACTTCTTCCTTGTCGGCGATTGTGAAAGTCTCGCCTTCGGAAGCGTATCCGTACTGGGCGACGAGCTCAGTCATACACTTTATGGCCTCTCTTGCGGTTGCGCACCTTTCAAGGGCGATGTAGATGAGGGAACCGTAGTCCATGATACCATTCCTGTCCACAAGGTCCTCCCTTCCGCCAAATGTGGTCTCAGCCACGATGAGCTGGTGCTCGTTCATGTTTCCGACCCTTTTGTAGGTGCTGCCCACCTGGGGGATTTCACCAAGGGGCTTGCTGGAGTCCCAGTCCAGAATCTTTCTCATTGTGCCCTTTGGCCACTTTGATGCAGGAGTGAAATAGAGCTCACCGTAGAGCCAGTGGGAGTCTGCCGCATAGGAAACCAGGACCGATCCGTCGGTGCTGGCGCCCTTGGTCACGATAACGTTTGTGCAGGCGTCACCCCTTCCCTGGGACAGGCACAGTGCCATTGCTCCCAGGACGATAGTGCGTGCGATTGTTTTGCCTTTCATATCCTTTGTTGGTTATTTTTCACTATTTTTGCCAGTTGGAAATACAAATCTATTAAAAATTTGGCGATGAAAAGAATGTTTTTCTCCCTAGTCCTGGGAATTTCCCTGTTTCTGTTCGGCTCCACTTTCGCCTCCGCGCAGAGCCAGAATGGCGAGCAGCCCTCGATGGAGGAGATGGCAATACAGCAGGCGGAGAAGCTTGGCGAGTCCCTCAAGCTTGAGGACTGGCAGGTCTTCTACGTGGACTCCACCCTGCGCAACGACTACCTCGCGATGGAGGCCGAGCTTAACGAGCTCAAGGCTGCAAAGGTAAGCAATACGGACCTTTACATGAGTGTGCAGGACAAGTGGATGCAGCAGATAGCCGATACCTTCAGGAAAATCTTCAACGACGAGCAGTGGGAGCGCTTCCAGAAAAGCGGGGGAGCCAAGGCCCAGAAGGCCCGCGACAAGAGAAGGGCCAAAGAGGTAAATGTAAACAGAAAGAAAAGATAGAACAAATATGATGAAGGAGCAGATAGAGCAGATCCTCTCTGAACTTAAGGATCTGAAGTGCCAGAGTGAAAAGGAAATCGAGGAGGCGAGAGTCCGCTTCCTTGGAAAGAAGGGTGAGATCACAGCCCTGTTTGACGAGTTCAGGAGCTATCCTCCCGAAATGAAGAAGGAGTTCGGACAGAAGCTGAACCTTCTGAAAAAGCAGGCTGCCGACACTATCCAGCAGCTAAAGGACTCGGTTGTGGCGTCTCCTGCAGCATCCCAGTCAAAGGAGGACCTCACATTGCCGGGCGATCCCTACGAGCTGGGGTCGCGTCATCCCGTATCAATAGCACGTCAGCAGATAGTAAGCATATTCAGAAAGTTCGGTTACGATGTGGCTGAAGGACCGGAACTTGAGGACGATTACCACGTGTTCGAGGCCCTCAACTTCCCTCCCAACCACCCGGCAAGGGATATGCAGGATACGTTCTTCGTATCCACTGGACATCCGAACCCTCTGCTTCTAAGGACCCACACTTCATCAGTACAGGTACGTGCGATGGAGAAGATGTCCCTTCCAATCAGGGTCATCTGCCCCGGAAGGGTGTTCAGGAACGAGGCCATATCCGCCCGTGCACACTGCATCTTCCATCAGGTCGAGGGACTCTACATTGATGAGGGAGTGACTTTCGCAGACCTCAAGCAGGCCATTCTCCTTTTCGCAAGGGAGATGTTCGGTCCTGATACGAAAATCAGGATGAGGCCCTCGTACTTCCCCTTCACCGAGCCTTCGGCAGAGGTCGACGTGAGCTGCAACATCTGCAAGGGCAAGGGCTGCAACATATGCAAGGGTTCAGGATGGCTTGAGATCCTGGGGTGCGGAATGGTTGACCCCAACGTCCTGGAGGCTTCAGGAATAGACAGCAAGAAATACAGCGGATTCGCTTTCGGAATGGGTGTTGAGAGAATCGCCATGCTAAAGTGGCAGGTGAACGACCTTAGGCACTATTTCGAAAATGACATGCGATTCCTCAAGGAGTTCTCCTCATGTGTAGAAGTATAGCCTCTTAGACAGAAGATTCTTTGACGGCCGTAGTTTTATGTGACTGCGGCCTTTTCTTTTGCCCGAAGGACAGGAAACAGAAATCACCATAAACAAAAATGACAGCCGAGGCTGTCATCATCTGGAGCGGAAAACGGGATTCGGACCCGCGACCTCAACCTTGGCAAGGTTGCGCTCTACCAACTGAGCTATTTCCGCATAGGTTTGGGATTGCAAATGTACGACAAATTTTCCATTCGCCAAATTTTTTGTTAAAAACTTTTTTAGGGTCGGGGATGATTGCTACTTTTCAGAAGCATTTGACACTAACAGTTCCAATTTGTCAACCCAGCTATTGAACCGAGGACACTTCTCCCTTATTTCATCAATACTTAATTTATTGAATACTATCCTTGTGTCTATGGTTTTCCTGTAATTATATATTTTCTCAAGCCTTTTTGAAGGAGCCGTTTGGGGACCATTGTTTATGTTTTCAGGGTTAGGATATTTTTGTTGGATTTCTATGATCTTGTCGAAAAGCCTGTCATTTTTGATAGCAGCTCTTAATCCTGCCTCGTTGGAAAACATTAGTGCCTCAAATTCAAAAACTTGAATATATGGAAAGAAATGAAGGGCATCGATTACACCTTCGTTGGCGATATCTTTACAAATGGCTTCTTCTATTTTGTCTACTAATTTGCTATTAGTTGTAAACGCCGGAAAATCATTGGGGAGGCGGAAGAAGTCTAATAGTGTAGTAATGAATATGTGATTAGGACGAGCGCAACTCTTTATTTCATTTTTGAAATACTGATATCCAACATTGCCTCCTTTGGCTTTTTTTACACGATTTGTCGTAATTTTCTGGGTAGTCATAACCATATTCCATCCATGTTTGTTGCCAAGATATGGAATAAGATAATTATTGATGAAGATAGCCTCACTTTCTCCCTCTACTATGAATATCAAGCGATCCATATCAAGCACCACCGAATTTGTTCATCTCCCATATTTCTCCAAGAGTGTATTCGTCAAGCCACCCCTTGAGCTCATCTGTCGTGAGTCTCCTCATGCTGGATGAAGAATTGTCAAAATCCGCCATGATTATATCCTCAGGATCGAAGTTGTTGATTAGGTCGATGGATTGTGTGGACAGAATGATTTGAGACTTTTCAGAAGCCTTGTGTATCATATCTCCCAGCAGCATTATGGCTTTAGGATGCAATCCTAGCTCTGGTTCATCTATGATGATTGTCCTTGGTGGATTAGGTTGCATGAGGAGAGTCGTCAGAGCTATGAAACGGAGAGTTCCATCCGAAAGCTGGTTTACATCAAAAAAATAGTCTTCCGCTTCTCTATGCACCCATTGCAGGCTTATGATATCATTGTTGAACTCGTTTGGGCTCAGCCTGAATGTTTTTAGGGGTGGAAATACCGTATTCACTACTGCAACGATATCATCAAAGTAATCAGGGTATTTTTCTTTTATGAGATAGAGGATTGCTGGCAGATTGGCACCATCGCTTCTCAGCATGCTATTGTCGTTTATGTAAGCATGGAGCTTTAGCGGAGAAGTTTTGCCAGTATCATGGAAATGATACACATCGAAGGTTTGTATATATTCGTTGATAAATGCTGCCTGACCATTCATCCTTTTCTTGAAGTCTGTTTCCAGCATATGGGTCCCGTGATTTTGGAAATCATCTTCACCTTTTTCACCATTAGCGGATGTGGATGTGCTGACATTTTCAATGAACAATTTGTCTTGTGCTTCAGCTAGCGAAACGAGGAAGCGACTTTTGGGTGTATCGGCATCTTTCTGAAAATACAGACTGATATCTATCTTATTGGAATTTTTCCGTCCCATGTGCAGAATCCGGTCCGCTCCTCCATTGGAGATGACATATTTCTGGAGATTCTGTTCGTATATCTCTTTTACGAATTTGAAGATGCCAATGAAATTGCTTTTGCCTACGCCATTGGGACCGATAATGATATTTCTTTGGGACAGAGGAATATCCAGCTTGCGAAAGGACTTGAAGTTTTGTACAGATAGCCTACTGATCATCTTATTAAATATCCATTCTATTGTTTTACGATACTTTGGAATTCAGGAGATAGACAATATGTTCGTGTTTTATCCCATGATTTTTCAAAGATAGCATTTTCTCTGGAATATGGAAATATTATTATGGCTATCCCTTTCTCGCAATCCACCAAGTATTCGCCTAGACTTTTCTCATTATACCCAAATGGGAACCCCTTTTAAGGGCTTAGTCAATCTTTTTCAATGATAGCATTTCTATCCCAGTCATTTCGTATTTGCAGAATACAATCTTTTTGGCTGGTTGTGGAATTTCAGTAATGGATAAGGGCGGTTCTTTTGCAAAAGAACGAAATTATTAATATTTTTGGACTCATTAAAACCATTTTTTGTAACAGTTATGAAGAAATCTCTAATTACTCTCGCTGCGTGCATCTTCGTTCTCTGCCCCGGTTGCGGCTCAATGAAGAACATGTCGAACACAGGTAAGGATGCCATCATCGGAACAGGTGCCGGTGCTGCTGTAGGTGCCGCCGTAGGCGCTATCTTCGGAAGTGGCAAGGGTGCCGCCATCGGCGCTGCCATAGGTGCAGGTGTCGGAGCAGGCGCAGGTGCTGTCATCGGCAACAAGATGGACAAGAAAGCCGCCGAGCTCGAGGCCCAGCTTGCCGAGGCTGCAAAGGTTGAGACTGTAAAGGACGTCAACGGTCTCGAGGCCATCAAGGTCACCTTCGCCAGCGGAATCCTCTTCCCTACCAACGGAACAGCTCTTTCAGATGCTTCCAAGACACAGCTCCAGAACTTCGCCACCAGCATGAAGGACATGACCGACACTGACATTACGGTATACGGCCATACCGACAACACTGGAACCGCAGAGGTTAACGAAAGGATTTCAGCGCAGAGGGCCAACTCCGTTGCCGACTACCTGAAGTCTCTTGGAATCGCCTCCAACCGTATCACCACCGAGGGCAAGTCCTACAACGAGCCTGTCGCTGACAATGGAACCGAGGCCGGAAGGGCGCAGAACCGCCGTGTAGAGGTTTACATCACAGCCAACGAGGCTATGATAAAGAACGCAGAGGCTGAGGCTGCCAACAAGTAGTCTGCCCTATCAAGGAAAAATGCCGCCGGGAATCCCCTGGCGGTTTTTTCATACATGGGGGATTCGGATTGCCTTGACCCGCCTAGGGTATTTTTTCTTTGCAATTGAGCAAAATAGTTGCTATCTTGCAAGTTGCTTGATTCGGGACTTCGATGAAACGCTATCTCCTACCCGCCTTACTGCTTATCCTGGCGGCTTTTTCATGCACCAGGAACAGGGAAATTGTGACCAATACGTTGGAGCACTCCTACGTGAACGCCCTCTCCGAAGGCTCAAGGGACTCCATATCCATCAATCTCATACTTGAATACCCTACCGAAGGTGTTTCCAGAAAGTTCCGCGAGGGTGCATGCATGAGCATCGCATCCTTGCTCCTAGGTAATGCCCCAAGTACGGATGGAGAAGGATACGAGACCCTTTTCGATTCAGAGCAGGAGTTCGTATCACGCGTGCTTGAAAACTACCGCACAACGTTCGGAGAGATGCACAAGGATTCCGGGGAGAGTGGTGGAATGATGTCCTGGGAGGAGTACGCCTCCGGAATATTCTCAGGCCGCAATGGCGGAGTCATCTCCTACCTTCTTCACAGGGCGAGCTACGAAGGAGGAGCCCACCCCAACGAATGGGATGACGGAATGGTCCTCTCCCTTAAGGACGGCCGCAGAATCGGGCAGGACGAGTATTTTGTGGAAGGATACCCTGACAGCCTTTCCGTCCTTCTTACAAGACACCTAAAGGAACAGTCCGGAAGCGAATTCGAAGAGCTTTTCAAAAAGGACCTTTCCCCCAACGGCAACTTCATAGTATCCGAAGAAGGCGTCACTTTCATATTCAACCCCTATGAGATTGCAGCCTACTCTTTCGGCACTATAAAGGTTACGGTGCCCTGGAGCGAGGCTTCATCCCTTGTCAGGAAACAGTTCAGGTAAAGACAACCAAAATATATCGACCCATGAAAAAAATCCCACTCAAGATTCTGCCGGCCTTTTTCCTTTCACTAGCGCTATTTGGCTGCAAAAACGCCCCTAAGGAGATCAGGACCGAACATATGAAGCACTCCTTCCAGGAAGCATACAAGAGCGAGGCCCCCGACTCAGTCGCAGCCGAATTCGATGTAGAATACATCGTCGAAGGATTCAATAAGGAGGCCCTGGATTCGATGAACACGGCAATCTGCTCCTTCCTCTGCGGAAGCCGCCAGTACTCGGATCTTTCAGGCGCAGTTCCATCGCTTTGCGCCAAGCTTGCGGAAAACTATCGCAAGGGAGTTGAGGAATTGCAGAAGGACCTGGACCAGGAGGCTATCGCAAACCAGAGATCATACGGCGCCTACAACTGGACATATGACTACGAGGGAAAGGTTGGAAAGGTATTTGACGGCATTCTTCCCTACAAGTTCACGGTAACCAGCTACGAGGGCGGAATGCACGGCTACTCTGGCGACTACTGCATCCTCCTTTCATCCGATAGTGGAAAAATCATAAAAGAGGAAGATTTCTTTGTCGACGGATACAAGGACCGCTTGGGGTCCATGATCCTTTCATCGATAAAGGATAGCGGAAGGCTCGAGGATCTGTTCAACCACGACAGTGTAGAGTCCAACGGCAACTTCTACGTCGAGAGCGGCGAGATTACCTACATATACAATCCCTATGAGATAGCACCCTACGCAAGCGGAAAGATCGAAGTGAAGCTTCCGTGGAAGACTGTGGAGCCTATCCTGAGGGATGAGTTCAAACCCGGGGAAACGAAATGAAAGACTCTCCAAGGTGGCTGATCCTAAGGGTGGACGGGCGTATCGCCTGCGTTTCCACCGTTCTTTCCGATACCCGGGGAGTCCTCCAGGGGCTTGAGACGTCAAAGGTGTCCTGGGAAAAGATCGAGGTCACCCACGCTACCACCGATGAACTTTTCGAGATATCACGCAGTATAACCTGGGAGGACCTCTGCATAGTCGGTACCGAGTTTCAGAAGAGCGTGTGGAAGGGCCTTTTCGACATAACCCATGCAGAAGGTGCGTCACCAAGGCTTCTGAGCTACTCGGAGTTCTCCCGTGAGATAGGAAGGCCATCCTCTGTCAGGGCCGTATCGCACGCAATAGGACTCAACCACATACCTGTCATAATCCCCTGCCACCTGATCATTCCGCAGGAGTCTGCAGACCGTCTCCGAGAAATCGAGGCCGGGGAGAACTCACTTTTCCAGTGGAGGACGCTTTACGTTGTGGACCGCTTCATAGACTACGGGTTCTATTCGGTAGGCGGAACCCCTTCCCAGGGAAAGGAAATAAAGAGGATGCTAATCAGAAAACATTTGACACTTCAATACGACCAATGAAGAAGTTTCTTATCATGCTGGCCTTCGCGGCCATCTGCATTCCGCTATCTGCGGAACACTACAAAAAGAGCCTGTTCAACGATGGGTGGACATTCACAAAGGACGGAGAGATGAAGGCGGTGACCCTGCCGCATGACTGGGGCGTGGAGGGACCCTTCGAGCAGGTCTATCCCGGTGAGACCGGAAAGCTTGCATGGTGGGGACAGGCCACATATTCAAAGACCTTCAGCGTTCCCGAAGACGATATGAAGCTGAGGAAGCGCTACTGGCTTGACATCGACGGGGCCATGTCCCATGCGAAAGTCTACTGCAACGGCTCCCTTGCAGGGGAGTGGCCCTACGGCTACGCATCCTTCATGGTGAACCTCACCCCTTTCATCCATGAAGGGGAGAACAGGATCGAAGTTACCCTTGACAACCCCGAGAACTCTTCGAGGTGGTATCCTGGCGGAGGACTGTACCGCAATGTCTGGCTTACCGTATGCGACCCTGTCGGCTCCGACCATAACGGGACATACATAACGACTCCTTATGTCTCTGCGGAAAGCGCCACTGTGAAGGTGCGCACAACGCTTCGAAACGATACTGACAAACCCGCAAAGGGAACTGTTACAACATTTCTGTGCTACGACGACAAGGCTTTTTCCAAGGATGTCGTGGAATTTTCAGACCTTAAGGAGAACAAGGACGTAGAGCAGAGCTTCAGCGTGTCCTATCCAAGGCTCTGGTCCCCCGACAGCCCTGAGAGGTACTGCGCCATAACCGAGATATCCACTTCGGACGGAGTGTATTCAGATACTGTCTATACATACTTCGGCATAAGGAAGGCAGAGTGCAAGGAAGACGGGTTCTACCTTAACGGGGAGAAGACTTTCCTGAAGGGAGTCTGCCTTCACCATGACGCCGGAGCGATAGGCGCAGCCTGGAACTACAGCGCCTGGATCCGTCGTCTCAACATGCTGAAGGACATGGGCTGCAATGCTATCCGCACATCACACAATCCTCCGGCCCCGGAGCTTCTCGAGCTGTGCGACGTGATGGGATTCCTGGTGATGGACGAGCTTACCGACACATGGACTATTCCAAAGAAGCCAAACGGATATGCCACAATCTTTGACGAGTGGGCCAGAAAGGACATGGAAGCCCTCATAAAGAGGGACCGCAACCATCCAAGCGTGGTCATGTGGAGCATCGGAAACGAGTGCGGGGAGCAGGGATACGCCGACAAGTGGTACATTCCACAGATGCTCACCGACATCTGTCATACCCTTGATCCCACAAGGCCGACTACCAGCGGCAACGACAACCCATGGGCTTCTGCACAGCCCTACCACGAGACCGTTGATGTGTACGGGTTCAATTACAAGCCGCACCTTTACAAGTCCTTCCACGAAGCAAACCCAACCCAGACTGTCCTGGGAAGCGAGACCGCCTCATGCGTAAGCACCAGGGGATACTACAAGTTCCCCGTGGAGGAGGACAAGTCAAAAGGAGAAGGGGACTTCCAGGTCAGCTCCTACGACCTCTATGCACCTGCGTGGGCGTCCAAGCCCGACTATGAGTGGGCATATGAGGACAGCTGCTCTTTCGTGGCAGGAGAGTTCGTGTGGACTGGATTCGACTACCTTGGCGAGCCTACGCCCTACAATGTGGACTATTCGGTTCTGACCAACTTCCACGACCCCGAGTCGAAGGCCAAGGCCGAAGCCGAGCTTGCCTCCCTGACGCAGGCTCCGCCTCCGTCGCGCAGCTCATATTTCGGGATAATCGACCTTGCCGGATTCCACAAGGACAGGTACTATCTCTATCAGGCGCGCTGGCGTCCTGACCTCCCCATGGTCCACATCCTTCCACACTGGAACTGGAAAGGAAGGGAGGGACAGGTCACTCCCATCCACGTATACACTTCGGGAGACAGTGCTGAGCTTTTCATAAACGGAGTCTCCAAGGGAAGGAAGTCCAAGGGCCCCTATGAGTATCGTATCCGCTGGGATGATGTCACTTACGAGCCTGGAAAGGTGCTTGTCGTAGCCTACAAGGATGGAAACATCTGGGCGACGGATGAAATCAAGACATCGGGAGAGCCCAAGGCAATCGAGGTCGCCTTCGAGAACGGGCATGGACCCATGCCGGGATTCGGAGGGGAACAGCAGGAGAACTATGTGATAAAGGACGACTACAGGAGCGTAAAGGACCTCGTGTTCGTAGACATAAGGATAGTGGACGCAAAGGGGAACTTCGTTCCTACGGCGAACAACAAGGTGAAGGTAACCATATCAGGACCAGCCGAGTTCGTGTTCAACGATTCCGGAGACCCCACGAGCCATACTCCATTCTATAGCGACACCTTCAACGTGTTCAACGGAAGGGGGTCATTCGGTGTAAGGGTGAAGGATTTTGACAAGGTCAAGATAACAGTAAGTTCGGACGGTCTTGAATCCGGAGGCCTCATAATGAAGAGATAAACCTTTAGGAAATTTCTACCTGGGCTTTTCAAGACGTACTTCCAGAATGCATTCTTTGTCGGGTTCAACCTCCAGGGTGAATCCGACAATTGCATATCCGTAGTTTGGAGAGTCGTAGGGGTTAGGCCCCTTTGCATCTCTTATGAAGGGTATTCCTTCGCTGGATGAGAGAATCCTGGTCTTTCCATCCTTTGAAAGGATGATTTTTCCATCAGGAGTGAGGGATGCCTCGGCGCATGAGCACATATGCCAGCTGATCGAAGCGCCCCTATCCTTCAATGTCGCTATGCTGTCCCTTGTGAAAAGGGTGTTTTCTCCATCCAGGTAGACCTGCCTTACACATTCTTTCAAGTCATTCATATACAGAAGGGAAGTGTATATTTCTACACCCTTTTTAACCGGACATTTCCAGGACCTGGAAAAGTCCAGAGAGACGTCCACATCCGGAATCTGTCCGTTTACTGTTAGGATATTGTGACAGATGGGACCAAGGCGGAATATCCTCCATCTGGGGCTGTACTGCTTGTTGTCCCAAAGGTCGACTCCGCTACCCTCTATCCTCTGGTAGTCCTCCCCTCCAATGTCGGCTGCCCATCTTACACCTTCTTCCTCGAAGATGAACGAGCTCACATCGACATGCCCGTGGCTCGATGATGCCATTCCTGCCTTTATTCCGAGGTAGGCGTCGCCCTCGTCCTCCCATCCTTCCCTGTATATGAAAAGAGGAGCGCCCCCGGAGCACTGGTAGAAGTTCCCTTCGGGAGGAGTGACCGCATTAAGGTCAAGTGCACTTCCGTAGATTAGGAAAAGAGGGAAAAGCCGGGGTTCAATGATGCTGTCGAACCCTTTCCTTTCTACGATTCTCAGCTCATTGTATAGGAGGGATGGGTCATGAATCCTTTTTGCCATCCATCCTAGGGCATACTGCACTGAGGCCTCAGGGGAGCAGTCTCCGTAGTTGAAGCAGCCTCCCGAAGGGGTTGTCATCATCTGTATGAACCTTCCCGAACGGAGGAACCCTCCTTCGCTATCGACAAGGCCAAGGTCGCTTCCGAATGCGCTCTCAAGAGCGGAAATGAGCATTATCTCGAAAGTGGATCCGTAGCCCCAGTAGCCGTAGCCTTCCTCGTATCCTCCCTCTGGTGAATAGGACTTCATTGAAAGGGGATTGCTTTCAAGGCAGCGCCTGACAATCCTTTCGCTTTCCGCAGGATAGTCGTCCCACAGGGCTATCGCTCCGTATGTGAGGCCGGCGTTGCAGACCTGGTTCCAGTTGAGAGGGGAGGAATAGAACCATGCGCACCCTTCCTCGTCCTTTGACGGAAGGAATCCTTTTTCTAACATGGCTTTTGAAACGGTCTCCCTCTGGGATGGAGTCATTTCATAGAAAAGCCAGTCGTAGCCTATTGCAAGTGCCATGGTCATTTCTCCCGTGTCAAGGAAATGGGAAGGATTCCATGAAGAGAAGCCGCTAACCTTGAGCATCTCTTCGATGGCCCTTTCGAGGTAGCGCCTGTCTTCGTGCACCCTGAACGAGTATGAGAGGTAGAATATCCTCCTAAGGGCCTCCCTTGAAACGGAAAGCATCCTTCTGCCGGTCATGACCCTTTCAAGGGGAGGTTCACCGAGGATGCTGTCACAGTAGTGCACGATGACACTGTCCGCCTGGGCGAACACTTTCCTGGATCCTATGGCATTCCTTATGCCTTCCTCGCCCTTTTCCCTAAGGAGGATCCTTGGATGCGGACCCGGGTGGGGAATGTCCACATCTTTTGCAGCTTCAGGCGAAGAAAAAAGAAGTGAAACAGCCAGGATGATTCCAGGAAATGTCATCTTCGGGCGCTATTTTCTTTTTCGGTGCAGCTCCTGCCATCTTGATATGGCCTCCAGGAAATAGTAGTCCGCATATGTCAGGGGCACATCCACTTCGGAACCATCCGGCAGATTCCCTACGCTATGCCTTAGGATGAATCCTTCGTTCTCTCCCTTTTTGCTCAGGTACTCTTCGGAAGCCAGGGTGCGGATCTGCTTCTGCGCCATGTCAAGGCAGGAAGCCTTGAGTGTCTTGTCGGAAGTGTATCTTGAAAGTTCTATGAAAGCGGATGCCATTACGGCCCCTGCTGAAGCGTCCTTCGGAGCGGATGGAATCGCCGGATCGTCAAAGTCCCAGTACGGGATTCCGTCATCGGGAAGACGGTACAGAAGCATCTTTGCGATATTCTCAGCCTGTGAAAGATATGTCCTTGAAATGCTCTCGTCCTTCAGGGAGCCGGTCTCCCTTGCCATCATCGTATATCCGTACAGGGCCCAGGCCTGTCCTCTTGCCCATGCGGAGGAGTCGGCATATCCCTGGACCGTCTGCCTTTTTATGACATGTCCGTCGGAAGGGTCGTAGTCTACAAGGTGGAAAGTCGTGAAGTCGTCCCTGAAGTGGTTCTTCATTGTGGTATTCGCGTGCGTCACTGCGACTTTCATAAGCGAGTCTCCTTCCTCTCCTCCGCCAAGGCGTGACACGGTTGTGAGGAGCTCAAGGTTCATCATGTTGTCTATTATCACCGGCCATTTCCATATGTCGCCGTTCCAGCTCCGGATGGTGCCGGTGACAGGGGAGAAGCGTCCGGAGAGCCTCTTTGCGCTCTGCCTTACCATAGGGAGGAAGTTCTCGTCCCTTGTCGAAAGGTATCCCCGGTAGAAGCTGCTCATTACCTGGAATCCTATGTCGTGATCAGTGTTCCTGCTTTCCAGGTCATAAAGCCTAAATGTATGCGTGCGCGCGAGATTCATTATTGCGGTATCTCTTGTGTAGTCGTACACCTGCCACAGGACTCCGGGGTAGAAGCCGCTGCACCACCATCCGATGTCAGTGGTGACAAGTTTTCCAAGGGAATCCAGAGTCCTTGGGCACCTGTCTGCTTCAAGGAGCGAGTCCATGAGGACGACCTGGGCCTTTGCGGTTTCAAATACGCGGCTTGCAAGCCTGTCCATGCTTTCACGTCTGTTGTGATTGCTCCCGCAGGAGATGACTGCGGCTAGCGCTATTGCCGGAAGGATGTATCTAGTCTTCATGGAATCAAATTTAGGCAATTTTTATGGAAGGTGGAAAAAAGTAGCTTGCAAAACGTTACAAGCGGTTTTTGGGTGTTGAAAACTTTGTTAATATCAAATTTTATGCGTACATTTGCAGTCCCCAAAAATTGGGGAAAATACATAAATTAAAGATTTACAAACATTTATGCCAACAATTCAGCAACTGGTCCGCAAAGGACGCGAGTCACTTGTTTCAAAGAGCAAGTCTCGTGCGTTGGATGCTTGCCCTCAGAAGAGGGGTGTGTGCGTACGTGTTTACACGACAACTCCCAAGAAGCCTAATTCGGCTATGAGGAAGGTCGCCCGTGTACGTCTCACCAACTCCAAAGAGGTCAACGCTTACATCCCGGGTGAAGGCCACAACCTCCAGGAGCACTCTATCGTGCTTGTCCGCGGAGGCCGTGTGAAGGATCTTCCGGGTGTACGCTATCACATCCTTAGAGGAGCGCTTGATACCGCTGGAGTAGACGGCAGGACACAGTCCCGCTCTCTCTACGGCGCGAAGAGGCCCAAATCTAAGAAGTAATCTGTTTTTTTAATCACCTAATTTTCCAAAAAAATGAGAAAATCGAAGCCTAAGAAGAGAATTCTACTTCCTGATCCTAAGTATCACGATGCGAATGTTACCCGTTTCGTGAACAATCTTATGCTACAGGGGAAGAAGAGTATCGCGTATTCTATTTTTTACGACGCCATTGACATGGTAGGCGAGAAGATGAAAGATTCTGACAAGGCTCCTATAGATATTTGGAGGAAAGCCCTCGAGAACGTGACCCCTCAGGTTGAGGTGAAGTCACGTCGTATCGGTGGTGCCAACTTCCAGGTGCCTACGGAGTTGAGGCCGGAGAGGAAGATTTCCGTATCCATGAAGAACCTCATCAACTACGCCCGCAAGCGTTCCGGTCACTCCATGGCAGAGAAACTTTGCGCTGAAATCATGGCCGCCTACAACAACGAAGGTGGAGCGTTCAAGAGGAAGGAGGATATGCACAAGATGGCTGAGGCCAACAAGGCCTTCGCCCACTTCCGTTTCTAATCAAAATTGGTTTAAATGGCAGCAACACAAGCAAAAAGGGATCTTACTTATACTAGGAACATCGGCATCATGGCCCACATCGATGCCGGCAAGACGACCACGTCCGAGCGTATCCTGTTCTACACCGGAAAGACCCACAAGATCGGTGAGGTTCACGACGGTGCAGCCACCATGGACTGGATGGTACAGGAGCAGGAGAGGGGTATCACTATCACCTCGGCTGCAACGACAGCGTTTTGGCACTACAATGGAAAGGTCTACCAGATCAACCTCATCGACACTCCGGGGCACGTTGACTTCACTGTAGAGGTCGAGCGTTCCCTCAGGGTTCTTGACGGTACCATTGCCACGTTCGATGCAGTAGGAAGGGTTCAGCCCCAGAGCGAGACGGTATGGCGCCAGGCCGACAAATACGGTGTGCCCAAGATTGCCTATGTGAACAAGATGGACCGCGTCGGAGCAGACTTCCTTGCATGCGTCGAGGATATCAAGAACAAGCTCGGAGCAACCGCAGTCCCCATCTGCCTTCCCATAGGTTCCGAGGATAAGTTCCAGGGAATCATAGACCTCCTGGCAATGAAGGCCATAATCTACGACTCCGGCGAGGAGCTCGTAAACTACGAGGTCACTGACATTCCTGCAGACATGCTTGAGGAAGCAAAGACCTGGAGGAACAACATGATAGAGGCAGCCGCCGAGTGCGACGAGTCTCTCATGGAGAAGTTCTTTGACGATCCTGATTCGCTTACAGACGAGGAAATCATCGCCGCTCTTCGAAAGGGGACCATCGCAATGCAGATAGTACCTGCAACCTGCGGATCCTCCTATAAGAATAAAGGTGTTCAATTTCTTCTGGATGCCGTGATGAGGTATCTCCCTTCTCCTTTGGACAAGGGAACCGTAACAGGTACGAACCCCTACACGGACAAGGAAGAAGACAGAGAACCTAGTGCGACCGCTCCCTTCTGCGCCCTTGTATTCAAGATAGCCACTGACCCTTATGTCGGAAGACTCGCATTTATGAGGGTATACTCCGGTAGGGTTGACGCAGGCTCGGCTGTTTACAATACGCGCACCACAAAGAAGGAGAGGATTGCACGCCTTTATCAGATGCACTCCAACCATCAGAACCCCATCGAGTTCGTAGAGGCGGGAGACATCTGTGCGGCTGTTGGTTTCAAGGACCTTCGCACCGGAGATACCATCTGCGACGAGTCCCACCCCATCGTCCTCGAGTCAATGGAGTTCCCCGATCCCGTTATCGGAATCGCAGTGGAGCCCAAGACACAGAAGGACCTCGACAAGCTGGGCGTGGCTCTATCCAAGCTCGCAGAGGAGGACCCCACATTCACAGTAAAGTCTGATGCCGAGACCGGCCAGACCGTAATCAGCGGCATGGGTGAGCTTCACCTTGATATCATCGTAGACCGTCTCCGTCGCGAGTTCGGTGTCGAGATCAACCAGGGTGCACCTCAGGTGAACTACAAGGAGGCTATCACAGCCAGCGTAGAGCACCGCGAGGTATTCAAGAAGCAGACCGGTGGCCGTGGAAAGTTTGCGGATATCATCGTACGAATCGAGCCCGCAGACGAGAGTGTGACCGGACTCCAGTTCGTCAGCGAGGTCAAGGGCGGAAACGTTCCCAAGGAGTACATTCCTTCAGTACAGAAAGGATTCGAGCAGGCAATGGCCAATGGCGTACTTGCCGGCTACGAGGTCCAGTCCCTGAAGGTTACTCTCCTGGATGGATCCTACCATCCCGTCGACTCAGACCAGCTGTCATTTGAATTGGCGGCGCGTATGGCTTTCCGCCATGCATGCCCCAAGGCCAAGCCTGTCCTCCTCGAGCCCATTATGAGTCTCGAGGTCGTAACTCCGGAGGAGTACATGGGTGACATCGTAGGTGACCTCAACCGTCGCCGCGGACAGATCAATGCAATGGATTCCACCGCCAACGGCGCAAGGATCATCAAGGCATACGTTCCCCTGTCCGAGCAGTTCGGCTACGTTACCGTACTGAGGACCCTGTCTTCCGGTCGTGCGACCAGTACCATGAGTTTTGACCACTATTCGGAGGTTCCTGCGACACTTGCAAAGGACATCATCGAAAAGAGTGGATTCAACTACTCAAGGAAAAATCTTGATGAAGAATAAAAAATTAAAGTATCGATATGAGTCAGAAGATAAGAATAAAACTCAAATCATTCGATCACATGCTGCTTGACAAGTCAGCAAAGAAGATCGCCGACACGGTGTCTTCTACCGGCGCAAAGGTTTGTGGACCTATTCCCCTACCCACCAACAAGAAGATTTTCACCGTGAACCGCTCAACCTTCGTCAACAAGAAATCCCGCGAGCAGTTCCAGCTTTCATCATACTGCCGTCTCCTTGACATTGATGATTCAAATGCCAAGACTGTAGACTCCCTGATGAAGCTTGAGCTCCCCTCCGGAGTTGAAGTTGAGATCAAGGTCTGATAATTCAGTAAAAAGTGTTATATTTGCAAGGTGAAACGGCTGAAAAGTTTTTCGCCTTGCACAAAAGGTCCCATAGCTCAGTTGGTTAGAGCATCTGACTCATAATCAGGGGGTCGTAGGATCATGCCCTACTGGGACCACTAGAAAGTTTTCAATTACTCCGAAATCGCCCTTCTGGATGACTGGAAGGGCGATTTTAGTTTTCGGGAGAAGGCATCCTAAAGCATCAAAAAGCGGCCAAAATGGGGTGAATTTTAACCTAATTTTAACCTGGAATGAGAGATCCTGGGGGCTCTCAAAGCCCTTTTTCGATGGTTTCTCGAAAAAATCGTATCCTGCGGCCAATGTCATCATCAGATCATCTTCTTTATCTGGGTCCTAGAATACCCCAGGTTCCTCAGCTGCTCAATGAGGTCCCTCGCCCTCTCCTCCCTGCTTCCGTCAGAGAAGGTTTCGTTGAGCGCCCTGTCGATTATGGTGCTCTGCTTGTTGTTGCGGAGGTAGCGGTCCGTGGTGGAGGAGTCGTTGTGGTTGAGGGCGTACTGGACAGCCCTCTGGTCTTTCGTTGCGTTTAGCATGGTCTCGGCCAGGCCCCTTCGCGCCGCGTGGAAGGAGAACGGTTCGATTCCGGCCACATCGGCGAGTTTCCTGAGCTGGGTGTTTATACCCACTTCTACGCTGTTTATCTTGTTGTAGAGTTTCTTCTGCATGGCTTCGCTCATCACGCTCTTTTCGTTTCCGAACCTCGTGAACGGATCGCTGCTGTCAAGGTAGCCGAAAACGAAATCCCTGGGGCCTGATGAATCCTCCCTGTACTTCTCCAGAATGTCAAGGGCGGGTTTTGGGATCTTGTGGAACATCTCCTTCCCTGTCTTCTGCTGGGTGTAGTGGATGTTCGCTCCTTTGATGTTCTCCCACCTTAGGAGGATAACGTCCTGAATCCTCATTCCGGCTGCGTAGTAGGCGAAGACGAAAGCGTCCCTGGCCCTGAGCATCCTCTCCGTCACATAATCCTGCAACTTCTCCAGAACGGGATCGGTGATTTTGGTGATCTCTTCCGGAGTCATGCTCCGCTGCCTTTTCACGTTCTCCTTCAGGTGGATGTTCTCTGCTGGATTCTTCTTCAGTATTCCCTTGGCCACGGCCCCGTTCAGGGCAGCCCTTATGACTTTGAAATCCTTCAGAACCGTGTTGGGATCCAGAGTCTTTCCCTTGAACCTCTGGTTGGGAAGTTTCTTCAGGTATTCGATGAAGCCCGCAATGTCTTCTTCGCACAGGCTCATGAGGGGGATGTCTCCCCTTTTACCCATGAACCCTCGGAGATGGTTTATGACGCTATCATATTTTTTGCGGTTTGCTATGCTCTCAAGGCCTTTCGCATATGTCTCCATGTACTCGATGAGTCCCATCTCCCCATGTGCGGGATCCTGGAGCTTCATTTTTAGATAAGGGGGATCAGGCTTGCGTCCTTCGTTCCTGGACTCCCTCTCTATTGTTCTGGCCCTTTCAAGAAGGATGGAAAGCGTGTCGTTCATCTTGACACATCTGGGGTTCGCACGCCTCACGGTCTGCTTCTTCTGGTCCCATTCCTCCTTGTTCCTAAGATAAACGCCGGTTCCCACCCTGCATGTCACGCTCTTTTCTGAGATGCGAATGAATACTGGGTAGGAACCGTTTTTGAGCGGTTTTGTGGCTAGTTCAAGGTTGATAGTCATCTTTGTTCCTATGAGATGGGACCGATTCTGTTCTTCTGGATATAGTCCTCCAGGTCACTCTTTTTGACGTAGATCTTCCTCCCCGTCTGTGAGAAGGGAATCACCTTGTCCTGGCGCATCTTCTGGAACTGCTTGGTGGAGATGTGCAGGATCGCCTTGACCTCTTTAGGGGTGTAGAGTTTGAGGCTGTCATCCCCCATGCCTCCGTACCTCTTGTCAAGGTACTCCTTGAGTTCGGAAAGGATTTCTTCCTTCAGGGCTCCAATGGGAAGCTGTATCGTGGCATATTGACTGCCTATTTGATAGTTATCGTTCATGATATTTTCCATTTCTTTCTCGGTTTTTAGTGCGCCACCAAATTCTTGATGGGTTACTTTACTATTTTCGAAATTCCTTTTGTTTAGAGTCATTGTATGCAAATATATTAAATTTAAATTACTGATTAGCAATAATATACGATGTTTATCACATAAGCTGGAGTGTCACATAAAGTGTCGTCTCTCATACTTTTAGTTGGCGTATTGGATCTCATCTCATCCACTGGTTGGCTTTGAGGAGCCTTTCTTTGAACACGTCCTTCATGACGTCCATCGCCAGCTCCGTCCAACAATCCCAATCGATATCCCAGTACTCGAATCCACCTGCGCTGATGGCTGACTTCGCCTCATCGGACTTCTCCACCATGTAGTATGTGCATACCCTCTTGAGAAAATCCTCGTCCGAGTTGAGGGTGGCTTTCTTCCCGGAAGTGTCGTCTTGGAGACGGAACCTTCTGTTCCAGAAGTCTATCGCCTTTTCTACGATGTCCTCTTCTCGGACAACGGGGATTTTGACGTCTAGCTTCATGAGGTCGTCATGGATTTCCTGCCTCCTGGTGGGGGATTTTTCCCTTTTATTCCTCTTTTCCTGGATCTTGGCAAAGCTTTCCTTGAAAACGGTCGTTTGCTCCACCGCCTCTACCTCCTCTTCGGAATAGAGGGATACCTGAGTCTCCGGGTTGTAGACGTTTGTGATTTTTTTGGTGGGAGATGGGAGAAATTCTTTTGCCATCTTCTCCGTCCATCCTCTTCTGAGGACATCTTTTTTAGTGATGAATTTCATAATATAGTCTGTTATTTATTGTTTTTGTTTCCTTCTTGAAAAACCGTAATCCATTTATTTATGGTGGTCTGGCTCACTCCGTACTTTTCTCCAAGGCTCCGCAGGGAGAGTCCGTTTTCATCCGTATGATCCATCGCTATCTGGCGCAGGATCAGTTCGGGAGGAATCCCTTCCCCGGCCTTGAAGTTCTTCCCCTTGATCCTTTCGGCAAAGGACCTCTTCTCTTCTTCGTAGTACAGGCAGAACTGGGGGTATGGCTTCTCTGTCCTGACCTCGACGAACACGTTATTGCCAAGGTCCCCATCTCTGTCCTTCAGGATCTGGATGAAGAATATGCCTTTCTTCTCAGTCATGTTAATTCCTATTATGTTCTTTGCGAAATTTCCAAGGTTGTTCGTCCCCTCGAAGTTGCTTGAGTCAAGGAGCATCCCTTGCTTCACGTTCTTTTGGGTGTGTCCTACCAGGATTACGGAAAGCCTCTTTCCTCTCTGCTCAAGTGCCCTGTTCTGTATCACTTGGAGTTGAGAATAAAAGTCCCTTGACCTTTTTGGGTTTCTGTAGAAATCCGTCATAGAGAGGTTGTCCAGTATGACAGTGAGACGATTCCCTTTGAGTGATTCTGTCTTCTCCTCGATGTAGGCCAGGATTTTCTCTCCCGTGTTCAGCTCGCTGACTCTCTTTATGTTGACGATGCCCTTAAGCTGGTCGTGGTATCTTGAGGCCAAGCTCGATTCACTCATCTCCGTGTCAATGAAGATCACCTCCTGAGGGGGCGCGATCTTTCCTCTTTTCGGGAAGCAGGTCAACTCAGTCCCGTTTGCTGCGGCGAAAGCGATTTGGAACGCCAAGGTTGATTTCCCCGATCCCCTCGGTCCGAAAATCAGAGTGTTGGTGTCGGAATAGATGAATCCTCCTATGGTTTCGTTGGGGGCATTTTTCCCATAGTTTATGACTTCGGAGAGGGGCTTTTCCCTTACTTCCGGAACAGTGGTTTGAATGTCATCAGGTTGGTTTTCGTCATCAATCTCATTCTCCTTTTCCTTGAATTTATAGTCGATGTATTTCTTTGCAAGGTAATAGGTCGCTCCGACACCTGCCAGGCCTGTTCCTATGAGAAGAAGGTCTTTTATCGGCTTCTTGCTGGGGATGTCGACAGCGAAGAGCCTTCCAACCCTGATCATAGCCCTGTCTTCCGAGTGACGGTGGTAAGAGCGGTGGTAGTACCTCCTTCCGGAGAAGGTGGACCTGGTGACTTCTTTTGCCACCTCTTTTGCGCATCCTACTGCGGCTTTTTTAAAAGTTTCTTTCATTATATTAAATAATTATTAAAGTTTGTTTCTCCCTGTCCCCTTGGGCTGATCCTCAATGCCCTTCCCGGTTTCTCAAAAGAGTACCAGTCGCAATAGTCATCTTTTTTGGAGTAGAACTTGCGTCTCTCAATCACTGGGATCCAAACAATCTCTCCCTCTACCTTCTGTACTTGTTTGGTCTTCGGCCTGACGGGTTTTTTCTCGGAGACATTCATCGTCTTCTCTTCGGTACTTCCTCCCGTTTCTTCTTTAGGCTGGGAGGGCATGGTCTTTTCTTCCTTGTCGCTTCTTCTCTTCCGGGCCATCCTTATAAGGACAGCCGTAGTGATAATGGCAGTTCCGGATGCCAGCCAAAAATATTTTTTCTTCATATCCTTCTTTGTCGCCTTTTTGGTCCGCACCATGCTTTCCTTCTTGGCTGCGGTGGCAAATATGGTAGCTTTTTTTATCCCGAAAAAACATTTAATTAATTGATTTATAATTAAATGCTAAATGGAATGGTGGCTTGGTGAATGGCTTGGTGAATGGAATGTTTTTCATAATTGCTATATTTGTGACATGTGTGAAGAAGAGAAAAAACTCCATTCCGTAAAGGGGATCTTCGATGCTATCTCCCTCTCCATATATAATAGAGAGGAGAAGGCTACGGAAGATCGGCTAGATGAGATCGAGAGCATCCTGAAAATTCTCTCCTCTACCCAATCCGCAGAGTCATTTGTGCTCAACGAACAGGCAACTGAAGGATGGGACGACGGGCAGGAAACCGAAGGATGGGACGACGGGCAGGAAACCGAAGGATGGAAGGGTAATCTGCTTGAGGAACTTAGTGACGGGAAGAGCTTTTCGGACACGGTGGCATCCCTTCAGTCCAAGTACGCTGGATTGGCGGAAGAATCCAGAGGACAGTTGAATCGCATTTCTCTTCTGAAGAACAACGCTAAGGACCCCGCCAGCCTCTCCATGATGCAGTCCTATCTCAAGGGAAAGAGAGGAAACGTTGGGATTATATCAAACATAGAAGCATCCAGGAAGGTGTTTGAGATGGTTGGGGAGGATGATGCCGTCTTCCGTTCCCTGTGTGCTTACCTTTCTCTCATTTCCGCTTCCCACACGTTCATTGATAACTTCGATGCTCGGATTTACTCTGGAGTTAGAAGGATTGGCAACTTTGAAAGGGACCTTGCGAATTCGGGAAAATGGGACCTTCTGACGAGAGAGATCTCATTGTTGTTTGATGCATGGGAGAAGAAGGATACTGTTGGTGGAAATCCGGATATTGACTTGCCACTTACGGATTCGGAGAGGAGCTTTTTGGAGAGTGAGTACGGAGTTGACGTCGGTAATGGGAAAGAGGAGAAAGGTACGCCAGAATATGAGGTGGATCTGGACTCGTTGAAGGAAACACTCAAAAACTCAACATTCAACACTGACAAGGACACATACATCTTCAGGAATATTGTGCACTATGAGAAGGACAATCCGGAGAGACAGGCAAAGATACTGAAGGTGATGTTCGAAGAGCTTGTGAAGGATGGATGTATTATGCCTACAGAGAAGTCATTCGGGCAGCTTGTGTACCTCTTTACGGGGGTTTACTATGGCATTGTGAAGGGAGAGGATTCTAGAAGGTTGGTATGGAAGGGAAGCGAGAACAAGGCGGCGAGACTTGTGAAGGAGTTTGCTTATGAACTTGACGACGACGGAAACGAGAAATCCATAAGACCGCATAGGAAGACATTGGCAACTTGGTTCGAGACTGAAGGGAAATTTGAAAAGAAAATTGTGATTGAAAATGCAAAATCTTTCTATAATAATGTACTAATAATAATTGCAAACAGGACTTCATTGGAACTGAAAGGAAACAAATAGCAGCAGTTTGGGGAGCCAAATTTTACACCCAACATTAAACTTCCCCTTACTCATTTATATTACACTACCCTCCTGAAGCTTTGGCGGAAGGAGGGGGTTTTATTTGTGGTTTATATTGAGATACCCCCTCAGTCTTGCTTCGCTCTCGCTTGCAATCCTTCGGGGCTCTCGTTCTTTCCTCTCGCTGTCGCTCGGAAAGAACGTAATTAATTGATTTAGTTTTACTTCTCCCGACTGAAAGGAGGGAAAGAAGTAAAGCTGGAAGACCCCGAAGCGACAAAGGAGCTGAGGGGGATTGCAGGGAAAAGAAGAGAAAAAGAGAAGAGAAATAACACCACCTTCGCTTCGCTCAGGTGTCCTTTTTTTAGGACGTACATATAAGGTGGTAGAGAAAAAAAAGGACAGTTTTAGCCTTTTCGCTCCCCTAACTGCAATTTGTCAAAGAGAGAGTTCCGCCAAAGAAAAAATAGGACAGTCTGCAATTATCCCCTCCATCCACACAATAAAAATAGGACAGTGTAAATTATCCAAAAACACTGAAACCCCCAAAATTCTTATATGTGACGGTAACTGCAAAAAACGATAGAACCGTTAAATTCTTATATGCAGAAAATGTCAAAACCGTCAAATTCTAATAATTGTATGATTGTATGTTTCAAATATATACTAACTATTATTTATACTTAAAATATACTTACCAATGAAAATAATAAAAATACCTATCCCTGACGATGGAGAGAACCACTACCTCGAATGCTACAGGGATGTCATCGAATCCTACATCGGTGGAGAAGACAAGTGCATCCTGGATAAGAAGATATGCGGATGTGGAGCTACGTCCATGTTCCTTCACGATTCCAGGCCTACCGTGTTATGCTCACCCAGGTCGGAACTTCTCTTCTGCAAGTTTCGTGGAGAGAACGAGAGAATATCACGAATCTGGCTTGAGGGTGGTGTGGCTTTCGAGAAATATTACCTTTTCCGAAGTGAAGAGGACAACAGGAATAAGACTGACACAATGATACTGAAGGATCGCCTGAAGGAGTATCTCGGCAAGTGTAGGGCTTTAAGTGTGATCCCGAAGATCCTTGTCACCTATGATTCCGCGAAGCATGTCATTGATGTTCTCCTGTCGGAATGCATCATAAATAGCTTTCGGTTCATAGTGGATGAAGCACAGGTGGTTTTTACAGATGCGGCATTCAAGGGAGAAGTGGAGATGGACTTCCTTGAGAATATGAGCCATGTGAAGAATGTCGTTTATCTCTCCGCAACTCCTTTTATGAGAGAATACATGGAGAAGATGCCACACTTTCAAGGGATGACATATTATGAAATCGAATGGCCGGAACGTTTCATCCACTATGTCAACGTGGAGCGGCGTGTATATAATATAGGTATTGTGACAACCGCTGTGAAGATTATTGAAGAGTTCAGATGTAAAGGGTATTTTGCAGAGAAGATTGTGTCGGGTAAGGTCGTCCGCGCCACGCAATGCCTATTCTTCCTCAATAATGTAACCCTCATCGCCTCTATCATCAAGAGGGCTGGGATCAAGTCCTATGAGGTTGATATCATCTGTGCTGACAATGCGGAAAACCGGAAAAAGGTGAGGAGCATCGGGAAAGGTTTCGACATTGGTCACGCCCGGAAGATGGGTGAGCCACATCGGACTTTTACCTTCCTTACGAAGTGCTCCTTTGAGGGAGTCGACCTATATCATCCCCAAGCCTTCACATACATCTTCTCGGATTCCACGATTGACAGCATGGCATTGGATATATCAATCGACCTCCCCCAAATAATGGGCAGGTTGAGACTGGATTCGAACCCCTTCAAATACGATGCTGTCTTCTTCTACCGGAGCAACGGGCTTACCTTCGATACAGCTCTCAAGGACAAATTCAACGAGAGGGTCAAGAGCAAGGAGGAACTGACCAGGATGATGTTGAACGTGTATCGGAAACAGTTCGGAAATCCTCAGACTCAAAGGAGGATTGAGGACCTGTATAGGAACGTCCAACAGATTCAGAAAATGAGTAAGGACTACGTTACGGTGGTGGATGACCGGTATAACGGACCAGGCATCACCTTCAACGAGCTTGCCATGTACAATGAGCTTCGAGCCTGGCAAGTTCAAGAGGACCAGTACCGCAACGGATGTGCTGTCATGGGTTCGATTGACACCTCCGTTTTTCATGTAACAAGGGATCCTGAGGTGAGCAGATTCCTTTCGTCTATCCGTGGCCTGAGAAGCCTACGAGACATGGCTTCCCTATACACCGAAACACTATGCCAAAATTATGAGTTGAAGCCACGACTGGAAGCTCTCCCACAAGTCCCGATGGAGGTGAAGGAAGCGTTCATAAAATATGGTCCGGACAGGCTCAAGGCAATGGACTTCGATGTATTCAAGTCGTCTTCAAAAAGTATTGTCTACCCAAGCGGAATGGTCGATGCTGTGAAGGCCGAATTCCCTGGAGGTTTCTATACCAAGAAGCACATTAAGGAGCGGCTTCAACTGGTTTATGACAGGTTCTTTCCGAAGGGCCAGTATACGGCAAAAGCTAAGGATATCACCAGCTTCATCCCGTCTGCAAGGGAGGCGAAGGATACCATCAACGGGAAGAGGCTCAACGGGTATCAAATATAGTCTTTCAACGCCAGAGTTTACAAAATTTACGACCTGAACAATCTTAACTGATAATCAACAACATATTCCTTTTATAAGTGTAAATCTGGCGTAAATTTCTTCTATTATGCGCTCGGTTCTGGGTGCAAGTTTTTCATGTTAAAAATCCGGCATATTTACGGACGATTTACAGGCTTTTTCCCCTTCATCTCTTCCCTTTTCCCTGCCCGCCGGAAGCTCCTTTGTTGCCTTATAGGTGTAAAGAAACTTTTAACACATTTTTAGATCATGGAAAATTTATTTAAAGCAATTTATTACGCCGCAGAGGCACTCATTATTGTGGACCTGGGAGCTGACCTAATCGGCAAAATCAAATCGAACATAAGGTCCAAGGAATCCATCCAAATGCATAGTTCTTAAAAATGGACACGGGCAGATGGATTGAGATAACAATTATAATTTCGGAGCTTATCCAGGCCATCGCAAAGGCTATCGGAAAGCTTATCAAAAATCTAGGTTAACAAACATTTTTAAAGACAATATATGGAAAATAACATGACACTACAACCTATTGGACGTGGGTTTTCAAGCCGACCATTCATGGATCCCGGCATAGCAGAAGAACCCCATCCCAATTTCATCGAGAGCAACACCCAGGCGATCACCCTGGACGAACTCGAAACGAAAAACATAGTCCCGACTTTTGGGGACAATTCGCTAACGATAAGTCACCAAAATTTCACCAAAACAATAGTGGGAGCGGCAGCATCAATTTTCGGAAACGTGACGACACCGGAAATGAGGGTATCCCATCCGATAAACGGGAGGATACCGTCT
>Ga0065708_1039889_pt1 | contig 29643 bp, 23 predicted proteins | sample Hoacrofraction12_2_FD_59095 | JGI IMG/M metagenome (GOLD analysis project Ga0065708, IMG submission 59095) | Hoatzin crop microbial communities from Cojedes, Venezuela, sample from fiber fraction 12 v1 | ecosystem: Host-associated > Birds > Digestive system > Esophagus > Crop | place: Venezuela... | reverse complement strand
CAATGAGGGCAGTGACATCACTGACGGTAATCGAGCCATCCCCATTAACGTCGCAGCAGATTTCGCAGCAGCGGTCATCCTCACTGTCGATGTCCACACCTGCCACCAAGCGGTCGATAAGCTTGGTCACATCCATAATATCAACCACGCCGTCGTGGTTCACGTCGCCCACGATGTGGGTTTCGGGAGCTTCCTCAAGCAGGGTAACCACCTCTGTATTGCTCCAGTTGCTCTCGGTGCCATCGATATAGAGGGCTTTCACCTTGTAATAGAAGGTGCCACCAGCTTGCAAATCCTTAACGGTATAGAACTTGTCGGGCGTGATGCCAGTGATGATGCGATAGGTCTCGCCACCCTCCTCGGCAACAGCCTTGAGCGTAGCTGTGGTCGATGCGTCGCCGGCATATACCTTCAAGCTGCTGATGCAGAAGTAGTTGCTCTCAGCCGTGATGGTTACATGGTCGGCCTCAGCCGCGTCAAATACGAAGGTATAGGTCGTCGCATCGTCGCTCAAAGCCTGGGTCTGTGAGCCGTTAGTGGTCGATACCGTGATCGTCGCGTCGCCATATGAGTTGCTATTGAAGCTCCATGCCGTCACCTTCACCGTGATCTTGCTATAGCCCGTCAGGTCATAGTCCTTGGTGGTCACGCTTCCGCCGCTGATGATGTAGCTGTCAGCAATATACAGGTTTGTTGCAGCGCTCCAGCCCTCCGGCAAGTATTTCGCGTAGTTGTTAACCTGGTTGGTGTAGTAGCCTTGCCAGTTTGTCACAGCCTCCAGCCCATTAAATACCGAGTCGGCATCCTCAAGCACTTTTACTTCAGGCTCTTCCTCCTCTTGTTCCATGTTCACCCACAGCGTGTAGCTCGATACAAACTCCTCAGCAGTCTCGTCGGTCCACTCAGCCTTGAAGCTGGTGTTGGTCACGTAGTCGTAGTTGGCAGCCAGCATCACAGGGTCGTAGGTCTTGAGCGTAGCAATACCCGTCAGATTTACAATCACATCCTCAGCGTCCGTGCTCTTGCACGTCACCTTGGCGGTATAGGTGCCATAGGTCTTCGGAGCGAAAGTCACAGTCACCACCTTGCCGTTCTCGGCGTCGGTCACAGTCACGTTGGTGGCATCGATCGTGAACACATTGTTCCCGTCGGTCAGCGTCAGCGTGATGCCGTCAGTCAGGTTGGTACCAGTCACGGTGAACGTTGCCGTAACCATTTCACCAGCATAGCAGTTCAGTGTCACATCGCTCGGCTTGGCGGTGATGGTGGGACCATAGGCACTTGCGGGCGGCTGGATACCGATTACCATCTGCTGGTAGCGGTTAAAGCTATAGCCGCTGTAGCCAAACGAGTTGAGTGAGCACCAGGCGTTGCCATCACCACTCCAACCGAAGTTGATGTGATACTTGTTGGTGCTGCTGTTGTAACCGTCAACGTTGAAGGCGTGACCACCGCTGGAGCTAATGGCGCAGAACTCGATGGGACGGTCGTTAGCAATCTCCTCCTGCATCATGGCTGCCCACTCGCTGTCGCTATAGTAGGTGGTGCTGCCATAGTAGTCGCTGGTCTTCTTGACCAGACGCACGGTGCTGGGATCGTAGCCGTAGAACTTGCAGGTGCGCACGATGGCCTCGCAGCTGTCCGAGCTGATACCACTACCGTCGGTGCCGTAGCTCATGCACTCCTCTTGACCGATGTAGCGCATCAGGGTTGCCACAGCCGTGCCCTGGGTGGTGGTGTAGCTGCCACTGTAGCTGTCCAGCATGTTGTCCCAGTCAAACGTGGTAGCATCCAGTCCGTCGTAGGAATTGCCATCCATGTCGGTGTAAGCCCACACGGGACCAACCTCGCCCTGCGGCCACTTCCAGTAGTAGAAAATCATTGCCAGTGAGGTGGCGGGGCAGCCCGTCAAGCAACGGCTGTTGCCACTCTTGGGGCACAGGTTGTAGTAGGGTGCTGACTGATCCCACAGGGCAGTGAGCAGATACTCGGTGCCACTGGCGTTGAACGACACCTTATCCTTAGTCACCTCGATGGTGGGATTGGCAAGCAAGTAGTCCATTTCCTCCTGATAGATGTCCAGGAAGTACTGCAAGCCGTCAGGAATGTTGTTCAGGTCCAGGGGACGGTCACCGTAGGCGAGCACATCGTTAGCGCGGTCGTCACCGGCAACAATCACATAGCCATCATCGGTGTTAAAGATGTAATAGGCGTTTGCCGTCAAGTCGGTGGTCGAAGCAGCCGTCTTGATGAGCTTCATGTTGTCGGTGGAGCTGGCGTTGAAACGCGGGCCCTTCACATAGTTCTGCAAATACGAACTTGCCGTCGTCTTGGCGGCATCAACGTAGCGTGGCGCAGCATATAGCGACAACGCAGCAGCCACCATGGTGGCAACAAAGAGAATCCTTCTCATAAGCAATTGATGTTTAAAAGGTTACAAAAAAATATAATGAATAAAAACAGTGAGCGAATCGTTAACAATTGCCAAAGTTATACAAAATTTAATTAATTCGCAAATATTTTCTACCAAATACTTAAAAAAATAGCATTTTGCCAAGTAAAGGAGATTCACAACAATAATGTCTAAACTGCATGAAAATTTTTTATCTCGCCCTTGTGAGATAAAAAATATCGCTAGGCAGGTAAAAAACCCGCCTAGCGTGAAAGCTAAAATATGGTGGATATCAATGTTAGAGTCGGAAAGCGATGGGGAGAACCACGCGCACCGGTACCGTCTGCTTGCCCACCTTGCCGGCACTCCAGCGCGGCATCTCGCTGATGACGCGCATCGCCTCGCGGTCGAGACTCTCGTCACCGGCACCTCGAATCACGCGGATGTTGCTCACCTTGCCATCGGTGCCCACTATGAAGCTGCACAGCACACGTCCCTGTATGCGCTTCTGATAGGCATGATATGGATATTCGCGCGTCTTGTTCACGAAATTAATCAGCCCGCGTTCGCCTCCTGGGAACTGCGGCTGAACGTCCACATAGTCAAACTCATAGACCTCCATATAAGATTGCTTGGTCATAGGATTGACCGTGGTCACATGACGCACCTGTGCTGCTGCGGGCAACACGGTCATAATGGTCAACATGAGCAATAAATCAAGGCGTAATTGTCTATGCATAGGCTATTGACTTAGAGTTAATCATTTGTCTGGTGGCGCTAGAGTCGTCACAATCAACGGCTTTAAGCACTGCAAATATAGAGTGAGGTTTTGAAACCGCAAAATCTTTTTATTTTATTTTGCATACAATTAATAATGTTTCATTTTTTTTCACCAATCGGGGCGGCTTTTACAAAAAATTGTAAATCTTGCAATTGTAGATAGCAAGTTTACACCGCATCAAGCAGATTTCAATTTGCACGAGGCAGGCAAGCCACACCATAACGGGCATCGCCTGACACCTTTTTAGATCCCGCTGGCACCCGTTTGGGAGAAAAGGCAATGAGCGTTCGCCGCAACTATGTCTAGCAGATGATTGGCGGTGATGCCCAATGATTCAGCCACTTGTTGTGCCACCGCTTGGATGCCGCCATCATCGGGGGCATCGTCAGTCTCAATGAATAAGTGGTCAAGAGGTGTGGCTGCCAGCGCGGCGGCGTTGAAGTGCAGTCCGTAGCTCAGATAGCAACCAGCAGACAACAAGGTTTGCGCTACTGTGGGCTTGCCTCTCATGCCATGGATAATCATAGGTGCGGTTCCACCAACGGCTTCAGGCACCGTGCGCCATAGCGCAAGGACATCTTGTGTGGCACGGACACTATGCACAATGAGTGGCTTGTGCAGCGAGGCTGCCAGACGCACATGGCGAACAAAAGCCTGCCGCTGTGCCGTCATGTCACAACCACGCAAGCGGTCGATGCCCGTCTCGCCCACAGCTAACACCTGCGGATGATTGGCACATTGCGCAAGCAGGGCATAGTCGGCATCGGTGAGACTCGACAGTTCAGCCCAAGGATGGTAACCCACCGAATAAAACAGTCCAGGCTGTGGATTAAACTGCCGTGGATCGACAGCTATAATAGCTTGCCGAGCGGTGGCATGATGGGTATGAATGTCGATGATGGGGGTCATGGCACGGGGTCGTAGCCGCTGCCGCCCCAAGGGTTGCAACGGACGATGCGCTTAATCGCCAGCCAAGTGCCCTTGAATGGGCCGTGCTTGCGGATGGCTTGGATGGCATAGGTGCTGCACGTGGGCGTGAAGCGGCACACGGGCGGGAAGAGCGGCGAAATAAATCGCTGATAGAAGCGAATGGGCAAGATGAGCAACCAGCCCAACAGACGGCCGATGCGCGAGAACAAGGGGGTCATGACTGTGCCCCCTCCTCAGACGGCTGCTGCTGTTGTTGCTGGGCAGCATGGGCGATGCGTGTGAGCAAAGCCGTCATGCGCTGCTCGATGATGCCGTAAGGGGCGATGGCACTATCCAGATAGATGAACGCGACATCCACGCCCAAGCCGCACTGGTCGAGTGATGCCGTGAGCAACTGACGGCGGTGCAGACGATAGGCCTCGCGCACACGGCGACGCAACAACACACGGCGCACAGCCTTGCGAACACGACGCTTAGGGATGGTTATCAAGAACTGCACAGGGTGTTCACCTGGCTGACGCAGCCTATAGACCGCCCGCAAGGGAAATGCCATAAGCGAATGCCCCTCGTCGAACAGCCGTCCGACGGGAGTGCGGTGACGCAACTTTTCGCCTTTGTTGAGTTTGTAATCCATCCAGGATGCGAAGTTATCAAAAAAATGGGACACGGACTAATTCGCGCCCCATAAAAAATTTCATTTGCCGCTTAAAACGGATGTTATTTCTTTTCCTTAGACGTGGTCGTCACCTTTTTGGCTGGAGCCTTGGCGGCAGGTTTCTTAGCCGCAGCGGTAGCCTTCTTAGCCGGAGCTTTAGCCGTGGGCTTCTTGGCTGTAGTGGTAGCTTTTTTCGCCGGAGCCTTAGCATCGGCTGATTTGGCAGCTACAGGCTTTTTAGTTGTAGCGGTAGCCTTTTTGGCTGTAGCTTTAGCTTTAGTGGCAGTTTTTTTCGCTGCCGCTGGTTTCTTCTCCTTAGCAGGCTCCTCATCAGTGGCGGGGTGGTCTTTAAGATAGAGCCCGATGGCAGCAGCCATCGAGGGCGCCTTGGGCGAGGGGGTGATGTGAACCGTCAATCCCGCCTCTTGCGCTGCCTCAAGGGTAGATTGCCCCATAGCGGCAATGACCACATTGCGCTGCTTGTAGTCGGGGAAGTTTGTGATATAGCTCTTGATGCCCGATGGGGTGAAGAAGGCAAGCATGTCGTAGTCAAACGGCTCGTCGGGGGTGAAGTCGTTGCTGACGGTGCGATACATCACAGCCTTGACATACTTGATGCGGTTGGTGTCGAGCACAACGGCCTTGTCGTTATGCACATCGCTCACGGGCATGAGGTAGGTCTCCTTGTGATGCTTAGCGATGATGGGGATGAGGTCCTCCATGCGCCCAGACTCGCTATAAAAGATTTTGCGCTTGCGGTAGATAATGTACTTCTGCAAATAGCGTGCGATGGTTTCGCTGACACAAAAATACTTGAGCGTGTCAGGGACGTTATAACGCAACTCTTTGCACAAGCGGAAGAAGTGATCCACCGCCACGCGTGCAGTCAAAATGATGGCTGAGTAGTCAGGAATAGCGATTTTAGATTGGCGAAATTCTCGGGAAGTAAGCCCTTCTACCTTAATAAAGGGCCTGAAGACAATTTCCACACCGTATTTTTTCTCTAGGTCAAAATAAGGGGATTTCTCAGATGAAGGTCGGGGTTGAGAAACCAAAATCTTCTTCATGATGCTAATGCGTTTTTATGACTGTAAAGTATCACATATCCAAAGCGTTACATAAGCCAAAATGGTCAATGGAACGATTTCGACGGCGCAAAGGTACAAAATAAAATAGAGAAACGATGACAAATTGCTATAAAAAATTCTAAATCCTTTATAAATGAATATGATACGAGCCACCAGATAGCATAGTGCCGCCACACCCAACAGCCAGGGTGTGTGGGCAGGATAGAGCATGACCAGCACCAGCACAGGCAATAGCACCAATCCCATCACAGACTGGGTGGCTTTGAAGCCATCGAGCAGCAACTTGCTACCCACCTGGTCGCTAAACACAAAACCCAACACCTTGTAGGTGACCCATTGTGCAACATAGAATGCCAACACCAGCAAACAAAACACACCCACATAGAGGAACACGTGGCTATGCATAGCACCAGCCAACGCGGGTCGCCACCACTGCACCGCATGGTAGAGCAAAAAGCCCTGCACGATGCAGGTGTTGGCGATGAGCGCTGCAAGCACTTGCGTCTCGTTGACAGTGTGATCTTCAAACAGGTTTTCACGCCGGCGCGTCGAGAACATGTTGTGCCAGATGTTCTCAAAATATTTATATCCCGTGCGATAGCTCACCACCACTGTCAACACGCCTAGCAACAACAGTACCATGCATGGTGTGTCGTGCAGTGGCGACCGTGCAAAGGGTTGTGCCTGAGCAGGCACAGGAGCCTCAATCACTGGCAGGGTGTTGATGTCGGTCAGCACCGTGTCACCAGCCGGCAGCACAGGGAATCCGTCAACATATTGCGGAGCGTAGTAGGCTTCCGCCGTGTCGGGAACGGCAGTTAGGGAGTCGGCAGGATTGACCAGTGTGTCAGCTGGGAGTGAGGGCATGGCTGCAAGAAGGTCAATATTTGGATTCGATGGCAGGCATGTTGCCCACAGAGCCCTCAATCAGTGCCATTGCTTCGGCAGGTGTTGCCGCCACTTGCCATAGTGCGCAGTGCGAAGCTTTCATAAAGCCCTCGTCGATAGCATGGCTCAACAACTGCAACAAGTGGTCGTAATAGCCCGCCGTGTTGAGCAACACAATGGGCAGATTGACGAGCCCCAGCTGCCGCCAAGTGATGGCTTCGAGAGCCTCTTCGAGTGTGCCCACACCACCTGGCAAAACAATCACTGCATCAGCCATATCGCTCATCATCTGCTTGCGCTGATGCATGTCCGCACTAACAATCACGTCGTCGAGCCGGTCATAACACCAGCCATTATCGACCATAAATTTGGGTATAACTCCCGTGACACGTCCTCCTGCATCGAGAGCACCATCGGTGACTGCACCCATCAGTCCCACGGCTCCTCCGCCGTTAATGCACCGCCAACCACCACGAGCCAGCAGAACACCCAGTTCGCGTGCTGCGTCGGTATAGTTGCTGCCAATGTTGGCACTAGACGCGCCAAACACACAGATGTTGCCTTTGTCCTTTTCCATCGGGGGCAAAATTACAAATAAAATCGCAATCGGCAGGCACGCACAGCCCGTAAAATGAATGGTCACCTCATCACCATGGTAGTAGTCAGCACTTGCCGAGACTGCTGATAACGCAAAATGGCCTTGCCTACATAAGCAGCCAAGTTAACCGGCACAGCATTGCCAATCATCTGCTCAACGTCAGTCTTAGTCCCAAACCACACAAAATCGGGAGGAAACGTCTGTATTTGACTGCGTTCCAATGTTGTCAAACAACGGATACCTTCGAGTGAATGAACTGGATCATTGGGGCGCAAAACATATCCACTGGGCACAGGACGGTTAACGCCACGGATTGTCGGGCTTGGTTCATAAATGCTGAAGATACCACGACGAACATAACTGCGTGGATGTCGGTAGTAATATTCAACGCCTAATGAATCACCAAAATAGTCGTACAAAGTCATCGGATGCGATGCAAGACCTGCAGTTAATTCATGAAGCATAAAATCATCATCACAGCCCAGCTTACCTATCAGTACAAACCGCTTGCGCCGCTGGGGCACTCCACATCTGCTAGCATCCAAAATGGTCTGTGTAAGTCCATATCCAGCCGATCTATATATTTTTTGAGCTTCAAAAAGTTTCTGGGTCTTGACGATGCGTTCTACATTTTCCATAACAAACCATCGAGGCCTTACTGTTGCAATGATATTAGCATAGTGCACGGTCAAGTCACCTCTACCATTGTCTTCGTTACGCTTACCCGCCGAGGAAAAGTCCTGACACGGTGGTCCACCAATGATCATATCGGGAGAAAATTCCTGAATTAGCTTGACAGAAGTTTCAACATCCGAAAGATCTTGACAAAAAACTGGATGCTTAAAATTTTGTTCATATACACGGATTGCTTTTTGCCAATTGTCAAACCCAGCCAAAATATCAAACCCAGCCCGTTCAAAGCCCAAGCTTAATCCGCCACAGCCACAAAATAAATCTACAGCTTTCATCTTTAATCAAACAATTCAGGACTATTAACAATAACTGCATCAAATCGTCTTTCTGGGCTTAACAGAAGCTGCCCTCCACCGAGAATAATATTCTTGATTTCCATCTTATTAATTCTTGGATGTGTCAGTTCTTTACAAGACAACAAACGATGTGATACAGAACCTGGTATTGAAAACGCTTTATCATTAGCATTCCCATAAGAATGATTTTTTATAACCCTCACATAGTCAAACCTATCGTAATCAACATATTCTTTAAGCATCAAATAAATCCAAATGATAGATCTCTGCATACGTGATATAGAATTACTACGAGCATTGCTATCTCGCAGGCACATATGCATTACGGCTAAATTCGACCAGACGAAGACATCAAGGCAGTCATCCGCCAGTCTTTTGTCTTTTATTTTCCATACAGGCTGAACGATAAGTGGTGATTGATAATCTGCCATATCTTTTGCCACCTCGATTACTGTTTCTTCAATCTTCCTATAGTGTGGCAAAACTTCATTAGGTTCTTCCCAATGAATAATACGTGGCACCTTATTCAGTAACCTCCTCAACCTATTCTTATCTTGGTCTGTGGTATAACATTCGCAGATGCTACACGCTAGAAAACAGATTGTTGGTGGACGCACAACAATTTCACAACTATATTCTTCATCAGTTCCGTCTTTTGTCGTGTTATCAGGCAACGCCGTGAGCTTAATTTCAAGACCAATTAAATTTTGATTAGTCGATTTATCCATCATAACCAAATCAATATTTTCGCGGTCTCCAGTATAGTATTTTTCAAAGGTAGAAAATCCTGCTTCATAATTGTAATACGCATTGTCAGACAACGGATCAATCTTATACAAATCTCTTCCGCTGATCTCACTATGCAACAAATTATTTTCTTTATCAACACACAGATAAACCATATTCATGTCTTTGCTCGACATATAAGCAACTAATGAGGCCGGGAAACTACTATTAAAGATGTTTTTGCCCCAATTTGCTTTTCGAGTGTAGTCACGACTGGAATGCTTTTGTCCGAATAAGCCAGGTTCCTGTTTCGACATATCTTTCATATTACTAATTCCTTTGACTGTTTTCTGAGTCGCTTAAAGCTACAAAGATAAGAATTTCAGGATAAAAAAGGGGCATAAAACGATGAAAAAAAACAAAAAAGGAGAAAACTGCGTTTTTTAGTCAATATTTTTTTAATTTTGCATGATTATTGACGATTAACCCAACAAGAGCCTCATGAAAAGACCCATCTTGACACTTGCAGCCCTGCTGCTGGGGTGTGTGGCACTGCTGGCCGGAGTGCGCGACGAGTTTGCCGCCAACCCACGGCTAAGTGCCAACAACTATCAAGCTTATCCCGACCGCGACTTGCCAGCAATGCCGGCGACACCAGCCGGTTACGAGCCGTTTTTCATCAACCACTATGGTCGGCACGGAAGCCGCTGGCTGATAGGCTATGGCAACTATGCCTACCCCATCCGTCAACTAGAGAAGGGCGAGCGTGCTGGCAAACTGACGACACGCGGTCGTGAGGTGCTGGACATCTTGCGTCGGCTGTATGATGACTGCCAGGGTCGCGAGGGTGAGCTGAGCGACATCGGCCACGAACAGCACCAAGGCATCGCACGGCGCATGTACGAGAATTTCCCGCAAGTGTTTGCTGGCGATGCGCGCGTCGAGGCTCGCTCAACGGTGATTATCCGTTGCATCTTGTCGATGCAAAACGAGGTGGATGTGCTGTCGGCACTCAACCCGCAGCTACGCATCACTACCGATGCCAGCCAAGCGACCATGTACTACATGAACTACACCGACACAGTGGTGAAGCCACTGCGCGAACGTTGCTACCCCATGCAACGCCAGTACCGCGACAAGTGGGTGAACCCTAAGCACATGCTCAAACGGTTGTTCAGCGACCAACGGTGGGTGCGTGATAGCATCACCGAACCAGTGCAACTGATGCTCTCGTTATTTGAGATTGCCGGCAACATGCAAAGCCATCATGCATGGGAGCAGGTGGACCTGTATGACCTGTTTAGCAAGGACGACATCTATAACGTGTGGCGCTACAACAACCTGCGGTGGTACATCTTGTCGGGTGAGACCCCGCTGACACAGTGCCGCGTGGATTATATGGAAGCTAACCTGTTGCGCAACTTCATTGAGGATGCCGACCGCGCGGTGATGCGTGGAGGCAAGATGGACGAACAGGGCAACCTGAACACAGCAGGCGCATCACTGCGCTTCGGGCACGAGAGTGTGGTGCTGCCATTATGTTGCCTGATGGGCTTGAACGGCGCGGACTATCGCACAACAGATTTGGAGACACTGGATCAGCACTGGCAGAGCTACAAAATATTTCCGATGGCAGCCAACGTGCAGTTAGTGTATTACCACACCAAAGCCAGCGACGACGTGCTACTATTGCCGCTGCTCAACGAGCGCGTGGCCACATTGCCCGTACCGACCGATGTTGCGCCCTATTATCATTGGCGTGACGTGCGCGACTACTTCCTCAACAAGCTTTCACAACAACCCGTCATCACTCCTGCACAATGAAACACCTGGCACTGACACTGATTGCGGCTATTGCCGCATTGACCCTGGTTGCAGCCACACCCTATGAGCAAGTGACTGGCAAATTTGACCGTTCGGGCAGCAATCATTATGCCTACCCCTACCCCACCGATGCACAACTGCCAACACTGACGGCTGCTCCTGCTGGCTATGAGGCATTCTACATCGACCACTATGGCCGCCATGGCAGCCGCTGGCTGACTAACAGCAAGACCTATAACCGGCCTGTCAACGAGTTGCAAAAAGCCAAAGATGCCGGCAAGCTGAACCTGCAAGGAGAGTTGTTGCTGCGGCTGCTCACAGAGGTGCGCGATGCCTCGGCACAACGCACGGGTGACCTGAGCGATGTGGGTGCTGAGCAGCATCGCCAAATCACGGCGCGGATGTACCGCAACTTTCCTGACGTGTTTGCAGGCAATGCACGCATCGATGCCCGTTCGACGGTGGTTATTCGCTGCATTCTGTCGATGCAAAATGCCACATTAACACTACGCACACTGAATCCACAACTGCGCATCACCACAGACGCCAGCTATCACGACATGTACTACATGGGCTGGGGCTATGGCGAGGACACGCTAGCCAACCACATCCGCAAATCGGTGGACCGCATCACCAACAAGCTTTATCGTGAACGCGTGCATCCTGAGCGTTTTGTCGGCCAGTTAGTGACCGACACCGCCTGGGCAGCCGCCAACCTGAATTGTCAACAGCTGATGCGCGATGTGTTCGATGTGGGTGGGTCGCTGCAAGGACATCACCAGTTTGACGAGATGTCGATGTTCCAATACTTCACCAGCGATGAAATCTATGAACTGTGGAAACTGAAAAACATCTATTGGTATGCACATTGGGCCAATGCGCCACAAAACGGCAACCGCATGCCCTACATCGAGCGGGCTCTGCTGCGCGACATGATTAGTAAAGCCGATGCTGCCATTGCCAGTGGCGAACGTGGTGCATCGCTGCGCTATGGTCACGAAACCTGCCTGCTGCCTCTTGCATGCCTGATGGAGCTGGACAGCGTGAACTACAGTTGCGACAATCTGGATGAGCTGCACGAGCATTGGCAGGACTTCAACATCTTCCCAAAAGCGTGCAACGTGCAGATGGTGTTTTATCGCCCCATTGGCAGCACAAGCAACCGTGCCGAGGATATTTTGGTAAAAGTGCTCTTAAACGAACATGAAGCCCAGTTGCCCATCGCCACTGTCAACGGTCCTTACTGCCGATGGAGTGACCTCAAGAGGTATTACGAGCAAAAGATTGCCCGCGACATCGACTGGGCAGCACCCTGATCAATATCACATACCATACAGAATGAGCGGAGATTGTCACCTCCGCTCAATTTGTATGGTATTCAAATGCCGCACGCAAGGGTGCAAGGCATTGGTTGATTGCGTCTTACTTCTCAGGTTCGACGACCTTAAGACGGTCACCGCTGCCATTGCCACCCTTGATAATCATGTCATAATATTCCTGGGTGTAGCCAGGCCAATTGGGTGAAACGGGCGTACCCGCCTCGTTGCGCTCAAACTGACCGTCCTTTTCTTTCTTAACATTACCATCCAGATATTTCACAAACAGGTATTCGCCCAGTTTACGATACTTGGCAGTGGCATCTTGTCCGGCATTGCAGCTATATTGCGTGAGCAGGTTCACGGCACCCGCACGATTGCCTGCTGCAATCATGTCACGCGCCTGAGCTTCGATAACGGGCTGTTGCTTAGCGAAACCATCCTCCATGTCACCCTGTACCTTGCGGATATCGCCAATCATCTGTGAGTAGCGATGATAAGCCTGGTTAGCGACCCAGTTGTTAACCCAGAATGCAGCATCCCAGTCCAACGTATAAAGGTCGGCTTTGCCCTGACGGTAGCTCTCGGGCACCTGCGTGATGCAGCAATACATGGGCACAAACACGGCAGTGTTGGCATCGTCAACGCCAAACCACAAGCAACCGCCCACCTCATCGGGCAGCGAGGCACGCATCTGGGCAACAAATACCCAGCCCGTCTGCTGCGTGGCGATAGCACGCTCCATGCTATATTCCACACCATCAACCTTGAAGTCCATGGGACGCCAACGATAAGGCACGCCATAGGCAGTGGTTGCGCCTGGATCCTTAGTCATATCAAATGGTGTTCCCTCAAAGTGGTCACGCATCATGTCCTGCATATCACGAACGCTCACCTTGCGATTGGGCTTCACATACAGGGGCATCACCTCGGCACCTTTCTTACCATTGATGTATGGCAGATAGGCATCCATGCCATCTGCGAAGCGGTGGAAGTAGCTCCACACACGGGCATCACAGCCACGCAATGCACTGAAGTCGGCAGGAGCGTATGCGTTAGCAAAATCAAAATCCTCGTCTTTACCGCTAAAGTATCCCATCTTGCGTGCAAATGAGATAACGTCTTTGCTATAGAGACAGTTTTTCTTATCCTTGAGCGGAATCTTGTGAATGCGGGGCTGGTTGGCATGGCCTGCGATGCAATCATCAGGAATGCGGATGGCTACCCACACGGCACCTTTCTCGCTGCCCTTACCAATCATATCCATAATCCACACCTCGTTAGGGTCGCCTATCGAAAACGACTCACCCTCGCTGTGATAACCATACTTCTCGACCAACTCGGTCATAACCTTGAGAGCCTCGCGGGCAGTCTTAGAACGCTGCAAGGCAATGTAGATGAGGCTACCATAGTCGATGGGGTAACGACCGACCGTGTCCCACAGCTCTTTGCGGCCTCCCCAGGTTGACTCGGCAACGGTGACCTGATGCTCGTTCATGTTTCCCACAACGGCATAGGTATGCTCTACCTCGGGAATTTCACCCAGATGCTTGCCACTGTCCCAGTCAACGATTTGGCGCATAGCACCTTTGGGATGGTCTGCGGCAGGCAGATACTGCAAGTCACCATATAGGGTGTGGCTGTCGGCTGCATAGGTAATGATGGTGGAGCCATCAGCACTGGCATTCTTGCCGACAATTAAGTTTGTACAAGCTAGCGCGGCATTCCATGCCCCTAATGTCAGGACAGCAAGCGCCAACAATTTGGTTGAAAGATGTTTCATTGTCATTTAAAATTATAGGTTTATGATGGTTAACTCTTTTTTCAGTATCAATTTCCCACGGGTATGTCATAACCTGTGAGCCTGAATGCCACCCTAAAAGGAGTAGCCGACTTGCGCGGCTTGGGCCCGCCATAGTAGTAGAACATGCGTTGCACATCCCACGACTTGACCGACACCAACCGAGTCTCGCCAGGCTTGAGACTCACCGGCACGTTGACCACACGCTGATGCAGCAATTCTCCATTCAGTGTGGTGTAACGCAACAACAGCCTCACGGCACTCATGCGCTGTGCGGTGTTGTTGGTGATGAAAAACGACTCCTTGCTGTCGCTTGCACGCTTGCTGAAGCCTTTGAGCGACACCGCATTGGCATCAACGGCGGTGAGCGTGTCGGGCAGTAGCGCATCGTCGGCATTCAGCACGGCAACAGGCATCTCACTGGCACGCAGATGCTTTTGCGTGGTGCGAGTGCGTGCCGACACCACTGCCAGTGTGAGCAGCAATATCAGCGTCAGGGCAATAGGTCGTGCTTGTCTCATCACAGATAGCGTATTTTGTTAAACGGATTTCCATCGCCTCCCTCAGGATAAATCTTGCGAAAGCCAATGGGCAATTTTTCTTCCACCTTGTCGGGGACGATGGACACGCCGCGAAATAGTGTGGGCAAAAATCGGGCAAAGTTGACACGCACTTTCACCTTCCAATGCGGTGGGTCAAATGTTAGGGTGGTCGCCTTGCTATTGAGCGTAGCCACACACTCTAGCGGCTTGACTAGCGTCACCTTGTCGCGCTGGCTATAGAGCCACAAGCGATACTTGTTATCGACCGCACTCTCGGCAATATAGCCAATCACAGTGCCAGGCATCAGATTGATGTCGGGCGAGCCTAGCAAAATAATGCGGTAACCAATGTTATGCACGCTCTGGTAACGCTCAATGCCCAGCGTCATCTCCTCGTTGGGATAGTACCAAATTCCCTCAAGCGGTTGCAAGTCGCTCTCGTCGAGGCGCACCCGCATCGAGTCCTCGTCAACACCAGCCAACACCATCGAGCGGTCAGGCACATCACCCGCACGCACGGTTAGTGACAACAGTGCTGCAATCATCAGGGCGATATGTGTTGCCTGCCGCATCATCATGCATTAATTGACTGTGGCAAAGCGATAGACAACTCCCAGGCTAAGAATCTCCTTGAACTGCCAGTACTTCCAATTGTCATCGCGTGCGTGTGAGCGGTCAAAGCGCAGGTGGGTATAGAACTGTGTAGTCAAGTGGCGCGATATGGACAAGTCTAGCGTGTTTTCCCAATCGCCCTGCACATAGGTATAGTCGGTAAACATATACATGCGCGACGTGAGCTTGATGCTTGGCGTGAATGCCCACACCAGCTTGGCCTCGAAGTTGCTACCCAGGCTGCTCTTGGTGTGCTTGCCCGCATCGATGCCAAAAGTGGTGGGGTCGATATCGTCGATGTTTCGACATATCTTCAAGTTATAGGACAACGGAGCAATGGCAAGTGTGAACGTGCGGTCATCGGCTTTTTTGTAATTATAGGTCATACCTAAGCCGACGTTGAGCTCGCCCAACGACAAAAATGCGGCAGTCATTGTCCGAGTGTTGGTCTTGTAATTGTTCAGGAACTGGGTCGTGAACTGCACTTTAGCACTATAATACCAATTCTTAATCGCCTTGTAACCTAGCTGTGAGGTAAACAAGAAGTTATCTTCATTAATCAAATAGTTGCGCAGGCTGTCACCGCTGGTGCTTGCCAGTCCCAACTTGTAATGCAACGTGTTAGCAAACAGCCAATTGGGATGAACATCCTGATTGAGGTTGCAATCCCACTGCACATCACCCAGCAATGCCAAATTGTTCTCACCGCCCTGATACCAGTTGCCACTGATGTATGCTTGCGTGAATTGCAGGGAGCTGTTGAACACATGCAACCAGTTGTGCACACGCACATCGGGTGCCAGTTCGGCAGGAGGGTCGGCAGGGGGCGCAACTGGATGCGGAGCCACAGTGAGCAGGGCCTTGCGCGGGTCACCAGCAATCACGCTTTGTGGTGGCGCGGCAGGCAGCTTATGCGCATTATAGAGCACCAGTTGCGGGTGGTTAATCATTGCACGGTTTCGCGCACGCGCTGTTCGGCGAGTGGCATCGATGGCATCGTTAAGCCAAGCGTCGCCCGCATCTAGTTGATAGATATCATCTCCCGCACGCTTGTCAGTGTCCTCATCGGCGGTGTAGTGGTCATACACCAGCGGTACATAAAGCGGGCTTGAGGGAACAGATGCCGTGCTATCTTGTGCGGATGCCCGACAAGGCAGCAGGGTGACGACACCCAGCAACACCATAGCAATCAATTGTCTGTTAAGCGTCATATAGTTTCTCCTTTTTGGTCGTCGTTTGTTGAGGTTGTGGTGCAGGCTTCTGCTTATCAGCATCTTCCTTGCTCTGAATCTTTTGCCGTTTGGTCTCATGGTTGGGCTGCTGCGTCTTGTTCTCGGCAAAGCTCTTAATCATGTCTTCCACCGTCTCACGGTTGCCAAACAGGTAATTGACCGTGATTTCAACAATCAGGTTTTGCCGCTTGCTCACCAGGTCAGCAATAATGGCACGTGAGCCGTCAGGCATAGTCCCATCGATGCTATAGGTCTTTTTGAAGCCTTTGACCTTGATTTTGCCGTTATGCAAGTCATACATGTTATAGCCCAATGCCTTGCGTTGCAGATTCTCGGTGAGCATCTTTTTCTCGTTGCCCCTGTCCTGACTATAGAGTTGCACGGTCATCACCATGTCCTCCCATTGAATCTCGAAACGCGTGTTGCTGTTATAAGTGACAAAGCCATCCTCAGGAGTCTCAAACGACAGGTCGTAACGGCTCCACGTGTACACAGTGGCACTAGCTGGCAGTGACACAAGCAGTGTCAGCAGCAGGGTGGCAGTGATAGTGATGATGCGTCGCATAATGGTTATGATTTGTTATTTTTAGTTGTTGACGATTGCGTTGCATTGACGGTTTCCAGATAACGGTTCCAAGCTCGCTTGTTGCCCATAAACACATTCAGGTCAACCGCCCCACGCACACCTTGCACACGACCAATGTGGGTATATTGCTGCATGGTGTGGTTGGCATCTAGGACGCTGCCTGGAGACCTGAACGAACAGAGCCACAGGTCCTCGCCCGCAAAATTATCCTTATAGTACTGACGATAGCCGTTGCCGTTAGTGTAAATCATCACACGGTAACCATGACGCTTCAGGTGGTTAGCCATGTCGATGGCACGTTTAACCGCGGTGCCATGCTCCACATGGGTGTCTTTGCCATCGTCCTCGATGTCAAGCACTAGCGGCAAATCTAACGTCTTGCCAGCGACAGCAGCAAGCAGATTGCGTGCCTGCAACTCACCATCACGGTTCTTGCGAAAATAGTGGTAAGCACCTACCGCCAAACCTGCGGCACGAGCGTCACGATAGTTACGCTCAAAAGCGTTATCACGATAGGTAGCACCTTCGCTTGCCTTGATGTACACAAATTGGTAGTCATCGTCACGCACCTGGTCAAAGTCGATAACACCATTGTGATTTGACACGTCAATGCCCGCGATGGGGAAACGGTGACGGTCAACAGTCACGCCGCCGCCATGCCGATAATTGATGTAACGGTGCCAACCGTACCAACCCAACAGCGCAACCAACACCACAGCACCTGCCAGCAGCAGCCACTTGATGCGGTCGGGACGGGTCGGGACGGTTTGCCTAGCCATTGCACAAATCGGGATATTACTAGAATAACGGGAAGCTGTTGGTGGTGTACACCCACTTTTGTTCAAACTCCTCTTGGGTCATGGTGAAGAACAACACGCCCTGGATAATCGACACCAGCCACACCAGTGGTGACAAGATGAAGCATGAGAGCAACGTGATAACCAGAAAGACCACACCAGCAGTGGTCTTGCCTGTGTAAAAATAGTGCAAGCCAATGGGTCCCAACAACAATGCCAACAAACCTGCAATGCCACGGCTCTTGCCCGAAGGCCCTGCCGTGAACACATTGTCAAAGGCATTAGCGGCACGCTCGCCGAAGGCATATTGTCGCTGTTGCTGCGATGATGCCTGCTGCTCTTGCTGCTGGGCATAGCTCACCTGTGTCTCTTTGCCACAATAGGGGCACTTGACACGTGCCACCTGCTCTTGGGTCGTGTATTGTCTGCCACACTCGGGACATTGATGGATATACATAGTCGTTCTCGTTTTGTTTTGTTTACGTTTGTTTTCTGATTTTTATCACTCTTGGCAACCGTCTGCCTGCGGCCTTGCCTGATAGGGTTCGGCTGGTTCGTTAAGCATCGGCGACTGGCTGGATATCAATGCATTAATCTCATCAACGCTCATACCAGTCATTTGGGCGATTTGTTCAACAGTCACTCCATTGTTCAGCATAGACATAATGAGCAGCGATTGTCCCTCAAGACGGCCCTCTGCCCTACCTTCTAAACGCCCTTCTGCCCTACCCTCGGCATGCGAGGTCTCATAGGTCGCGAGGCTGTCACGATAAGCCTTTAGTGCACGGTCATATTCACGCTGCTGCTCCGGATTGAGCTTGCCCACATCAGCGAGCTCAGCCAAACGCTCAAACACTTGGTTTTGCGCCATCCAGGGCATCCTCTCTAGTATTTCCATGTTTTTAATCACATAAATCCAACGTTCAAAATCAGTATCACATTCATCCTCCTGCTTGTCAAACAGAGGAAGCTGCAAGTAGATCAGGCGCATCTTGTCGCTAAGCATAGCACCCGTGGAACGGTCAGCCAATATAACATCAGTCCGCAGCTGCCTGGGCAGCTGACGATGTGTGAAGTTCATGAAAAACACACCATACACCGCATCAACGTGGTAGTCCCACTGGTCACCTCGCAAGCCTTGACCAACAATTGAGCGAGAGGCGTAGTAGATGGAACGGTCAACAAAGTGCCGCTGGCGTTTGTTCTGCATCTCGACAATGATGTGCTCACCCGTTTCGGTCAGGCAATACACATCATAAATAATCGTCCTGAAATCTTCTTTCACAGACAGTTGTTCCTTATCCAGAAACGTAATGTCGGTGATGCACCGTTCGCCAGCTAGCAGCACGTTCAAGAAATCCAGCAGCAAGTCTTTGCTGACCTCCTGCCCAAAGATGCGCTTGAAGCCCACATCAGTGAATGGATTTACAAATCGTGCCATGGTTCGTCGCGCTTTGCTTGTTATGGTTACTCTTATCTGTTAGACTCTTGATTTTGCCTTTTGTTTAACGCTTAGCGACGGCGGTTGCGCGAGGTGCTGTTGCCACCACCCTGACGCTTTTTCTGCTGCTGCTTCATCTGCTCTTGCTGCAAGCGCTGCGCTTCTTCGAGACGTGCTGCAAAGCCGCTTTTCTTCTTCTTGGGCTTGGCGCGATTAGCCGCTATGGTGGCACGCACCTTGTCCTCAGTAACGAACAAGCGGCAGCTGAACGTCTGCAAAATGGTAATCAGCAGCGAGATGAAGTAGTAGTAACTCAAGCCCGACGCATAGTTGTTAAAGAACACCAGGAACATCAGCGGCATCAGGTACATCATCCACTTCATGCCTGGCATGCTGTTGCTCTGGTTCTGCGACTTCATGGTGATGTAGGTGTAAGCAATGTTAGTCACCGTCATCAGCAGGCAGAACAAGCTCAAGTGGTTGCCAAAGTAGTTGGTGATAAAGGGGATTTGTCCTGTCCATTCCACAATCTTGTCGGGTGCGCTCAAATCTTTAGCCCACAAGAATGCCTGCCCGCGCAACTCGATGCACGAGGGGAAGAATGTGAACATGGCAATCAGGATGGGCATTTGCAACAGCATGGGCAGACAGCCACCAAACGGGCTTGCGCCTGCCAGGCTGTAAAGCTCCATTGTCTTTTGCTGCTTCTTGAGCGCATCTTCCTGATTAGGATATTTCTCATTAAGGGCTGCGATGTCGGGAGCCAGGATGCGCATCTTGGCTTGCGAGATGTAGCTCTTGTAGGTCAGCGGCGACAGCACCACCTTGATGATGATGGTCAGCAGCAAGATGATGAGGCCATAGTTGCTCAAGAACTTGCCCAGCCAATCAAAGATGGGGATAATCACGCCTGTGTTAATCCAGCGGAACAGTTTCCAGCCCAACGGAATCAAGTGCGTGAGCTTCAAATCCTCCTTGGGGGAATATTTGTCGTAAGCCGAGAGCGTGTGATATCGGTTGGGACCAAGATAGAAGTAGAACGACGCAGGCACAGCCTTATCGCTAGCATAGGGAATCATGGTGTGCAGCGTCACGTCCTTGAGGTAACGCTCATAGTCTGCGGAACCCTTTTGCGTGGACTGGCTGGTCATCTGCGCTGTGCTCATCACGCTGTCGGTAATCAACACGGTCGAGAAGAACTGATTTTTGGCGCTCACCCACTTCAGCTTATCCTTGACATCCTTATCATCGTTACCGCTCTCGCTCAGGTGCTTCACCTCGCCACCCTTGCCGGCAAACTTATAATAAATGCCACTGTTGCGTTCCTCAAACATTTTGCCTTCTTCATGACGCGAGATGCGCTGCCGCCAGTCCAGGTCCACCATATTGATGTTGAGGGGGATGATAGCTGTCATGCCACGTTGCACCATCTCCATGCGCACCATGTAGCTGCCAGGCACCAGCGTATATTTGAGACCCCACTGCGCACCGCCATCCAGCTCCAGATTCATCACCACGGTGCTGTCGTTGAGGCGTTGCGGCGTGAAGTAGAAGTTGCGCGTCTCAAAACGCTGCGTGTTGTTGCTCAGCGTGAAGCTATAGTCATTATCACCCTTCTCAAACAGCACCATTTGCGGCGACTTCCACGTCTTGTAGCCCTTGAGCGTGGCACGGCTGATGATGCCGCCCTTAGTTGACAGCTCCACTATCAGCGAGTCGTTCTCAAGCTTCACCGTTTGCTCGCTGCCGGTGAGGGCACTGGCAAACTGACCATTCTTAGTGTACACGTTCAGGGCACGCAGCACCTGCTGCACTGCCAGATTGTGTGTGGCAGGGTTTGCACTAGTGGCTGCCACCACCTCGTCCCATGCAACCGCAGTGTCGCCCACCGTCACCGTGCCAGTCACCTCGCCATCGGCAAGGCGCAAGTTAACGCCATCGTTAACCATGCCGGCATCTTGCTCGGCAAGCTGACTCAGCACACCTTGCAACTGTGTCACTTCGTCGGTGGTCAGCGTGTCCACCACACCAGCCACGGGGTCGTGGCGCATAGCCTGCTCATGTGCTATCGAGTCGAGCTGGCGTTGCCGCTCGGCACGCTCAGCCTCACTGGGCTGGTTAAACCACATGAAGCCGAATATCACGGCACACATCAGCAGCATTCCTATCACTGAATTCTTGTCCATCTTCTTCAGATTGTGTCTGTTGTCTTGTTTTTTGCTATTTTACACAGATTGGGCAAATCCTTTTTTATATATGTTTATCTATTAACGATTTTAGTCAATCTTGCTTATCGTGAGGCCCTGGCTCTGCTGCGTCTGCATGACGGTCAAGGCAGGCAGCGACAAAGCTCATGAACAGCGGATGCGGCTTTAGCACCGTGCTACTGTACTCCGGATGATACTGCGTGCCGATGTACCACTGCTTGTCACGCAATTCCACCACCTCGGCAAGGCCCGACTCGGGATTTACACCCGCAACTGTCATGCCAGCAGCTTCAAGTGCTTCGCGGTACTCGTCGTTGAGCTCAAAGCGGTGACGGTGACGTTCCTGTATCACAGATGCATTGCCATAGGCCTGCGCCACCTTGGTGCCCTCTTTGAGCCGGCAAGCATAAGCTCCCAGACGCATGGTGCCACCCAGGTTGGTGACCGTCTTTTGCTCCTCCATCAGGTCGATGACGTTGTGTTGCGTGTGCGGGTCCATCTCGGTGCTGTTAGCGTCAGCCATGCCCAACACATTGCGGGCAAACTCGATGACCATGCACTGCATGCCCAGGCAGATGCCAAAGGTGGGCACATCGTGCTCGCGGCACCATTGCAGGGCAGCGAACTTGCCCTCCACGCCGCGTTGTCCGAAGCCTGGAGCCACCACGATGCCGTCGTGACCACTCAGCAGCTCATCCACATTGCCGGCATTGATGTGCTCACTGTTGATGTAGGTGAGCTTGAGCCGACGGTCGTGATAGGTGCACGCCTGCAACAGGCTCTCGTCGATGCTCTTGTAGGCATCTTGCAATGCCACATACTTGCCCACCAAGCCTATGCGCACCTCACCTGTGGCATGGCGCATCTTGTCGAGAAACGCATTCCACGCACGCAGGTCGGGCTCACCCTCGGCAGGCAGACCCATTTTTTCGAGCACGATGTTGTCAAGCCGTTGCTCATGCATCATCAGCGGCACCTCATAGATGGTGGGCACATCGCGGCTTTGCGTCACCGCGTCAACGCTCACGTTGCAAAATTGTGCCACCTTGCGCAGCATCGACACCGGAATCTCACGCTCGGTGCGCAACACCAGCACATCGGGCTGAATGCCCTCTTGCTGCAACTGCTTCACACTGTGCTGCGTGGGCTTGGTCTTGAGCTCGCTGGCGGCAGCGATGTAGGGCACATAGGTGAGGTGCACGCACAGACAACGCCGTCCCAGCTCCCACTTGAGCTGGCGCATCGCCTCGATGAACGGCAGTGCCTCGATGTCGCCTACGGTGCCGCCAATCTCGGTAATCACCACGTCATAGCGGCCCGTGTTGCCCAGCAGCTTCACGCAGCGCTTGATTTCATCGGTGATGTGCGGCACAATCTGCACCGTCTTGCCCAAATAATCACCATGACGCTCTTTATCAATCACCGTCTGATAGACGCGGCCCGTGGTGACGTTGTTGGCGCGCGTGGTCTGGATGTTGGTAAACCGCTCATAATGACCCAAATCTAGGTCTGCCTCATGGCCGTCAACGGTGACATAGCACTCGCCATGCTCATAGGGGTTGAGCGTGCCTGGGTCGATGTTAATGTATGGGTCAAACTTTTGGCACGTCACGCGCAGACCGCGCGACAGCAGCAGTCGCGCCAGCGACGCTGCAATGATGCCCTTGCCCAGCGACGACACCACGCCGCCAGTGACAAAGATATATCGGGTTTCGTGTTGATTGTCCATGTTCGTCACATTTCAAACCACAAAGGTAGCGATTTTAATTGACCCACGCAAATTGATTTTTAGGACTCAATGATGAGGGCTTAAGGCTTAGGGCATTAGCAGCGGCACGACGACAATAGCCCAGCAGTGGGGGCAGGGGCTTGATTTCACGTTGTCATCGGGTGCTGGCAGGGCGGACAGGCGCAGGCAACTTCAGGGCTGCGACACATGACATAATAATCACCCGAAGGGCTTTTGCGGGGACGCCCTTCGGGTGATTAAAATAATTGTTAATGAACCGTTAATTTAACACGGTGCTTTTTTCACGTTTACAGCTTATTTCCATGTAGGATAGAACTCGATACCGCCTATGTAGAGGGACGCGTTATCGGGGGTTATAAGGAAGCCCACTTCATAACCACTGCCATAAGTGCTGTCTTCTATCTTCTCGACATAGCAGTAGTCGGGATAGCTCGTCGAGGTATAGTAGCAGTAGTAGCCCCAGTAAACCATATCCCAAAAGCCCTCAGGCATCGTGACATTATAGTTGTTATCCATATAGAAAGTAAGGTCAGCCGTCGATGGATTACTATAAATGCCATTATAGACATAATAGAGCGGTTGCGAGATTTTATAAATATTTGTACCCGCGGCATGATAGATAGGCACTCCGTTTTCCTTTGACGCATAACCATCCTCCCAGGTATAGTCCACGAAGGTGCAAGCGCCTGCCTCTGTCCACACATAGTCGCAGAAGACGTTGAGTACGGTAGAAACATTCTGGTTGTCGAACGTGGTGTCGGCCGACAGTTTCACATCTTGCAACGTGAGCGTGGCTGTGTAGCTCTTACCGATTTCCATATTGTGCGCCTTAACGTAAACCACAGCCAGACCCTCGCCATCGGCAAACGTCACGGTACCCTTGTTCTGGTCGGTGAAGTTTTCGGCGTAGTCGGTGGTCATGACGTAGTTAGCCGTGTAGCTACCCTCAGTGAACGACCGCCGCACATGCACCGGAATGACAGTGTCAACGCTGGTCGTAATGGTCTTGGTGGACGCTGTCGTGAACGACACGTTTTGTGCCCAGGGCTCATAGATAGCCCCCTCGTTTTCCTGGTCACAGCTAGTGAGCATCATGCCACCTGCCACAAGAGCCAGTCCTAAAATATATTTTAACAATTTCATAGTCTTGCTTCAATGATTAGTTGTGAAACATTCAATGATTAATCTAATCCGACGTGCAGTCATCACTTGGGATCATTATCAATGGGGTTCTGGTCAACGTTGACATCAAGCATCTCGTTGCCGTCAAACTCAGCCTGCGGAATGGTGAGCACCCATGCATAGCTCTCGGGATTGTCAAGGTAGCGCTTGTCGGTGCTGCTGGTCTGCAAATCCAGAGGCCAGCCATCGCTAGCCGGACGCACGAAGCCCTGGCGCAGGCGCTTGATGGTGTAGATGCGGCCATCCTCGCCCCACAGCTCGATGCGGCGTTGCAGCAAGATTTCCTCAAGCAGCGAACCAGTTTCGGTACTGGTGAGCTTGCCCAGGCTGTTACCGCTCTTGTCGGCGCAAGAGTAGTTTGCGTCGCGTTGAGCCATCAGCGTAGTCAGAGCTTCACGGGCATGAGCATCATCACCCTTGTGGCAATAGGCCTCGGCGATGGTGAGGTACATCTCCTCAATGCGCATCCACACGTAGTCACCTTCCCAAGTGGATAGGTTAGAGAAGTACATCTTCCTCTGGATGTAACCGCTCACGTCGTTGTTGGTGGCAAAGTTATAGGTTGCATCATTAGGATCCCACCATGCCTTGCGGTCGTCGGTGTCACTGATTTTGTTATACAATGAGCGGGTGATTTGCTTGGGTGCGCGCTGACCATAAGCAATTTCGGTGCTCATGTGAGCGTACAGCGAGGCGTACATACTGGCCTGGTCGGTAACAATCTCGGCACCCCACAGCACGTTGCCGGCACCGACATCGTTCAAGCCTGTGAACGCACTAACCCTCTGGATAGACTTACCACTGAAGTCAATCACGTTACTGGCACAGATGATAGCCTCGTCCCAGTCGTTCATGACCAAAGCCACACGGGCGCGGATGCCGTTGGCAACGCTATAGCTCATGTGACTGATGTGGTCCTGACGACCCTTGTCGCCACTCATGAGATATATGGCAGAGTCAAGGTCACTAGTGATTTGCTTATAGACCTCCTCAACAGTCGAGCGCTTCTTACCCGTGGTGTTGGTAAAGGTAGGCTCGGTGTACAGAGGCACACAATCCTCGCTCTGGTGGCCCTGATAGGTGCGGGCAAAAATCTGAGCGAGCATAAAGTAGCTATAGCCACGGATGGCGTAAGCCTGACCAACGGCATAGCCAACATCTTGGCTAGAGCCACCCATGTTGGCCTTACCGTCGATGATGTAGTTGGCATTAGCAATCCAGGTGTAGTATGCCATCCACAAGTCATAGCTGCGCCATGCGCTACTGGTGTAGCGGCCCTTGACGTTATATTTGGCATCAAACCAGAACCAGCCAGAGCCCATGGCGCCCATGATGTGGTCGTCGCCCATGACCTCAGCCATCAAGTTATAGGCACTGATGCCAAAACACTGGTGCGTGTTGCCGCTGGTGGACCAGCCAGGGGTGTACATCGAGCGATAAATACCGTTAAGCGGCACTAACGCCTTGGTGGCATCGCTCATGAAGGTTGAACCCGACATGGAGTCGGTGGGCTCGGTCTCGAGCAGGTCGCTCGAGCACGAGGACAGGCAGAGCACGCCAAACAACCCAATAAACAAATATTTAAATATCTTTTTCATGTCTGTATCCTTTTTATTTAAATGTAAACATTATTTATATAAAGGGTTGCACATCACTTCACGATAATCTCGCAAATCGAGACGCGGTTCCATGAGAGCTCGTCGAACATGTTGGTCGCGCCCTGACCGGCAGCGTTGATGCGGCTGGCGGCGATACCATACTTGTTAATCAGCATGTCCTTGACACTTGCGGCACGACCATCAGCCAGGCGGTTGTTCAGGTCGGCATTGCCCTCGGGCGAAGCATAGCCACGGATGGTGCAAGTGGCATTGGGATGGCTCTTGAGGTAAGCAGCCACGCGCTCCACGTTGGGACGCTGGTCAGCGGTGACGTTGGTCTTGCTAACGGGGAAGTGCACAAGAATCTTGAGGTACTCTGCGCTGTTGTCCACAATCTTGGCGGGTGCCTTCTTGCACTCGTCGAGGTCGCGCTGCAACTGGTTGCTGCGTGCGTTGCATGCATCCAGGTCACGCTGCAACTGAGCCACGCGGTTGTTGGCGTTGGCAACGTCGTTTTGTGCGCTGGCGAGTTGTGAGCGCAGGTCGTTGATCTGGTCGTTGAGCGCAGCGGTGTTGACGGGAGCTACAGGAGCAGCATAGGTCTTACCGAAGTTGAGCTCAATACCCACGGTGTAGGTGCGGTTGGGGCTATAGTCATAGTTGGTACCGCCAGTGTAGTTGTACTGCGGGTCCATACCATCCAGGTGGCTCCACAATGCCAGGTTGTCCACGCTACCAAAGATGCGGGCACCCGTCATACCAATCTTGCTGATCCACTTGGTGGGCAGGGCATAGGCGAGCGAGATGTTCTTGATAGCAAAGTAGCTGGCGTCAATCAGGTAGTTATCGGTCACGTGACGCGAAGCACCAATCTCGATGCGGGCAACGTCGGTCACGTCGCCTGGCTTCTGCCAACGGCGCAACGCGTTTTTGTGCCACGAGCTGCTGATGTACCACAAGTCCATATTGCCTTGATAAATAGACTCAAGAATCTTGCCACCAATCGACCAACCGGTCAGCACGCTCAGGGTGAATCCCTTGAAAGTGAGGTCGGTGCCAAATGAGCCATAGACGTCGGCTTGACGGCTGCCCAGATACTCCTTGCAGCCTGTTGCATCAGCATAGCTGTCGGTGATATATTCGCTGCCAGCCACCTTGTTGCCATCTTCGTCAAAATCATAAGCCCAGTAGAGCGGAGCACCCGTTGCGGGGTCAACACCTGCCGAACGTACCATATAATAGGTGTAGATAGGATAGCCCTCCTCAATCACACGGGAGCCAGTAACAATCTGCGGATTCTCGTCGGTGAGCTTGAGCACCTTGTTCCTGTTGACCGTAGCCATGGCGGTGATGTTCCACTCAAAGTCGGCGGTGCGGACGGGAGTCACGCGCACGCTAGCCTCGATACCACGGTTGCGCATATCGCCCACGTTGGCAAGATAGCTGTCGAAACCAGTCGAAAGGGGCATCGGCTTTTCAAGCAGCAGGTCTTTAGCCTTGCGGTTATAGAACTCAAAGTTGAGCTGCAAGCGGTGGTTGAACATGATGGCGTCGAAGCCTGCGTTGAAGTTTTGTGAGGTTTCCCACGACACTTCACGGTTTTCAAGGCTGGTCACCAGACCACCGATGTTGTTGGCATTGGCATAAGACAAGTCATAGAGCGACTGCCAAGCATAATAGGTCGAGAGCATGTCGTTACCCTGCTCACCATAGCTGGCCTTGATGCTCAAGTTGTTGATCCAGCCCACATTCTTCATAAAGTTCTCGCCGCTCACACGCCAGTTGGCGCCCACCGACCAGAAGGTACCCTTGTTGTGGTCGGGGTGGAAGCGCGAGCTCTTGTCCTGACGCAACGATGCCGACAAGAAGTAGCGGCCGCCATAGTTGTAGTTGATGCGGCCCAGCCATGAGTCGATGCGGTAGTTGTCAGAGTAGCTATCAGCATCATATATGGTGGTTGCAGGACGCAACTCATAGATGCCCTCAACCAGATTGGTACGGGCAGCAGTCAGATACTCCAGCTTGTAGGCATACCACTCGTGACCAGCGGTCAAGCCGAAGGTGTGCTCGCCAAAGGTGCGGTCCCAGTTCAGCAGTTGGTTGAACGTGTAGGACTGGGTGCGATAGTTAGCCTTGGTCAGCATACCACCAGCATTCTTCTGGTTACCATGCTGGGCATTCATATACCTCATGTACAGACGGTTCTGATAGTCCACATTAAAGGTGGTTGTGAACTTGAGGCCTTGCAGCCAGCCATACTTCTCCAGGTCGCTACCCAGCGTGATGCCGGTGCGCAGACCTGCCGCATCGCGCTTGTTATTGGCCTTATCGAGCATCAGCATGCCCAGTGAGTTGAAGTCGCTCAACGAACCAGGACGACCACCCTCACCCCAGTCGTACTGCAGGTTGCCATCAGCATCGAGGTTATTGGTACCATCCAGATTCTTCAGATAAACGGGGAACAACGGGTTGATGAACTGTGCCGTGTACCAGGGGTTGCTGGTGCTGGTGTCATCATAGTCGTTGAAGTTCTGCATCGAGTGAGCCAACGATGCGTTGATGTTGGCAGCAAACCAATCGGTCACTTGAGTGGAGAGGTTGGCACGGCCCGTGTAACGCTCATAGTTGGTGGTCTTCAAGATACCATCCTCGTTGAGGTAACCGAGTGACATCAAGTATTGAGCACGCTCAGTGCCGCCAGTGATTTGCAGCACGTGCTCATGACGCAGGGCGTTGTTGCGGATTACGCTATCATACCAATCCTCGTCCCAAGCGCTCTCTGCATCGCTGCGCACTTGGCCGGTAGCGGGGTCGATAATCGTTGCCCAAGTGTAGTTCTTGAAGGGGTTGTATAGCTCGCCGCCCAGCTCGTCGTTCAAGCTCTTGCGAGCCTGAGCCTCGGCCTGGTCCCAGCTATAACCATTCTCAATATAACCGTTGCGCAAGCCCTCATAGTAGAGCTGCACCCACTCTTTTTGGTCAACCATGTCATAACGCTTGGTGGCACGCGACGACCAACCGAGGGTGCTGCGCCACATCACGTTGCTGCGGCCCTCAACACCCTTCTTGGTGGTAATCATAACCACACCGTTGGCACCACGGGCACCATACAATGCGGCTGCCGATGCGTCCTTGAGGACGGTCATCGACTCGATATCACTGGGGTTGATGCTCGACAACTGTCCGTCGTAGGGGGCACCGTCAACAACATAGAGCGGGGTGCTGTAAGCGTTGATTGAACCATAACCACGGATGTGGATGACACCCGACGAACCAGGCTGGCCACTGCTGGTAATCTCCAGACCTGCCACGTTGCCCTCAAGAGCCTTGGTGGCATCGGTCACGGGACGGAGCTCCAGCTTTTTGTTAGTCACAGCCTCGGCAGAACCGGTGTAAGACGATTTTTTGGCAGTACCATAGGCAACTACCATCACCTCGTCGAGGTCGGTTCCCGAGTCGCCCAGGGTAATCGCCATGTTGGGCAGCACAGGCAGCTCCTGTGTTTCATAGCCCACATAGGACACCCTGACCATCTTCACTTCGTAAGGGAGATTCAACGAGAACTCACCGTTAAAGTCGGTAGCTGTTCCGTTTCCTCCGCCAATGGGCTGTACCGTAGCGCCAATCAGCGGCTCGCCGTTGGCATCGGTCACCTGCCCTCTCACTACTTGTTGGGCACTCATGCCCAAGGAGATAGCACAGATGGCT
>Ga0065708_1039888_pt1 | contig 29703 bp, 30 predicted proteins | sample Hoacrofraction12_2_FD_59095 | JGI IMG/M metagenome (GOLD analysis project Ga0065708, IMG submission 59095) | Hoatzin crop microbial communities from Cojedes, Venezuela, sample from fiber fraction 12 v1 | ecosystem: Host-associated > Birds > Digestive system > Esophagus > Crop | place: Venezuela... | reverse complement strand
CAATGGCCTGGTGCGCACCGATGGTACCCTGCAACCCGTGTCGTGGATGAATAGCACCCGCCCCGACGGCACACCGCTTATCCCACGCACAGGCTATCTGGTAGAGTTTAACGCCCTGTGGTATAATGCCCTGCGGTTTGTGGTCGAGGAGCTATTCAATGGGGTTGAGTCCGAGGACGAGCTATGCCGCTGCTGCAACAACATCGCCGACCGCTGCAAGCCGGCATTTGTGGAGACCTTCCTTAACGACTATGGGTATCTGTATGACTATGTGAACGGGGCGTACACCGACCTGAGCGTGCGACCCAACATGATTATAGCAGCAGGCATCGACTATAGCCCGCTAGACCGCCGCCAGCGCAAGAGCGTGCTAGACGTGGCGACACGCGAGCTGCTCACGCCCAAGGGGCTACGGACGTTGAGCCCCAACAGCTATGGCTATAATCCGTGGTATGTGGGCAACCCCGAGGAGCGGCAAAAGGCATACTACTCGGGTCCGGCACGGCCGTGGCTCATGGACTTCTACAGCAAAGCCTACATCCGCGTGTTTGGCATCAACAGCATCTCGTTTATCGAGCGCATGATGATAGGCTTTGAGGACGAGATGAAGGAGGGTTGCATAGGCTCGCTGAGCGAGTTGTACGACGGTAACCCGCCGTTCACGGGACGTGGTGCCGTGAGCTTTGCCCCCAACGTGGGCGGCATCTTGCGCGTGCTACGCTTGTTCAAGAACTTACACATCATTGACGAATAAAACACAAGGGAGGAGGCAACACGATGAAAGCATTAATGTTTGGTTGGGAATTTCCCCCTCACATCTTGGGCGGACTGGGAACAGCGAGTTTTGGCCTGACCAAGGGCATGGCACAAAATGGCGACATGGATATCACCTTTGTGATTCCCAAGCCATGGGGCGACGAGCCCAAAGAGTATGCGCACATCATAGGCGCCAACAGCACACCGGTGGCATGGCGCGACGTGAATTGGGACTATGTGCAGAGCCGCATAGGCAACGTGATGGACCCGCAGCTGTACTATAACCTGCGCGACCACATCTATGGCGACTTCAACTATATGAACACCAACGACCTGGGGTGCATTGAGTTTTCGGGCCGCTACCCCGACAACCTGTTGGAAGAAATCAATAACTACTCGATAGTAGCAGGGGTGATAGCCCGCACCATCGACTGCGACATCATCCACTCGCACGACTGGCTCACCTACCCCGCCGGCATCCACGCCAAGCAGGTGACGGGCAAGCCGCTGGTCATCCACGTGCACGCCACCGACTTTGACCGCAGCCGCGGCAACGTGAACCCCACCGTGTTCAGCATCGAAAAAGACGGCATGACACATGCCGACCACATCATCACCGTGAGCAACCTGACGCGGCGCACCGTCATCGAGAAATATGGCATCAGCCCCGACAAGGTGACCACCGTGCACAACGCCGTGGAGCCGCTGAGCGAGGAGCTGCTGAACCTGCAGGTGCCGCCCAAACAGGGCAAGGTGGTGACATTTCTGGGGCGTATCACCATGCAGAAGGGACCTGAGTACTTTGTCGAGGCGGCATCGCAAGTGCTGCACAAGGTGCACGACGTGCAATTTGTGATGGCGGGCAGTGGCGACATGATGAACAAGATGATTCGCCTCGCCGCACGGCGCGACATCGCCGACCGCTTTCACTTCACGGGCTTCTTGAAGGGCAAGCAGGTCTATGAGATGCTCAAAGCCAGCGACGTGTACATTATGCCCAGCGTGAGTGAGCCGTTTGGCATCTCGCCGCTTGAGGCTATGCAGATGGGCGTGCCGTCTATCATCAGCAAGCAGAGCGGCTGTGCCGAAATACTGGACAACGTGATCAAAATCGACTACTGGGACATTAACTCTATGGCAGATGCCATCTATAGCATTATCACCTATCCTGCCATGTACCGCCAGCTGCGCGAGCATGGCCTTGAAGAAGTGAACCAAATCACGTGGGACAAGGCAGGAGCCAAGGTCATCAATATCTACCGCAACCTCATCAACCGTTGAGACTCGTGTGACAAAAAGAAAAAATAATCGACATAACACCATAAATAAAGAAATTGCGATATGAAAGCTATTTGTTTTTATTTTCAGATACACCAGCCCTTCAGGCTCAAACATTACCGCTTTTTTGACATCGGTAACGACCACTACTACTATGACGACTTTGCCGACGATGACATCATCACCCGCATTGCCCACCGCTCATATCTGCCAGCCAACGAGACGCTGCTTGAGATGATTAAAGCCAACGGCAAGCGGTTTAAGGTGGCATTCTCGATTAGCGGCACTGCCCTGGAACAGCTGGAGCAATATGTGCCCGAGTTTATCGACTCGATGAAGGAGCTGGCTGCCACCGGTTGCGTGGAATTTCTCAGCGAAACCTACGCCCACAGCCTTGCCTCGCTCGAGGACCCCGAGGAGTTTGTGGCCCAAGTTAAGGCTCACGACGAGAAAATCTACCAGATGTTCGGGCAGCGTCCCAAGGTGTTCCGCAACACCGAGCTCATCTATGACGACGACATCGCCACTATGGTGGCTTCGATGGGTTTCAAGGGTGCCATCACCGATGGTGCTAAGCACATCCTGGGCTGGAAATCGCCCAACTATGTTTATTGCGCAGCCTCAGCTCCCAAGCTCAAACTGCTGCTCAAGAATGGCAAGTTGAGCGACGACATCGCCTTCCGCTTTAGCAATACTGACTGGGCTTCCTACCCGCTCACAGCTGACAAATTTATCAATTGGATTGCCGAGCTGCCACAAGAGGAGCAGCTGGTGAACCTGTTCATGAACTATGACACGTTTGGCGAGCTGCAACCGCGCGAGAGTGGAATCTTTGAGTTTATGAAGGCCCTGCCGCGCTTTGCCGCCGAACACGACATCCAGTTCTGGACACCCAGCGAGGTGCTGTCTAAGTTCAAGCCAGTGGCTGAGCTTGCTGTGCCCTACCCCATGTCGTGGACCGACGAGGCTCGTGACACCAGCGCATGGCTGGGCAACATCTTGCAGCAAGAGGCGGTCAAGAAGCTCTACTCGATTGGCGAGCGCGTGCGCCTGTGTACCGACCGTCGCATCAAACTCGACTGGAACTACCTGCAAGCCAGCGACCACTTCTTCTACATGGCCACCAAGCACAACAACGACGGGTCGGTTCACTCGCACTACAGCCCCTATGACTCACCCTATAGCGCGTTTACCAACTATATGAACGTGTTGAGTGATTTCATGACTCGCGTTGAGCAACAATATCCCGTCGAAATTGACAACGAGGAGCTCAACCCCCTGTTGCTCACCATTCGCAACCAGGAGAACGAAATCGAGAAACTGCGCCGCGAGGTAGAAATGATGCGCAACAACATCGTTAAGGACACCACAGGCGACTTCCCCGTCGAGCAAGACGGTGACAAGCCCGAAGCTCCTGCTGCCACCAAAAAGCGTAAAACCAAAACAACTACAAAAAAGGCAAAAAAATAAGCAGTGCCAGGCATCTCACCCAACAATCAGGCAGACCTGAGCCGGCAGCGCGGAAACGCCTTGCGGGGCATGGCGATATTAGTGGTTTTGTTCCACAATTTCGTGCACCTTTATCCGCACATCATTGGCGAAAACGAGTTTGTGTTCAAAGCCAACGCCGCCGCCGACATGCTCTACGTCATCCGCAACTATGGTTGGGCGATGGTGCCACAACTGCTCTCGTTTTTTGTCATCTGCGCAATCAGCATATTCTTGTTTTTGAGCGGTTATGGCTTGGTCAAGCGTTATGAGAGGGATGGCGATGCCCCCTTGCAGCGGGGACGGTTCATCGTCAAGCACTACCTTAAGCTGTTCAAGCCCATGTTGCCGTTGTTGCTGGTGGCTGCTGTCCTGCACTACCTCACCACACACATTACGCCCGATTTCACATGGCGCAAGGCTGTGGACCAGGCTTTGTTCATCACTAACCTCTACCCCAACGCGCACCGCCACTTCATCCTCATGCCGTGGTGGTTCTTGGGGATGATTTTACAGCTCTACATCATTTATGCACTATTGCTGCACGCACCACGCAGTGCCACCGGTTGGCAGCGCTTTGGGCTACCCACAGTCATGATAGTGGCGTGCTGGGCTGCCATGCGCTGGCTCGACCCCGTGGGCACTGCCATGCGCTGGATGCACGTTAACTTCGTGGGCCGTGCTGCCGCCTTTTGCATAGGCTTGATGGTGGCACGCTGCGAAGCTGACGAAGGGCAGCCCAACGACAACCGTGCAAAAGCCATGACGCGCCTTATTCTAGGTCTCGGCGGAGACTCGCGCCACAAGGTGTGCGATGTTGTGCTGCTGGTGGCTAGTGGCGTGCTCATCGTGCTGAGCAATCTGTGGCTGCGCACCTGGCTATGGGCATCAGTGTTCGACATCGTAGCCGCCTGCGCATTTATTCGCCTATGCGGTAGCTGCTCCCTGGCTAGGCCCTTCGTCTGGCTAGGGTCGCTATCGGCTTATCTTTACGTAGTCCATCCCTTTGTCCGCAATGCCCTAGTTCACCAACTAGGCAGCATGTGGCTTGCACTTGCTGTGTTCATCGTCGCCTCCGTTGCCCTGGCATGGCTTTATCGCTGGCTGCTGCATCGGCGGTTCATCACTACACGCTCATGAGCCACACCAGCCAGTCACCAACTAGCTTGAGCCGCTTGCGCTGTGATGCCATGCGCGGGGCAGCCATTGTGGGTGTGCTATGGCACAACTTCTTACACGTTTATCCAGGCATCATTAAGGAGAACGAGGAAACCTTTAGCCCCGACCGTGCGCAAGCCATGCTGCAAGTGGTCACACATCCCCATGCCGATGTGCTAGCGCAGCTAGGTAGCTATTTTGCGCCGTTTTGCCTTGCCATCTTCTTATTCATCAGCGGCTATGGCTTGGTTTGCAGTTACGAGGGCGACAACCCCAAGCATCAGGGCGAGAGTGCGTTTAAGTTTTGCCTTAGGCACTACCTCAAGCTGCTCAAGTTGCTGCTGCCCGTGTTGTTGCTGGTGGCAGTGCTTAACCAACTGGGTAGCCCCTTGGCATTTCGTTTCACTTGGCGGCGATTTGTGTTGCAAGCACTCATGGTCACCAACCTGATGCCCAACGAGGCAACCCTGTTTATCCACGGCCCATGGTGGTTCATGGGCATGATTTTGCAGCTTTACATCATCTACCGTCTGATCATCTATGCCCCACCCACGGCTAACGGCTGGCGACGTTACGGCATCCCCATTGCCATCACTCTCGCCTGCTGGGCACTCATGCGGTTCATCGACCCCGCTGGACACTTGCAGCAGTGGCTGCACCACAATGCGGTGGCGCACATAGCAACATTTGCGGTGGGCATCGTCACCGCACGTTGCGTGACAGATGTCCGTAGCGGAGTGACAAGCAAAGGTAGGCGTGCCATCATCACTCTGCTGGACACGCAGCAACCCAAGCCTCACGGCTGGGCGGTAGTAGGCTGGCTCGCCGTGGCAGCAGGTATGGCGGTGGTAGCAGTGGTAGCCTCGCTACGCTTCGCCACATGGCTGTGGGCACCATTGTTTGCCCTGACGTGCGCTATTGCCCTGGTCAGGCTTTGCCCCACCCGCTTGTTGCAGCCCCTGGCGTGGCTAGGCAAACTTTCGGCAGCAATTTACGTCATTCACCCCCTGCTGCGCAAGGCACTGCTTTTCCGTCTTGGCAATATGTGGCTCGCTTTGGCGGTGTTTATGCTCACCACGCTACTGGCAGCTATCGTTTACCAGTGGCTCATCGGCAAGGCTGAGCAGGCTTTAAACAGGCTAAAGAAATAACTTTGCCAGCCACCACCCCACTGATGTGGACTGCTTTATAAATTGGTCCTGCCAGACGTTGAGGTTAAAAATCTTCGCCTGCACAAATGTTTAGCACAAAAAACTGCACAGGAACAAGGTTTTTTGAAAAAATAATCGTACCTTTGTGACTTGAAGTATATCAACCAAAATTTTTATTATTCTAACTTAACTATCACTACAAATCATGGCAAAACCATATGTAATCGGCATCGACATGGGCGGCACCAACACGGTGTTTGGCATTGTTGACGCACGCGGCACCGTGCTAGCCAGCGACAGCATTAAGACACAAAAGCACAGCGATTTTAACGACTATATCGACGAGTTGCACACCGAGTTGACACGTCTGATTAAGGCAAACGACTGCGAGGGCAAGATTAACGGCATCGGCATCGGAGCCCCCAATGGCAACTACTACACGGGCTTGATAGACCAGGCACCCAACCTGCCCTGGCCATCACCCATCCCCTTGGCAGACATGGTGACCAAAAAATTTGGCATCCCCTGCCTGATCACTAACGATGCGAATGCTGCCGCCATCGGCGAAATGACATACGGTGTGGCTCGTGGCATGAAGGACTTTGTGATGATCACGCTGGGTACCGGTGTGGGCAGCGGCATCGTGGTTAACGGGCAGATGGTGTATGGTCACGACGGATTTGCAGGCGAGCTGGGTCATGTGATTGTGAAGCCTGGTACTGGTCGCGCCTGCGGTTGCGGCCGCACAGGTTGCCTTGAGGCCTATTGCTCTGCAACAGGCGTGGCTCGCACGGCTCGCGAATTTTTGGAGGTACGCAACGACGAGAGCAAGCTGCGTGAACTGGATCCTGACACCATCACGAGCAAAGACGTGTACGATTGCGCTATGGCTGGTGACAAGCTAGCTAAAGAGATATTTGACTACACGGGCACCATTTTGGGCGAAGCTCTTGCCAACTTTGCAGCATTTAGTAGTCCTGAGGCATTTGTGCTGTTTGGTGGTCTGACCAAGAGCGGTGACCTCATCATGAATCCCGTGAAAGAAGCGTTTGAGCGCAACTTGTTGGGCATCTACAAAGGCAAGATTAAGATTTTGATCAGCGAGCTCAAGGAGAGTGATGCAGCCGTGCTGGGTGCCAGCGCCCTAGGCTGGGAAGTCAAGGAATAAGGTCAATCGTTTGATGACATTGGAGTACCTCACCAAGGTGACTCATTCATAAATTTATTTGTAGCCCCAGATTATTGACGCAATGTGTTGATAATCTGGGGCTACTCTTGCCATTTTTAACGCACCTGTCGCCTATCCAATGCGGCTGTCAAGGTAAAGATTAAGTGAGGGACATTGTGCAACGATGGTTGCGCGATGCCCCTCACTTATATTTCTCTTAGTGCTGAATCTAAGTCCTGCTTTGCAATGGCTTAATAGTTGCGGGCAAAGATGACGCGACGAGCACTGGGCTTGCCTGTGTAGATGCATTTGCCTGGCTCATTATCATCGTCCATGGGAATGCAACGGATGGTAGCCTTGGTCTCTTCCTTGATTTTCTCTTCGGTCTCGCTAGTGCCATCCCAATGGGCAAGCACAAAGCCACCCTGCTCGATTTGCGCCTTGAAGTCGTCCCAAGTATCCACTTTATAGGTCATATCCTGACGATGGCGCAATGCCTTGTCGTAGATGCCTTGCTGAATCTCATCAAGCAAAGCCTTAACACGCTGCTCGATGCCTGCCAGCTGTTCGCTAGATTTTTCGAGCGTGTCGCGGCGCATGACTTCGACTGTGCCAGCCTCGATGTCGCGTGCACCCAGCACGAGACGAACAGGCACACCCTTGAGTTCGTAATCGGCAAACTTGAAGCCTGGGCGCTTGTTGTCGGCGTTGTCATACTTGACGCTGATGCCCATGGCACGCAAGTTGTTAACGATGGGTTCAACCACCTTGTTAACCTGCTCAAGTTGGTCGATGCTCTTATAGACGGGCACGATAACCACCTGGATGGGAGCCAGGCGCGGCGGCAGCACTAGGCCGTTGTCGTCGCTATGCGTCATAATCAGAGCGCCCATGAGGCGTGTGGAAACACCCCACGAGGTTGCCCACACATAGTCGAGCTGGTTCTCCTTGTTGATATACTTCACATCAAAAGCTTTGGCAAAGTTTTGTCCCAAGAAGTGGCTTGTGCCGCACTGCAATGCCTTGCCATCTTGCATCATTGCCTCGATGGTGTAGGTCTCGAGCGCACCGGCGAAACGCTCATTAGCACTCTTGACACCCTTGATGACGGGCAGTGCCATGTGTTGCTCGGCAAAGTCGGCATAGACGTTAAGCATCTCGATAGCCTTGGCTTGCGCCTCGTCTTTAGTGGCATGTGCGGTGTGACCTTCCTGCCACAGGAACTCGGCGGTGCGCAAGAACAAGCGTGTGCGCATCTCCCAACGGAAGACGTTGCACCACTGGTTGATGAGCAAAGGCAGGTCGCGATAGCTGTTGATCCAGTTGCGATAGGTGTTCCAGATGATGGTCTCACTAGTGGGACGAATAACAAGTTCCTCCTCAAGACGTGCTGCGGGGTCAACGACCACGCCCTTGCCACCAGGGTCATTCATCAACCGGTAGTGGGTAACCACAGCACACTCCTTAGCAAATCCCTCAACATGGTCTGCCTCGCGGCTTAGAAATGATTTGGGGATAAGCAGAGGGAAGTAGGCATTTTGCACGCCCGTAGCTTTAAACATGTCGTCGAGCTGCCGCTGCATCTTTTCCCAGATGGCATAACCATAGGGCTTGATGACCATGCAACCGCGCACGGCTGATTGCTCGGCAAGGTCAGCCTTGACAACCAGTTCATTATACCACTGCGAGTAGTTGTCGGCTCGCTTGGTGAGGTCTTTTAACTCTTTTGCCATTTTTGTTGTTTTTGTTTTTGCTATATATGTTGATTGTGATGTCGTTAATCATTAAGCTAATTATTTGCTTATCAAGCCAATGTTGACTTTGCCCTTTTTGGCTTGTTGCAGCATCACCTCGCCAGGCACCAGATAGATTTCGAGACGGCGGTTGCGCTTGCGGTTCTCCACCGAGTTATTGTCCACCAGTGGGTCGGTTTCGCCCAAAGCATAAGGGACAACAAAGTCAACGCTACCATTCTGGTCTAGCCAGTCATAGACGGCATTAACTCGTTGACGGGTAAGGTTAAGCGTATAGGCGGTGCTGCCAGTATTGTCACTGTGCATAACCAACAGCATCTTGTAGAAGCCAGGATTCTTGAGCAGCCGGAGCAGTGGTTTGAGTTGGGCTTCACCCAAGCGTGTGAGCACTGTGTCGTTAGGGTCAAACAACTGGCTGGCGGGAATGGTGATGACGATGACCTCGTCGTCGCGCATGACCTCCACATCATAGTTTTGCTTTTTGAGCCCTACTGCCATCTCATACTGATAGTCGCTAATCTTGTCGGCCTGCTTGTTGTTTTTAATGGCAGGAGTTTCCAAATTGTCGTCGAGCGAGAGCTCGTAGATGTCGGTCTTGGGCTGCCTAGCCTGCGTGGGCAATGCCATTGCTACCAATGCCATTGCTATCACGATTTGAAAGATATGTCGTCGCATGTTGAAATTCATCATTCTAAGTTCAAGTCTAAAATGCCGTTCGGCAAGTTCATGGTGATGGTGCCAGCCTCAGGATTCAAGTCAACGACCCAATCGTCGCAAGCTGGAATCATCAGCGAGTTGCCACTGCCATCATCCACTAGCAGCAGCACGTTGTCGGTGCTGTCGTCAATATCGGCAATCTCACCTACACGCGTACCGTCATCGCTTAGCAACTCAAGGCCAATCAAGCCCTCTAACGGATAATATTGCTCGTCAGGGTCTTCATCGTCGTCGTCGGGACGGCATTCATCAGCAAGGGCAAAGATGTCGCGACCAACCAGAGTGGTGGCTTGCCGCTGGTCAGCAATGCCATCGATGGTGAGCAAAACCGTAGTTGCCGACTTGGGGCGGCAGCTATTAACAAAGAACGGCACATAGATGCCATCGATGTCGCTCACCAAGCAAGAAAGCGAAGCCAACATATCGCAATCGACGCTCAACGTTGCAGCTATTTCGCCTGCCACACCGTGAGGTTTGTTGTAGTGCCCGATGGCAATGAGTTGGTCGCGTCTAATCATTTGTTATTTCTTTTTCTTCTTTTTTCCCACTGGTTGCACAGGCTTGATGACCTGATACTCATGCAAGCGGTGCGTCTCAGGATTCAGCCTGATAGCTCCATGGCTGTAATGTGCCAAGTCTTTGAAGATTTTTGCATCGTCCACGTCTTCGTTATTGATTTGGTAGATGAGCTTCTTCATGTGGTTGGCAATCAGCATCACCAGAGCATCACGCTCCTCACCCTCAGGATAATCAGCAGCTCGCTCAATCATGCGCTCAATCAGCTTGCCATAGTGGCGATAGGCAATGGGCTCGAGCTCATAGCTAATGGGGTCTGGTTTCGATTCTAGGGCAGCCTCGGTAACCACATCGTCATAGGGGTAATCAATGTCAAGCTTAAAATCACTCATAATGGCGAGGTGGTCCCACAGCTTGTGCTGATAATCGTTCTCAGAGCGCAAGAGGGGAAACAGGGTTGCCATCTTTTGGACAATGGTGTGGGCGCAGCGATTGCGCTCGGTGCGATCCTCGATGGTCATACAGTGGTCCACCATCTGCTGGATGTTGCGCCCATACTCTGGCAAAGCCAATTTTTTTAAATTTGAGTTATATGTCAGCATAGTGTGCAAAGTTACGATAAAATTTCCGTCCGCAAAAATCATTGTGCTGAAATTCACGGCACATAACTAGAGTTTGAGGATGGGGTTGGTGGGTCGCTTGGCTTGATAATCCTTCAAATAGAGGGGCGTGCTATATGCCAAGTCGATAAAATTGTTTTCACGCCAGGCTTTTTCCGCCAAAGCCATCATGTCAACAGCCGTTGGTTTCACACCGCTGATGAACCTCAGGTCCTCGCCCTGCATCACCTGTCGTGCCTTGTCACTGCCATTACCCATCAGCACCAAGGTGTTGCCTTGCTGCCGTTGTGCCTCAAAGGCATGCTCATCTAGGATAAGTGCCTGTGGTTCAACAATCGGTTGCAATGCAGGCGTGTAGGCAGCGGTATAAACCTCCATTCGCCTGGCATCAATCATAGGCACATAGAGCGGTTGGTCCTCATCGATGAAGTGGTTAAACATCGCAGTCACAGCAAGCAGTTGCAGCGTGTTAATGCCAATGAGCGGCACCTGCAAGCCAAATGCCAATCCTTTAGCTAGACTCAGGCCTATACGCAAACCGGTGTAAGAACCTGGACCCAGGCTCACAGCGACAGCATCGAGTTGCAGCTCGCGCGGACGGGCATATTGTAGCATTTCTTCCACGAATTTGCCCAAAAGCGTCGCATGCTGCTGACCCTCATAGTTTTCACGATGCTCAAGCACTTGCCCGTCTTGCGTCAACGCCACCGAACACACTTCGGTCGAGGTCTCTATGTTTAAAATCACAGCCATTGCTAGTCATTCAAAATTGAAAGTGCAAAATTACAAAAAAGTATTGATATGACCACCAGTTACGATTAAAAGACCAACGATTTTATATTGGCTTGCGGCATAAGATTTGCGAAACCTTTAATCCGAGAATGAAAAAGTAAACAACCGGATTGGCAAACTTGACGCGCCAATCCGGTTGTTAATTCTTAATTCTTTGGGTTTGCTTTTAGTGGCTTGAATTACATCATGCCACCCATGCCACCGCCCATGCCCGGAGCACCAGCAGGAGCAGGAGCTTCTTCCTTCTTCTCGGCAATCACACACTCGGTGGTGAGGAACATGCCAGCAATTGAGGCTGCATTCTCTAATGCGATGCGGGCTACCTTAGCGGGGTCGATTACACCCGTCTCAAACAGGTTTTCAAACTTCTCGGTGCGGGCATTGTAACCAAAGTCACCCTTGCCCTCTTTCACCTTGTTGACGATGACAGCACCCTCAAGGCCTGCATTACCAACAATCTGGCGCAGGGGCTCTTCGATGGCACGCTTGATAATATGGATACCAGTGGTCTCGTCATCGTTTTCACCCTTCAGTCCGTCAAGAGCTGCCAGACAGCGGATGTAGGCAGTGCCGCCACCAGGAACAATGCCCTCAGCCACAGCTGCACGCGTGGCACTAAGTGCGTCGTCAACGCGGTCCTTCTTCTCCTTCATCTCCACCTCACTCGGTGCACCGATGTAGAGGACTGCCACACCGCCAGACAACTTGGCAAGACGCTCTTGCAGCTTCTCCTTGTCATAGGTTGACTTGGTATTCTCGATTTGTACACGGATTTGAGCGATGCGGTCGCCAATGCGCTCCTTGTTGCCAGCACCGTTCACGATAGTGGTGTTCTCTTTGTCAACGGTAACCTTCTCGGCGGTGCCCAGCATGTCGAGAGTCGCCTTTTCGAGCGTCAGACCAGTTTCCTCGCTGATAACCGTGCCCCCAGTCAAGATAGCGATGTCTTGCAACATCTCCTTGCGACGGTCGCCAAAGCCAGGAGCCTTAACAGCACATACTTCCAACGAACCACGCAGACGGTTGACTACCAACGAAGCCAGAGCCTCACCATCAACGTCCTCAGCAATAATGAGCATAGGACGATGCTCTTGCAGTGCACCTTGCAACAGAGGCAGGATGTCTTTCAGACCTGAAATCTTCTTGTCAAAGATAAGGATGTAGGGGCGTTCCATCTCACAAGCCATCTTGTCGGCATTGGTCACAAAGTAAGGTGAGATGTAACCACGGTCAAACTGCATACCCTCGACCACCTCAACGCGAGTGTCGGTGCCCTTGGCCTCCTCAACGGTAATCACACCGTCCTTGTTGACCTTCTTCATCGCCTCAGCAATCAGTTCGCCAATCTTCTCATCGTTGTTGGCACTGATGCGAGCCACATTTTCGATTTTACCGAAGTCGTCGCCAACTTCCTGAGCCTGCTCCTTAATGCCCTCGACCACTACTTTCACAGCCTTGTCGATGCCGCGCTTCACATCCATGGGATTAGCACCGGCAGCCACGTTCTTCAAGCCCTCGTTAATGATGCTTTGAGCGAGAACGGTAGCAGTGGTGGTGCCGTCGCCAGCGTCATCATTGGTCTTGCTGGCAACTTCCTTGACCAGCTGTGCACCAATGTTCTGGAACTCATCTTCCAGTTCCACTTCACGAGCCACGGTCACACCGTCTTTAGTGATGTGAGGAGCACCATATTTCTTATCCAGAATCACATTGCGGCCTTTGGGACCCAGGGTGACCTTCACAGCGTCGCTCAATTGGTCAACGCCCTTTTTGAGCTCTTCGCGAGCCTTGATATCAAATTTGATTAACTTTGCCATAATAATAATTTTCTCCTTTCTCTGTTTTTATTAGAATTTATTCAACCACGATTGCCAAGATGTCATTCTGGCGCATCATCAACAGCTTTTCGCCATCGACTTCGATTTCGTTGCCGGCATATTTGCCATAAAGCACAGTGTCACCAGGTTTAACCACCATTTCCTCATCCTTGGTGCCGTTACCGGCTGCCCTAACGATGCCCTTGAGGGGTTTTTCCTTAGCACTGTCGGGGATAATGATGCCACCGACAACTTCTTCTGCTTTTGCTGGTTCAACCAGCACGCGGTCGCTTAAAGGTTTAATAGTCATAGTTGTAATAAATTGTTTTAAATTATACTGTTATTTTTGAGTTGTTATTTTCTTTAATAACTGTTAGCAATAACTGCACAGACTGTGCCAAGTGCAAGCAAAGCGACAATTTGTCACCCCACCCTGCCCTAAGCGCATCGGCGAGTGCCTAAATGACCGCTGCATAGCATAGCAACAGCCGCTGGCACATGTGTAATGCCAACGGCTGCTATGCTATGTGTAAAAGTGACAATCAGTTTATTTGACCTGCTTAAGCACCTTTTTGTTTACCTTAACAGGATATTTAGCATCAAGCTCTTGCAACCAACGCTGCTCAAGCACATCTTGATAGTCGCTGGTGACAGCACCACGCACATCACTCAATGCCTCGGGGGCATTGATGATTTTACCCTCAAGAATCATAAACTCAGGATACCCCTTGCGAGTGGGCTTGACACCAGTCTTGAATGCCAAATAGTCTGCCAAATTGTTCTCGCCTTTTTTCACGACCATACGCTCCATGCGAATGTCGGCACCATACTTGTTGTGAAGGGCTTGGGTGAGCGTGTCAGCACCAAATTTGGGGATGTCTGCCTTAACGGCATTGAGAATCGTGTCGTTCTTGGCACTCAAGATGATGCCTTTGAAACGCGGTTCGTCCCAAGTATATTTTGCCCTGTTCTCGTTAAAGTATTGTTCCAGACCTAGGGTGTCTTTTCCGGCTGCCTTCCAGATGCGCCTGTTGCTGATTTCATACAGCAAGCATCCGTCACGATATTCATTAACCAAATTACGGAAGTCAGGATTGGTATTAACCAAGTTATCTCCATAATAATCAATTAATTGTTTTTCTGCAAGCGGAGTAACCTTTGAAAGGATATAAGCCTTAGCTCCTGCATTGTCAAGACGAGCCTTGGGATTGATGGCAGATGCAATTTCGCCAAGGGTTGCCGTGCGCTTGTCGCCCCTGCCATTGGTAAAGGTGTAAAGCGGCTGTTTGGAGTCCTTGATATATGTTGCCACATAAGTGGAATCGTAGCCACCATTTTTCGCCAGTGTCTTCTCTAGATAACCGTCAAGAGATGCATCATCCTTATAGGCAAATTCCCGCTTCAGGTCGTTCAGACGGTTTTCACGGATAAGGCGCGAGCGCTCATCACGATTGATGGCGTTTTCAATACCTGCACGTTGATCAGCCAATGTGGGATTGCCGTGAGCCACCTTCTTGACGATGTGCCAGCCAAACTGGGTCTCAAACGGTTCGCTAATTTCGCCATCGTTCAGGCCAAAAGCGACATCCTCAAAAGGCTTCACCATTCGTCCACGGCCAAACCAGCCCAAATCGCCACCGCGCTTGGCAGAGCCATCCTGTGATTCTGCCTTAGCCATCTCTTCAAAATCAGCTCCAGCCTTAAGCAACTGGTAGATGCTATCAATCTGGTGCTTGCACACTGCCTTTTGTTCATCGGTAGCTTTGCGGGGGAACAGCTTGAGGATATGTTTAGCATGCACACCCTCGTAGGGTCGTTTTTCGTTAACCCTGATCATGTGAATGCCAAAGTCGGTTTTAAACGGTTTGGAAATCTCACCGACAGGAGTCTCATAAACCACATTCTCGAACCCATAGGGGAACACACCAGCCGAGATAAATCCGTAATGTCCCTTGTTGCGTTCCTTTGACGGGTCAGAAGAATATTTTGCGACCATTTCTTCCCAGTTGGCGCCATTCAGCACTGCGGTGCGGATGCTGTCCATGCGCTGCATGTTTTGCGCTGTCATCAATTCATTATTGCCTAACGGCAACATCATGTGGTCGATTTTGATTTCGGTCTTGGTGCGCTCATAGGCTTCCTGAATGAAGTGCCAACGGTAGGTAGTATCCTCCATATAGGGTGCGGCTAAGTCCTTCTTATAGCCATCAAATTCCTTAATGAACAAAGCAGAGGTGTCGATACCCGCAGCCTCGGCATCAGCAACCTTTTGCTTATATCGAATAAAGCGCTCGACATATTGCTCAAGCGACTCTTTCTCAACCTGTTGCTGATTGTTCTTGTGATAGAGGTACTCAAATTCAGAGAGTGTCACGTCCTTTCCGTTAACCGTCATGAGCACTGGATCCTTAGCTGCAAGGGCAAGCAAGGCTGACCCAAGCAACAGAGTGCAAATCAATAACTTAGTTTTCATCTTTCAGGATAATGATTCAATTATATTTTTTTGTTTTTTACCTATATTATAAATGTAACGCAAAAAGTACACAAAAAATTATATCGCCCATGCACAAAAAAGCTATATACCAGCTCTTGTGAACCTTAGTTACCCATTTCGCTCAAGAACTTGATGCGCACAAGCCTAATCTCCTCCTCGGTGTAATCACTGCCCAATTCTTTTTGTGCCGTGGCAATGTCATCAGTGTCACTCTCCTTAAAATAGCAGAAGATGTCTTCCTGAATGTCATCATCAATCACCTCGTTGAGATAATAGGAGATATTGATTTTTGTGCCACTATAGACAATAGCCTCAAGTTCATCAAGCAATTCGTCGAACGACAGACCCTTGCTCTCAGCAAGCGCATCGAAGGGGACTTTGCGGTCGATAGCTGTGATTAACTCCACCTTGAGCTTGCTCTTATTAGCTACGGTTCTCACCCGCAAATCTTCGGGGCGTTCAATCTCGTTCTCATCGACATGCTTCTTGATGATTTCAATAAATTCCTTGCCATATCGCCTAGCCTTGCCAGGTCCAACACCAGGAATGTTTTGCAACTCCTCAAGCGTGATGGGATAGGTGGTAGCCATAGCATCAAGCGAAGGATCCTGGAAAATGACGTATGGAGGCAACGAATGTTGCTTGGCAATCTTTTTGCGCAAATCCTTAAGAATGCTGAATAGCTCGGTATCAACGGCACCGCTGCCACGCATTTCTTCCGAGAAATTCTCACTGAAGTCGTTGTCCTCTACAATCTTAAACTTATCGCGACTGTTCAAGAAATCTTTTCCAGATGGCGTAACCTTGATCACGCCATAGTTTTCGATATCTTTAGCCATATAGCCCGCAATGACACCTTGCCTAATGACAGCAAGCAGGAATTTCTCGTCATGGTCTGCCTGGCAGCCAAACTCTTCAAGCTCGTTATGCTTGTAGGAAACGATTTCGGGTGTTGGGTCGCCCATCATCACATGCACGACATATTCTGGCTTAAAGCGCTCTTTGAGGACCAACACGGTTGCAATAGCGTCACGCAACACGTCGCCTGCCTCGATGCGCTTTTTGGGATGCAGGCAGTTGTCACAATTGCCACAGTTATCCTCATCGTATGGCTCACCAAAATAGTGTAGCAGCGACTTGCGGCGACAAACTGACGACTCGGCATAGTCACGCGTCTCAAGCAACAGCTGCTTGCCAATTTCTTGCTCGCTGATGGGCTTGCCCTGCATGAACTTTTCGAGCTTGTCAAGGTCTTTGCGCGAATAGAATGTGATGCATTTGCCCTCACCGCCATCGCGGCCAGCCCGACCGGTTTCCTGATAATAACCTTCAAGGCTCTTGGGAATGTCATAATGAATAACGAAACGCACATCTGGTTTGTCGATGCCCATGCCGAATGCTATTGTAGCCACAATCACATCCACGTCTTCAGCCAAAAATGCATCTTGGTTGTCGCTACGCGTCTGGCTCTCCATACCAGCATGGTAAGGCAGAGCCTTGATGTCGTTAAGGCAAAGCACCTCGGCCAGCTCTTCTACCTTTTTGCGGCTCAGGCAATAAATGATGCCAGACTTGCCCTCGTTGCTCTTAATGAACTTGATGATTTCGCGGTCGATGTCTTTGGTCTTGTTCCTCACCTCATAATAAAGGTTAGGACGGTTGAACGACGACTTGAACACCTTGGCGTTGGTCATGCCCAAATTTTTCTGAATGTCGTGCTGCACCTTGGGAGTTGCCGTGGCTGTCAATGCAATGATTGGCCTAGGGCCGATGCGATTGATAATCGGCCTGATGTTGCGATATTCTGGTCTGAAGTCATGTCCCCACTCTGAGATGCAATGCGCCTCATCGATAGCGTAAAACGAAATGGGCACATCGTTCAGGAATGCAACATTATCGGGCTTGGTCAGCGACTCGGGTGCCACATACAGCAACTTGGTGTTGCCATTGCGCACATCAGCCTTTACATCCTCAATGGCTTGCTTGCTCAGTGATGAGTTCAGGAAATGGGCTATGCTGTCGTTGCCACAAAAGTTGCGCATCGCATCCACCTGATTTTTCATTAATGCGATGAGTGGTGAGATGACAATGGCTGTGCCAGGCATCATGACGGCAGGCAATTGATAGCACAACGACTTGCCACCACCTGTGGGCATGAGGACAAAAGTATCGCGCTCAGCAAGCAAATTCTCGATAATTGCCTCCTGATTGCCTTTAAACGTATCGAAGCCGAAATACTCCTTGAGTGTTGATATCAGTTTTTTATTGGGCATATTAATCAAAAACAGTTGTCACGTTCATTTCTTGATTGCACAAATTTACGGCAAAGTGACGAAAGTTGCAAATATTTTCACAAATAAAAAATTCAATTAGCCTGCTTGAGCATTTCAAAATTTGACTGCGAGAGCTGTTGCTCAGCAAACTCGCGTGTCAACACATATTTTTTCTTGTTCTGCGACGGCGCATGATACATGACATCAATCATGATGGTCTCAAATATGGAACGCAAGCCACGAGCACCCAGTTTGTACTCAATAGACTTATCCACGATGTAGTCGAGCACATCATCGTTGATGACCAGCTGCACACCATCCATAGCCATGAGCTTGGTGTACTGACGCACAATCGCATTTTTAGGCTCGGTGAGAATGCGCCGCAGGGCATCCCTGTCGAGCGGCTCCAAATTAGTGAGGATGGGCAGGCGACCAATAATCTCTGGAATCAGGCCATAGCTGCGCAAGTCTTGTGGCGCCACAAAGTGTAACAACTTGTCACGATCGGCTTGACGCACATGATTTCCTGCACCATAGCCCACCACATGCGTGTTGAGGCGTTGTGCAATTTTGCGTTCGATACCCTCGAAAGCCCCACCACAGATGAACAGAATGTTCTTGGTGTCAACGGCTATCATTTTTTGCTCAGGGTGCTTGCGTCCACCTTGTGGTGGCACATTGACAATGGAGCCCTCTAAAAGCTTAAGCAGTCCTTGCTGGACACCCTCGCCACTCACATCGCGCGTAATCGACGGGTTGTCACCCTTGCGGGCAATCTTGTCAATCTCATCAATAAAGACGATGCCACGCTCCGCCTCCTTGACATTATAGTCACAGGCAGCCAGCAGGCGCGTGAGCAGGCTTTCGATGTCCTCGCCAACATAGCCAGCCTCGGTCAGCACCGTAGCGTCAACAATAGCGAATGGGACATTGAGCATCCGAGCAATTGTTTTTGCAAGCAGGGTCTTGCCAGTGCCCGTGGGGCCGACAATGATGATATTGCTTTTCTCGATGTCAATGTCATCATTTTTGTCTTGCAGCAGACGTTTGTAATGGTTATAGACCGCTACCGACAGATAACGTTTGGCAGTGTCTTGTCCAATGACATATTGATCAAGGTATTCTTTGATTTGTTCTGGCTTGGGTATCGACTTCAGGTCCAGTTTCTTGGCTGCTTTTTTGGATTGTGTGTCAAGATACTCATTGCACAGCTCTACTGCCCTTTCGGAACACTCATTACAGATGCAACCGCTGAGGCCAGGTATCAGAAGCTCAACTTCGTTAGCCGTACGACCGCAAAAGCTGCAACGCAGCGTTGATCTTGTTTCTTTTTTAGCCATTATGATGAATAGATGACAACTGCGTGTTATTTACCCGATTTTTCAAGCACCTTATCAATCATGCCATAGTCAAGAGCCTCGGCACTGGTCATCCAGTAGTCACGGTCGCTGTCGGCATACACCTTGTCGTAGGGTTGCCCGCTGTGCTCACTGATGATGGTATAGAGTTCCTTCTTAAGCTTAATGATTTCGCGTGAAGTGATCTCGATGTCGGAAGCCTGTCCCTGTATTCCGCCCATGGGCTGATGAATCATGACGCGTGAGTGCTTGAGTGCAAATCGTTTGTCCTTTTGCCCTGCCACAAGCAGCACTGCTGCCATCGATGCAGCCATACCGGTGCAAATGGTTGAGACATCGCTCTGGATGTACTGCATGGTGTCGTAGATGCCCAATCCGGCATAAACAGAGCCTCCAGGAGAATTGATATATAACGAAATATCCTTGCCTGGGTCAGCAGAATCCAAATAAAGGAGCTGCGCCTGAATCACGTTAGCGGTATAGTCGTCAACTTGAGTGCCCAAAAAGATAATGCGGTCCATCATCAACCGTGAGAACACATCCATCTGAGTCACATTCAGTTTGCGCTCCTCCATGATGGTGGGGGAAATATAATTGTCAGTGATGCTTGATACATATTGGTCAAGAGCCATGCTGTTCATGCCCAGATGTTGGGTAGCAAATTTTTTGAAATCGTTTTGCATAGTTGATTTGTGTTTATTGAACATTAATTTTTTTCAAAGATACTATTTTTTTCTCAATGGTCATGTAAGATATGACTATTTTTTGCAAAAAAAATGTGCGGGGTAAGCATTTGGTCGCGCCCCGCACTTCAGTCTTATCGTTGTTTTAACGATGTTTATTCGGCTTTCTTAACCTTAGCATCGTCTTGATAGAGCTTACCAAACTCCTCGGCAGTCACGGTCTTTTCATTAATTTTTACAGTTTCTTTCACTGCTGCAAAGAATTTTTGGTCGGTTGCCGTGTCATAGCACATCTGGCGATTTTGCCTATCTTCCAAGATGCGCTGTGCATATTGTTCAAGATACTCATCAGGCAGGTTATACATACCATATTGAGTGAGCTGTTGTTGTGCGATAGCCTTAGCCGTGTTGTGCACATCATCTTCGCTGGCAGTGATGCCAAGTTCCTTGATGAAGTGGTCACGCAAGAGTTGCCAACGCAACTGCTTGAACATTTCCTGCAGCTCCTCGTCGGTTGGAGCGGGCTTATCTTCCTCGGCGCGGTTGCGTTTCACGAAACGGGTAAGCAGAGCCTCGGGCAACGGCATTTCACCGGCAGCACGCAGCAGCACGCGTTCGGTATCGACAGTAAAGCGATGGTTGCTCTCAGGAATTTGCAGAGCGGCAATGTGCTTGCGCACGCCCTCGCGCAACTCTTCCTCGTTGTGAGCCACATCCTTACCCAGCACGCCGTCAAAGAACTCCTGATTCATTTCTGCCAGCTCATTAACCTTGATTTCCTCAACTTTAAAGGAGAAGTCGCTCTTGATATTGGCAGCCTCGTCACGGTCAACATTGAGCATCGATGAAAGCTCGGCAACACTGCCACCTGAGGCAGTATGGGGGTTAAACACCACGTTGTCGCCCACCTTGACACCCACAAACCGTGCGCTCTGCTCCTCGTCGGTCAGATATCGCGGTGAGATGACGGTACGCTCAACCTTGATGCCATCTTCCTTAGCATTGCCCTGCTCGTCAAGCTCGGTCAGGCTGCCACGCAGCATAGACTCTTTGTCAGACTGTTCGCCATCAACGAGCTTGCCCAAGCGCTTGCGGTCGTAGTCAATCGCGTCGTCAACCATTTTATCGGTCACCTCGATGAGGTAATAAGGTATATTAATGCGCTTATTGAGTTTCAGTTCAATGGCAGGAGCCATGCCGACATCAAACTTAAAGGTGAACTCATCCTTCTCGGCATCCATCAGGTCAACATTGGTTTGCTCGTCGAGCATCGGCTCACCCAGCACTCGCAAGTCATTATCCTTAATGCATTTGAGGAGGGCATCGTTCACTTTATCGTCCACCACGCGTGCTGTCACACCAGGGCCATAATGCTTAGCCAGGAGTGCCGCGGGAGCATGTCCAGGTCTGAATCCTTTAATCGGGTGAAGGCGTCCCATCTCTGCTACCTTTTTCTTGACATCGGTTGCAAAGTCTTCTCTCTTGATGTCAACGGTAATCACGCCGTTCACAGCATCGATTTGTTCAAAGTTTGCGTTCATTGTCTGCTTTTAGTTGTTTGTGTATCGTTATAGAATGATTAATATAATGTTCGTTTTTTGATTTGCGGGTGCAAAATTACACATAAAAGCGAAGTCCGACAAATTTCGTTCCACATTTTTACGTCACACGCGCGGCCCACATAATGTGAACCGCGCGTGCCTATGCGGTCAGTTTGTCAGGTGTCACATTGTCAGCACTATGTTATTTTCCTCTGCCATTCGACGAATGTTGAGAATGGCATAGCGCATCCGCCCTAACGCCGTGTTAATGCTCACACGTGTTGCATCGGCGATTTCCTTGAAGCTCATGTTTTTGTAATATCGCATCACGAGCACCTCGCGCTGGCTCTCGGGCAATGCCTTAATCAGGCGCTTCACATCGCTATGAATCTGGCTGGTGATGATGTTATCCTCGATGGTTGCTTCAGCCAAATCTTTGCGATTCAGGATATTCACATCGGCTGCATCGGTCGATTGTGTGTTCTCCGCCTTGACCTGGCGATAAAAATCGATAATCAGGTTATGGGCAATGCGCGTGACCCAAGCAGGGAAATGTCCATTCTCGACATAGCGTCCTTGCTTAATGGTCATAATTGCCTTGACGAAAGTATCTTGAAAGATGTCGTCGGCAAGCTCAGGGTTTTTCACCGAGTGATATATATACGTGTAAACACGATCCTTATGACGCTCTATCAGTTCGTCAAAAGCCTCGTTTACCCCATCGACATATAGCGAGATCAATTGCTCATCGCTCTTGTCACAGTACATTTTCATTACTTCTTATTTCTTGGTCAATAGTAGGTAATGTTCGCGTCGATAGGCAGAATTTATTTAATGTTAAAAATCAAGTTAAATTTAGTTGTTATAGATGAAATCAAGATGATTTCGCGGCAAATTTAGGCAAATTCACACAAACTGCAAACTTTTTTCTTAAAAAAGTGCACTTTTCGCCTACAAATGGCAGAAATTAAGCCTTGCTAGCGGCGACGTTTCTTGTTGCGCAAGTTCATTAGCCACCGTGATAGCTTAAACCCCAACAACAGATAGTCGGCAGTCTTGAGGTGAGAGACCTCACTGGCATTAAACATCAAGCCACGCACACCATTGCTGGCGACATTGGTACGCACACCGTCGATGCTGTTCATCATATTGGCACGCTCAACCTCGCGCCGCACCAAGGCTTTGGCACGAGCACGTTGCAGTTCGCTGAGGGTCATGCCTCGCCACTGCCTTGCGGGAGCAGATTCGTGAGCATTTTCATTCATTATCTTCGGGTTTTAAGAATAATTTGCTCAGAAAGCGAGCAACGGGGTCAACGATCAGCTGTCTCTTGAAAGCCAGCACAACGAGTAACAGCAGCAGCAACAGAGCGGCAGCTATCAAATAGGCCATCCAGGTGCATTGCAGCGCATCGGCAAGCACAGTGATGAGTGCAGCCAACAGATAGTGCAACACAAAGGTGCCTATAACAAACAACACGGCGATGAAGGCGACAGCAGACAACAATATAGACATTTTTTCAACGGCAGTGAACTTGTCATAGTCCCACTCTCGCGAAAAAAAGTTTTTACCCTCAATGATGAGTCGTTTATAATCTATCTCGTTCATTGTGTAGTTTTATATTATTATAATTGTGCCATCGAGCATAACGCTCGTGCGTGCTTAACCCTGTGCCACTAGGCAATAGCGTGGCACTTCATCACGATTCTCGTCATGATTGAGCCACGCCAGCCTATGTGTCACACACATGCCGAGCATGTTGTTAATCTTCTATTTGTGCGCTGATTTGCTTAACCAGTTGCTCCACTTCATCGTCGGTCCAGTCGATGCCATTCTTCTTGAGCATCTCCTTGATGCGACTGCGCAAGTCCGAGCCCTTTTCGGGAGCAAACAAAATGGCAGCAGCACCACCCACAAGGGCACCGCCTAAAAATGCGTATAAAATGCTTAGTCCTCTCATTGTTTTATTGTATTATAATAAACTGTGCAATGTTAATTGTCTTGAATTTCATCGGCGATGTCGTTCACCAACTCATCAAGTTTTGTGCCTTTGAGCTTAACGCCCTTTTCACGCAGCACGTCGGCAATGCGAGTGCGGGTGTCGTCACCTTTTTCTGGAGCAAAAAGCAACCCAACAGCAGCACCTGCGATAGCACCGCCAACAACAGCCATAACAATGTTAATCGGTTTCATCTTCAATCTAAATGTTTTATGTGGTTAATATTTTGATATTTACTCGCTAAAGATTGCTGCAAAAATTGTGCCATATCGCTGCAATCGGGCAATAAAATTAGTCATTCTTTTTTATTTGGGCAAATATTTTATGATTTATTCGTAATTTTGTAGCCTAAAAAGGACCAAAATGACCAGTAGTGACATTATCATCAGGGGTGCAAGGGTAAATAACCTGAAGAATGTTGACGTGACCATTCCGCGTGGCAAGTTCGTCGTCATCACGGGTTTGTCGGGCTCGGGCAAGTCATCGCTAGCTTTCGACACCATTTACGCCGAGGGACAGCGCCGCTATGTCGAGAGCCTGTCTAGTTATGCACGCCAATTTATGGGTCGTCTGCGCAAACCAGACTGCGACTTTATCAGTGGTCTGCCACCGGCTATTGCCGTTGAGCAGCGCACCGTGACACGCAACTCACGCAGCACGGTGGGCACCAGCACTGAGATTTATGACTACTTGCGGCTGCTGTTTTCCCGCATAGGCAAAACATTCTCGCCCATATCAGGCCAACTGGTTAAGAAACACACGTCAAACGATGTGCTAGCGTGCATTAACGCTCATCCCGATGGAACCCGTTTTGCCGTGCTGTCGCCTGTGATTGTCCCACAAGGGCGCGACCTCGCCACACAGCTCGATGTGTTGCTCAAGGGCGGCTATTCGCGCTTGTTATATAAAGGTGAATTTGTTGAGATAGCCGAACAACTAACTCAAGCCGACACCCTTGAGGTTACCGATTGCTACCTGCTCATCGACCGCATGGCGGTCACCCATCGCCACGATGACGAGATGCGTCTGCTCGACTCGTTGCAGACAGCGTTTTATGAGGGCAAGGACGAGTGCGTCATTATGATGTGGAATGCCGATGGCACAACCGAGGAACACCGTTTCAGCAAGCGTTTTGAGCTAGACGGCATGACCTTTGAGGAGCCCAGCGACCTGATGTTTAACTTCAACAATCCACTGGGTGCATGCCCCACATGTGAGGGATTTGGCAACGTGATTGGCATTGATGAGCATCTCGTTGTGCCCGACCGCAGCCTGTCGGTCTATGACGGGGCGATCATGTGCTGGCGTGGCGAGGTGATGAGTGAATGGAAAAACGAGTTCATCCACGTGGCTGCAAGGCACCATTTCCCCATTCACAAGCCTTATTATGAGCTCACGCAAAAGCAGTTAGACCTATTGTGGCACGGCACTGGTGACGACGAGTGGAGTGGCATTGATGGATTTTTTGCCTGGGTGAAAAGCAAGTCTTATGCTATTCAATACAGGGTGTTGCTGGCACGCTATCGGGGCAAGACATTGTGTCCCACCTGCCACGGCACACGGTTAAAACCACAAGCTGGCTATGTGCGCGTGGGAGGCATGACCATTGGCGAAATGGTGGCTATGCCTATCGCCGACCTTGCCGACTGGTTTAAGCGTCTGCAACTTGACGAGAGCGATGCGACCATTGCCAAACGTCTGCTCACCGAAATCAACAACCGGTTAGGCTACCTGTGCGAAGTGGGTTTGGGTTACCTCACACTCGACCGCCTGTCGAACACGCTATCGGGCGGTGAGAGCCAACGCATCAACCTCGCCACCTCGCTAGGCAGTACGCTGGTGGGATCGGTGTACATCCTTGACGAACCGTCAATTGGCTTGCATCCACGCGACAGCCATCGCCTGATTCATGTGTTGCGTATGTTGCAACAGCTAGGCAACACTGTGGTAGTAGTGGAACACGATGAGGAAATCATCCGCGCTGCCGATTACTTGATTGACGTGGGTCCTGAAGCAGGAAGGCGCGGCGGACGCATCGTGTATCAAGGGCCAGTGGACGACCTGAGCAGTGCCCACGACAGTTACACAGCACGCTACTTGACCGGAGAGCTCACCATACCGCTGCCCAAACGCCAGCGCAAGTGGAATCAATATGTCGAGGTGCTGGGCGCGACAGAAAACAACCTCAAGAACATTGACGTGCGATTCCCTTTAGGGGTGATGACCGTGGTCACTGGCGTGAGCGGGTCTGGCAAATCAACGCTGGTGAGCAACATCCTTTATCGCGCGTTAGCACGCCACTATGACGTCACCACCGACCCGCCTGGCAGTCACAGCGGCTTGAGTGGGGACTTGCATCGCTTAACTGGTGTGGAGCTCATTGACCAAAACCCCATAGGCAAAAGCACGCGCAGCAATCCTGCCACCTACCTCAAGGCGTTTGACGAGATACGCCAACTGTTCGCCCAGCAACAACTGTCACGGCAAATGGGTTACAATGCCGGTTTCTTCTCCTTTAACTCGCCAGGCGGACGCTGCGAGCAGTGTAAAGGCGAGGGCACAATCACCATCGAGATGCAATTTATGGCAGACATCACCCTACCCTGCGAGGCATGCCATGGCAAACGCTTTAGCCGCAATGCGCTCGATGTGACCTACCGCAACCACACCATTAGCGACGTGCTCGATATGACCGTCAATCAAGCCATTGAGTTCTTTAGCGAGGCGCAAGGCGATGGTACCGCCACTGAGCGGCGCATCGTGCAACGCCTCAAGCCCCTGCAAGATGTCGGGCTGGGCTACATCAAGCTGGGCCAGTCGTCGGCAACATTATCGGGTGGCGAGAATCAACGTGTCAAGCTCGCCTATTACCTTAGCGGTGAGCACCGCGGCAACATCATGTTCATTTTTGACGAGCCTACTACCGGTTTGCATTTCCACGACATCAACACGCTGCTGAAATCGTTTAATCAGCTCATCGCAAGCGGGCACACGGTGGTTATCATTGAGCATAACCTTGACGTGATCAAGTGTGCCGACCACATCATCGATTTAGGACCTGAAGGTGGCAAGCAAGGCGGTAATGTTGTCGTCAGTGGCACGCCACAACAGGTGGCAGCATGCGCTGATAGCTACACAGGCCAATTCTTAAAAGAGAAGTTAAACACATGACCGAACCTAAAAAACAACAACCTGAAGGCAACATCAGCGGCCTGCGCAAGCAATTTTTTGCCTACCGCAATGGCATAGTAGCGCAAAAACTGCGGCAAGCAGGCGACCCACACACCAGCATTATGGGATGCCTGCTTGCAGACATCAGCAGTGTTGTCAGCCATATACCCAACCAATGCGACCGAGCCCAGTTGGCTCAAGAATTATGGCAACACACCGAATCACGCGAGTGCCGCCTCGCCGCACCTATGATCATGCCACACGCATCCATGCCCATCAGCATGGCGCAGTTGTGGTGCCAGAGCGTTGAGACCACCGAAGTTGCCGATGTGCTATGCCACCGCCTGCTGCGACACCTGCCCTATGCCTGTTACCTGTGCAAGGAGCTAGTCCACGACGAGCACACGCTCGTGCAATACACTGGCTACCGGCTGATGCTCAACTTGTTGTTGATGGGCACGCTATGCTCATCGCCATCGCTCGAAGCCTTTGTCAAGGCACAGCTGTCACAAGCAGACATGCCATTCAAAGCGCTACTACACGACATTGCCGACGAGCTGTGACCCATTGGTAGTTATGTGCCGTGGCAAGATATAGTCTGCTTGCCATCGGCTCGTTGTGAAAAATTCACTCGTGGGTTCTAGTCAAGATGTTGCTCGATGTTGTAACGAGGTCGGTGCTTGCCCTCGGTGTAGATGCGCCCCACATAAGCCGCGATGATGCTGAGACAGATGAGCAGGCATCCGCCGACGAACCAAATGGAGAGCATCAGTGAAGCCCAACCTTGCACGCCGCGACCGCAACACAGTGCCGTAATCACATAGATGAGGATGGCAAAGGCAATGAACAAAAAAGCCAATCCCAAGAAAAAGATAAGGCGCAACGGCTTGACGCTAAACGAAGTGATGCCATCGATAGCAAAAGTGAGCATTTTGCCCAACGGGTATTTGCTCTCGCCTGCCTGCCGCGCCTGCCGGTCGTAATAGACAGTGCCTGCCTTGTAACCCAGCATGGGGACAATGCCCCTCAGAAACAGGTTGCGCTCATGATATTGGCACAAAGCATCGACCGCTCGGCGGCTCATCAGCCTGAAGTCGGCATGGTTGTCCACTGTGGCAACACCCATCGCACTCATAAAGCGATAAAACGCCTTTGCAGTAGTGCGCTTAAACCAGGTGTCGGTGTCGCGCCTGCGCCGCACGCCATAGACAATGTCGTCGCCCTCGTTGAGGTATAGTTGCATCATCTGGGGGATGGCATTGATGTCGTCTTGCAAGTCGGCATCGATAGTGATTGTGACATCAGCATGCTGTCGCGCAGTTTCGAGACCAGCCATCAAGGCACACTGATGCCCTACATTGCCCGCCAGCTTGATGCCCTGCACACGGTGGTTGCTACCCTGACAATAATCGGCAATGAGCTGCCATGTGTCATCGGTTGAGCCATCGTTCACATAAAGGATGTAGCTATCGCTTGCCGCCAGACTGTCGTCAATCATTTGGGCGAGCAGTGCCGACAAGCGTTGGTGGGTTTGCGGCAAAACGGCTTCCTCGTTATAGCAAGGCACGATAATGGCTAGAGTCGATTTTTCCATGAGACAGGCACATTTTTGTTTGTTCACGGCAAAATTAATGCATTCGTGCGAAACGTGCAAATAAATCGGCGAGAATACCAAAACTCGGCTATAACGTAAGCAGCTAATCCATCAAACATTGTTACTCTATATATCTCATCAGCACTATAAGTAGGATTTAGCCGAAGTATTCTCATATGTATAAAAGAAAAGAACAGCCTTAAAAGGTTGTTCTTTAAAGTTAGTTATAAATGCGTTAATTATTTGTTTCTTGACAAGAGCCAGTGTTATGTTTGTCTGCATTGTCAAAAAGACGTTTGAACATAAGAACATTTATCCCCAGTACCGTTAAAAACAAAACGATAAAGAATAGAATGTTTATATTAATGTAACCAAGCCCCGTGACATTTCCCCACACTTCAAGGTCCTTGTATGCTTGAATGCATGCCCCATGAAGCCCCATGGGGTAATAATAACTCCAAATGTGGTAACTTGCCACTAGTAGTATTAGCATCGTGTTTGAATCTAACACACCAGCTAAAGTTGTATATAGTTACTACTCCATAGAACTCATTACCTTCAAGGTCAGTACATTTAACTGTATCATCTTCCCACACCTCTTCACCATTAACATCATTCATATCTGTATTTTGACCTATTGTTTCTGGATTTACTAATACTATTTCTATATCCCCTAAACAACATTTATGAATATAATATCTACCTTCATAGTTTGTAAGTAGGCATCTTCTAACCCACCTATCACCATTAGGTAATAGTTGTTTAGCGCGATAGTATTTGTTACGTAACTTTTTTAATAATTTGTAATTACTAATTTCTTTTGTAAACACGTTTCTTTATGAATGAAGGCATTGATTTATACTATTCTTCTGCGTTCTATTCATATCTTCGTCTAGTTTCAGGATGATTGAACCAATTATCTATCCACTCATTAGCTTTTTTAAATGCCCGTTGATACTGATCAACAGTATAAGCATGTTTCTTTAATTTTGGCATAAATTATTTATTTAAAATTAATCTGGTGGTAATATATATTCACAAGTAACATGATCATAAGACACATAGCAATAAAGAATTAGCAGAATTACTACAATAATAATACCAATTGTGATTTTCTTTTTCTTTGACATCAACTATGAGTTTTTTATTTGCAACAAAGTTAACTATTAGTTGTTAGTTTATATTTTTTTACTTATAAAGTTAGGTAATATTTGCTAACACTGTAGTTAAATGATTGTTAATATTTCAACTATCGACAGGATTTTATTTTACCCCCTCGTTTGTAACGAAGGGCAGAATTGACAACGGCAGTGACATAGCCGGGTGCGTTGTGTTGTACTCCGAAGGCTAGTTCTTGTTCAAAGGTTCTAGCGTC
>Ga0065708_1003777_pt1 | contig 30088 bp, 22 predicted proteins | sample Hoacrofraction12_2_FD_59095 | JGI IMG/M metagenome (GOLD analysis project Ga0065708, IMG submission 59095) | Hoatzin crop microbial communities from Cojedes, Venezuela, sample from fiber fraction 12 v1 | ecosystem: Host-associated > Birds > Digestive system > Esophagus > Crop | place: Venezuela... | reverse complement strand
TTACGAATATCTTCAAAACTCAAACGTTCCATGACAAATTTCATTTCGATGGTGTTTCCTGGATTTTTATGGCTCCTTACAACTCCCATCCAAATACGTCAAATATAACAAATTATTTCGAATTTTCCTCAGAAAACGTCCTGGTGAAAAGTACGCCGACTAAAAAGCCCTACATCCTCCTCAGATATTCAGCGAAGAACTTGTCGGAAACCTCATAGGCCCCGTCCACAAAAGAAACGAATCCCTTTCCATAAGACCTTTTATCGCCGATTGTACCGAACTTGATGAAGACAGCCGGTGTTTTTTAATGAATTTGGATGAAGTCACTCCTTTCGCCTTCCCCTCTGAAGCGATTGTACAAAGAATCTGCTTCTGCTGCAAGGGCAGCCTGTACAATATTTCAGCAAGCTGAACGATGCGTCATCAATTATCCCGTCAAGCGCCTTTGTGACGGATCCTTCATCTGCACAAGCCCCCACCGGTGTCTGATAGAATATCCTGTTAAGCATCCGCTGTATGTACCAGGTGGTGCCGTCCATACCGGTATATATCTGTCTGAATGTGTCAGGACTAATATCCTTGGAATACTCGTTGAACAGCCTTTTCGCAAAGTCACAATAGACACCCTCTTCAATAGGAGAAAGTGATTTTATCGAAGTGCTTCCATAGAAAGGACGCGTTGAGTCAAGAAAGATTCCTGTCATCATAGCCCTGTGGGAACCACTGAAAATGAAGCTGGCATTGTGGCAATGCTGAATGTATTTCCTGAGGATGGCTTCCATGTTGCATCCTTTGTAATCAGACACTGCCTGGAATTCGTCTATTGCAACGATACATGGCTTTTCGCTCGATTCCAGATACCTGAATATTTCATCGAGGCTCATTTCATAAGACTCGACCTCTCCCAGTCCAATCCCCAGCTGGGGTTCCCCGCGACATCGAAACTTATGTAAGGCTGCAGGGAACGCGCCACTTCAAAGAAATGCTGCCACGCTCTCCTACCCCTCGGTTTCAAACTTTCAAGGATAGCCTTCCCCAATCTTTGGATGAATTCGGATGGTGACTTGGTATCAAAGACATCCACAAGGAAAGTATTGTATCGACCCTTTATCTGTTCCTGGTCGAAAATATGAAGTATGAGGCCCGCTTACCTATCCTCCTAGGCGCAATGAGCGTAATGTTGTTTGAATTGGCAAGCTCTCGCACAAGGTCCTGTGTTTCTTTCTTCCTATCGCAGAAATACCGGGATGACACATATTCCCTGACCAGAAAAGGATTCTCCAAAGACATAATTATTACATTTATAATTATTGCAAATATGATAATTATTTCCTCAATAAAATCGTCGTGCAGTCCAATTTGCCATTTAGGGCCGACTCTCTACAAGCTAGATCCGAAAAGAATAATTTCTTCGTAACAGCGGACATAAAAATATCTGTCAAAAGTTGTTTTATGCCTAAAAATCGGCTATCTTTCCAAAACATATGAGTAAAACGAGGAACGATTATTGCGCAAGGAAAAAACAAAATAATTTAGCCATGGCCATCAAAAACATCATCTTCGATTTCGGGAAGGTCCTGATCGACTGGGACCCCCACTACCTCTACGATTCCTGGTTCGGGAACAAGGAGCAGAGCGACTATTTCATAAAAAAGGCGCTGACCAGTGAGTGGTACAACGAAGGAGACATCGGCATACCTATGTCGCTGCTTGTCAAGACCTGGTCATACAAGTTCCCTTCATTCACCGGAGCGTTCCAAGCGTATGTAGACGAATTCCCGAAGACCGTAAAAGGTGAGATTCCAGGCATGAAGGAGCTGTTGGATGAACTCAAGGGAAAGGGCATAGGCCTGTATGGACTTAGCAACTGGTCTTCCGAGACTTTTGCAAAGGTGCCCAGGCTGCCTGTCATAGACATGCTGGACGGCTATGTCTTGTCAGGGGATGTGCACCTTCTGAAACCGGATCCCGCCATTTACATGCTCCTTATGGACAAGTATTCCCTGAAAGCGGACGAATGTGTGTTTGTTGATGACCGCCGGATAAACGTAATGGGAGCCAAGGCAATAGGCATGAACGGCATCGTCTTCAAAGATGCGCCCACTCTAAAAAAGCAGCTTGGCAGGCTGGTCAAAAAGGAAGCTCCGAAGAAAGGTCTTCTCTCAAGGAAGAAATCCTAGGCAAGGAAACAGAATACGATCATCCCAAGTCTTTCCCAAGGCTTGGGATTTTTCATTCACACTTATAATTATATATGCAAAAAAGAAGGTCTCATTCCCGATTTTTACAAATTTTGACCGGTTTTCTTTAAAGGGACTGCCCTTTTTTCTTAGGAAATTTGCATACACACACTAATTCACACACTAATGGCCACAACACTTATCCTAATTGAATTCCTGATTGTGCTCGCCCTGATCTACGTAGGTTCCCGCATGGGAAGCATAGGCCTCGGTATCTACGGAATGGTCGGTGTGTTCATACTGGTATTCCTATTCAAGCTTCCTCCTGGCAAGATACCCATTGACGTGATGCTGATAATAGTATCGGTAATCGTAGCCGCTGCAGCACTGCAAGGCTCCGGAGGGCTGGACTATATGGTAGGGGTGGCAGGACGTTTCCTGAAAAAGCACCCTTCGCACATCACTTACTACGGACCCTTGTGCACCTGGCTGTTCTGCCTGGTTGCCGGCACCGCTCACACATGCTACTCGCTCCTCCCCATAATATCGGAAGTCGCCACAAGCAACAAGATCCGTCCTGAGAGGCCCCTGAGCGTAGCAACGACAGCAGCATCCCTTGGCATCACCGGATCTCCAGTCTCTGCAGCGACAGCCGCCATAATAAGCACCGACCTGCTCGGAGGAATGGGGATAGAGCTGAAGCACATTCTCCTTATCTGCATTCCATCTTCCCTTGTAGCCATACTGGTAGCGGCCTTCGTACAGAACAGGGTCGGCAAGGAACTGGAGGATGACCCCGAGTACCAGAGAAGGGTTTCCGAGGGCCTGATCAATCCGGAAGAAGAGCAGAAGGTGCTTCAGCAGCTTGAGAAAGAGCCCAACAAATACTCCCGCAGGGCAGTATTGGCGTTCCTTCTTGGCGTTCTGCTCGTAGTAATGTTCGGATGCTTCCCTTCCCTACGTCCTTCATATGAGGTGAATGGAGTCATGCAGAAAATAAGCATGACCAGCACAATCGAGATAATAATGATGGGAATTGCAGCGCTCATCCTCTTTGTCGGGCATACTACACCCAAAGAGGCGGCAAAAGGAAGCGTATTCGCATCCGGAATGAATGCCATGATCTCAATCTTCGGAGTGGCATGGATGGGAGACACCTTCTTCAGTGGCAATCTGGATTTCTTCCAGACCCATATCGCAGACATCGTGACACAGCATCCTTTCGTGTTCTCCATCGCCCTGTTCATAATGTCCATAATGCTGTTCTCGCAAGCGGCTACCGTCAGGACCCTATATCCCCTTGGAATAGGACTCGGCATAAACCCTCTCGCCCTTGTCGCCATGTTCCCTGCCGTGAACGGATATTTCTTCCTCCCCATCTACCCTACTGAAATAGCGGCTGTCAATTTCGACAGGACAGGTACCACCAAGGTAGGAAAATATATCATAAACCACTCCTTCCAGCTTTCCGGTTTCATAACGACATTCGTAGCAATAGGAGTCGGCTATCTGATTATGACACTTATAAAATAAATTAAACCACAATCACAAACACACTAAATCATTCTATCATGAAAAAGACATTCATACTTTTGCTTTCCATCATTCTAGTATGTGGAAGCCTTGACGCAAAGCCAAAGATCAGGATTATTGCTACCGGAGGAACAATCGCCGGTGTAAGTTCATCAACCACGTCATCCGCCTATACGGCCGGACAGGTCGGTGTAGACGTCCTGATTGCAGCAGTACCCCAGATGCTAAATGTCGCCGATGTAAGCGGAGAGCAGCTTGTAAACATCGGTTCACAGGACATGAATGACAAGGTTTGGCTGAAACTTGCCCAGAGGATCAACGAGCTTCTGAACAATGAAGGCTACGATGGCGTTGTAATCACCCACGGAACAGACACCATGGAGGAGACAGCCTACTTCCTGAACCTTACCGTTCACTCGGACAAGCCAGTCGTCCTGGTTGGATCCATGAGGCCGTCTACCGGAATCAGCGCCGACGGTCCCGGCAACCTCTACAGCGGAGTTGTCGCAGCCGCTTCACCTGCATCCAAGGGAAGAGGTGTGATATGCTGCATGAACAACGACCTCCTGGACGCCAAGGATGTCATCAAGATGCACACCACGGACGTGGCAACCTTCAAGGCTGCCAACTACGGCAAGATCGGCATAATCTACAACGGAGAAGCCGTATATACAAGGCAGACCACCAACGTCCATACTACAGAGAGCGTTTTCCAGGTTGACACCAACACAGTACTTCCCAAAGTGGGTATCGTATACGGATATGCCAACTGCTCTCCCATTCCCATGCAGGGATTCGTAGACGCAGGCTTCGATGGAATCGTACTGGCAGGCGTAGGTGACGGAAACTTCTACAAGGATGTATTTGACGTTGCGCTTAAAGCCCGCGAGAAAGGAATCCAGGTAGTCCGCTCATCAAGGGTACCTACAGGTCCCACACAGCTCAATGGCGAGGTCGACGACGAGAAATACCAGTTTGTCGCATCCCTTGCGCTCAGCCCCCAGAAAGCTCGCATCCTTCTCATGCTTGCCTTGACCAAGACACACGACTGGAAGGAAATCCAGGAATACTTCAACAAATATTGATCTTTAAAGAGGTTATATCATGAAAAAGGTCGTATTGACGGCGCTTCTCGCCGCCGCCTCAACCATCGCATTCGCCCAAGGTGGCAACACAGGCATGGGCGGCTATGACGGAGACTACTCCTCGCTTGCCGAAAGAGTGCTGAAGCTGGAGAAGAAGACGGACGCATTCAACGTATACTTCAATTTTGCGTCATCTGCAATGCTGAACGAATCATCCGGTGACTGGAACAGCCAGTTTGCAGCCAAGCAGTTCCGCCTGGAGATAAAAGGCAACCTGACTGACAAGCTCTACTACCGCCTTCGCCATCGCATGAACAAGGCCAACGCCGCACAGAGCCTCGACAACTTCGCAAAGGCTACCGACATCATGATGGTAGGCTACAAGCTCACACCGAAACTTGACATCATGGCCGGCAAGATGTGCCAGATCTGGGGAGGTTTCGAGTTTGACGAGAACCCCATGTACATATACCAGTACTCCGACATCATCGACTGCATGGACAACTTCATGGCAGGTGTGGTCCTTTCCTACAAGCCCATCCCTACCCAGGAATTCGCCGTAGAGCTCTCCAACGTGAACAACAACAAGTTCGCAACCGAGTACGGGAGCTCAGCATACCGCATCTATTCCACCAATGACAAGGAGCTCCTTGAGGCTCCCAACCATCCCCTTACCTTCATCTTCAACTGGAACGGGAGCTTTCTGGATGACATGATCCAAACCCGCTGGGCATGGGGATATCAGAACCAGGCTCAGAACAGAGGAGGCCAGATGCTGACCCTTGGCCAGAAGCTCAATCTTCCAAATGTGCAGTGGTACATAGACTATATGGGAGAGTGGGACAAGATGGACCGTCTTGGAATCGTCACATCAGACCTTGCCGGCATCCTGGGTGGCGCATATGCAGGAGACGTATACTACCAGAGTTTCATAACAAAGCTGAACTGGCAGTTCGCTCCCAAATGGAACCTCATGCTCAAGGGGACCTACGAGAATGCGAGCATGCGCAAGATTGATGACCTGAAGAACTACCGCACATCAATCGGCTACGCTTCTTCCATAGAATTCTACCCCGACAGGTCACAGGACCTTCGTATCTTCCTGGCATACATAGGTCACCACTACGGATTCAATGAAGCATGCGGTCTTCCGAACTTCAATACGAACCGCATTGAACTTGGACTGATGTATAGGATCAAGTGCTTTTAATTAATCTTTAATATCATGGCAGACAAGAAATACAGGGTCGAATCCGACCTCCTCGGCGAACTCAAGGTTCCCGCAGACGCCTACTACGGCGTACAGACCCAGAGGGCTCTGAACAACTACAAGATCTCATGCTACCACATGAGCGACTACCCCGACTACATCGTATCCATGGCGTACGTGAAGTGGGCCGCGGCCCTCGCCAACGCAGAGCTAGGCGTCCTCGACCAGAAAATAGCCGACGCCATCTGCCAGGCATGCAAGGAGATTGTCGACGGAAAGATGCACGACCAGTTCCCCACGGACATGATGCAGGGAGGCGCAGGCACNTCCGTNAACATGAACGCGAACGAGGTGATCGCAAACCGCGCACTCGAGATAATGGGACACAAGAGAGGAGAGTACCAGTTCTGCTCGCCCAACGACCACGTCAACTGCGCCCAGAGCACNAACGACGCATACCCCACCGCGTTCCGCTACGCATTCTACAGGATGAACCGCAACCTCGAGGAGTCGCTCAAGGCGCTCGTCGACGCCTTCAGGAAAAAGGGGGAGGAGTTCAAGGACATCATTAAGATGGGAAGGACTCAGCTGCAGGACGCAGTCCCCATGACCAGCGGGCAGGAGTTCCACGCCTTCGCAACCAACCTCGAGGAGGAGCTCGCCAACCTCGAGAGGAACGTCAAGCTGCTACTTGAGATAAACATGGGCGGAACCGCTATCGGGACCGGGCTCAACGCCGTGCCGGGCTTCGCAAGGCTATGCGCGAAGAAGATGAGCGAGCTCACCGGNGACAAGCTCATCTCGGCGCCCGACCTCGTGGAGGCCACCCCCGACACCGGAGCGTACGTAAGCTACTCGGCCGCGCTGAAGAGGCTCGCCATAAAGCTCAGCAAGACCTGCAACGACCTCCGCCTCATGGCATCCGGCCCCAGGTGCGGACTGCACGAGATAAACCTCCCCCCGATGGCACCAGGGTCTTCAATCATGCCCGGAAAGGTCAACCCCGTAATACCCGAGGTCACCAACCAGGTATGCTTCAAGGTCATCGGCAACGACACCACGGTAGCCTTCGCGGCAGAGGCCGGGCAGCTCCAGCTCAACGTCATGGAGCCCGTAATCGCCGAGTCGATCATGGAGAGCGTCACATGGCTCACAAACGCCATGGACACACTCAGGACCAAGTGCGTCGAGGGGATAACCGTAAACGCAGAGCACACCTTCAACATGGTAAAGAACTCCATAGGCATCGTCACCGCGCTCAACCCCATCATAGGGTACAAGAACAGCACGAAGGTCGCAAAGGAGGCTCTCGAGACCAACCGCTCCGTATACGACATCGTCCTCGAGAAGGGGCTAATGGAAAAGAAGGACCTCGACAAGGCCCTCAACCCGGAGAACATGCTGAAGTCGCACAAGATACAGAAATAGGTCTGCGCACACATGGATTCAGGAGCCGCGGGGGATAGCCCCTCTGCGGCTCCGTTCCGTATCAGGTGACCCTGAATCTCCGGATTCGGCCATAAGGCGGAAAAGACTCACCAACGGGAGGCTTCCTGCGGAAAAAGAGCATCAAAAAGGCGCAAATTACGCTCCTTTATCTTTTTGTTAGAACTATCTTTGTATTGAAGAATAAAACGTTTAAACCACATATGTCTTTCCGGAAACTGATACTATCTGCCATAGCGATATCCATTGGCGCCGCATTGAATGCGCAGAACCCGATGGTACTCCACTCCCATAACGATTACAAGAGGACAGCCCCTTTCTGGGAGGCCTACTCCCAGCATGTCCAGTCCATAGAGGCTGACGTATTCTACAAGGACGGAGCACTTCTTGTCGGCCACGATGCAAAGGACCTCTCAACCGACTGTTCGCTTGAATCCATGTATGTAAACCCCATAGTCTACCTCTACCGCCACAACGGAGGTAAGATGTGGAAGGACAGGGACGACAGGATGCAGCTTATGGTTGAGGTGAAGTCTGATCCTGAGACTACCCTGCCAGCCGTTGTGAGCCTTCTGGGAAACTATCCCGACGTATTCGGGAAAGATGCGGTAAGGGTCGTTGTAACAGGCAACCTTCCCGCAAAGGAGAAGTTTCAGTCATATCCCGACTACATGTTTTTTGATGGAGACCTGTCGGCAGACTATACCCCTGAAGAGCTCTCCAAGGTCGCCCTCTACAGCTGCGATTTTTCTTCAATGGCATCATGGAACGGAAAGGGCAACATCATCCCGGAGCAGCTCGAGAAAGTGAAGGAAGCGATTTCGAAGGCACACGACCTCGGAAAACCGATACGATTCTGGGGAGCACCCGAGGCTACGACTGTCTACTACACCTTCTACGACCTCGGGATAGACTATTTCAATACGGACAAGCCCGCTACTGCAAGCGCATTCTTCTCTGACTTCTCAAACAAGAACTTTTCGATGGGCAAGCTAAGCCAGGTCCATGAAGGGGCCACCGGCACAAAGAAGCTTGACAAGGCTACCCGTAACTTCAAGGGATTCCAGAACGAGTCCCTCCAGCTCTCAAAAGGAATTGACACCTACACCCCCACATATCTCAACGACGGACAGGAAAAACCCATAAAGAATGTCATCCTTCTTATCGGGGACGGAATGGGGCTGAACCAGATAATAGCCGGCGCATATGCGAACGGCAGGAATCTATCTATTCTCAACATGAAGTACATCGGCTTCCATTTCAATAATGCCGCGAATGCATTCACGACGGATTCCGCAGCAGGAGGAAGCGCCCTCGGAACCGGAGAGGAGCATTGGAACAGGCACATTTCCGCCAAAAGCGACGGAACGCCCATCCCGTCCCTCTGCGACTATTTCCATTCGCTGGGGAAATCAACAGGATCCGTCTCCATGGGCAATGTCGCTGACGCCACACCTGCTGTCTTCTACGGACATTCCACAGAAAGGGACAGCGTAGAGCAGATAACAAGGTACCTGCTGACAAGCGATGTGGACCTCGTATGCGGAAGCGGACTGGAGCTTTTCTACGACAGGGTAGATGGAATTGACATGGAAGAGGGGCTACGAAAGAACGGGTACTCCTTCATAAAGGATGCGCACAACATAGCAGGAACCCCCGGAAAGGTAGTCTGCGTTGACGATTCCATGGGAGATGCGGCTACTGAAGACAACCTTGACTTCCTGGCTGAAGTCACACGCCAATCCATCCGCAAGATGGAGGAGAGATCCGACAAGGGATTCTTCATTATGATTGAGGCTCCGAAGATAGACTACGCCGGACACTCCGACTGCTTCCCCGCCTCGGTGATAGAGCAGCTGGCCTTCGACCTTGCAATCGGAGAGGCCATGAAATACGCCGACTCCAACGGGGAGACCCTGATAATAGTGACTGCAGACCATGAGACCGGAGGCCTCGTGCTCCTGGACGGAGACCTTTCCGAAGGCAGGGTCATGGGCATCTACACGACAGACGACCACACACCTGCGATAATTCCTGTGTTCGCATACGGCCCGGGATCGCAGAACTTCCACGGAGTGCAGAAGAATATCGACATTCCAAGAAAGATAATGAACCTTGTCAAATGACACCTGAAGCCATGACCATAAGAAAAATAGCCGCAGCCGTCTCGCTATCCGCCCTCCTTTGCGCAAGCGCAGGAGCACAGGATCTTCGTAGTGGCCCATACGAGCTTCCCTACAAGAATACATACGTAAAGAACATATTCGTTTCCGAGAACACGTTCCGGACAGACAAGCCGAAGAATATTTCGCCGAAGTCTTTTTCGGAGGCGAAAAAGATACTTCCATCTCCGATATGGAAAGGCCACGACAAGGAGATTGAAATGTATTGGCAAGCCTGGGAGATAGCGGTTGGGAACATCCGCCAGCCACAGGAAGGCTCGGGATTCGTGTCACCCTACCTTGATGTCGCATACAACGGGAACATTTTCATGTGGGACGATTCCTTCATGATGATGTTCGCACGCTACGGATTCCGTTTCTTCCCATTCCAGGGAACCCTTGACAACTTCTATGCGAAGCAGCATCCTGACGGGTTCATATGCAGGGAGATCCGCTCCGACGGGTCCGACTGCTTCGAGAGGTACGACCCCACTTCCACGGGCCCCAACCTGCTCCCTTGGGCGGAGCTCCTCTACTACCGCCAGTACGGGGACATAGACAGGCTCCATAAGATATTCCCGGCGCTATCCGCATATGCGCAGTGGTGGAAGCTGAACCGCACCTGGAAGGACGGCACTTACTGGTCAAGCGGATGGGGAACCGGGATGGACAACCTCCCAAGGGTTCCGGACGGATACAACCAGATTTTCTCGAATGGACATCTGAGCTGGCTGGATACGAACCTCCAGCAATACCTTGTCGACTGGGCAATGATGCAGATAGGATTCTACATCGAACGCTGGCAGGAGATAGAGGATATGGAGGAAGAGATGAAGTTCCTCTCAAAGTGGATAAACGAAAACATGTGGGACGAGGAGACAGGCTTCCTGTATGACGTCTATGCGGACGGAAGCAGGGCAGATGTGAAGAGCATCGCAGCCTTCTGGGCCCTGAAAACAGACATCCTTCCCAAGGATAGGCTCGACCGCCTTGTAGCCCACCTCGAGAATGAAGGCGAATTCGCCCGTCACCATATGGTGCCGTCCCTTTCCGCCGACCACAAGAAATACAATCCCGAGGGACGCTACTGGCAGGGAGGAGTATGGCCCGGCACCAGCTACATGGTAATATCCGGCCTGTGGGAGAAAGGCTACCAGGACCTGTCCCGCAAGATTGCCAGGAACCACTACGACAACGTTTTCCAGGTATGGAAGGATACGGGGACATTCTGGGAGTACTACGCACCGGAGTCCTCCGCGCCCGGGTTCATGGCAAGGGACAAGTTCGTAGGATGGACGGGACTGGTGCCTATAGCGGAGTTCATAGAATATATACTCGGCATAAAATCAGACTATTCGAAAAACACCATAGAGTGGGATGTTGAGAATCTGGAAGAGCATGGCATAGACAGATATCCTTTCGGACCCAAGGGCGTAGTTTCCCTCAAGGTTGGCGCAAGGAAGAGCCCGGGAGAAAAGCCTTCCGTCACCGTTTCCACCAACATTCCCTTCGACCTCAAGGTAATTTGGGGGAATGGGGAGCAGGGGACAGTACATGTCGAGAAATCCGGCAAAGTGAATCTTTAAACTTTCAAAAGATGAAAATCGCAGTCGATCTGGGAGGGACACAGGTCAGGGTAGCACAGGTGAAGGACAGTGTGATCAAAAAGGTTGTTTCCCAGCCATGCAAGGCTGATGGCACCGAGCAGGAAGTCATCGCCCAGCTTACGGGGATGATAAGGGAGCTGTGGGACACCTCCGTCACCGGAATAGGCATAGGGGTCCCTTCTGTCGTGGATTTCAAGGAAGGCATCGTATACAATGTGATAGGCATTCCCGCCTGGAAGGAAGTCCATCTAAAGGATATACTCTCCAGGGAGTTCGGCGTGGACGTGGCCGTGAACAATGACTGCAACTGCTTCGCTCTCGGTGTGACCGGATTCGGGAACGGCAAAGGTTACAGCGACGTAGTCTGCGTGACACTCGGTACCGGAGTCGGAGGAAGCCTCGTCGTAGGCGGAAAGATCTACAACGGCCACAATACCGGAGCGGGAGAAATCGGAAGCATTCCCTATCTGGACAAAGACTATGAGTTCTATTGCAGCAGCCGCTTTTTCACAAGCCACGGAACAACCGGAAAGGAAGCTTCGATGCGTGCTTCCATGGGTGATGAAGAAGCCCTTTCGATATGGAAGGAGTTCGGCTCGCACATCGGGAATCTCGTGAAAATGATAATGTTCGCCTACGACCCGGAGGCCATCATACTTGGAGGAAGCATCTCTAAAGCCTTCCCGCTCTTTGAGGATAGCATGAGGGAAAGCCTCTCAACATTCCCCTACAGAAGGAGCGTAGAAAGGCTCAAGATACTTTGTTCCGACATTGAGGAAGTGGCGCTCCTGGGGGCCTCACTGCTTGTCTAGCTGCACTGAGCGTGCGAACTCTCCAGGGGACATCCCTGTCACTTTCTTGAAGCTCCGGGCGAGGATCTTGTAGTCCATCTCAAGGACGATCGACCCCTGTAGCGGGGTGTATCCGTTCCGGATCAGGTCCTTGAGCTTCTCCACCCGCGCGTTTATTATGTACTGGTAGATGGAAGTCCCGACCTCCTTTCGGAAAGTCTCCTCAAGAAGCCTTCTGGACATGGGGACTTCCTTTACAATGTCATCCACGCAAAGGTGGGAGTTGAGATGTGAGTATATGTAGTACATCACATGGCTTATGTAGGGATTGTCGTGGATGAAGGCATCGGTGGAGCGCCTCGTCGTTATGAAAGTATGCCGCACGACTACATCCCTTATATGGTCGAACCTCTCGGACAGGGGCATCTCCAGCATCTCATCTATCATTGCAGCCGTATTGTACCCTGCTTTCTCCACGTCCTGGTTCAGGGATGATAGGGGCGGAGACGAAAGCGTGCACAAGGACTCGTCATTGTCGACTCCAAGAACAAGTATATCCTCTGGGATCCTCAATCCCGGCTCCCCGCTCATCTGGCAGGCTTCGATTATATGGTATGCCCTGTTGTCGTCACAGGCCAGGATGGCCACCGGCTTGGGAAGGGCCTTCAGCCATTCGGTAAGTTTCGACAGGTCATACCACCATGTATCGCTGAGGTAGATCCCCTCCTGTACCGAAATCGTACAGTCCCCCACCCTCTGACGGATTTCCTCCTCGTACCCTTCCTTCCTTTCGGTCGACCACACGACATCCTTGAGTCCATAGAATGCGTAGTTCTTGACGCCCCTTCGTATGAAATAGTCGGCGCATATCTTTCCCGCCTGGTGGTAGTCTCCGCTTATGTTGCTTATGGACGGGAAACGTTTCTGGTAGTCCTGCGCAATTGCAATTATCCCCTTCTTCCTGAACATGCCCACATTGTCGCCGGAGCGGAACTGTCCTATTATCGCATCCGCCCTCCACATCACCGCGAAGTCGAGCACCTCGTTCATCTTCCCTCCGTCACGAAGCGACAGGGGCATCTTGCACATGACCCACGGCGAATGCTCATGGGAGTATTTTACTATTCCCTTGAGAAGCTTGTTGGAATAGGATTCCGAGAAATCCGTCATTAGTATGAGACGAGCCATGGCAGGGCAAAAATAAGAAAAAAGCGGGACAGAACGCCCCGCTTTCCATCATAAAATCAGCTTTGGCAGCTTTTATCAATATCCCGCATTCTGCTTGAGACGACCGGCGGATTTGGTGATCTGCTCGCTAGGATAGGGGAATACAATCTTATATTCAGCCCAGCTCTTCGCAGGGGATACATAGTCCTCATAGTCTCCAACCGTGAAGTCAGAGTCGGGATCAGCCCTGTCTACATAGTGACGTACCCTGGGGTGAGCCTCAAGTTCCTTGATGGCAAGAGCCTTTATGGTAGCGTCACCGGATACGGCCCATCTCTTGAGGTCGTAAAGGTGGTCGGTCATCTCGAAGGCCAGCTCACAACGCCTCTCGTGATAGAGGTCGGCGGTTGTCGCAGTACCGGAAAGCTTGTCCAGACCTGAACGAACACGGATCCTGTTGATATCATTGGTCGCAGCAGAGGCGTTGTTCGTATTCAGGTAAGCCTCGGCACGGAGAAGCAGGCAGTCCGCGAACCTCAGCAGGTGGAAGTTCACCCTTGTCGTGGGCCAGTCACCGTTCGTGCTGACGTAACCGCTACCGGTGGGATCGTCATACTTGAAGGCGTCCATGTACTTGTTGATCATGAAACCGGCCTCGACATCGGAAGTGGAGTAGAAGCGGCGGGTCGCACCGAAGAACTGGAACTCCTGGCCATATTCGAGGATGGATGTGGTAAGGCGCTCGTTGCCTTCACCGTCCTTCAGCATCTCTTCGTAGATATCGTATGAAGGCTTGTTCTGCCCCCATCCGTTGTAGATACCCCAGCCCTTGTTCTCAAGGATGACGCCAGGGAACTCGACTCCACCCATGGAAGAGCCTCCATTGGAAGGTATGGACCAGCAGTACTCATCCGTCCAGAAATCATCGAAATCGGAAGAGAAGAGCTGTGCGATGGAATCGGCGAGTCCCCTTCCATATGTGTTCTCGAGCTTGTTCACGCACTCGATGACATTGCTCCACTGGCTGCTGTCCCAAGTGGCCCAGTATGCATAGGTCTTCGCCATATAGGCTACGGCCGCAGCCTTGTGGGCCCTTCCCCTGTCGTCGGCGCCATATTCGCTGAATACGGGAAGATAGCTCTCGGCATTCTTGAGGTCGGATATTATGTACTGGTAGTTGTCCACTACGCTCTCCTGCTGGGTAGGTATCTCGTAATTGTATCCGTCAGGATAGTCCTCGTAGCGTACGAAAGGCACGCCCTGGTCCTTGGTACCATACCTGTAAGCCACATAGAAATGCCAGAAGGCTCTCATGAAGTAAGCCTCGCCGAGGCTCCTCTTCTCGATTTCGGTAAGGGTAGTTGTCTCCTCCTTCTCAAGGAGCTTGCTTACAACCCAGTTCGAATAGGATATGTAGGAATAGATCCTGCTGAACACACCCCTGATAGGGCTTTCGTCACCAGTGTAGGAAAGGGTGGCGAGAGTCGGATATCCACGGGTCCTTCCCCATACGACATCGTTCGCTCCACCTTGCTCCCAGAATATCTCACGGCCAAAGACTCCTTCCTGAGCCGCATAGGCATACAAGGCGTCAACCGCATCAATCGCCTGCTGGTCATTGTTGAAATAATTGTCCACAGTAGGCGAACCTTCCGTCTCAACATCCAGGAACTTCGAGCATGAGAGCGTCGAAAGACAGATCAAGACAGACAGGATTATCATCAGATTCTTTTTCATAATCTTCATCCTTAAATTTGGTTTTACACACCTTACTAATAGCTTAGTTTGACACCGAATGAAATAACCCTTGATACAGGATACTTCAGGGCATCGTACCCACCGACCTCAGGATCCATTCCCGAGTACTTGGTGAAAGTCAGGAGGTTCTCTCCGCTCAGATATACTGACAGGCTGCTGCCGCGCTCGCTGAAATGATTCATCCGTCGAAGAAGGTCCGTCAGGTTGTAGGAAATGGTCACATTCTTAAGCCTCAGGTAGGAAGCATTCTCAAGGTACCAGTCAGAAGGGGTTGAGAAGTTTCCGTTGGGGTCGTTCTTGCTAAGGCGGGGAATGTTTGAAGATGTGTTGGTGGAGCTCCATGCGTTCAGGATGTCCTGGGAACGGTTGAAGTTTCCGTCAACATCACCGAGGAGGGAGTACTTGGCGGCGTAGAATGCCTTCGCTCCGCCGACACCCTGCCACATCATGGAGAATCCAAGGTTCTTCCAGTTGAATCCTGCGCTCAGTGAGAAGGTAGTCTTGGGAAGGGCGCTTCCGCAGTACTGGCGGTCTTCGTCATCGATGACACCGTCTCCGTTGTAGTCCACGAACTTGAGGTCACCGGCCACGGCATTGGGCTGGATGCGGTTTCCTTCAGAGTCCACATATGCGGCAGCCTCAGCGTCGCTCTGGAATATTCCGTCGGTCTTTATAAGGTAGAATGATCCAAGAGGCTGGCCTTCAGCCGACTGGTATACGTAAGGGATGTTCCTGTACCCTCCGCCACCGGTCCATACGCCTGCGTTACCCTCATCGTCAACTATACCTGTGCTCTCCACATTGTTGTGGTTGTATGCGAAGTTTCCGCTCACATAGTAGGACCAATCCTTTCCGATGCGGTCCCTCCAGGTCACGAGAGCCTCGAAACCTTTGTTGCGGATTACACCCTGGTTGATCAGCATGGCATCCACGCCGATGGTTGCGGGCCATCCCATGGTCTGGTTCTGGATCAGATTGTAGGTCTTCTTGTTGTAGTAGTCGAACGACATGGACAGACGCTCGCGGAACATGTCGATATCCAAACCGACGTCAACCTGCTGGGAAGTCTCCCACGTAAGGTCGTTGTTCAGCGCGATGGAGTTGTATATCATGTTGTTGTAAAGGAGATTGTTCTCCACGCCGTAGATTGCCTGCTCGTCCCAGTATGAAGAGGCGAGGATAGCGGATTTGTAGTTCATGGAGATAGATCCCAGGTTGCCGATCCTACCCCAGGAAGCACGGAGCTTCAGGAGGTTCAGATTGTCGTTCTTGGGGAAGAAGCTCTCATTGGAGATCTTCCATGCAGCGGTAACGGCAGGGAAATCACCATAGTTCTTACCCTTTGGAAGCCTGCCTGCATAGTCACGCCTCCAGGAAGCGGTAAGGAAGTAGCGGTCATCATAGCTGTAGGAAGCTCTGGCTACGAAAGCCACGTTTGCGTCAACTCCGGTATAGGAATCCTCTGCGGAAGTGCTTCCTGCATAGCTCAGGTACTGGAGGTAGTCGGACTCATCGCTGAAATCCTTTCCTTCCACAGAGAAACCCCTGGCGTAGTAGTGGTCGGCAGTAGTGGAGAGAAGGGCTCCCACGGTATGCTTGCCGAATGTCCTGTCGTAAGTCAGCGTGTTCTCGGTCTTCCACTGCTCAGTCTTGTAGGTGGAGTAATTCAGGTAGTTGTTAAGATCGGGCTTTCCGACCTCGGTACGCATGGGAGTGAAGTTCTTGTAGAAGTTCTGCTCGGTAGCGTATGTGAAACGGGATGTGAACTTGAGGCCCTTAATTATGTTGGCCACCTCGAGGGAGGTCGTGGTCCACATCTGGTTCGTACGGTTGAAACGGTTGTCTCCAAGGAGGATGCGGAGAGGGTTTATCGAGTCTCCGTGGATGTCTGCGAAATTGGAGCCATATTTTGCGATGTACGCCTCATCCTCGGTGGTGGTTCCGCCATAGTTTCCGTTCTCGTCATATGCCTGCGCACTTGAAGGCATGTAAAGGGCAGAAAGGATAGCTCCGGAATAGGCGCTGCTCGTGTTTACGCTGCGGCTGTCGATCTGCTTCCAGGTAAGGTCCTCGGAAATCTTGATCCACTTGTTAATCTGGTATGAACCATTGTAATGGATGCCGTAGTCCTTGTTGAAAGTTCCTACGAGGACACCATTGTTGTCGTTCATGCTGAGGGTGAGCCTGCTCTTGAGGACCTCGTTGCCGAAGTTGAGCGATACGTTGTGCCTCTGGTAGAAAGCCTTGCGGAATATCTCGTCCATCCAGTTGGTCCTTGTGGTAGCAACCCAGGGGTTCTTCGATGTATCCCATCCGGCAGGAAGGCTGAGGCCTGCATTGGCATAGGAGATTGTCCTCATCTGGATCTCTCCCTGGGCGTCAAGAGGCTTGGGAAGATTGGTGGCGCTGCGCACGCCATAGATTCCGTCATACTCTACGGAAACACCGTTCTTCGCCTTCTTCGTAGTGACGAGGATTACACCACCGGCACCAGACTGCGCACCGTAGATCGCAGCCGACGCGGCGTCCTTGAGGACTACGATTGACTCGATGTCGTTCATGGAAGCGATGGGAGCTCCAGGGACACCGTCAACAACCCAGAGTACAGAGTCTCCATTCTTGGAGCCCTGTCCCCTTATTATTATTGAAGGTGTGCTGGTAGGAGAACCTCCGTCTGAGGTGACAGTGACACCAGGAATCTGGCCCTGCAGCATGGATTCGGTGGATGATACCGGACGGGACAGCAGATCCTCAGTGTTGGACACTATGCCGACAGAAGAGGAGAGGTCCTTCTTCTTTGTGGTGGCTCCATAACCGAGCACGATAGCATCCTGAAGGAGCATCGCATCCTCGGAAAGCACCACATTGATGGTTGTGCGGGAACCGACAGTCTCGTATGCGGTCTGATATCCCATGCAGGAGAATTCCAGCACGGAAGAAGGACTCGCCGAAACCGAATAGTTGCCATCCAGGTCAGTGACTGCATTGGCCTGCGAGCCCTGTACGAGAACGACAGCACCGACGACGGGGCCGTTCGCGTCACTCACATTACCGGATACTGTCACGTTTTGGGCTTTTGCGCTGAACGATACCATTACGAGAAGCATAATGGCAAGCGCGCTAGACAGTTTTTTTTGGAACATGATGGTGTTTAGTTATAAATATAGTTTGGTCAATTTATTTGATTCAATGTCGATAGCCAAAAATATTCAGCCCGGGCATCTTGAAATATGGTTTAGTGTCTCCAATGGTTCCACTGTAGTCTGCCCTGGACGCATACTTCGTGCTCTGGACGCAAACCCACGTAGCAAAGGTATATTATCCGATACGCATTTTTTTAGCAAAATGCGCATTAATGACCGCAAAAAGCGCAAAAATTAAAACGTTATAGTAGCTCTCATCAACTGCGCGATTTGAGAAGGAAAAAGACGCAAATTGCGCTGAAAGAAAGCTCCACTTTCGATATCTTTGCCCCTGACCGCATACTTAAACCAATCCTCTTCTGCTTATGCATAAGACCATATTTTCACACGTTGCGACAGTCATTCCGATACTGTCTGCAGCCATAGCGCTACTTTCCTGCAGCAGGACTGCCACCATACCGTCTGAAAAGGTGGACCTTGCAGACCCTTTTGTCGGGACAGGATTCCACGGGCACACATACCCGGGCGCCAGCGCCCCGTTCGGCATGGTCCAGCTGAGTCCCGACACCAGGACTGAAGGATGGGACGCCTGCTCGGGGTACCATTATGACGATGACGGGATTCTCGGCTTCTCGCACACTCACCTTAGCGGCACAGGATGTGCGGACCTTGGTGACTTTCTGTTCGTTCCACTATACAAGGAGAACGCGGTAGAAGGCAGTGACGGTACAATCCCCTTACACAAGATGGCATTCAGCCATAATGACGAGAGCGCCTCGCCAGGATACTACAAAGTGGACTTGAAGGATGATGGAATCGTAGCCGAACTTACCGCATCAGAAAGGGTAGGAGTTCACCGTTACACCTTCTCAGGCAAAGGGACTCCCGCGATACTCATCGACCTGGAGCACGTAATAGGAGACGGCAAGGCGGTGGAATGTTCCGCAGAGTACGAAGCCGGAGAAGATGGTAAAGTCCACCGCATCTCGGCTTCAAGGAAGACTAGTGGATGGGCGGAAGGAAGGTATGTTTTCATGAGCGCGGAATTCTCCGAGCCCATTTCCGATGTAAAGGTGATTCCCTCCTCCAAAGGCATAGGGGCATCCCAGATACTTGTCCTGTTCGACGCTTCATGCAAAGTTCTCACAGCATCTGTCGGAATATCTCCCGTTGATTGCAAGGGTGCAGCCAACAACGTATCCGTAGAGGCAGGTCCCACTGGTGGAGATACTTTCGACAAGGTAAGGCAAAGGACACGTTCCCTTTGGGAGGAAAGGCTGTCCCTGATAAATATAAAGGTATCGAAGCCCACGGAGAAGGATGCCAAAAGGATGAAGATCTTCTACACTTCCCTCTACCATGCTTTCCTATGTCCGAACATAATGAATGACCAGGACGGAAGGTACAGGGGATTCGACGGAAAGATCCATTCCGTGGAAAAAGGGCACAGCTATTACTCCACAATATCCTCATGGGATACCTTCAGGGCCTGGGCGCCACTTATGGACATTATCGATCCTTCTCTTATGGAGGATCTGGTCCTGAGCATGATGGATATGTACAGGCGCAGCGGAGAGCTGCCCATATGGCCGCTGTTTTCGTGCGAAACTTCCACAATGATAGGCTACCACAGCGTACCGATGATACTGGATGCCTACCGGAGTGGAATAAGACCCAAGGTGGATGGCGCCGAAGTGCTTGAAGCCATGGTGGTATCATCTATCAAGAACAAAAAAGGAGCTGCGCTTTACAACATCTTAGGATATGTCCCCTCGGACAAGACGGAGCAGAGCGTATCCAAAACCCTAGAGTTCTGCTACGATGACTGGGCGATTTCCGAGTTTGCCCGCCTGGTTGGAAACGAAAGCGTCCAGAAGGAATACTCTGAAAAATCAAAGAGATACCTTGGCGTATTCGACGCCCAGACGGGATTCTTCCGCGGAAGAAGGCAGGATGGAAACTTCATCCATCCGTTCAATCCGATTTCGACGAAAAGGGACTACACGGAAGCCATCCCCTGGCAATACCGTTTCTTCGTCCCGCATGATACTGAAGGTCTGAAAGACGCCTTCGGTGGAGAAGAGCGCATCCTTGCGGCGCTTGATTCCCTGTTCACCTACGACAGGAGGGATCCTTCCGCAGACATATCCGATGTGACCGGCTACATGGGGCAGTATGCGCACGGGAACGAGCCGAGCCACCATATGGCATACCTCTTCAACGTCTACGGCAGAAGCTACAGGACCCAGGAAATCGTAAGGGAGCTGCTGGACAGCATGTACGACACCACACCATCCGGAATAATAGGCAACGAGGACTGCGGCCAGATGAGCGCATGGTACATCCTATCTTCCATAGGACTCTATCCCCTGTGTCCCGGATCCGGGAAATTTGAAGTGTGCTCTCCCCTGTTTGAAGAAATCAGGATAACACCCAAGGAAGGGAAACCCATAGAGATAAGGACAACGGATCCCAAGCACCAGTACATCCAGGATATCACAGTTGACGGGAAGCACATTGAGGGGACCAGCATTGACATTTCAGACCTCAAAAAGGGATGTTCGATAGCTTTCACACTTACCAAGGATAAGACGCCCGAAGTCCTCTCCAGGAGAAATCCTGTCAAGGAAGGTAACCATGCCAGCGCCCCCGCCACCATAAATGAGGACATGTTCCTTTTTGTAGATTCTATGAAAGTCAGCCTCAGCTGCATGGACAATGGAACCGGGATCCGCTACACTCTGGATGGGACAGCTCCAACTGAAGACTCCCCATTGTATAACGGGCCTTTTACAATCAGCTCCTCATGCACAGTCAGCGCTAGGACGTTCTCAGAAAACGCTCTTCCTAGCGGAGTATTCAAAGCGGAAGCCACAAAAGCCATATTCCACTCCCCTGCAATGGAGGATTCCTCCGGCCTTGCAAACGGAATCCTCTACTCCTATCACAAGGGAGAGTTCTCCCTATGCAGGGATGTCCTTTTGTCATCCAAGGTAGCGGAAGGGGTATGCGAGAAAGTCGATATCACAAGCGCCCCCGACGAAGACCATTTCGGATACATATTCTCCGGATACATAGACATTCCTTCCAAAGGTGTGTGGGAGTTCGCCCTGACTAGCGATGACGGAAGCGTCCTGCATGTTGATGACAGCCTTGTAGTCGACAACGACTCATCCCACTCCGAAATGACCGCAAGCGGAAAGATAGCACTTGAAAAGGGCCTTCATCCATTCAGGCTCATCTACTTCGAAGATTATGAGGGACAGAGTCTGAAGCTGGAATGGAGAAAGCCTGGAGATGCGGCCTTCTCAGAAATTCCACTATCAAACCTTTACTGCAAAAAATAACAAAGAAATAAGGCATGAAGACACGTTTTATCCTGATGTGCGCCATAGCGCTGTGCGCTTTCGGATGCAAAGCCAATAAAAATCAGGCAGGGGAAATCTCTGTCGTTTCCTACAACATAAGGAACGGAGAGGCCGATGACGGAGAGAACTCCTGGGAGTTCCGCAAGGAAGCCTCCGTCGCGATGATAGAGGACCTGCACCCGGAGATATTCGGAGTTCAGGAAGCCTATTCCTACCAGGTGGAGTATCTCACATCCCACCTCAAGGACTACAAGAGCATAGGAGTCGGAAGGGAAGACGGGAAGAGCGAAGGAGAACACATGTCAATCTTCTACGACACAACGAGGATAAAACTCCTCAAGTGGGGAACTTTCTGGCTCTCCGAAACTCCTGATTCGCCTTCACTCGGATGGGACGCTGCATGCAGAAGGACCGCCACATGGGCCTTCATGGAGGATACCAGGGCCGGAAAGAAGTTCTTCTACGTGAACACCCACCTGGACCATGTTGGAGTGAACGCCAGGATAAACGGGCTCAACCTCATTGTGGACAAGATCGCCCAGATAAATCCCGAAGGGGTGCCCATGATACTGACTGGGGATTTCAACGTAGAACCCGGGGACCCTTCCCTTGAGAAGCTCGACAAGAGGATGACTAGCGCACGAGAGGCTGCGAAAAGCTCCGACAAGGGCACCACATTCAACGACTGGGGAGACGAGAGGAGTTTCGCCACCCTTGACTATGTGTACTACAGCGGATTCAAAGGGGCTTCCCTGTTCGAAGTCGTACGCAAACCCTACGCCGGACACAAATACGTATCCGACCACTATCCTGTAAGGGCCGTGCTTGAGTACTAGCCAGCTTTCCCTGTGCTACAGGGAATTCAGAAGGGAGAGCTTCCCCTCGGAGATGAGATGCAGTATTAGTTCACCAAAGAGCGTGTTTTGCCAAGCGAACCACGCTCTTGTGTAATTAGAGGGGTCGTCCTTGTTGAATGACTCATGGATGAACCCGGTACCGGCATCTGTAGACATTAGAGTCCTCAGGCACCAACGGATTTCATCATCGTCCGTCGAAGTGAAGGCCTTCATCATTATGCTCATGGGCCATATCATATCGTAGCCGACATGGGGGCCTCCTATGCCTTCAGCCGCGCTGCCCTTGAAAAAGTAAGGGTTCGAATCACTCCACACGAACCTTCTGGTATTCTGGTAGATTGGATCATCGACGTGCACATCCCCAAGATAGGCCATCGAAAGGAGGCTCGGTGCATTCGCATCATCCATGAGGAAACGGTTCCCGAACCCGTCCACCTCAAAGCAGTATATCTTGCCAAAGACGGGGTGGTCGTATATGGCATACTCCATGAGGGCTTTTTCGACTTCATCTGAAAGGATAAGGCATTCCTTGGCAAGGTCCGGACGGGAATTCACCACTGAAAGTATTTCAGCGGCCTTCCTCAGGGAAGTCACGGCGAAAAAGTTCGACGGCACCAGGAACTCGAAAGTCGTCGCATCATCAGAAGGCCTGAAAGCGGAAGCAATCAGCCCTACAGGCTTCACGGGATTCCCGTACCCGTTGCAGGCTTTGGTATCGAGCTGAGCCTCTGTCACCCTCTGGAAGGAATAGGGTCCCAATCCATCCTTTCTCTGCTGCTCCCTGAAAGTCTTGAGGGTGTTCCCGATTGCGCTTATCCACGAATCGTCAAATACCGAAGCATCACCCGTAGTCTTCCAGTACTTGTATGCAAGACGGATCGGATAGCAATGGGAATCAATCTCCCATTTCCTCTCATGGTCGTTGGGGTTCATCCTGGTCATGTCATCCTGCCATCCACCACCCGTAGGGCCATCATTGAAGGCGTTCGCATAAGGATCGATGTTTATTAGGGAGAACTGGCAGAAAATGACTCCACGGATAAGTTCCTTCAGCTTCTCATCTTCGTTGCAGAATTCCACATAAGGCCAGACCTGGGCTCCGGAATCACGAAGCCACATGGCATGTATGTCCCCCGTATATACGAATGTCCTGGGCTTGCCATCCTCATCCTTTGAAAAATGCACGGTCGTATCCAGCGTGTTGGGGAAACAATTCCCGAACATCCACCGAAGGTACGGATTGGAAAGCTGGGACTGCACCCTTGTGATGGTCCTCTCGATGGCATCGGAGGAAAACAGACGGTCTTCCTTGGCGGGCCTCTGTGATTTGAAATCCTGGGCGGACATGGTCACTGCGCTGATTGCCGCCAAAAGGAAAGATGAGAAAACGGTTCTACGAATCATATGGAATTCTTTTTTGAGTCTTCTGGGATTGTCAGGTTCGGCAAATTTAGCAAAAAGGAAGAGTTATCCAACGGATTCACTCCACCTCATACAAAACAGAAAACATTCCTGGAAAAAGCCATCAGGATAGCCATCGCCTCCGCGTGTTTAACTTCAAGAGAACCTATTGGGGTAGCCTGGTCCTGCTTTTTCAAATAAAATCCTTATATTTATCATAATACTTCATAACATAGCAAGCAATGAATCTTCAGATAAGCAAAGGCAAGACCAGGGAATCGTGGTCGTTCTATATGATTAAGAGCTACAGGGACGAGAAGACCGGAAAGACCACTTCGCATGTGGTGGAGAAGCTTGGCAATATGAAAGCGCTGGAAGAGCGCTTCGGAAAGGACGATCCCATAGGAAAGGCACGCAAGTATGTGAAAGAGATGACGGAAAAGGAGAAGGCGGAAAAAGAGGACAAGTTGACAATAACACTGTCCCCTTGCAAAAGAAAGAAAGCGGGAGAGATGAATTCTTGCAACGTGGGCTTCCTGTTTCCAAAGAAGATATACCACGGGCTGGGACTTGACACCATTTGCGAGAAAATAGCAAAAGAAGACCATCTCGAATTCAACCTGGGCGACATTCTGGAAAGCCTTATATATTCGCACATCATATACCCTGGATCAGAAAAGTCTTCCTACGAAACCGCGAAACCCTTCGCAAAATCACAGAGCTACGAACCTGAACAAATACATGGAGCCATCCACGCCCTTGGCAAGGAGGATACCATGGACAGGATCCAGGCATGGGCTTTCCGAAGAAGCAAGAGAATCCATGTAAGAAAAACGGATACTCTCCAATACGAGCACATTAGCCTGTCATACCCGACAGCAGATACGCTTGCTGGTTACGAAAGTTCCAAAAGCGGAGATGTATCTCCTACGCTTCAAATAGGGCTTCTCACTGACGCGGATGGAATTCCTGCATATTTATGCATAAAGCGGGGAAATGCCCCCGAGGAGAAAATGCTGGAGTCTATGCAGGATAAGACTAAGAAGCTCGGTATTGACGCGACTCTTATGCCATCAGACGTGATGGATATCGGGAGATTGGAGAAGTGGGCCCTTGAATACAGAATATGGAGTAGTAAAGAATACTACCCTGCGAAGGCATGCGACAATACGGGAAAAGATGCCATCGAAATGGCGAGAGCGTACTTCCTAATATGCTTCCTGTCGTTTCTTGTAATGAGCCTTCTCGAGAAAAAGGTCAACAGTGGCGCAGGGTTCTTTTCCGCATCTTCGATTGCAAACTGCCTAAGAAACATGGGCATGTATATCCTGCCAGGCGGAGAAGGATACTCCCCTCTGTACACGAGGACGGATTTGACCGACGCCCTGCATGAGATGGCAGGCATACGCACAGACACAGAAATTGTGACAAGGAGTCACATGCGGAACATCCTGATGATTGTTTCCGATGCAAGCGTGAAGAGGGAGAAAAAGGGTCCTGAGACTAGGGAGATTTAACCGGACATTTCAACCATGATAGATTCTGGGATTTCTACAGTTGCAGGAATCCATCAGCCTCGTTCCTAGCATTCATTTCTAGCAGAATCTCATCCACTATATAGTCTACACCCATATTGTGCAAATTCCCTTTCAGATTGCTAAGATAATTGTAAGTCAAAGATTTGTAGAATACATCCAAGGCTTCCTGCTCAGAAATGCCGCACCTCTCAGCCAGCCTGGATACAACCTTGGCAAACTTCATGTAAAGAAGAGTCCTGTTAATTAGAGGATTGCTTTTCATCTATATTTCTTCTGCCGATTCAAAAAAGAGGAAATTGTCCACAATCTCCTGGTTCAGTATGCATATCTGGTTGTTAGGCTTTTCATAAACAAGACGGGAAAGAGCCTCTTCCCGCGAAATAAGCCCATCAGAATAGAGTTCTATCGTGTTGAACACACGATCATTTGCAATTCCACCTTCTATGATATCGTAAGCATTCCAGCTGTCGCCACCTCGCCTATTGTCTATGACAAAGTCAAGCCACTTGTAGTCATACCCATTGAATTTGAGGTGATTGTATCCTGACTTGAGAGCTCCTTCCATATCGAAATCATAGGCATTGAGATATTTCCTCTTTCCGTCGTTTATCGGACGCGATGCCCATGAGATGGCCTGATCTTTCATATCTGTGAGATAGAAGCCCCTGCCAAAATCCAAATGGGGTCTGCCGGCCAAAACGGATGGTCGCTCTACCACAAACTCAGACACATGATATAGTTCCATGCTATGCAAATTCCGGATTATGCTCTTTCAGATAGGAAATGACCTCATCAACGATATACTCCTTTCCCTGAGTATGCAAGGCAGGATAGCTTGGATATAGGAAACCGCTGATTCCATCGGAAGCAGCCAGGGCCCTGTACACTGCATCCCCTGAAACTCCCAATGCCTCGGCAGTGTTCTCTATGCAGAACACAACAAATTCGGTGGCTCTTTTTTCTACTTCCATACAGGACAAATATAGCCATGGTTTAGGATTCTTCAAACAAGGAAAGGACAAGAAACACAAAATGCCTTACCATCGCAGCAAGGCATTTCGGCGAGTCACTCATCAAGGAGCACTCTCTTGATTCATTATATTACCACACATAGAACCGCTGCAAAGGTAAGCATATTATGGTATCTGGCAAAGGGGAAAATGTTACGATTTTATGACATTTTGCATAAAAAATGTGCCCTGTAGGTACGCTATTTAACGTTTAAATGATTTTTATGCATAATTATTCATAAATATTCCATCCACCCTTCAGTAACATCATCATTTGTGGCATGTTCCCCTGATTTTTGCTAACTTCGCAGAACACCACGACAAACATCATGAAACTCAGATTTCTACCACTGCTGCTCATAGCGGCATCCTGCAGTACCCAGAAGGACAATGGTCAAGACCTCAGGCTTCACTACGACTCACCGGCAGAGTTCTTCCAGGAGGCGCTTCCCATTGGAAACGGCCGCCTTGGTGCCATGGTATATGGAAACCCCGTAGATGAGAAGATAAGCCTTAACGACATTACGCTTTGGACCGGCGAACCCGACAGGGGTCCCGAGCATCCGAACATAAAGGCGCTAAAGGAGAATGGCACCCTTGGAAACGGAGAGGAGATCATCCCCCTCATACGCAAGGCTCTTGACGAAGGCGACTACGCAAAGGCCGAAAAGCTGCAGAGAAAGAACCAGGGGCACAACAGTGAAATCTACCAGCCTCTAGGCACCCTGCACATAAAGTACAAGGACGGTGGAGAGGTATCCTCCTACAAAAGGGACCTTGACATTTCAAAGGCAGTGTCCAGTATGACCTGCACCAAGGGAGGATCCCTGCTCAAGGTAGAGTACATTGCCTCGTCGCCGGATTCCGTAATCGCAATAAGGATTGCTTCCGGAAGACCAACCAGCATAGAAGTTTCCTTGGAAAGCCTGCTTAGGCACGAGTTTGCAAGAGAGGGAGGATTCTCCCCAAAGAGCGGGAAAAGCCAGGCCATCACAATGGACGGATCCTGCGCATGGTACACTGAAAGCGTAGACGGGAAAAGGCACTTCGACTACGACCCCTCGCGCGGAATACATTTCAGGACCACCGTGCTAGTAAAGTCAAAGGACGGAGAAGTCACCAGAACCGACAGCACGGTCAGCGTCAACGGGGCCAAGGATATTACGATACTGATTGGCAACTCCACATCATTCAATGGGTTCGACAAGGATCCCGTGAAGGAGGGGCTGGACTACAAGGGAGAGTCGTCAAGGGTGATGGCAAAGGCCGAAGCCAAGGACTTTTCCGAGATCCTGAAAGCCCACATCCAGGATTACAAGACCCTATTCGACAGGGTTAGCCTATACCTTGGGAAAACCAGGGAAGACATCGCTGCGCTTCCTACCGACCAGCAGCTGAAAAGATACACTGACAGCTCAGATGTCAATCCGGGTCTTGAAGTGCTGTATTTCCAGTGGGGAAGATATCTTCTGATAAGCTCTTCACGCACAAAAGGAGTCCCGGCAAACCTGCAGGGGCTATGGAACGAGAGCATGGATCCGCCCTGGAGGAGCAACTACACCATCAACATAAACCTCGAGGAGAACTACTGGCCTAGCGAAAGCGGAGCTCTCCCGGAAATGCACGAGGCTTTGCTTGACTTTGTAGACAACCTCAGCCACAACGGCGTTTGGACGGCAAAGAGCTTCTACGGCGTAGAAAGAGGATGGAACGCTGGTCACAACAGCGACATATGGGCGATGGCCACCCCCGTAGGACTGGGATGCGACAACCCCCAGTGGGCGAACTGGCCCATGGGAGGGGCATGGCTGTCAACCCATATCTGGGAGCACTACCTTTTCACAAGGAACAGGGATGAACTTTCGAAAAGGTATCCAACCCTCAAGGGCGCTGCCGAGTTCTGCCTTGGATGGCTCATGGAAAAGGACGGGGAGCTGCTCACTTCCCCGGGCACATCTCCCGAAAACTCCTTCTACGCCCCTGACGGGAAAGTGTACTCGACTGACATCGGATGCACCTCGGACCTTGCCATAATAAGGGAATGCATCGGGGATGCAGCAAAGGCCGCAAAGGAACTCGGAGTTGACGAAGATTTCCAGAAAGAGGTCGCATCGGCCCTTGAAAGGATGCGTCCCTACAAGATAGGCCAGGACGGTCGTCTCATGGAGTGGTATCATCCATTCAAGGAGCAGGATCCACAACATAGGCACCAGTCCCACCTTATCGGAATGTTCCCCGGCAGCAGCATAACTTCGGACTCTCTGAAGGCAGCCGTCGCAAAATCTCTCGAAGTCAAGGGATTCAAGACAACAGGATGGAGCAGCGGATGGAGGGTGAACCTCTATGCAAGGCTAGGCGACGGAAAGGGTGCATACAAGATGCTGCGGACACTTCTGCAGTACGTCAGTCCCGACGGATACAAGGGAGAGGACAAAAGGCATGGTGGCGGGACCTACCCCAATCTGTTCGACGCCCATCCGCCTTTCCAGATTGACGGAAATTTCGGAGGATGTTCAGGAATCATCGAAATGATCATCCAGAGTAGCGAAGATGGCTCGATAAAGGAGCTTCCCGCACTGCCAGAGGCATGGAAGGAAGGAAAGATCACCGGAATCCGCACAAGGGGCGGCAAGACCGTAGACCTTGAATGGAAGGACGGGAAAGTCGTCAGAAAGACAGTAAGATAAGACTTCCTAGGACGGATTCAAACAACACTTGCGGTAAGAAAGGGGCGACATCCCCGAATGCTGCTTGAAGAACTTTGTAAGAGCGCTCTGGTCACTGAAATTCAGGTCCAGGGCGATCTCGTTTATTGTGCGCGGAGTCTGGGAAAGCTGATGGCACACTTCCCTGTAAAGCATTTCATTGAGGTGATCGGAGACGCTCTTTCCGCTCACATCCTTTACTACCCTGGACAGATAGTCTGGCGTTATGCATATTATGTCGGCATAGAAAGAAAGCTTCCTTTCCGAGCGGAAGTACTTCCCTGCATTGTGCATGAATATCCTGAAGATGTTGTCCCTTCTCATGAACCGGTTCGAGAATGTATCGTCATCTTCCATATGGTTGCACACCATCATGAGAAGGACCCTGGCCAGGGAGAAGACCATCTCATCAACGAACATGGCCTTTTTACCGGACAGCAGGGCGATCTGCTCATAGACAGACATTATGGAATGAAGGTCATCCCCTTCCATGATGAAAGCCGGAGAACTGTCAAAATATGCGCTGGAGAGCTTTTCGCCAAGAGATGGGACCCCGGCAGACAGAAGGGCCACATAGTCTGGAGCAAGGAAAATCGCCTTTGAAGCGAAGTCTGATGAGCAGGAGAAGTATCTCACATTATGGAATGCCGGAGAGAACAGGACGGACCCTTCCTTGAGGATCCCCCTCCTTCCGGATGTCTCGTAATGAAGAAACCCGGACTCCACTATCGATATTGCCACATAGTCCAGACAGAATACATCCCCGTCCAACCTGTCAAGGACATCCTTGTCAAGGGAGGCGCAGCATAGGGTCTTGCCGCAGAAAACCTTGGGGACCGGTATACCCTGGAGATTTATGGTTCTTGCTCTCATAACTTCCGAAATTTACAAATTTTGACCGGAATTATTCAAACATACTGCGGATTTTTCCTGCGACCTTTGCCTTACCATATAAGAATAAAGGCACTGACAAGTGGCGGCACCAATCACCGCAAGGTCTTTGAATGCACCATTTTGCAAGTAAGACACAACAACCACAACAATATCATGGCAGACAAGAAATACAGGGTCGAATCCGACCTCCTCGGCGAACTCAAGGTTCCCGCAGACGCCTACTACGGCGTACA